>OCVV012869812.1_pt1 | contig 124185 bp, 107 predicted proteins | sample 1539721 | NCBI WGS metagenome assembly OCVV01 (sample SAMN02144230, study PRJEB22623) | gut metagenome | biome: sheep rumen | host: Ovis aries | place: New Zealand
AGTCCGTTCTATGATAGATTGAAGTCCGTTTGATGATACTTTGGAAGGCAAAACATCATCGAATGAAATGAATTTTCTAGTTTTTTTAAAGAAGACACAAAAACGTTCAACGACAACCATTACCTTAATCCTCACCGAACTCCCTCCCTAAACAGGGAGGGTTGGGGTGGGTCTTAACCCTTCACCGTACCCCCTTGTCATCGCGCAAGTTACATTGATTTGTGAAGTGTTTTATTATTCTGAAACACTTTGAAGACACTTATATATGCTCTCCTGTTACCATAGCAGCAGTTCCACTTCTTGGAATCAAACCAGTCCCGCTGATTCTTGATAATATTCCTTACGCTGTCATTCTGAATATTTCTTCTATACCCAAGTCATAACAAGTCTGAATATCGCGAATGAAGCGCATTACCACTTTATCCCAATCCTGAGTTGTCATTCCCGGATATTTATCAAGGAAATCAAAATTCTTATGACATTCAGTAATTATCTGCCCTGGTTCTGAGGCCATGTCCTTCAATATCATTGAACGCCAAACAAAATTATACACATCCTGATCGTCACGAATGTCTTCAAGTTTTGCTCCTCTCATCGGGAAAAATGTTGCTTGAACAGAGACCGTGCGAGGTTCCAATGATATTTCAGGCTGACTTTGGATGGCCTCATGTATATCTTGCCCCAACCTGTATCGAATCACCCTAAAATCACTCTTTATCTGCTCAAACAACTGCACGGCTCCACACTTTCCCTTTTCAAAGGCGCAAAGCAGAATCCGTCCGTCATTAAACGAATTGAACACCTTTCCATTCAACAAGCGGAAATGCCGGTCGATGGCTTCTTTCCTATTGCCTTTCGACAACAACAGATAGAAATGATACTTCCTTTCCAATTCGTCTTTCAGGTTCTTCCTGAACTTCTCTCTTATATGCTTTTTGTAAGCCTCATCCACCCTACCAGCTGCGTACGCTGATAGCACAAACAAGAAATTGATGCTATATTTCAGCACAAACAACGTATCCCTGTCGAACAGCCGGTTTTTGTGATGCCAACGCTTTTCAACGGCTGGCTTCCCGTCCTTCCCTTTTTGTTGTTCCAGTTCTGCCTCTGTATAATTAAGGTGCAACGGATTTACCATTCCCCTGATAAAGAAGTTTGGCGTGATATTGTAGCCTTCGGTCACTTCGTCATAATAGTTCGCCCTGCCTATTTTCTCGGCAGGCGAAGTAACATCCATATTCATCTGGATGACATTCTTGGCGTATGTGAACTGCTTGTAGATAGAATTCTCGCCAGGGTCGTGGCCTTCCTTGTAATACTTGCTGTCGCCTATATAATAGATTTCATCCTCTCTGACCAACGAACCATAGTGGTAGATATGGTCAACGATCTTGCCGTCTGGCTGGTCTTTCAGCTTCTCATTCTTGTCCTTCGTGTCATCGCTGATAAGCGAGTCTATCATGTCCTCAAATACCATATTGAAATTCCTGACCATCAGCGACTCTTCATGTGTCTGCTTGCTCCTCATGGTCTGGGCTTTCTCGAAAAACACAAAGAGCAAATGCCACAACTTCACCAGTTCGTCCTTAAAATACTTTCTTCTGATGTTTCTCAACAACCGCGTGCCTTTGCCCGACTCTATCAGATTCTCCACATACTTCGGGAAAGTCTGATAGTTCACATTCCTCAGAATACGGAAATTGTATTTGTCATGCAAGTAATCCAACACGGAGAAGAACAACACGATCAGTTCTTCATCATAATTGATTATTTTCGACTTGTTGCGGAATTCTATATAAACAGGATTCCCGTCCTGCAACCAAGGGCGTACCTTGCTGATGGTTTTCTGCCAGTTAATCTTATTATGACCTTGCGAATTAATCTTAGCAATATAGGTAAAGAGGTTTCTGTGCTCATTGTTGAAACGAATCAACTGCAGGATGATGTTTATCCATGTCTCACTATTGTCGCCATTAACAGATTCCACATTCTGCACCTCAACCGACTCCGTGATATTCTCAGGACTGTGCCGCTCCTGATAGCGGGCAATGGCACGATATATCCATGTAGAGAGATTAAACACCTCATTGAAATACTGCGACTTCAACAAAGGATTATTCTCGTCGTTCGTATCGATAATATCCTCTGGCTTGAATATCCCGAAAGCCTTCTCCTCCTTGTTCTCGTCAATGTTGATAAACACTTTAGGCAGAATAAACACAGAGTCTTCAGCATCCGACGAGTAATAATATCCCACGTAGGGAATCGTCACACGCCCGTCCTTGAGGTACATCACATAGTGGTCATGAAGAAACTCCTTCACGACATCCCACCTATAGACATATTCCTCAAAGAAAATCTTCATTACTCTTCTTCGATGTAACGTATAAAGCCCTTCAGTATCGCTGATCTCTGCGTCTCGTCATAAAGTTCATTAAACGAGAACTCCATCAGTTTGTCTTCATCAGCATAGTAGCGGAAAATGGCATCGTTAGTCTGATAGTTGTCCTTACCAACCTCACTCCAAAGATAGAACATCACTTTGTCGCAGAATTCTTTTTCATCCACACTGGCCTTTATAAAGAAGTTGCCCATCTGCTTGTCCTCTGATGATGTGACCTTTTTAATCTTCTTATTGACAGCCTTCAGGAACGTATGCCAATTGTGAGCCTCGCCTCCAATGGTAATCTCGAACTTTCCAGATTCCGCATTCTCATAGTCGATAGGTACATACTCCCAACTCCAGCGACGCTTGAAAGCAGAGTCCATCGGGAACAGACTTTGGTCGCTTGTATTCATCGAGGCGATAATACTCAGATTAGGAGGCAGACATAGTTTCCCATCCCTAATACCCTCGCTTTCTTCTGGTAAATTCTCTTCAAGATACTCCTTCAAATCGTGGTCAGCCTTAATAGGATATTCCGAATAGCCGTACTTGTTCCTGTCAAGCAACTGGAACAAGTCGCCAAATACCTGAGCGCAGTTGCCTCGGTTAATCTCCTCGATTATCAAATAATAAGGATTATCCAAGTCACTCCATGCAGCCACGTATGCATCCGTAAATGCCTGCGGCACAAATTCATATACAATCTTCTTTTCGTCCTCGTCATCTTTCACTGGCTTGTAGCAGCCAACGAAAGACGCATAGTCTGTATCGGGGTGGAAGGTCGTTCTGAATACCTTCGTCTCGTCCTGCTCATACTTCTGCTTGATAGTCCATGATTTGCCAGAGCCAGGAGTGCCGAAGTAGATTTGCTGTAGGGGATTATTATTTAATGAATTATCTTGTGTTTCTTCCAAATTATCCTCAACATAATCATTATCCATTACAACCGCATCATTTTTTACATTAAATATGTTGAGTGTTGTAGAAATCATGTCGCTCATTGATTCTGCATTCGGATTTTTTCTGTCTCTAAAGCCTAACAAACCTCTTTTAACACTAATCCAGGGTTCAAGTTCTTCTCCTAAAATATTATTATAAATCCTGGTTGGGCCGACAAATTCATGACTATCTGCATACAGCACATCGTCATCAGATTCTTTGATTGCAGAATAGATACCTTCAGTCTGGAAAAATAGCTCTTTATTGGTATTGTCACGCAACTTAAACTGAGTGAAAATGGTACATGTTGTTAAAAACATACAAACCCTATCTTCAAAAACACTATTTGACGCCTTCTTGTTTTGTAACCACTCAAATAATGACGTATATCTGACATCCTCGGGGATTCCACTCAGTATAAGATCAAGAATGATAGTGTTATTCGCAAAATAGAGTTGTTTCGGATAACGTATACCACCAGTACGTTCAGCTGTGCTCTGTTTGCCTTCTATCTTAAGATGGCCAAGTTTCATGAGTAACGTTATTCCCACATAAAGCGGTTCATATTGTTTTGTGAGTAGTGGGTTGTTGTTAATGATTGATTCTATATCGCTTTTCCCCAACATTTTTTCTATAGATTCCAAAATAGTTGGGGCAATCTTAATTTGAGAGCCATCTGATACGCTATATCTCACATACGACTTACGTTCATTTGCAATATAAAGCAAGTATACTAAAGCGATTACTGAACGAATGTGGTCCAACGAAGACTTTATTCCCGTTAACGCATCAATCTGTCGTCTTGGTCTAAATGGATTTGGATATCTCATAATATATTATTTTTAATTTGTTCTGCAATTGCTTTGGCTAATAATGGAGGAACGGCATTGCCAACTTGTTTCATCTGGCTCGTCTTATTGCCGTAGAATCTAAAGGAATCAGGGAATGATTGTATTCTTGCTGCTTCCCTTGTCGTTATACATCTATCTAGTATTGGATGTGTAAATCTGCCAGAGGACGGTGTGTCATATCTGGTTGTAATTGTCACAGATATATCATCCTCTATCATTCGTGACCAAGTTCCACTATAAATAGACTTTGTTCTCTCTTCAGAAGGAAGGACTTCTTTACCAGCTCCTTTAGGTATCATCGCAAGTCTTCTCAATGCAACGGCATTATGCTTCGTTGCCACATGATTGTAGAGTGTCTTGTTATTTCCTCTCATAAGCTTTTGGTACTTTGTTATGGGCTTCTTGTCATATTCGCTAATCTCCTCTCCCTCTCCAGAAGCTATGAAGGGTAAGTCATATATAGCATCCTTGATGGTAGTTCTAATGCCATTTGGCGAAGGTAACTCTATCTCAACTTTACCTATTTGTCCTAAGAAAATGGCCCTGTGTCTATCTTGTGGAATACCAAAATCAGAAGCCTTTAGCACACCACATTTTACATCATAGCCAAGATTATTGAAAGCTTTAATAATTTCTTCTCTAAAGTAACCTCTTGAAGCTGTCAGAATGTTGGGGACATTCTCAAGAACGAAGTACTTCGGCCTAAACTCTTCAACAAAACGAACATATTGTTGAAACAAATAGTTTCTTGGATCATTAAGACTTAGACGTTTGCCCTTCTGCGAAAACCCTTGGCATGGAGGTCCACCAATAATTACATCTATATGAGGGTGCTTTTTATGTAATTCTGACACATCAATACTGCAAATGTCTATAGCTAATACATCCGTACCTTGATGATTCATTTGATAAGCGTATGCTATACCCTTATCGAATTCAACAGCAAAGGCAATCTCAAATCCACCTGCCATCTTGAATCCTTCAGACATTCCACCTACACCGGCAAACAAATCGGCAACTATCATGTCATTTTGCATTTATTTCGTTAATTCTTTGTACTGCTATCTTGTGGTATTCCTCATCTAATTCAATGCCGTAGTACCTTCTCCCCAACTCTGCAGCTGCCACACATGTTGAGCCACTACCCATGAACGGGTCTAAAACCATATCGTCAGGATCGGTAACAGATTCTATCAACTCTCTCAAAATGGAAAGCGGTTTCTGTGTTGGGTGCTTTCCATATCTTTTTTCTGAAATAGGGCAAACTGACGATTCCAAAAAATCATGTTTTACTTTTCCGTGATTGTTGAATGTTCCAGTAGTTCCTTTATTGACAAAATACAGCCAACATTCTGTTGAGTTTACAAATTGAAGATTCATGTTTCTTGGCATCGGATTGGTTTTGTGCCAAACACCTGTTGTCTTATAATAGAATCCTGCTTTCTCAGCCAATTCTATAATATCAGAGACTTTTATTACTGCCATAAAAATGATAAGAGTTCCTCGTTTCTTTAAAACCCTTCCGCATTGGGAAAGGAACCTTGACATAGATCTTCTCCACTTTCCATATTCAAGGTTATCCCATCCTGCATAAGCAAATTGGTTTTCACGCATTTTTCCAAGGTTTGTATTTCTTTTGTGCATAAACAAACCAAGATTATAAGGAGGATCTGTAATGATACAGTCCACACTACCGTCTGGTATCTGTTTCATTACCTTTGTGCATTCTCCCAATTTTAGTTGGGATTCTAATCTGACTATTTCTTGAGCCTTTGGCACTTCATCAAAACCAACAGGCAAGCACCAAAACCTGTAATTAAACAAAGTTGTCACCTACATACAAAAAAGTGGGTGCTTAACTTCCGCCTGTTCGATTTCGAGGCCTTCCACAGCCCTTGCAAAAAACAGACAGAGTTAACACCCACGTAGGAGTATATAGTACACCCGTAAAGTGTGCATAGAGGCAACACGTACCTCCTGCACACTACGGAGAGTATATACTACACCCCGTGGCAGTCACCCCAGCATTGTTTTTGTTTGCAATTCGATTGTGGAAGTTTCGAAATCCAAAAACAAAGCGTCATGACGCCTTTTAAATATGTAGTGCTCCACCCTATGACTCCGTTCTCCTCAGAAAACATCTAAGCCTCAATGAGTGGATGCATCTGCAAAATTACAAAAAGTTTTGGAAACGACCATCCTTTCAGATTGAAAATCTACAAATAGGCAGCAAAAAACTGGAAGATAAAGTGATTGAGGATTAATCTCTCTGAAAAAAACATCAAAACATGATAGTTTCGCGATGTGCTTTTGATGGTGGTACAATGAGCCGCTATAAGAAAGCACTCGTGCCTGGATCCTTCTGCAGGTTCCAGGCACGGTGTAATTTTTAGTCTAATTAAATACTGGCGTAAAATCTACTGCTTCTTCATCGGGATACAGCCCGTAGGGGTCAGGTAGATGTTGTTCACGCTATTAACAAACACTTTATCCGTAATATTCTTCAAAAAACTATTCATAACTTATTCTTTTTAAAATTGTTCTTTAATAATTGATTTATCACTCTCTGTCGTCGGACTTATTGTCTTTTGACATTGCAAAGATAAGTCGTTTTTTAAGCCTGCAATCATTTATACGTCTTTTTCTGCTTCATTTGTTGCGACATACAGCCTTTATCGCGACACATCCCGAAACACCCCCGGAAATCTGCCGCAAAGTTGTCTATGCATTCCCGAGAAAGCTCGCCTACCCGTAGCCTTTCGGAAAAAATCATAATAAATTTGTTTTTCCGCTCATTTTGCACTAACTTTGTCGGCAACTACTATACATATCAAAAAAATTATGAAAAGAATACGCATGATTGTTGCCCTAGTGGCACTCGTAAGCTGCGCTACTGCGCTGGCAGAGAATTACCCCTATCGTTCTGATTACCTGTGGGTAGCTACGCCCGACCACGCCGACTGGCTCTATGAAACGGGACAGCAGGCCAAGGTGGAGGTGCAGTTCTACAAGTACGGCATGCCACAGGAAGGAACCGTAAACTACTCCATCGGAGAAGATATGCTGCCCGATGAGCAGCAAGGCTCGGTGAAACTGAAAGGTGGACGGGCCGTGATCAATATGGGAACTCGGAAGAAACCGGGATTCCGCGACCTGCGACTGCGCATCACTTGCGACGGAAAAGAATACAAGCATCACGTCAAGGTGGGTTTCTCGGCCGACAAGATCCAGCCTTATACACAGGAGCCTGCCGACTTCAAGGCTTTCTGGGACAAGGCTAAGGAGGAGGCCGCAGCCTTCCCGCTGACCTACAGCCGCGAACCGGCTCCGGAGTATTCTACGGACAAGGTGGACTGCTGGCTCATCCGCCTGCAGCTTAACAAGCGCGGGCAGTGTGTGTATGGCTATCTATTCTATCCGAAGAATGCGCAGAAGGGAAGTTGCCCCGTGGTGCTTTGTCCGCCGGGAGCCGGTGTGAAGACCATCAAGGAGCCTCTGCGCCACAAGTATTATGCCGAGAACGGATTCATCCGTCTGGAAATGGAAATCCACGGACTGGATCCGCGCATGAGCACTCAACAGTTTAACGAAATCAGCCGCGCCCTCAATACAGACCCCAACGGTTATCTCTGCCAAGGGCTCGACAACCGCGACAACTACTATATGAAGCGTGTCTATCTGGCATGCGTGCGTTGTATTGACCTGCTGACGTCGCTGCCCGAATGGGACGGCCGCAACGTGGCTGTGCAGGGAGGTTCGCAAGGAGGTGCATTGGCTATTGTTACCGCAGGTCTTGACAAGCGCGTCACGCTATGTGCAGCCAACCATCCGGCGCTGAGCGACATGGCTGGCTATGCAGAAAAAGGACGCACGGGCGGTTATCCCCACTTCAACCGTATGAACGGAATGCTCACCCCGGAAAAGATCTGCACGATGGGCTACTACGACGTGGTGAACTTTGCCCGCTACGTGAAGGCCAAAAGTCGCCTCACATGGGGATTCAACGATGATACCTGTCCGCCCACGACGAGCTATGCCGTATGGAACACGCTGACGTGCGAAAAGGAATCGCTCATCACACCCGTAAACGAGCATTGGACTTCAGAGGCCACGGAGCTGAGCCACATGGAATGGCTGAAGAAGAATCTGAAATAGAAGTACGAGGTACGAATTACGAATTACGATGTGTCGCCTTCGGCGAGGTGGATGTGTAAAGTACGAAGTAACCTTTAACCCTCATACTTCATCCGTCTGTCTCGCCGAAGGCGACACATCGTAATTCGTAATTCAAACTTCGTAATTCGAAACTTTTATGCCTTTTTCCAAAGGCGGGTCATATCCTCAAGAGTCTTGCCCTTAGTCTCGGGAACCAGTTTCCACACGAAGACAGCGGCTACGACGCAAATGACACCATAGAGTCCGTAGGTGAACCAATGGCCGAAATCATCGCCCTCGGTAAGATGCATATTGAACATCGGCACGAACGTGGAACTGACGATGAAGTTGAAAATCCACTGGAAGGCCACGGCGATAGCCACGGCTCCGCCACGGATGGTGTTGGGGAATATCTCGGCAATGAGCACCCACGTGATGGGACCCCATGAGAACATAAACGATGCAGAATAGACCATGATGGAGGCGGCGGTGACAAACTCCAGACCTTCGTGGCCGAACGATACGGCTACGCCAAAGGCACCGAGAGCCATACCAAGCGATCCCCAGATGAGCAACGGCTTGCGGCCCCATTTCTCAACGGTGAAGACGGCCACGAGCGTGAAGAGAATATTCACGATACCCATGAAGACGGTGAACATCATCGGATTGTCCATACCCATGTCGCCGAAGATGCGCGGAGCATAATAGAGCACGGCATTGATACCCACAGCCTGCTGGAACACGGAGAGCATGATACCCACGAAGATACAGAGCCATCCGTAGGTAAAGAGTTTCTCGGTCTTCACGGTGATGGTGTCCTTGATGTCCTGAAGAATCTGCTGTGCCTTCGAGCTGCCGTTAATCTTGGAAAGAATGCCAAGGGCCTTCTCGTCCTGACCTACCATGACGAGATAGCGCGGAGTCTCAGGTACGAAGCAGATAAGCAGGGCGAAGAGACCTGCAGGAACAGCCTCAGAACCAAACATATAGCGCCATCCGGTAGTGACCGTCCATTGTGCATTGGGATGGATTGCTGCCATTCCCTTACCCATTTCCTCCACGAGCGGCTGGATATGGTCGCCCAGGATGAAGAAATTGACGAAATAGACTACCAACTGACCAAAGATAATGGCAAACTGGTTCCAAGATACAAGCATACCGCGGATATTGGAGGGAGCCACCTCGCCAATGTACATCGGGCAGATGGCCGAGGCCAGACCTACACCAACGCCACCGATGACACGGTAGATATTGAACATCACGAGCAGGGAGAACGTGGGTACGCCCTTCTCGAAAATCATGAATTCAGGCTCCATGCTGCCAAGGGCAGAGATGAAGAAGAGCACACCAGCCAGGAAGAGCGAACGCTTACGGCCCAACCGCGTGGCCAGAAGACCAGAGAGTGCACTACCGATGATACAGCCAATCAGCGCACTACTGCTAGTGAAGCCGTGCATGGCATCGGTGTAACGGAAGTCAGCTGCATTGCTGAAGAAGGCCTGCAGACCTTTTTCTGCACCAGAGATAACGGCTGTGTCGTAGCCGAAAAGCAGGCCGCCGAGCACGGCAACCATCACAATCGAAATGAGGTAGGCTTTGCTACCGTTCTGAGTTTGATTCATTTTTATTAAGGTGTTTTGTATGATATTTCTACTTTAAATTACGTATTAATAACTGTTTTCCCCAAGATTTATTTTGTTTTTCCGCTCATTTACACTAACTTTGCACCGATTTATAATAAAAAAGAAATGAAAGTCATCGACTTACTTGCAAACGGACAGACGGATGAGACGAAAGGATTCTCGTTTGAAGTGCTGCCGCCCCTGAAAGGCAACGGCACGGATGCGCTGTTCAGCACTATTGACACACTGAAGGAATTTAATCCAAAATATATCAACATCACCACCCACCACTCGGAATACGTCTATCGGGAACTGGAAGACGGCAACTTCGAACGTCAGCGCATACGCCGCCGCCCTGGCACTATCGCCATTGCCGCCGCTATCCAGCAGCGCTATCATCTGCCGGTGATTCCGCACATCATCTGCAGCGGTGCCACGGCTGAGGACATTGAGTATGAACTCATAGACCTGCAGTTCCTAGGCATCCACGACGTGCTGCTGCTCCGAGGCGATAAGGCGCAGGACCAAAAGACTTTCACGCCGATTCGCGGTGGCTACCGCCATACGACGCAACTCATCGAGCAGGTGGTGAAGTTCAATGAAGGCTATTTCCGCGACGGCACGCCCATCAAGCATCCCGGCGAGAAATTCTCGTTCGGCGTGGCCTGCTATCCGGAGAAGCATGAAGAGGCACCAAATCTGGAACGCGACATGGAATACCTGAAAAGGAAACAGGAATTAGGTGCAAAATATGCCGTGACGCAGTTGTTCTACGATAACGAAAAATACTTCCAGTTTGTGGAGAAGGCGCGCGAAATGGGCATCACGATTCCCATCGTGCCCGGACTGAAGCCCTTCGCCAAGCTCTCGCAACTGACGGTGGTGCCGAAGACTTTCCATTGCGATATCCCAGAGGACCTGGCCCGCGAAGTGGTGAAATGCAAGACTGATGAAGACGCCAAGCAACTGGGCGTGGAATGGGCCATCCAGCAATGTCGCGAACTCTATGCACACGGCGTGAACAACATCCACTTCTATACGGTAAGTGCCGTGGAGTCAGTAAAGGAAGTGGTGAAGGCACTCAGCTAACAGACGAAGGATAAAAGGACATGAAGTTCAGTGAGGTCATCGGACAAGAGGAAGCCCGTCAGCGGCTGATGCAGATGGTGGAGGAAGGAAGACTTCCGCACGCCCTGCTGCTATGCGGCCCCGAAGGATGCGGCAAGATGGCCGTGGCACTGGCCTTTGCCTCATATCTGCTCGGCGAACGGCAGGAAGACGGCTGTCAGCTGCCAGGATTCAATGCCCCGCTGACTACCAATGCCGAAGCCATGCTCCACAAATGGCAGCATCCCGACCTCCACTTCTCCTACCCCGTCATCAAACCTAAAGGGACGAGCGCAGAGCATAAAATGGTCAGCGATGACTTTGCCAAGGAGTGGAACACGCTGCTCCAGGAAGGTCCCTACTTCACGATGGACCAATGGCTGCAGATGATGCGTGCCGATAACCAGCAGGCCATTATCTACGAGGCTGAGAGTGACGAACTGAACCGCAAGCTTTCGCTGAAATCATCGATGGGCGGTTATAAGGTCTGCATCGTGTGGTTGCCGGAAAGAATGAACCTGGCCTGTGCCAACAAACTGTTGAAACTCATCGAGGAACCACCCACGCAGACGGTATTCCTGATGGTTTGCGAAGAACCCGAAAGGTTGTTGGAAACCATTATCAGCCGCACACAGCGCATCGATGTGAAGAAGATTGAGACAGCAGCCATAGAGCAGGCCCTGACGGAGCACCGAGGAATCGACGGAGAGATGGCCCACAGGCTTGCCCGCGTGGCCAACGGCTCTTGGACAAAAGCCCTGGAATCGCTGAATGCCGACTCGGAGAACCGTCTGTTCCTGGACATGTTCATCATGCTGATGCGACTGGCCTATCAGCGCAACATCAAGGAGCTGAAACGCTGGAGCGAGACCGTGGCCGCTTACGGACGCGAGAAACAGAAGCGGATGCTCACCTATTTCCTGCGACTGGTGCGCGAGAACTTCATGTACAACTTCCATCAGGAAGAACTCTGCTACATGACTCAGGAAGAGGAGAACTTCGCCCGAAACTTCGCCCGTTTCATCAATGAGGCCAATGTGATCGGCATCTCAGAACTCATCCAGCGCGCCATCCGCGACATCGGACAGAATGCCAACCCGAAGATTGTATTCTTCGACATGGCCCTCAATATCATCGTATTGCTGTTGCAAAAATAGAAGACCCACCCCTCACCCTCCCTATAGGGAAGGGGTGATTAGTCTTAAACGATATATCAATAACATAACAAAGTATCTGCTCTCTCCCTATAGGGAGGGCTGGGGGTGGATCTGAAGAATGTATGGATTACAAGAATCTGAAATACAAGATAACCAATGACGGAGACCGCGGACTCTGCTGTGGAGCCTGCGGACGCCAAGACCGGCAGTTGAACACCTACGACTGGCTGAACGACGTGCCCGGCAACACGGAAGACACGGACCTCGTAGAGGTGCAGTTCAAGAATACGCGAAAGGGTTATTACCACAACGTGAACAACCTGGAACTGAAGAAAGGCGACTGGGTGGCCGTGGAAGCTAATCCCGGACATGATATCGGTGTGGTGACACTCACAGGACGACTCGTGAAGCTGCAGGTGAAAAAGGCCAATCTGAAAGGTCCTGACGACATCAAGCGCATCTACCGCATTGCCAAGGACGTGGATATGCAGAAATATCAGGAAGCCAAGAGCCGCGAACACGCCACGATGATTGAGAGCCGCCAAATAGCAAAGAACCTCGGATTGCAGATGAAGATCGGCGACGTAGAGTATCAGGGCGACTGCAACAAGGCTATCTTCTATTATATCGCGGACGAGCGCGTGGACTTCCGCCAGCTTATCAAGGATCTCGCTGCCACCTTCCACGTGCGTATCGAGATGAAGCAGATTGGTGCACGCCAAGAGGCTGGACGCATCGGAGGCACAGGCCCTTGCGGACGAGAGCTCTGCTGTGCCACATGGATGAAGAACTTCTCCAGCGTGAGCACCAATGCCGCCCGATTCCAGGACATCTCGCTCAATCCCCAGAAACTTGCAGGCATGTGCGCCAAACTGAAATGTTGCCTGAACTATGAAGTGGACAACTACATGGAAGCCGGCAAGCGTTTCCCGGCCAAAGACATCGTGCTGGAGACCATCGACAGCGACTTCTATCAGTTTAAGACAGACATTCTGGCCGGCCTCATCACCTACTCCACTGATAAGCGAATGGCAGCCAATCTGGAGACCATCACCGCACAACGCGCCCAGGAGATTATCGAAATGAACAAACGCGGGGAAAAGCCTGATTCACTCCAACCCGATGACATCCAGAAGGAATCCAGCAAGCCTATTGACTTGCTCGCCGGGGAAAGTATCACGCGCTTCGACCGCGCCAAGAAAAAGAAGAAGAGCCGTAACAAGCAGAACCCTGCCAAGCAGGCCGCCGCTCCTCAAAAACAGCCGCAGGGTCAGCGCAAGCCGAAGAACCGCAGCAACGAGAATCACGGAAACAGAAACGAGAACCGCAATAACGCCCCACAAAAAGAAAAGAAGGAATGAAGCACTGGCTTACGGCCTTACTGACAGCATTCACCATCGTCACAGGATTGTCTGCCTGTGACGAATCTTTGGCGTACAGCCATTACGAACATACGCAACTGGCTGGATGGGAGAAAAGCGACACGCTCTATTTCAACACGCCAAGAATGAGGCAGAAAGGCAGGTACCGCATGGAATTAGGGCTGCGCACGACGGGCGATTACCCTTTTACCAGCCTTACCCTGAGTATTGAGCAACGCGTCTTTCCTACAAAATCAATCAAAAACTATAGAATCAAATGCAAGCTGATGGAAGAAAACGGCGTCACGAGAGGGCAAGGCGTGAGTGTCTATCAGTTTGCTTTTCCCGTGGCCGACGTTGATCTGAACGAAGGTGATTCCGTGCAAATCCGCATCCGTCACGACATGAAGCGCGAAATACTGCCCGGCATTGCCGACGTCGGCATCAAACTCTCACGCAAATAAGAACCTTCCGGCTATTGTCTCACCATATTCCGGCTGGCATCAATGCGCAGGAATATGAACAGCAGCAACGTGAATCCCCAAAGCGAGGAACCGCCATAGCTGAAGAATGGCAAAGGAATACCAATGACGGGCGTCAGTCCCAAGACCATCCCCACATTGATAAAGAGATGGAACAGAAATACGCTTAGCACACAATAGCCATACACCCTTCCAAAGCGGAACGGCTGGCGCTCGGCCATCTTGATAAGCCGAAGAATCAACGCCAAGAACAGCAACAGCACCGTAGCACAGCCCAAGAAGCCTTCTTCCTCACCCACCGTGCAGAATATGAAGTCGGTGTCCTGCTCAGGCACATACTTCAGCTTCGTCTGGGTACCATTCAGGAAACCTTTTCCCAACAATCCACCGGAGCCAATGGCTATCTCACTCTGATGCACATTGTAGCCAGCACCGGCAAGGTCTTCGTCAAGACCGAGAAGCACGTTGATTCGCGTACGCTGATGGGGTTCCATGATATTGTTAAGCACATAGTCGGCAGCATTGAAGAAAATGACACTACCCACCGCAAAGAGCGCTATATAATAATAGGTACGCAGGCGAGAGCCCAGTCCTTCGAAGACAAGCAGCCCCACCAGAATGGCCGTCAATGCCATCTGTACCCAGACGATATCGAAAGGTATCACGAACTTGGAAAACAACAGGGCCAACAACGTCAGACCGTAGGTATATGCCAAAATCAACCAGAACTGCCGCTTGTCACGACAATAAAACCTAACCATGAAGGCCGTAAACGTCTGAACGGCCAAAAGAACCACAAACTTTCCCACAGAGGTGGGCGTATCCCAAAGCATGGTTTCCTCAAAGCGGACTCCCACCACGAAATAGAACACCATTGCAACACCCGTGAAAAGAATGCTACCCGTCATTCCTTCGCGATAGAACATCAGGAAGAAGGAAAGATAGACCAGTGCAGAACCTGTCTCCTTCTGCAGCACAATGCAGATCATCGGCAGCACCACCACGGCAATAGCTGCCGCAAAATGCTTCCACTTATCCATCGTGAAACCATAGGTACTCATCAGTTTCGCCACCGCCAAGGCTGTGGCAAACTTGGCAAACTCGGCTGGCTGCAAACGCAACGGTCCGAGCACAAGCCATGAACGCGAGCCCTTGATTTCGTGGGGATTAAAGATGGTTCCTATCAGCAACAACACCAATAGGCCATAGATGACATAGGCGAAAGTGTCGTAGAAACGGTCGTCGAGCAACAGCAGGAAAAGACCGAGAGCCAAAGACGTGCCTATCCAGACAATCTGCATTCCCGAACGGGATTCCAGACTGAATATATCGGTATCTCCATAAGTATAGGAAGCACCGCAGACGCTCACCCAACCAAAAGCCAGGAGAGCCACATAGATGGCGATGGTCCACCAGTCAAGTGAACGCAACACGCCTGCCGGTTTATCTGTTTGCTGAGCCATAAGCGATACGTCGTTTTTGGAAGGCAGTAGCCCTTGCTTCAGAGCCTGCCGAAAGTTTGCCGTGTAGGTACTGTTCAATCATCAGTCCGCCAATAGGAACACCGAAGTCAGCACCGAATCCGCCGTTCTCCACATAGACGGCAATGGCAATCTTGGGATTGTCCATCGGTGCGAAGCCCATGAATACAGAGTGGTCTTGTCCGCGGTTCTGTGCCGTACCGGTCTTTCCGCAGATGACAATGTCACCACGGTTCAGGTGCTTACAGGTTCCGCCAAGCACTGATGCGCGCATACCCTGCACGATATAATCATAGGCAGCACGACTGGCCAGTGTCTGATGGCGCCGGGTAAAGGCCGTATCGAGCGGCTCACCCTTTACCTTGCGGACAACATGGGGTGTATAGTAATAGCCACGGTTGGCAATGGTAGCACCAAGATTGGCAATCTGCAGGGGTGTGAGGTTCACCTCGCCCTGCCCGATACTGATGGAAATAATCGTCAGACCATTCCAGGAGCCTTTATAGTTATTGTCGTAATAGTCGGCATTAGGAATCAAGCCGCGCTTCTCGCCGGGGAGGTCAATGCCGAGCTTGTAGCCAAAGCCCATCGACACCATATAGTCGCGCCAACGGTTCATGGCGTCCTGAACGGTCTTATACTTCGAACGGTTAGACATCATATAATAGAGTCCCCAGCAGAAATAGCCGTTACAGGAGGTACTGATGGCCGGAACGAGCGAAATGGGCGAAGCATGACCATGGCATCCTACGTGAAGACCTTTATGATAGAAACCGCGGTGACAGGGGAACACCGTGTGAATGGGATTAATGATTCCCTCCGTCATAAAGGTCAGACCCTGCGAAGTCTTGAAGGTAGAGCCTGGGGGATACTGTCCCATGATACTGCGATTGAGCAATGGTTTCCAAACATTCTTCTGCAATTCGCGGTGCATCTTTCCACGCTGGCGGCCAACCATGATGCGGGGATCATAGGTAGGCGAACTGACCATGCAGAGCACTTCACCCGTAGCAGGCTCGATGGCCACAATACTGCCTATCTTTCCTTCCAACAACCGTTCGCCCAGGGCCTGAAGGTTGATGTCAATACTCAGTGTGAGGTCTTTTCCGGCTACAGGTTTACGGTCGAGGGCACCATTCTGGTATTTTCCCTTGATACGCCCGTGGGCATCACGAAGCAATATCTGAATACCTTTCTCGCCACGCAACTGTTTCTCATAATACCGTTCCACACCCAACTTGCCGATATAGTCGCCAGGCTGGTAATATTCATCCTCCTCGATATCCGACGGCGAAACCTCTGCCACATCGCCCAACACGTGGGCCGCATAGGGATATACATATTGACGGACACTGCGGCGCTGCACATAGAAACCCGGGAAACGGTACATTTTCTCCTGAAAGATGCTGAACTCTTTCTCCGATAACTGGCTCATGAAGAGCTGCTGCGTGAAACGTGAATAGCCGGGATTCTTAGAACGGTCCTTTATCTCGTCCATACGCTTGATGAAGTCTTCCTTTGTGATGCCCAGAGCATCGCAGAACTCCAGCGTGTCAAGATGGTCTTTCTCCTCATTCATCACCACCATCAGGTCGTAACTGTGCTGGTTATAGACCATCAGCTTGCCGTTACGGTCGGAAATGACGCCACGCGCCGGAAACTCCACTTTCTTCAGGAAGGCATTGGAGTCGGCATTCTTCTTATAGTCGTCGCTAAGAATCTGAAGCGACAACAGGCGGAGCAGATAAATGACCACAATAGCAATGGCCACTCCCCCAATCACATAGCGCCGGTTTTCGAGTTCGTAGTCGCCTTTCACTGTCTGCGCAGGTTTTCAATCACCAGGATAAGCACAACCGTGAGCAGTGTGCTGGTAGAGATGCACAACAGCCACTGCATCCAGTTGAAGAAATTGAAGGCCTCCAGTGAGAAAAAGGCGAGCGTATAGAGAAACACCAGGATGATGGTGTAGAAAATAAACTTGCTGACGCCCAGCGAACGCATCCCCGGCTTGAGGTTGTCTTCGCTGTCACGCGTGAGGAACGGCTCTAAGACATAGGGCTGAAACAGTGCCACGAGGGTCATGGAACCCGCGGCCACACCGGGCGTATTGGAAAACACGTCGATGCAGAGCCCAAGGAAGAAGCTCCACATCAGGATAGCCCACTTGGGATGATTGCGGCGGAAGAGGAGCACGAAATAGACGTAGAGCAGCGGAGTGGCTACGCCAAACAGATGGATATGGTTCAAGACCAATACCTGAACCACCAGAAAGACCAAGAAGGTCACTATCCTGTTAATCAAATCGGACGTCATTTTCCACTCTTCACTTTAATAGAATCCTGAGCCGCGCGCATCAGTTCAATACGCTCACGCATCGGCGCATCATCAATCACACAGACATCGCGCAGATTGCCGAAATCGGTACTCAGCTTTACCTGCACACGATAAGAAAGACCGTCACTGGAATTAAAGACATGCAGAGCCTGCCCCACCAACAGCCCCGGAGGGAAGATACTGCTGTAGCCGCTGGTAACGATAATGTCGCCCAGACGGAAATGGGCATGTCGCGGAATATCGTTCACATCGGCCAGCGAAGAACTGCCGCCCTTCCACTGCAGATAGCCGTAGTAACCGCGCTTGGCAATGGTCACACTGATATTCGACTGGCTGTGGAGCACGGGCAAAACGATGCTGTAGTGCCTGCTCGACATATAGACCACGCCGACCACACCATTGCCGCAGGCCACACCCATATCGCGGTGTACGCCGTCGGCCGTTCCCTTGTCGATGGTGATATAGTTGTCTCTCTTGTCGATGGAGTTGGTTATCACCTTGGCGGGAATCAGATGATAGTCCTGAAGCAGAGCCAGCTGATTGTTCTTCAGATAAGAAGAATCGCGTGTCAGTCTCGCGAGCTGTTCCGACATCACCTGAACCTGCCGTTCCAGATAGAGGTTGCGCTGCGTCAGCTGCTCGTTGTTCTTGGTCAGGCTGAAGAAATTCTCCAGTTCAGAGTTCCATTCATACACCTTTCCAGATACAGCATTGGCGGTTGTGAAATACACACTGCCCTGATAGCTGTTGAACTGAAACAACAGCACCATACTGATAACCTCCAGAAAAACGAAGAGAAACCAGTGATTGTATTTCGCAAAGAACGCGAGTAGATTGTTCACCGCAGAACCTCAGACCTGAAACTTGGAACCTGAAACTTGAAACCTGAAGCCAGGCAACTATCGCATCAAGAACGAGAAGCGGTCAACATTGTTCAGGGCAATGCCTGCACCCTTAGCCACACAGTGGAGCGGATCCTCGGCGATATGGAACGGAATGTTGATCTTGTCCTGCAGACGCTTGTCGAGACCACGGAGCAAAGCACCGCCGCCGGTCAGGTAGATACCATTGTGAACGATATCGGCATACAGTTCAGGAGGCGTGCTCTCCAAGGCAGAGAGAACAGCCGTCTCAATGCGTGCCACGGTCTTGTCCAGGCAATGGGCAATCTCCTGATAGCAAACAGGCACCTCCATAGGCAGGGCCGTGATGCGGTTAGGTCCGTGAACGATATAGTCTTCGGGTCCTTCTTCGCCAAGATCGGTCAAGGCAGAACCCACATTGATCTTGATACGCTCAGCCATACGCTCCGAAACCTTCACGTTGTGCTGACGGCTCATATATTCCTGAATATCAGAGGTCAGGTCGTCACCAGCCACCTTGATAGAGTTGTTGGCCACGATACCTCCCAGCGAGATAACGGCAATCTCCGTGGTACCGCCACCGATATCCACAATCATGTTGCCCTCAGGTGCTTCCACATCGATACCGATACCAATAGCAGCAGCCATAGGCTCGAAAATCAGATACACGTCACGGCCGTCGGCATGCTCAGCAGAGTCGCGCACGGCACGAAGCTCCACCTCAGTACTACCCGAGGGAACACCGATCACCATACGGAGAGAGGGCGAAAACAGGCGGCTACCCGTATGTACCATCTTGATAAGGCCACGCATCATCTGCTCGCAAGCCGTGAAATCGGCAATCACGCCATCACGCAGCGGACGGATAGTGCGGATATTGTCGTGTGTCTTCTCATACATCATCTTGGCCTTCTCACCCACGGCAATCATCTTGTCGGTGCGGCGGTCCAGTGCTACCACTGAAGGCTCGTCAACCACAATCTTATCATCACTGATAATGATGGTGTTGGCGGTACCAAGGTCCATTGCAATTTCTTGAACAAAACTGAAAAATCCCATCTTCTTTTTCTTCTTTTTTACTTTTTTCCTTTTTACTTCTTCTCAAACCATGCGTTGATGGCCGTGTCGTAATGGCTGCTCACGCCGAAAGCACGTGTAGCCAGCATACGACGGTCTTCGATATCAGTCTCGGCACCTTTCTTGTTGAGGATGTCGAGCAGCACGCCATATTCGGCCTTTGAAGGAACGATGACCACATCCTTGAAGTTCTTTGCTCCGGCACGGATCAGCGAGATGCCACCGATGTCGATCTTCTCAATGATATCCTGCTCCGAACTGCTGGCATCAGCCACAGTCTGCTCGAAGGGATACAAATCTACGATAACCAGGTCGATGCTGGGAATATCATATTCAGCCATCTGCTGCTGATCGCCCTCATTGTCACGGCGTGCCAAGATGCCGCCAAAGATTTTGGGATGAAGCGTCTTCACGCGACCTCCGAGGATAGAAGGATAAGTCGTTACATCCTCTACCTTCTCACATTCATAACCCAGACTCTCGATAAACTTCTGGGTACCACCTGTAGAAAGGAATTTCACGCCTTCTGCATTCAGTTTGGCGAGCAATTCATCCAACCCGTCCTTGTGGAAAACCGACACAAGGGCAGTCTTAATTTTTTTCGTTCCGGCCATAAATCTATTTAATGTACATTAATAATATGCGAATTGCGTGCAAAGTTAGTGCATTTTTTTTATTTCGCGAAGAGTATCACGCATAAAATTATTTAATATGGAGATTTTTTGCTGCAAATCAAAACGAAAAACACATTTTGCTTCAATTTGCTCTCGCTAAAAATAAAAGGAGGCAAATCAAAAGGCGTTTTTCAAATAAGAAGCAGAAAAGAAAGAATCCCCGTATAAATACTTTTTAACACACTTTTACAGGTCGTATTAAATATTTTTTGTATATTTGCAGCGTTAACCATGCTCTTTACGAGAGCTACGTTACTAAAACTTTCAATTATGCTACTGGAAATCAGTGCAAAACTGAAGATTACGCTCCTAAAGAAAACGACACGCCACTAAACTTAGTGGTGACCCCCAGTTTTGATTTTTCAGCAAAATCCCTCCCCGATAGTATTTTGAATACAGGATTTCTGGACACCTGTTTACGCCTAGTATTTTTCCATACCACTAAAAATGCAAACTGAGAAAAGCCTGCAATGGTTTCCCATGCGAGTTACCTACAATCGTGAACTTAAGGTCAAAGAGCATTTGGATACCATTAATGTGGAAAATTTTATTCCTTTACACTACGAAATCGTAGGTAAGGGAAACGACAGAAAGAGGAAATTGGTACCCGCAGTCCACAACCTAATCTTTATCAGATCCACCAAGCAGCAGTTGACCAATCTGAAGCAAAGCGTTAAAGAACTGGAACCTCTTAGATTTATCGTACGTACGAACCTTGACGGTAACAGTGAAATCCTCCGTATCCCTGACAAACAGATGGAAAACTTCATGCGAGTAGCCTCCATACAAGATGACAGCGTCATGTTTCTTCAGCCTGGAGACTACATAAACAAGATAGGCCGTCGCGTACTTATCACTGAAGGAATTTTTGCTGGTGTAGAGGGGGTAATCAAACGATTCAAGAACAACAGACACGTTGTTGTACAGATGGAAGGCCTTGCCGCTGTAGCCATCACCTACGTACCCGCCAACTATATTGCCACTATAAACGAATAACATAATCAGGTAAAACTATGGACAAGTACTTAAAACTCCTTGAGAATCTTCCGAATTTGCTACACGTTGCACAGTCATTTGCCAACGAGCACAAATCGCCGAAGATTGAACCCGCCCATTTGCTTCGCGCACTTCTTCACAAGAGTGCCGGTCTCGTAAACTTCATTGAGGACACACTCGATGAGGACTATTATTATATGGTGGACTGGGCTGACATGCGCATGCAGCAATGCGACAAGTCTCCCTATCCCATGAAAGGCTTTGAACTATCCCACGATGCGGAAAATGTAGTAAAAGAAGCCAATGAGCTTAGTGAAAAATGCGGATTGTTGGAAATCACCGCCCCTTGCCTGTTGGCAGCTTTGGTCAGTCCAGGTGTTGGATTCAGCTACGAACAATTGAAGACACTGCCTTTGCAACCTGAAAAGATTCTGAAGACTATTTCTGGAAATGCTCCCATTAAGGCGGCTTCCAGCAGTACTTCAAGTAATAAGGTTGCCAGCATTGACGAAGGTTCCTCTGATTATTATATTCCGATGCTGAGTGAAGTGGCAGAACAGTCTATTATTGGTTTCGACAAAGAGATACTCTCCATTATTGAGGTATTGGCTCGTAAGGACCGCGCGAATCTTTTAATTGTCGGTGAGACCGGTGTGGGAAAGACAAGCCTTATTAACGGCATAGTACAACGTCTGCGCGACAAGCGTGTACCTGCATCCCTAGAATCCATGGAACCTTTTGAACTTGACCTTATTGCTCTGAGTCAAGGCGTTAGTTACAAAGGTGAGATAGAAGATCGGTTCAAGCAAGTTACCCAGTCGCTACTCAATCAAACGCAACCTGTTTTGGTCATTGAAAACTTCCATCGTGTGGAAGACAAGCAGTCTGTTCTCAACGGCATTCTGCCTAACCTGAAGAAACTTCTTTCCAAAAACCAGTTACAAGTCATCATCACCTCCACCATTGACGGATTCACAAAGGATATAGAGAAAGATAAGGAACTGACTGCTTTCTTTGAGAAAATCACCGTGGAAGAGCCCAACGAAGAATCGGCTATTGAAATCATCAAGAGCAAGCGTGAAAGTTACGAGCAGTTCCACCATCTGCCGATTGAAGATGATGTTCCTGCTGAAATCGTACGTTTGGCCAAACGCTATATGCCCGACCGCAACCTGCCTTCATCCGCACTCGATCTTCTCGATCGTGCCATGTCATCGGTTAAGATTTCCTTTGAACTATCGATGATGGATGAAAAGGAGCCCCAGGAAAAACCCGAGCCCAAACTCGAAAAAGACGCGGTACGTGATGTGGTGGCTAAGATGACGGGAATTCCTATGGGTAACATTCAGAGTGAAGAACGTGAGAAACTTTCTAATGCAGAAGCCACACTCCATAAACGTGTAGTAGGTCAGAATCATGCTATCAAGAGTATCCTCGATGCCATCTTCGAATCACGTTCTGGCCTTAACAAGAAGGGACAACCAATGGGTTCATTCTTCTTCCTCGGCCCGACGGGTACCGGAAAGACTGAGTTGGCTAAATCTTTGGCTGCTTTCCTTTTCGACGACGAAACTGCTATGCTCCGTTTTGATATGTCGGAATACAAGGAGGAACATTCCGTCGCCCTTCTCTATGGTGCACCTCCGGGATATGTAGGTTATGAAGAGGGAGGCTTATTGGTGAACCAGATTCGCCAGCACCCATATTCCGTTGTTCTTTTCGACGAAATTGAAAAGGCTCACAAATCTGTATTCGACCTCTTCCTTCAGATTCTTGATGAAGGCAAGTTGCACGATCGCTTAGGTCGTGTGGGCGATTTCTCCAACTCGCTTATCATCTTCACCTCTAATATCGGCAGCGACTACATCTTCAAGTCATTCGGTGAAGGCATCGTTCCTACCCACGACAAACTGCTCGAGGTGATGCAAGGACAGTTCCGTCCTGAGTTCCTGGCTCGTCTGACAGAGATTGTTCCATTCTCACCGATTACAGAAGAGATGATTGACCGCATCTTCGACATCCATATCAAGAACCTGCTGAAGACGCTGAATGAGCAGAACATCAAACTCGTCATTGATGAGTCAGCACGAAAATACGTGACGAAGGTTGGATTCAATGCCCACTACGGAGCCCGTCCCATCCTCGGTATTATCCGCAAAGAAATCCGGCGGCCGCTTTCTAAGCTCATTATCTCTGGCGACATTACTCCTGGTGACACTGTCACAATGAAATATGACGAAGAAAAGAAGGAAATCAATTGGGAAATCGACAGCCCCGAAGAAAACAATGCTGAATAAACCGAAATAACAATTTATAAACTAATAAACAACAAATTATGGCAAGAAAAACCGTTATTACTAAAGTCCTGGACGCAGAAGCGCAGGATGGTATCATTGAGTTCCCACAAAACAGGGCCCTCTATGCAGACCAATTCACAGACGAAGCACCTAACACCGACGACGATCGTGAAGGCTTCAAGCCCAAGAGCATGAAGGAAGTATTCGAACACTATCAGCCTTCCAAGAAAGGCGTTGCCTTGGAAACAGAGGAAGGTGGTGCTGTCTTTGAGGATTTCGACTTCAAACAGATTAAGGATTTTGAAGATGACATGCTCATCGAACAAAGTCAATTGCTCGGAGAAGAGAAAGGTAAAATTGATGCTTTCAACAGCGTAATCCGACAGTTGGAAAAGAACAAGACATTGCGTAATGCCCTCAAAGACGAGGCCGCACGCGGAAACCTCAAGAATGCTCTCAAGGCTCTGCTCTCAGAGTTGGAAGAGGCTGAGTAAATATTTGGATATTTAAATTGAATTAAAAGAAAGCAATATGGCAGCAGAAGAAATGAAAAAAGAAGTGACCGGCCAGCCGGTAGAACTTCAGGAGAAGCAACAGACCCAACAGGAAGCCGCATCACTGCAGGAAAGTCTGGACGGTCTGAATAAGTTTGGCGGATTCCAACTCCTCAAGGGACTCATTAAGGGTGTTGAGAACATGGATCCCCGCCGTAAAGCCATCAAGAACATCTTCCTCTCTGATTCAGCATATGCTGATAATCGTAAAAAACTGAAGAATGAGCTGGAACTCTGGGTTTCCATTCTCGACGGTGAAGCTACTGACCCCATGGCAATTATCGATTCCTGTAAGGCCAAGTGCCAGAAAGCGGAACAGTGCCTCAGCAACAACCTCTTTGCCATCCACGACGAGCTTCACAAATTAGAGGTAACCTATCGTGCCCTTGACTCTTTCTTTGCAAACGCAGGACAAGGCAAAATAGACTGTCTGACCTTGATGAACGTGAACAAGGAAGAACTTGAGTACCACGATTCTGAGGACACACTCGCTATTCGTGATGAGTTGGAACGTTACTACGACCGTCTGAGCCTGAAGAATAATTACAGTTTGCTTATCGTTCCCGGCTATCTTGGTGATGCAAACACCATCCGCATGTGGGCCGATACTGCTTACCGTAACAAGGTGATGATGCTCACCGACTTTAAGGACAGCCAAAACTTCAGCATGCTGAAAGACGAACTCGATGATGCCAACATGCAAGGACAGGATGCCAAACTGGCTAACGTCGTAATGACTTGTAATTATATCTTAGGCCGTAAGAAATCAGAATTAGCTGGTGAGGATGACGACCTCTATCTGCCCGCCTCTGCTGCACTGGCCGGCCGTATGACTAATACAGATGAAATTGTTATCGCGCAAGGTGCCGCTGGCAAGAAATATGGTACGCTGAGTAACGTAAAAGGGGCTCGCTTAGACCTTCGCAAGTCTGAAATTGCAGCTCTTATCGACCAGGGCGTCATCCCAATGGTTGAGGAAGACGGTCGCACAATGGCTTTCTCCAACCGTTCACTCTACAACGGTGCTACCATTGGTCTGCAAGAGTATCCTATCGTACGTGTATTCGACTGGATTGGAAAGGTATTCCAGAACTTCTTCAACGATGAAGCATTCATCAACTGGAACTCTTCTGTCAAGGCTGAGTTGCAGCAGGCCGTTCATGATTTCCTGAGCGACTACAAAGGACCAGGCAAACTTATCGAAAACTACAACCTGAAAGGCATCAACCAAGATCCCAAAACCAAAGACATTAAGATCGAGGTGGAACTGAAGCCTTTCTTTGCCGCAAAGAACTTCTTCATCGAGCTGACCGGACACAACGGACAGGCAGGTGTGGAATGGGATCAGACCGTGCAGTAATTACTAAGAATAATATTAACTTTTAAAACTATTAAAAATTATGGCAACAAGAACAACAACTCTCAATGCAGATGGCATTCAGGAGCGCGAGGTGCTCTACGTACGTTATGAACTGAACCAGCAGACTGACGTTGAAGGCCAGCCCACAGGTACTACCCGTGGCGGAAAGATTAAAATCAGAGTGAAATCCAACGATGACGGCAACACCGATCTTATGGAATGGATGTGCGACACTTATATGAGTAAAAGCGGAACCATTTCGTTCCCCAACCGTCAGGGCGGCGAGATGAAAGCGCTGACTTTCAAGGAAGGCTATCTCGTGGAATATGCAGAAACCTATGACTCAACCAACTCTCTGCTTCAGTACGAGGAGTTCACAATCTCTGCCAAAGAGATTGCTGTGGGCAATGCTCGCCACAACAACCGCTGGACCATCGACAACAACTAATTCTTCTTAAAAATGGGGAGTTTTCAGTAACTCCCCATTCACAAACAAACAATGGCTTTACAAGGCAAACTGAAAATCGGCCAGAAGGAGTATGGATCCGTACAGTGCGAATACGAATTCCGACAGGCATGCGATGATACCAGTATGCCTTCTTCACGTCCACGGGGTGGTACGCTCACTTTTGTAATGCCTTCCACCAGTGATGACGATCTTTTTTTCTACAAATGGATGTTTAGTAAGACTGAAGCCAAAAACGGAACTTTCACCTTTTCTGTTTGGGCAAAGCAAAATAAGCAGAGTTACAAGACTCTGGAATTTGAAAATGCTTACTGCATCCAACTGTCTGATTTCTTCAATGACAGTGACAGCCGCCTGATGTACACTACTGTTACCATTACAGCTGAGATAATCAATGTTGGTAATAGTGACAAGGCTGAATATGATAACGAATGGACCTAAATTTACCTGCTTACTAAACATATTTATATAATATGGATTTTTTATATAATATGGATTTCAGTTCAATATTCCAGACACTCACCAAGAGTGCAGAATCCATCAACAGCGCTGTTGGGCAATTGCAAAACCTGCCTAATGTCTCCAGCTTAAAACTTCCTGGGAACATCTCGCAGTCACTGCAGAATCTCCAGAACGGAGCCAATGTCTTACAGGGTGCTCAACAAAAGCTGTCTGGTGTAAGCCAAATGTTCCAATCGTTGCCAAGCATCGATCAAGGCAAAGTGTTGCAGGCTCTAGATGCCAGCAAATTCACTGACGGGCTTCAGAACATCACTGGCTCGTTGGAAAAAACTTTGCCTAATATTGAAGGAGTAATCAGTAAATACGGCAATGTATGCGAACAGGCACAAGGGAAATTAGGAGACGCCTTTTCTCAAATACAAGATCAGGCCAATCAAGCCTTCAGTGCTGCACAAGATAAAGCCACCAATGCGTTCGGACAAGTACAGGGAAAAGTGTCTGAAGCATACAACGCTGCCCAGAACAAAGCTTCATCATTTCTCAATGACATACAGAATCAGGCAGGTTCAATGGCCAGTGATGCTCAGAACAAACTGAGCAACGCCATCAACCAAGTGCAATCCACGGCTAATTCTGCCTATCAAGATGCACAAAACAAACTGACTAGCGCTGTAGGTCAGATACAAGACCAGGCGACCTCTGCCTTCAATGAGGCACAAAGTAGTGTTACTAACGCAGTCACTCAGGCACAAGAAAAAGCAGCTGGTCTCGCAGATGCAGCCGGCAACAAGATAAATGAAATTGGCAGTCAGGCGAACGCAGCATTCAATAGTGCGGAAGAAAAGATGACCAGTTTCGCCAATAATGTACAAGGCAAGGCTGAGAGCTTCGCAAATCAGGCAGAAAGCAAACTTAATGACCTTGGGAATAAGGCAGAGAACTTTGCAAACAACGTACAAGGAAAGGCTGAGAGCTTTGCTAACCAGGCAGAAAGTAAGCTCAATGACCTCGGTAATAAGGCAGAGAACTTCGCCAACAACGTTCAAGGAAAGGCTGAGAACTTTGCAAACCAGGCAGAAAGCAAACTCAACGACCTTGGAAACAAGGCGGAGAACTTCGCCAGTAACGTTCAAGGAAAGGCCGAGAGCTTTGCAAACCAGGCGGAAAGCAAACTCAACGACCTTGGAAACAAGGCTGAGAATTTCGCTGACAACGTACAAAATAAAGCAGAAAGTATTGCTAACCAAGCAGAGAAGAAAGTCAACGAATTTGCTGATAACGTAGTAAACAAAGTTGAAGGCATCAAAGAAAACCTTAGTAACGCATGCGATGCAGCCCAACAGAAAGTCAGCGAAACTGTTGACGGCATTAAAGATACTGTCAGCAATGTCTATAACGATGCAGAAAAAGCTGTTACAAATGCTGTAGCCGATGCAGAAAAAGCCATTGACGAAGCCTATGACAAAGCTCAGGAAAAAGCAGCGGAAGCCAAGGAAAAAGTAACAGAAGCTTACAATGAAGCCAAGGAAACCGTCAGCAACGCCGTTGACGAGGCCAAGGAAACCGTCAGCAACGCCTACAACGAAGCCAAGAAAACCGTCAGTGATGCCGTTGATACAGTCAAGGAAGACATCAGTAAAGCTCAGGATCAGATTAATGAAGTAAGCAAGCAGATTGAGGATGCAGCGGCCAGCGTTAACAAGGCCATCAATAATATCTCGCAATCCATCAATAGTCTCTCTGACAAGGTACAGAACGCAAAGCAAAAGGCTGCTGAAGCTGCCGACAGGGCTGCTGCAGCTGCCAACAAAGCCAGTGCGTTTGCTTCTGCTTTGAAAGACACTGAGATAAAGACTCCCGATATAGCCAAGATCAGCAATATCGAAAGCAGCGACAAGGATTATTCAAACTTTCATGGTAAGCTTGAAATCGGCAAGCGCAAATACGGTATTGTGCAATGCAGTTACGAATTCAGTCAGGCTGTTGACAGCACAGGCAAACCCGTATCACGTCCGAGAGGCGGACAAATTTCTTTCGTAATGCCTTCACGCAGTGACGATGACCTTTTCTTCTACCGCTGGATGTTCAGTAAGACAGAAGTGGAATCAGGTTTCTTCAAATTTGTGGTCTATTCCCAACAGAACCGCCGCAGTTACAAGACTGTCAACTTCAAAAATGCCTATTGTATAGGTCTGAAAGACTTTTTCAATGACAGCGATAGCCGTCTGATGTACAGCACCATCACGATTGTAGCAGAAATCATTACCATCGGTGAGAACGACACGGCTGAATTTGATAATGAGTGGACATAGACCATTGTCCTCTATGATTACCCTAACGATAACAATGAACTGAAAACTCATGTCAATATCCATCAAAAATATCACCTTAGCCATCGACGGAACACAGTCGAACATGTTCAAGATGGAAATCGACGGTGGCAAATACCGGCTCGACAACTTCACGTTGGTACAGACACTGATGAAGCCCAACACGCTGAAGTTCATCATGTACAAAGACCCGGAAGAAGACGTCAACGAACCCCAATTCTCCATTTGCAAGACTATCATTGGAAAGCCTATCAGCCTGACCTTGCAGACAGACCCGATGGAACAGGAGATTCCCTCATTCTCCGATGAGGGCAAGACTGCCGACATTGAGTTTGAAGGCATTATCATGTCTGCCTCTGGCAGTCGCCGGGAAAGTCAGTACATCATCTCCGTGGAGGCCCATACATGGGAAGCCCTCCTCATCGACAATCCCAACTGTAAGTCGTATGAAGACAGCACACTTGAAGATATTGTCAACGATGTGATTAACCCTTGTGGACAATTACAGCCAAAGGTCAATCCTCGCTATCAAGACATCATACCTTATACAGTACAATACAACGAAAACAACTACCAGTTCATCTCTCGTCTGGCTAAACGTTACGGGGAATGGTTCTACAATGATGGCAAGCAACTTGTTTTCGGAAATATGCCCGAGAGTGAGCCCGTACAGCTTGCCTATCCCTCCAAGGACATTCCTTCCTATAGCATCCGGATGAAGATGCTTCACGTCCCATTCCGCCATGTGGCTTCTTCCTATCAAGAGCATAACAGTTCTTCGAAAGAAGGCAAGGAAGAGATGGAAAAAGAATACAACGAACTTAACACCAGTGTTTACAACGCCTCCATGGAGAACTACCAGAAAGAGACCTGGCAGAATCTCCACTCTGGTGGTTACGCTGACGAAGACAGCCGCGAAAAGATACTGAATGTTTCTTCCAAGACACAGGCACGTGGAGAAAAGGCAAGTATGCTCATCTATGAGGGACAGACCTACAGCTCACGTCTGAAACTCGGAGGTAAACTGGTCATTAAGGACAACTACATTTCCGACTCATCATCAAACGATAAGAGCGATGTCGATCTGGATGAGATTATTATCACTTCGCTGACTCACCACTTCACCTCCGACGAACGCTACAGCAACATGTTCGAGGGCATCCCTTCCGCATGTGACTATCCACCTTATCTGGATCCTGAAGCCTATCCCAAAGCGACACCATGCCGCGCCATTGTTTACGACACTGAAGACCCCATGCATTTAGGCAGAATCCGTGTGCAGTTCTGGTGGCAGTATCAACGATATATTGACAACGCCCCCGACAAAGAACAACTTTATTCACCTTGGCTTCGCATTGCCTATCCTTATGCAGGTCCGAACAAAGGCTACAATTTTATTCCGGAATGCGAAGAAGAAGTCATGATTGATTTCGAAGGTGGCAATGCCGAGCGTCCTTACGTCAACGGAGCCCTTTTCGACGGGATACTGAAACCCGATGAAAAATGGTATCCTGGCGATAATGAAGTAAAGGCTATCCGCACCCGCAATGACCACACCATAGAAATCCACGACAAAGGAAAAGGCGGATATATCAAGATTTACGATAACAAGAAAAACAACTACGTGCTCACCTTCTCCACCGATGGTGACACTAAAATAAAAATAGACTCTTCGCAGGACATAGAGATAAACGCAGCAAGAGACATTAAGGTAAACGCAGGTCGCGACATCGTAATGAAAGCTAAGCGTGAAATCAACGGACACAGTGAAGACACGATTGTCTTCAATTCAGACATTTACACATTAGTCGCTTCAGAAGGAGCAACAGGCGTACATGGCCACAACTATCTCAATCTGGAAAGCCATGTCAACAGCAATGGTGCCAGTTCCACTGTCACATCATGGAATGACACTCACACCAATCCTACAGGAGTACATATCAAGACACCCGATCTGGCAACCGTATCCGCGCGAGAGAGCAAAACTGCCTTCACTGAAAGTTTCAAGACAGGAAGCAAACTCGCAGGATTGGCTCTTGAAATTGATGCTGAAAACGCCATATATGCCACTTGTCTTGGTGTCAAGGTTAACGCAAGTATGGCAGTATTGATAGATGCATCATCAGTCAGTATCTCCGGCGATCCTGTCATAATCAAGTAATAATGACAAATGTGCCCTAACGGACCATATTGCACCGAAAACGCGATTCTGTGTTGTCCTTTCGGTCTGCTGCTTTCAAGGCTTACGATTGCCAATGAGCGCCATGTGATTCTCTCTAACAACCGCATGGCAAACATAAGCGACTTCAAGCCCATGGCTGATGTGATGCCGTTTGGCATTTGCTGCTCACCAACCAATCCTGCAGTGATATCCAGCATGGGATGCCCAGCCCCATGTACTCCTGTCATCTCGACTCCTTGGACAAACCTTGAACCCGTCAACGTATTAGTGCAGGGTATGCCTGCCATCACGAATTCGTCAACACTGCAATGCCTAAATAGCATTCCGTTCTTCAGCATCTCCGTCACACATAACGGGCAGTTTCAGACTCCCGGGTTTCCAGGCGTTAACACAGAACTTATCCATACACTCCTCGACGTAGCAGGTCTTATTCCTGGCGTTGGAATTGTCCCCGACTTGCTTAACTCCTTCATATATGCGGTTGAAGGCAACAATGTAGATGCCATGTTATCCTTGGGAGCCGCGATTCCTTTTTTAGGTTACGGTGCTGCCGGTTCGAAACTCGTGAAGACAGTGGCTAAAACAGTAGAAAAGCGAGGCGGTTCAAAAGCAGCAAAGGAATTGATGCAATGGAGCCAGAAATGGGAAAGAAGCGTCCAGCAAGACATCAATAGTCTGAAAAAGAAAATAGCTGGTACTGAGAAAAAAATGGCCGGCGAAGTAAAGAACGAAGCAAAAGCACTCGACGATGAAGCCAAAAGATTACAACAACAGACTCGCACAACAGACAAACAGTTTGACGGCCAGATAAAAGACGCACAAAAACAAGCTGACAATGCTAAGAAGGAATTTGAGCAAGCGGCCAGCGAAACCCCTGCATCAGCCGAGACTTTCCAGCGAGGAATGCAGGAAACTGATGCTCGCAGGCAAGTAGAAAATCTCCAACAGCAAAAAAGTGCAGCTCATGATGCGAACCAAGCGAAAGCTGATCAAGCCAAACAAGCACGAGACAACTTCGATCGCGACCAGGCATTAGAGCAAAAGAAAGCCGGCAACAGCGAATATCAAGCCGATAAACAAAAAATGGAACAACTCCAGCAAGAGCAAGCAAAAGCCCATGAAGCAGCATCTGCTGATGCAAACGCATACAAGGAGGCAGCAAAGGAGGCATCCAAGGAAAATGGATTGAAGCATAATGCAAAAGAGTATTTCTACACCGAAGACAAGGAGAAGAGCTTAGGAGAATACTTGTTTTTTGACAAAAAGGATTTCACAGATACTGTTACAAGCCCCAAAAATGCAGCAATCTTTATAGGCGGAAAAGCTACGGACAAAGTGATAACAAATTCCGTAAATGACAATATCAAAGAACACATTAATAACAATGGTAGTAACAGCCCGTCTTCGACAGACGAAGAACAGAGGGAAAAAGATTACAACAAATACCTATAGACTATAGCCAATTCCCTATTTTACCATAAATGAAGAAGTCTTTTTCTTACGCATATACAAGAAATTTCACGAAAAAGGGTGCAAGGGTGCGAAAACCCCGATAAACACAGAGGCTGCACCCTCATCTGAAGGGTGTGAAGGGTGCGAGAAGGGTGTAATGTAAGCAACGGCTGGATTCATACTACATGGATATTATACAAGGAATAAAGAGCGGTGATAAATTCTCTAGAGAATTTTCGCCAAACTATCATCGGAAGGATTGCAAAATATCATCGGATACAAAAAATTCTCTAGAGAATTTTCTGCCAACTGCTGACATCTCCTTCCCTACTACACCCTCATCACACCCTTAGCACCCTCAAAAACAGGGTGCAAGCCCTTTGTACAAAGGCGTTCTAGCACCCTTACACCCTCAAAACAGAAAAATCCATATCAAAAAACATAAATAACAACAAAATATCAACAATTATGACAGACCAGGAATTCTATGATGACGAGTTTATCGTCATGTTGACAATCGACGGTACGTCTTATGACGAGATCGAAGTAAAAGTAACTGACCCGAACAAGACTATTCGTGACCAGATCAATAGTATTGTACAAGTGTTTGAACTGCCAAAGATGGACAATGGCGGCAATCCCATCCAGTATCTGCTAGGAAAACTGATGGATGGCGATGAGGAACCTGTCATACTGGAGTTTGAGGATGAGGAGGGACGCGAAATGGCTCTCATCGACTACGACATCCAGCCGATGGATCATCTGCATCTGATTTCCGTACCCATTGCGGGATAAGCTACGTATGAAACAGTAAGGTATATCATTTAGTGAAGCACAATTATGAATCCCGCTATCAACAACTTTAATCTGAAAGAACTGAAAGGTCGGGATGCCCGTCTCTTCCAGGAATGGAAAGAACTGGACTCCCTTTGCGACAAACGGCGTCGGGAAAGCGCAAATCCCCGTCAGCCTTCGCTGTCGTATATCATCAGAAGAAAGAATGCCATGGGACTTCCCACGGAATTTGAAATATGGTATCGCGTGAAATCTATCATCGGCGTAGAGGATACGGAACCGCCCCGCAAGCCTATTTTCGGCAATCTGCATAAGATGAGCGTGGTGCTGCCCAACAACTATCCATCCGCCGACGGAAATCCCGTATTTACCTTTATTACAGACATTTGGCATCCCAACATCCGCAATAGCGGCAGTTTCAAAGGACATGTTTGCCTGACCATCAAAGAGATGGGCGTTCTGGCCTCTATTAAGGATTTGGTGCTGCGCGTGGAGCGCTACCTGAAGTACCAGATGTATCATGCTCAGAACACTTATCCTTATCCTGAAGACCAAGGTGTTGCAGAATGGGTGCGCGAAGAAGGTGAGCCAAATGGCTGGACGAAGTTCGCCCAGGACAAGCAGGAGCCTGCCAAGCCTGCAGCCACTGCTTCAGGAACGCAAGAAGACTCTCAGCAGAAAAAGAAGATTTCGCTGAGCATTTAGTATTTCAAGTTTGCTAACCTACTACGTATGAAGAAGACATTATTAATATTCATGGGCTTTTGCTTCGCGATACTGAACATTCAGGCCGATGAGCAGAAGAAAGTAACTCTTGACGGCAACCACGACAAGGAAACGGTGAGCCTGCCTTACTGTAACTTCTTTGTGTCATTGGCTGACAAGGATGACAACAGCGCCCAAGTGAAAATAGAGCTGGAGAACCTGGACGAGACGAACGTGCTAATCCTCTTCGACCGCGCATACGACGAGAAGACCATTAAGAAGATGCCGACAAGCATCCGTTTCGACAAGACCTATGGTGGCTCCAAGAACAAACGTGTCATTGATCCTTACGAGGGCAATGCCCGCCAAGTCATGTTGTTCCGTCCGTCAGACAAGTTCGAATTGCCACGACTCACGGTAAACAACGGTGAGCCGCTCAACTGTCGTTTACCCATTTACATCGCCAAGTCAAAAGGGAAGAAACTGCTGTTGCTCGAGAAGCAGGTGATTGAATTGAGTATTGAGGTGGAGATGAAGCCCAGTGCTGAATATGTGGGATTAAAAGACAAGACCGACAGACTGGCGCGAGAACTTTCAAATGCCGTGATATGTACCAATCCCAAGCACAAAACTTCCGCAACCAAACAGAGGGAGGCCTATGAAAAGAGAATCAAAAATCTGAAGGAAGACATCGACGACGCCATCAAGAGCCATAACTGGCAGCCCGACAGCCGGGGCTATATGCGCTATAATGAGCTGAAGAAACAGCTTGACGATATCGACCTGAGTTCAAAAGAAGGCGACTGTGGACGGCATCGGGCAAGAAAAGGCGGTGGCGGTTCAGGCGGTGGCCACAGTTGCAGCTATTGTTCACTCTCCTTGCAACAGATCTATCATAGGTTGGACGACCTTTACAAGAAGATCTATAGCAGCAGCGACCGTAAGGCCGCAAAGGCTAGTGTCATCAGTCAGGTAAATGCCCTTTATACCTGCGCTAGTACGTCTTCTTGCAGTAAGCATGCTTCAGAATGGAAGAACAGTTCCTACAGGAGCAAGATCACAGAGCGCTACAACCGTATTTCCGGAATGTAGGAAAAGAGAAATGAATGAAAGAATAAAAAGAATGAAGATAAAATATCTGATTCTGTTTATTGCTGCATTCCTCACAGGTTTGCCCTGCAAGGCGAAGGAGAAGATTGACACGCTCTACTCCACTTCCGGTGACCGTATCATCCTGAATTACGGCATCACCCAAAATGGCGGACAGATAACCGTGAAATTCGGAACAGTACACAAAAAACTCGGACAGCGGAACCTCTCGAAGTACAAAAAACTGAACGAGGTGGCAGTCGTGATGTTCGACCGCACCGGCAACTACCGCGAAATAAAGTTCGATGGTATGGGGACGGAAGCTTTCATGGTTCCTTCCAATCTGAACTATTCACGTTCGCAGGACGGTTACTTCCTTTTGCAGGATGAGCCGACGCTATCCTTCAGCCTGACATCCGGCAACAAGGCCCAAGTAAACATTCCGCTTTACTTGGCCCACTATGAAGGAAAACGGCACTATAAAGTATTTGCCAAATGCGGGAATCTGGTGATTGAGTCTAAGGCAGGTCAAGGAAAGAAAGGCCGTCCGGCAGCAGGTGGCAGAGTAATTGAAAGCGATGAAGGTGGATACGAGAGTGTATCATCCGTAGAGGAAGAAGTGGTGGATGGCGGAGTTTCCCCCATCGACGAAGCAAGTATCCGTATCACTACCATCAATTCGCTGCTGGAAAGAGCAACTAAACTGCCCTTGTCAGAGGACCTGACGCACGAGGTTCAGATGCTGAAGGAACTGCGTTTCAAGGTAACAGATCCAGCTGTAACAGCCCAAATCAGCCAGGTACTCGAGTCCTACGAGAACAAAAAACAGGAATTGGAGCAAAAAGCTGACGCATCAGCCAAGGCAGAACAAGCAGCACAAGAAGCTAAAGCCCAACAAGCTTTGGCCAGAAGTGATTCCCTCAATGCCATGCAGGCCCTACAGGCTGCCAAAGACAAGAAGGATCTATTATGGATTATCTTGGGCGTAGTAGGATCCGCCCTGGCCTTCTTAGGCGGCAAACAAGTCTATCAGCAATGGAGCATGAAAAAGATGCAGAAGAACATGATGGACAGTATGAAGAATATGATGAACCCAGGTGCGAGTGCTGATCTTGGCAATATGATGAACGGTATGACCGGTGCTAATAATCCTTTAGGCAACATCATCAACCAACAGCAACGTAAAGCAGAGCAGGCTGTCAGACGGACTCTGAGCAAAGAAGCAGAAGCCGCCAGGCAGAAACTGATGCAGATGAAGCATAAAGATACGCCGATGGCACAAAACCCCACTTCCGAACAACGGCATGCCGCATCCACGCCTCAACGCCCTGCTCCCAAAAAGCCTTCACTAAACGATGCTATCCCCCGAAAATACAAGCGTTGGCGCAAACCTGGGACAGAAGATAACAGTAACAATGTAACAATTTGACGTGCAATGAAAAAACTAAAAGTAACAGCGAGCATCTTATTTATGCTGCTATCAGTAGTCGTGCAAGTCTCAGCATATCCCCCCAAAGGGGCAAAGCCGGTAACTGACCCCACGGTTGTCATCAATGACTTCCAATCACATCTGCAGAAGATTCCCTATCTGTCAGATGCTGGCATGACTACCCTTAACCATGAGATTGACGAGCATATCAAATGCTTGAAAAACTGGTCCAACAAAGAAGAGTATGCCAAGGAACACGACCTTTACCACTATCTGAAAGAGCAACGTGATTCCGTCAGCACCTATCACGACTATTCTGAGACAATAGTCAGCGATTTCCTTAGATCATACCAGTTTGCCGATGCGGAAAAGGAGACGACTTGCAGGGACAGCCTGAAGGCTGTTCTCAGTGACAGATTAGGAAAGATTGAGACTAGTCTGAACTTCCTTGACCGCGAAATGAATGGCGGAAATGAAAAATCGTTTTTCGACGGGTTAGACTGGAAGACCATTGCCGTCTGTGTTATTATCTTGCTATTAATAGGTGTTCTATATCTTCTTTTCAAAAAGAAATCACAGCCAGCAACTCCTGTTCCAGCAGCTCCAGCCAATCGAGTTGCTTCCTCGCAAGGAAATAATGGTGATGCAGGAATTATCGTGCGCCGCAAGACGGCTACAATCCTAAAGAAACAAAGTCTGGAGGATGTCATAGGTAATCCCAACTATCTGCAAATTGACGCAGCAGACTTTACTTACGAATCGGCTGTCCGCCGTATCTATATCAAAAACACCTGCATCATCGACATCTACGAGATGTATGCAGAAGATCTCAGCAGGCCTGACAATCCGAAAGAGGATGGCTGTATGGTGCTGGGCAGATGGGTTTACGACAATGAGAGTCAGGAATATTATGTTTCCTTGGAACAAATTGTCCTGCCCGGTGATGATGCCGTCTTTGCAGAATATGAGCTGAACTTTGGCGGAAAGATTAAATTGAGAGTACTCGAACAATTACGCAAACTACGTCGCGAGACGAATTTCCAATATGATCTCACCTGCTGGATACACTCCCATCCTGGCCTGGGCGTATTCTTCAGTGTCTCGGATGTAAGTGTACAGACACAGTTGAAACATCCCAGCCATCCCAACTTCCTGACGGCAATTGTAGTAGATATTCTCACCCCGAAACAAGATCTCGGTATTTTCACCTATCGACGAGATACCACCATCAACTCGAAAAACGATCTCAAGAAGTTGTATTCACTACAAGAATGGTACGAATGGGCCGTGAATTCAATGAATGGTAATACTGACAATACTGATAAGGGCAACGAAGAAGTCAAGGAATTTAGCAGAGAGGATTTCTTTGACACCCTGGCTGATGCCACTGAGCGCAAGAAAGAATGCCAAGCTATTGGTCTTAGTCGTGAAGCCATTATCGACATGTGCATGGCCATCTCTGAGCAATACAGCGGACTTGTAGCCCTTGTTCACGGGCACGAAAATGCACTGGAAGAAAAGAAGGAATACACGGCTACGGTTTTATCGAATAGCGAACAGGCAGACAAAGCCGACCTAATAGGATGTTTTGTGGTGGACAACCACCTCAGTATCCCTTCTATCCGTAAAGCGGTGGATAACTATCTTGACAGAATCAAGTTTGTGCTGTTCTACTCGCCTGCAGAAGGTATTCTTACGACAATACCGGTTGACGGCAATGAGCTATCCACAAACGAAAACAATTATGGCGAACAAAAACTAGAAGATCTTAAATTATGGACAAGAAGAAAAGCATAACCATCCTGCGCGTACTATTTGCGTGCTTATTCACAATCTTTGCGCTTCCCATATCTGCACAGGACGTTTCAAAGATTCAGTTCTGTGATAAAAAGTATGAATACGGCGAAGGGAAGGACAGCATTACCTTATTCTTCAAAGTATTGGATAAGAACGGGGAAGCTGTCAAGGATGTCACCTTGGCAAATCTGGAGAAATACCTTGTATTCTATGAGGAAGACAAGATGATTTCGCCTGACCGCTACAAATTGACGGCAGTCAACAGCGGCCAGCGCATACCCGGTGATTTCACATTCTCCGTCTTGGTTGACCTCAGCATTCCTGAAGAAGGAAAAGAACAGATTTTCCAGACTATCGGCAAACTGGTGGAAAGTGCTCCCGACAGTTGTGTGTATATATCCTTCTTCGGTGACGAGGTATCTGCCAGTGAAATGGTAACGAAAGCCAACTATGAGAGTTTCAAGTCAAAGTTCCATAAACCGGCTGAAAGCAAGTGTTTCTATAGCGCACTCTATTCTAAGTTGACGGAATTCAGTTCTACTGCCGGTGAATTCGAAGGCGATATCAAGGCAGCTGCCGGTTATGCCAAAAACAAGGACATATTGCACCGTGCACAGACAGCCAAGGACAAGAACGTACTGTTCGTATTTACCGACGGCAACAAGCGTTCCGATGATGAGACTATCAGTTTCATAGAGGTTACAGACTACCAGTCGAACCCTGCACACCAGGTTCCGCGTGTTTATGCCATGTACTATACGGGAAATGGTGTTGATGAGAATGTAAAACTCACGTTGGAAGGCGTTTCCGTTCCCCGTGATGCCAACGGAACCATCTTGACTGAGCGCCAGGGATCTTATAAGCCTTCCAACGATATGGCCACAGTGTTGAGCAATTTCCAGCAGGTGGTCAACGATGCAATGTATGACTATGCCTTCACTTACCGTGCCACTGAGAACAAAGCCTATACCGGACGTGTCACCTACATGGCAGAATGGAAAGGTATGGAATCAGGAAAAGGAGACTATTCCATCGGCACGGCCGAGACGCCTTGGCCACTGAAAGCAGAAAGCGCCGGCGATGCCATTGTCAAGATACTGATTGCCTTGTTGATGGCAATGCTGACTTTTGCATTCTTCTTCCTCGTGATGAAGGTGATTATCCCCTTCTTCAAGTCAAAGAAGTTCTCTGCACAGTATTATAAGAGTTATGTTCCCGAAGCCAATGTACAGCGCCGCATCTGCACCTACTGTCGTCAGGACATTCAGCCTGGCCAGTTAGTTGTGACAAAATGTAAGCATATCATGCACGTCAGTTGTTGGCAACAGAACGGCTATAAATGTGTGGAATACGGACAGAACTGTAAGGATGGCATCCAAGATCATGTGGATTGGAAAGATATCTTCAACAAACAATCACTACGTGATAGTTACCAGGCTTTGGCAGGCATCTTAGCTGGACTGATCAGTTGGATTATCTTTGAACTGATTGGTCGCGGAATGCTTACATCTCTTTCTACTGGCATTGCCAAGACTTTCTTCCGCAATGAGGAACAGATGGGTAACCTGTTCACAGACTGTGCAGGAAAGGTGTCAGCCTTCCTAGCCGTCGGATTCCTGCTCGGATTTTTCCTGTCGCTGGTATTCAGATATAACGACGAATACCGTAAGAAAGATGCTAAGATCTATCTGAAAATCATAGGATTGTCGTTACTTACTGGTATTATCGGTATGGCAGCTTTTGCTGTCGGAGGAATTATCTTCTGCCTGTTACTGTCAGCAGTAGGCACCACTTATATCCCATGGTATTGCTCATTGCCCGCTTACATCTTATTCTCCATCTGCACGGCGTTGAGCCTGACCATCAAGTCATCCATTCCCATGAAGAGTGCACTTATCGGAGGCCTTTGCTCGGCAGTCATCGGGTTCATCGTGCTTTACTTCAGCGGATTCATAGGTTCCCGCTATGGATGGATGAATATGCTACTCGACTTCATTATTTACGGAGGAGGCCTCGGTGCTTCACTTGTAACGGTTCGTATGTTAGCAGAGCGTTACTTCCTTGTCATCAAGAACGGTGTGAAGGCAGGTCAGCGCATCCCTATCCATAAGTGGATGAACGCAACAGGAGGTGGAAACAAGGTGTCTATCGGTATGACCGGAGAATGCGAAATCCAGATGAACTGGGAAAAGAGTAACAAAGTGGCCAAGGAGCACGTTCAGCTCTACATTGACCAAGCCCGCACACTTCCCATGCTTAAACCGCTGGCTACGGGTGTTGTATATAACGTCCGCACGGAATTACCAGCCAACAAGCCTGTGGTTCTCTCTAACGGCGACAACTTCAAGGTAGGCGATACCATCTTTGAATACGTCGAGAATTAATATTTTGTTCTAAGTTCCAAGTTCTATGTATTAAAATAAAGAGCCATGGAAAAAGACAAGAAATATGAATGGGGAGAGGGCGTCTTCACCCTTCTCTCGTGGTTCAGAAAAGAACGGGTGAAGAATGCAAAGGTACTTGTAGCAGGTGCCGGCGCATTAGGAAACGAAGTCGTCAAGAATCTGGCCTTATTTGGAGTCGGGCATATCTATGTGGTGGATTTCGACCGTATAGAACTGAGCAATCTGACTCGTTCTGTACTCTTCCGCGAAGAAGACGCATACAACCATTCCTACAAGGCTGAGATTGTGGCAAAGAGGGCCAGAGAAATCAATCCCCAGATTAAAGTAACTCCAATTGTTGGCAATCTGTTCTCTGAAGTAGGTTTGGGACTCTATCGTTCTGTAGATGTCGTCATCGGATGTCTCGACAGCCGCATAGCCCGTTATCTTCTGAACCGCCTTAGCCTTCGTGCAGGTAAGAGTTGGATAGATGGCAGCATTGAGAATCTCACGGGAGTCGTAAAAGTCTATACACCTGGCATGAACTGTTATGAGTGTGGTCTTTCACGCGAAGAATTCAATAACATCATGCTTCGTACTGGATGTGCTGACGTGGTCAGGACGCAGAGTTCTGCAGGAAGGGTAGCAACGACTCCGATCAGTGCCTCTATTGTGGGTGCGCTGCAGGTGCAGGAAGCCATGAAGCTCATCCACATGGAAGGAGAAGACGAAAGCCTACAGCAACCATCACCCTTCAAAACCTTGCAGGGCAGAATGCTTCGCTATGAAGGATTGACCAATATGATGAACATCTATCGTGTGGCGTCATGGAAAAACACATGTCCGGCGCATGAGCAATGGAATGACATTAAGCCTTGTCAGGAACTAACAGCCTCCATGACTGTTGCCGCTGCACTCAAGACTATCAAGAAACTCTTGGGTGTCAAGTCGGTAGAAATCAATATGCGTAACAACAAATTCATCGATAAAATCATCTCTGACCGCCCCGAAAAAGAATTCAATGTGATGATTCCTGAATCAAAGCTGGATGATGTCTTCAAGGCAGACAAAGAGATGAGACAGCTAAGCTACCGTACACTTTTCCACAAAAATTTCTACGAAAACATTGACAAGTCGTTTCCCTATCAGGAACTGACACTTCAGCAGATAGGCATTCCACCATTCGATGTACTGCAAGTATCTACAGAGAAGGGAGGTTATTTCGTGGAATTGACAGGTGATGCCCCATTATTCGAATAAGCATCATGGATGAGAATAGACAAGGCCTAATGATATCCAATATCCCGGAAGACATCAATGCTGAGGTGTTGTTGTCTTACGAGCCCATGGAAAAATGCGCTGTTTCTTTCGTTGGTCTTCACAAAAGAAATGCCTATAATGACATTATCGAAACTGAAGAGGACTATACAGGCCGGACACATATCAGTATCGGCCGCAACAGCATTTACAACTCCTTGCCGGAGTATATGTTCCATCCAATCGACCGTTTTGACAATCTTCCCCAATACGAAGAAAAGGAACGCTTTCGGGAACAGATAGATGAACAAGAGAAGGAAATAGAAGATGCATTCAGATTCTTTGCACCCATCGATATTATGTTGTTCCAACAGCGCATTCAGGTACGCAAGAAGATGGAAGCACTGGCTGACGGGAATGTCATCATGGAGAAAATATTAGGCGACCGTTTGACTGATTCCCAACTTCAAAACAGATTCATCCGACCATTCGTCCGTTTTCTCCCTCAATGTAAGAACATACGCGGCAACAAGACTCTTCTCACCATACTTCTCAGGAAAATCCTGATGGATGAAGGTCTTCACGTAGAGATACGCCATATTACGGAATTGAAGAAAGACGACCATCCACGCTATGCTGACAGTGTTGACATGGAACTTGGAGAAGGCTACGTGGGCAACCAGTATTACGAGCCACTGACGGTTTACGAAATAAACTACTGGTCTGAGGATGAATGTTCCGACGATTTCATGAAATTTGTCAGCGAGATGGATGAGTTGCGGCTTTTCTTACAAGACTGGTTCCTCGCCGTTGACGAAGAACTTCGCTTTGACATTTCACACGACGAAATACCCCTGAGATTATCCGATGAGGTCTTTCGTAATTATCTTAACTATAATACTAATATATAAACTACTATGCCAAGAAGAATTAGTTGGAAAAAAGGAATGCGCCTGACCGATGAGGTGCTGAAGGCAGCCGACAATTGCACATCAGACGCCATAGGACAGGCTTTGGTGCTCGCTTCCGCCGGCCGAATGGGATTGTTCCCGTCAGTACGCCCATTCCAGTTATCACTCAGTATAGCAAGAGGATTTGTGGAGGTGGAATCTCTCGACTGCCTCGCTATGACTCAAGGAGGGGATATCATAGACGTACAATTTGATACAAAGTTTTCAAACACCTTTGACTCACGCGTACAGATTCCCCAAGAAGACGAGCAGGAATTCCTCCTGACCATCAACCTGATTCCCGACAGTTGGAAAGAATCTGTTGAAGGTTATCAATCACAAGACTTTACCTTTTCTTTGGTAGGTCCCAAGACGGCTATTCCTGACCACTCCTTCCCCATCGCGCGAATCGTCAACAAAGAAGGATGGGAAGAAGATACCAGTCTTTTTGTCCCGCCATGTCTTTATGTCTCTTCCCATAGTAAGTTTGAAGAACTATACCAACAATTTATTGATTTGTTGAAAGCCATTGACGAGAAGACCAAAGCGGAGATAGATACTCAAGCCAAACAGGCAATTTCCATTTATTGGCCGGTAGTGCAGCAAATTCTCTTCACTGCCAATACCGAACATGAGACGATGACACCGATGAGTCTGCTTTCGGGTATTCAGCGAGTTATCGGTATTTTTACCTGTGCCTGTGAACTGGACGATGTTTTAAATTTGGAAGACGCAGACACATTCCGCGCCTTTGCCCGCATCCCATACAATCATAAGAATGCCTATCTGCGTATAAAACAAGGCCTTGGAATGTGCTATGCTATCAGTGAGAAGATAGAAAAGTTCAGTCTTCTCAGGGTTGAAGCTCAGCCTAAGCCCTCTCCTAAACCAGAACCTCCCAAAGATGACCGCCGCCGCTGGAACGGCCCTAATATATGAAATATATCAGCACGCCGCTTGAATTCAACGAAGAAGGCACACGGATTCTGCGAGAGATTGACGACAGGATCAAAGTGCTCGACAATTTGGTAGAACTGATTGTCTTCACACCCCGTGGCTCGTTTGAAGCCGATCCTGATTTCGGCTTTGAATATTGGAATCATGAATATTCAAATGTTCATTATCGCGAATTCAATAACAGTCAAACTGGAAGAGGTGCACGGGGTATTCAGAATGAGGTGACGAAGAAGGAGTGTGAAGACAGCATCAAAAACAGTCTTGCTTCTTATGAGCCTCTGCTGAAAAATGTTTCCGTATCCATAGAGTTGGATACCGCAGCAGATAAACAATTGCGGCGGAGAAACACTAACTCAAAATATGAAGTTGACGTCATTGTGGAGGGAAACCTTGACGATGGATTAGGCACAAAATTCCCCTATAGAAAAGAGGTAACATTCCTAATAGAACCAACCGTAAAAAGATATAGATAAAAAGCACCCGACATATGGATGTAGATATTGAAAAAAGGCTGAATGATGCCATAGAGTCGCTGCAAAAGATGTCTGAAAAAGACATCAGTTTTCAGCAAATGGATCCTGTTGCCAGAATGATGCTGGTAGCATTGGTATCGGAAGCACAAAAGATTCAAGACTATGCCGATGACATGGCCCAACGCATTGTGGAACGATTCTGCTCAGATTTCATTCCAAGGCGTAAGGTAGAAGCTACCCCTGCCGTTTGTCTGGTGAATCCCATCGTGAAGGCAACACAGGATGACCTGATTTCCAATGTCGGCTCCGGAGCTATGTTCTCCTATAAGATTGAAGGGTTGAAACAGCCACTCAACTATATTCCAATATTCAATACCACACTTATCCCGCATCAGTATCTCTACATTCTCAATCACAACCTGATGAAATTTGCAGATCAGCGATTCAGCATTGACAGCCGAAAGCCCAATCGCCTATGGGTTGGCATCAGGACTGATGCAGAAATAGAATGTCTGAAAGGATTGTCTATCTTTATTAAAGGAACAAAAGGCATCGTTCCTGACCATATTTACGCAGGTGCTGACGGACGCGAACTTGACTTTGCCACCCTTCTAGAAATGGAAAACATCGAGATGGCAGAGCCTTTCGACGCGCAGCAGGCATCTGGCCAGATGTTCTCTTTTATTGAATCATGGAAAGAGTCTCTGTTGAATATGGATGATGCGACACTCATTTATATTACCGACAAGACCAACGATCGTGACACCTTCAAGCCGAGAGCTTATCCGCGTGATTTCCAACAATGGTTGGAAAGCGAGAAGCTGGACAGTTTCCAGTCAAACACCGTATGGCTCCGCCTGGACTTCCCCGAAGAATTCACTGTTCCGGAGACTTGTGAGATTATACTCAATGTGATCCCTGTAACCAATATCGACGTTTGCAGTCTGATGCTGACCCAGTCTCAGCCCATTGCCAAACTACAGAAACTGGATGAGTCCTTCTTTTTGCAGATATTGGAGACTACGACCTCTGCCAACCAGCAGGGATTCAATACGCTAAAAGATGAAATCATTGTTCGTGACTTTGATGCAACATGCTATGACAATGGTGCACTTTACCGTGAAGTGCGGACACTCTACAACCACTTCATCGATGACTATTACGCTTTCATAGAATACAACGGTATCAAGGACGGAGAAGTATTGAAACAATTGCGTGAAACCATCAACAAACTGGGAAAGAGCGTAGGAACACAAAACGCCAAGTTCAATTTCAACAGTGGAACTTACGTAATGAAGAACATGAACCAGTATCCTCCTACGTCCTCAACAAAAGTTTCCTATATCACAACTCAAGGCCGCATCGGCAATACTCCACGCGAAGGTCAATTTATGGACAACCGACGTCTACCTGCCCTAGAGCAGAAGGTTCCTATTGTAGTTTCGGGTATGGGCGGCATGGACAAGGCTTCTGCCGATGAGCGTTACGAACAACTGCGGTATTATTCACTCACCAATGACCGGCTCTATACGCGCATGGATGTGGATGCCTTCCTTAGGAAAGAAATCATGGCTGAATTCGGAAAAGAGGAGTTCCGCCGCATTTTCATAAAGACTTCTATTGGAGGTGCCGCTGGCAGTGACTATGTGCATCGCGGACTCTATGTCGACATTGAATTTAAGGACAAGAAGAATTACTTGCATGCCGATGAGATGTCGTTTGACAATCTGATGCGCCAGAAGATTATCAACAAGTCGTGCATTGCCATGCCCATCATCGTCACGCTGAAAAACCTGGAAGATTAAACATGATGCATTTAAAGGCTTCAGATGTTCCTGTTGAGAATTCCTTTGTGAAGAGCATTCAGGAAAAACTCAATATCATCCGTGCTAAGATTCATGGCGGATGGGAATATCTTATTCCTGACGGGAAGTTCGACAGGAGAACAGAAGAAGCCGTGCACGCCTTTCAGATTTACAAGAACGTCTTTCCCGTTACAGGCGAACTGGATATGAGTACCATCAACGGTATCAATGAAACTTTCAGGGAGCAAATCATGCTTCCTGCCTTTACCAAACCCACAGCCGTTGAATGGCTTGAAAAACCGATAGGACCTCCCAAAAGCCAGCTCTTCCAACGACAGCCATGGGAAATATCCAGATTCCAGACTCCGACAATGCGTATTGAGTCAATCGCAAAAATGGAGCTGAAGAAACTTTGGGAAAAAGAAAACTGTTCTATCGGTGAACTATTTATCGACAAGAAGTTCTTCTCTTTTACACTGGACAAGAACAATTTCCCTAAGGGTAAATACAAAGTTAACATTGACCCAAAGAAACAACTGATTATCATAAAGGATGTGCCTGGCTTCATCAATGGCCAAGCCACAATCAGTCCTGGTGACCCTTTCGGACGATCGGACAATTGTATATTCATATGTAACAGTGCTGATCCAAGCTGCCTTGAACTTGACAGCATTCGAAATGTCGGGAATGAGGCTGTCTACGAAAAGATTCTCGCTATCCTTAAGTCCGTTGACACTATAACACTAACTATTGACTGAAATGAACCGTATTTCATACATTACCAAAAGACTGTCTCTCGTCATTTTCGCCCTATGCATCTTTGCACCGGTCTGGTCTCAGTCGTCTGCAGATATCCGTTCCTATATCGCACGATTCAAGCAGGCAGCACTTGAACAGGAAAAAGCATACGGAGTGCCAGCCTCTATTACGCTGGCACAGGGAATTCTCGAATCGGGTGCAGGAAAGAGTGGACTTACACGCATTGCCAATAACCACTTTGGCATCAAAGCCCTGGGCGGATGGACAGGCAAAATATATCAGGCATGGGACGATGAGCCGCAGAAAAGCCGTTTTCGCTGGTACAACTCTGCTTCCGAATCCTATCGTGACCACTCCCTCTTCCTACGTAACAACAGCCGTTATCGCAGTCTGTTTTCCAAAAGTGTATATGATTATAGAGGTTGGGCCATCGGTCTGCAAAAAGCAGGCTATGCTACAGCCAAGAACTATGCATCAGCCCTTATAGGATTCATCGACTGTTACCAACTCTATGCCGTTAATGGCGGCGTTAAACTACGTGCAGGAAAAACGGTCACCATTAAGAGATATGTTATGGAGAAGCCTGTCTTTGATGAAGAATGCCAACTCGATGAGGACGAGGAAAGTGAAGAACAGGAAGTAGTGAAAAAGGCCGTACAACGATTTGTTGTGGAAATCAACGAAGTGAGATGCACTATTCTCTATCCTGGTGAAACCATCTCTTCCGTTGCCATGCGCTATGATATTCCCAAGAAGAAAATTCTGGAATTCAATGAAGTTACCAGCGAACAGGACTTCCACGAGGGGGATATCGTATTCCTTGCCAAGAAGAAAAGTAAGTTCAATGGTGCACAAGACTACTATAGGGTGAAGCCCGACGACACGCTCTATTCCATCGCACAGAACTACGGTATCAAACTGGCCAATCTGGCAAAAATGAACGATAAGGACTTCTTCTCCAGCCTAAGAGAAGGGGAAAGAATAAGACTTAAATAAATAATAGATATTATGAATAGATTCGAACAGTTTGCCAAAGGAGGCGGACTCTTTGACGGGCGTTATAAACTCCTGCGCCCACTAAGTACAGAAGGCGGCAGCGCCGATGTGTGGCTAGCCCTGGATGCTAACACTGTAAATGACAAAGAGAGGTTGCTTAAGGAAGAACCTCTCACCAAAGAGGACCTCGATGTGCTTCAGGGTCTGATGGTAGCCATTAAGGTTTACCGTCCTAAGAATGCACTCGACATAGAAGGCGAGCAGCAGTTTAGGGATGAATTCAAGATTGTGTATAACTGCCACCATGCCAATCTGATTCACCCCACCCATTTTTCCATCTTCCAGGAAACGCCATACCTTGTACTGCCCTATTGCAAGAAAGGCTCCTCTGAGATGCTCATTGGCAAGTTGACCGACAATGACGACTTATGGAAATTCATCGGCGACGTCAGTTCCGGATTGGCTTACCTCCATGCCTGCTATCCGCCCATCATTCACCAGGATGTGAAACCTGCCAATGTACTCATTGACGACAATCACAACTATGCCATCACCGACTTCGGTATCAGCGCGAACTTTGGCAGCCGACATCAATATTATTACGATGATGAGCATACGGGCACTCTGGCTTATATGGCTCCAGAGCGTTTCATGGATGATCCCGTTCCGATGGAAGAGAGTGATATCTGGGCCTTGGGAGCAACCATCTATGAAATTATTACCGGCCACGTTCCGTATGGAGAGGAAGGTGGACAGAACCAGCATAAGGGAAAAGTCACACTCACCTTCCCTTCTGGGGTAGGTGCCGACATCCAGAGACTTATCTGTGCCTGTCTCGACTACGACCCGCAGAAACGTCCTACAGCCAAACAACTTAGTGAGATTGCCCATTTGAAGCAATACCCCATCAAGAAATCGAGCATATGGCCAAAGATTCTCATTCCTTTAGCACTCATTGCGGCTGCAGTAGCAGTATTCTTCCTGACACGCCCTGCACCCGAACCCGTGGCACCACTGGAAAGACCTAAGGTATCAGCCGAAACACTTGAGCATATCTATGACAGGGCTGTCAAACTTGCCGACAGCAATGTGCCCGACAGCGTCCTCGCAGGCATCAATCTTTTGGACAGCCTTTCCGCAGTAAGGTATATGCCTGCTATTTACGAGTTGGCACACACCTATGGTTGGTATGGAGACAATGACACCGTCTCCATGAACCGAAAGCAAATGCTGGGCATCCAGCTGGGAAATCCCAATGTGGATTCGAGAGCACAGAATCTTGCCGCTTTTCTGCCTAAGGAGGACAAATACAACCAGAAAGCCATCCGTTGCTATGAAAGGATTGTCGAACAGCCCGACACTGCATACAATGAAATGAAAATGGATGCCGCCTATCGTCTAGGCATCTATTATCTCTATTACACACGCAATGTACCATTGGCACGAAAGTCATTCCTCAAGAGTCAGGAACTGGCTACACAGCTCAAGGACCAGTCGATGCTCGACCGCATCGCCATTGCTCTTTCTGAATTATAAGAAAACAACTTAAACTCATGAACTGTATGGATATGAAAAAGACACTTTTTTGCCTGTGTGTACTGCTGGCTTCGGCCATAGCCTCACAAGCACAGATAGCACATTGGCTCGCTCCTCTCAAGTTCGACAAAGTGATGCGGGAGGACGGTATGGGTATGTTCTTATGCAAATATGGAAATACCACAGATATGTGGAACAACAAAGGACGTCAGGTTGGCAACACACTGGAAGACGTCGTCGCTTTCCACGAAAAGAAGGGAATCACACTAAAGCCAGGCACCGATATCATCTCAGGTTTTTTTGACCTGGGAGGTAACAAATTTGTGACCCTGTCAAAATGCCGTGTAGCCCATAACTACCCTTATTTCTCTGAAGGCTATCTTCTGGTGCGCAATGGCAGTATGTATTGCTTCCTCAATGATAACGGCAGCCTTGTGTTCGAGATATACGATCAATGCATGCCATTCCAGCAGGGTTATGCTGCCGGTTCCTATTATGAAAGTTTCAAAAACAAAAAGGGACCATATTGGGTATATACCTCTACCAGCGGTGAATTTATGCCTGTCTCCCTCAACGGACAGAAGTTGGCTAAAGGTGAAATGGAATATGCATCATCGTTCAACGACAAGGGCAACAGTATCGTCGTAACGGGCGGAAAGGTATATTATTGCGACAAAAATAGTTGGCAACTCCGTCCTGTCATTGAAGGTGAAGACGTCACTGCCGGCCCCGATGTGATATCCCAGATGAAGTCCGAGGGTGACAACCGCGTCATCTTCACGGCTCAGAGCAATAGCGGTCCGGTTGTTTTCACGCTCAGTAACCTCCATGTGCCCATCTCTGTCGAGCATAACGGAAATACAGTAAAATTCACCAATGCTTTCGACGAGAAGCCCTTGGTAACCAATCTGGCCATCGATGGAAAATCCTCACGCAAGGGTCTTCTTTTCAAAGGAAATCCTCTGCTCCCACCACAGTTTGATGAGCTTCAGATAGAAAAGGAGAATTCTGTTTTGGCTAAGATTGGTGATAAATGGGGCGTGTTGGGTGTTGACCCCGATGAGAAACTCAAAGTGACCATGAATGACGGTAAGGATATGGCTTTCCGACATGAAACCTTTGAGACTGTTATCCGCGTGGACATGCCTTCTTATATTCCACCAGGAAACACGGAACTCGTTGTTGACGACCATCTTAAAATAAAAGTCGACGAAGCATCCACCGTTACGAATAAGACTATCAACGGTAACTATGCTGAATTCAAATGCGAACTGTCTTTCCCGGAGCAACTCCCTGACAAGCCCGTAGAGTTGGTATATCCCATTCAGGTTAGATACGACGGCATCTTGTCACCCGTCATACCCGTATCCGTCAAGGCCTGGCATCTGAAATACTATAACGTGAACATCACCGACATTCGCAATGCCGGCAGTCAGGTCACCTTCACCATTAATATCACGAAGGAAGAAAACCAGCCAGGAGAGACCGACTATCCATTTACCGTCAGTGTAGATGCCGGAAAGGCAAAGGCTGCTCTTGAAAAGAATTCCGAGATTCGCTACAGATGCACGCTTTCTTCATATACCAACGGAACTACCGTCAGGGTGAAGATCCACGAACAGGGTTGTCCACCAGCCATTTTCCCCTTTGTGGTTTCACATTCACGGCCCGCTGCTTCCAGCAAAGGAAAGCCCAGCAACAGCCAGGTTAAAATCCAGAAGAAAGAGTCTGCTGCCCCTTCTGTTTCCAGAATCGTTCTTTAATCCAATTATTTGCAAAACCATGAAAATCAGAATTTCTGCAATTACCGACAAGGGGAAAGAGCGCGAAATCAATCAGGATGCCTTTACGTTATGCCCTGATTTAAGCAAGCCGGACTGGACAGTGGGCTGTATGGAAAAATACATGCCGCTAGGCAATTTCGGGACGCTCGTTGTGGTAGCCGATGGTATGGGAGGTGCCAATGCAGGAGAAGTGGCCTCGGCCCTTGCAGTTGAGACTGCCACCAAGTATTTCAATGTGGAAGAACTTCCCAAGGCCATCTCCTCCAAGGAAAAGGCCAAAGAGTTTATAATGGGATATTTCAAGGCGGCAGACACTGCCATTGAGAATCAAGTATGGGATTGTCCACATCAGGCAGGGATGGGTACAACCATAGTTCTATGCTGGATTCTTGGTACAACGGCTCATATCGCTTGGTGTGGGGATAGCCGTTGCTATGTATTCAATCCTAAAACAGGACTCACTCCGCTCACGAAGGACCACTCATACGTACAAGAGCTTATCGACAAAGGGGAGATTTCTGAGGAAGAAGCATTCACTCATCCCGACAATAACATCATCACCCGAGGCCTTGGCGACATTGATTTCTCTGCAGAGCCGGACTATTTAGAATATGATGTCAAGACGTCTGACACCTTCTTGCTCTGTAGTGACGGTCTTTGCGGTTACTGCCCCAACAGCCTCATTGAGAAAACACTCTATGAGAACTATGGTGACATCGCTGCTTGTCAAGAAATCTTGCTCCGACATGCACTCGATGCAGGAGGCTACGACAATATCTGCATCGCTATGGCTTCTATCATCAGTGACAACGCGGAGTGCCCACGGCCGCTGTCTTTCTGGCAAAAGTTATTGCTAAGGTTCCGCTAATATTAAAATCTTCCGATTATAGCATTCCCCTGAAAAACGTTTTGTTTTTCAGGGGAATGCTATCTTTTCTTTCATACAAAAGAATCAGGAAGTTGAGAATTTCTCAACTTCCTGATTTTCAAGTAGCGGGGGTGGGTCACGATCCCACGACCTCCGGATTATGAATCCGACGCTCTAACCAGCTGAGCTACCCCGCCATCGCTTGTTAAGCGGGTGCAAAGGTAAACAAAAAACTTAAATCACCAAAATAAATTGGGAAAATATTTTGATTCTCGTAGAATTTTCTTAAATTTGCAACAAGATTTCTTTACAAACACGCAAACTGTTGACTGCAATGGACAAAAAAAAGGTTATTTTCGAGCATGAGCTCCACGCGCGTTCCGCGAAAATTATCTGGCCGTTGATCAGCGCACCTGAAGGTTTGGCTAAATGGATAGCCGACGACGTGAAAAGAGACGGCGACATCATGGAGTTCGGATGGGGTGTGCCATGGAGGCACCATGAAACAAGGACTGCCACGGTGGTAGAAGAACTGCAACCCTCCTTGTTCAGATGGGTGTGGGATGACGAGCGAGATTATTTTGTGGAGATGAAGATAGAGAAGAGCGACATCACGGGCGACTTCATCATGATTGTAACCGACTTCACCGACGACGATGATGAGGAATGGCTCACGGCCGTATGGGAAGGCAACTTCGAGCGACTACATAACACCACAGGCCTCTGAGGACCGAAGCATGAAGCACGAAGAATCTGAAAAGTTGTTATTTTTGAACGGCAGAAACAAATTCTTCATGCTTCATTCTTCATTCTTCATTTTTTTATATACCTTTGCAGCCTGATGTTCAGAATTAGGAAACTCGATCTATTCATTTCCAAGCAGTTCGGACTGCTTTTCGTGGGAACGTTCTTCATCTGTCAGTTCGTGCTGATGATGCAGTTCCTGTGGCGATATGTCGATGAACTGATAGGAAAAGGTCTGTCGTTGGAAATACTCGGCAAATTCTTCTGGTACATGGGTCTGATGCTCGTACCGCAGGCTTTGCCGCTGGCTATCTTGCTCTCTTCACTGATCACATTCGGAAACCTAGGTGAAAGCAGCGAGCTGACGGCTATCAAGGCTGCGGGCATCTCGCTGATGCAGGCTTTCCGCTCGCTGATAGTCATCACTATCATCATCATGCTGGGCTCACTCTATTTCCAGAACGTCATAGGCCCAAGGGCAAACATGTCGTTCACACAACTGCTGATTTCCATGAAGCAGAAGAGCCCTGAGCTGGAAATACCGGAAGGTATTTTCTACGACGGCATCCCCAACACCAATCTCTACGTGCAGAAGAAAGACCTCAAGACGGGTATGCTGTATGGAATCATGATCTACCGCATGACCGGCAGCTACGAAGACGCAGCCATCATCCTGGCCGATTCCGGAATGATGCAGTCCACGGCTGAGAAGAAGCACCTGCTGCTCACCCTGCATAGTGGCGAGTGGTTTGAGAATATGAGAAGCCAGGACCTGATAAACAGCGCCAACGTGCCTTATCGCCGCGAGACGTTCTCCACCAAGCGCATCCTGCTCGACTTCGACTCTGGCTTCAGCCTCACCGATGCCGACCTGCGCAACAATGCCCAGGGAAAGAGCTGGGCACAGCTAATGCACGACGTTGACTCCATGAACGTGGAGGCAGACAGTCTGGCAAGGGCAAACTATGCAACAGCCCTGAGGATGTATTTCCACGTGTTGGATACCATTTCAAAAAAGGATTCCATCAAAGCGGTGAAGACTGCCGCCTCCAAGGCCATCGACATCGATACGCTCTTCAACCGTCTGGACAATTCGCGCAAGCAGATGGCCGTGAGCCAGGCTATGAGTTCCATCTCGGGAGTTACCAACGACCTTGAGTTTAAGGCCATGCTGTCGCACGACACCGAAGCCCGCATCCGCATGCACCGAATAGAAGCCATCGGAAAGTTCACGCTGGCCTTGTCATGCCTGATATTCTTCTTTATCGGAGCACCGCTGGGTGCCATCATCCGAAAGGGCGGACTCGGTGTTCCGGTCATCATCTCCGTATTGGTGTTCATCATCTTCTACATCTTCGACAACACCGGCTATCGCATGGCCCGCCTCGGAGCCTGGCCAATCTGGTTTGGTAAGGGAATTGCCACGGCCGTGCTCACCCCTGTGGCGGTATTCTTCACCTACAAGGCCAACAAGGATTCCGTGGTATTCAACATGGATGCCTACCGCACTTTCTTCACAAAGCTGCTCGGTCTCCGACTGAAACGGCATGTCACGGGCAAGGAAGTAATCATCGAAGACCCCGACTACGCCAAGGATGCAGCCGACCTGCAGCGCCTGAGCGAAGAAGTGACGCAGTATGCACATGCCCACAAGCTGATGCTGCCGCCTAATATCATCAAGGTGTTCTTCAAGTATGAGCCCGACCATGAGATTGAGCGTCTCAGCGAGGAGATGGAAGCCGCCATCGAGGATCTGGGCAACACCAAAGACAAGCATATCATCAGTATGCTGAATCACTATCCCGTAGTATCGGCCAAGGCCCACACCCGTCCGTTCGAACGCCGCTGGATGAATATCGTGGCCTTTATCCTCATTCCGGTTGGAGCTTTCCTCTATATCCGCATGTGGAGTTTCCGCCTCCGTCTGCTCCGCGATCTGCGCGTCATCAAGCAGACCAACACGAGCATCGTGAACCGTATCAACGAGAAATACATCAACACTTAATATATAAATAAGGTATATAGTAATGGAAAATATTAAACTCAACAGCATCGACGAAGCCGTAAAAGACTTCAGAGAAGGTAAGTTCGTCATCGTCGTGGATGATGAGGACCGCGAAAACGAAGGCGATCTCATCTGCGCAGCAGAATCCATTACCGCTGAAATGGTGAATTTCATGCTGAAATATGCGCGCGGACTGCTCTGCGCCCCCATCACGAAAGCACGTTGCGAAGAACTTGACCTGCCCCACCAGGTGGTGGAAAACACCTCCATGCTGGGCACGCCGTTCACCGTCACCGTGGATAAACTGGAAGGATGTTCCACTGGTGTCTCTGCCGCTGACCGCGCAGCCACCATCCGGGCTCTGGCAGACCCCTCCTCCACCCCACAGACATTCGGACGCCCCGGCCATGTCAATCCCCTCTATGCCCAGGACAATGGCGTGCTGAAACGCTCAGGACATACGGAGGCTGCCATCGACCTCTGCCGCTTGGCAGGCCTTTATCCCGCAGGAGCGCTGATGGAAATCATGAACGAAGACGGCACGATGGCTCGTCTGCCCCAGTTGGCAGAGTTCGCTAAGGTGCACGACATGAAGCTCATTTCCATCAAGGACCTCATTGCCTACCGCCTGAAGAAGGACTCGCTCGTGGAAATGGGACAAGAGGTAGATATGCCCACCCAATACGGACATTTCAAGATGATACCCTTCCGCCAGGTAAGCAACGGACTGGAGCACTTTGCCCTCATCAAGGGCGAATGGGAAGAAGACGAGCCGATTCTGGTCCGTGTCCATTCCAGCTGTGCCACCGGCGACATCCTCGGCTCATTGCGCTGCGACTGTGGCGAACAGCTCCACAAGGCTATGCAGAAGATTGACCAGGAAGGCAAGGGCGTCGTGGTATATATGCAACAGGAAGGCCGCGGCATCGGACTGATGAACAAGATTGCCGCCTATAAGCTGCAGGAAGAAGGCCTCGACACGGTGGAAGCCAACGTACACCTCGGCTTCAAGCCCGACGAGCGTGACTATGGCTGCGGAGCCCAGATTCTGCGCAAGCTCGGCGTCAAGAAGATGAAACTCCTCACTAACAATCCCGTCAAGCGTGTCGGCCTGGAGGCTTACGGCCTGGAGATTGTCGGCAACGTTCCTATCGAAGTGGTGCCTAATCCCTACAACCTGCGCTATCTGCAAACCAAAAAAGAGCGAATGGGGCACACTTTGCACCTGTAAAGGTGTCATAAAGCATAAACGTGCAACTATTTGTAATTTAAATTTGAAATAAAGACAGTTTTTTTTCGTTTTAACGAATAAAATGACTACTTTTGCAGTCAAAATATAAAACCAAAACATTATGGCACAATTATCAGACCGCCTAAATCGCCTGTCTCCTTCAGCCACATTGGCTATGTCGCAAAAGAGTTCCGAGATGAAAGCTGCCGGCATCGACGTGATCAACATGAGCGTCGGTGAGCCAGATTTCAACACTCCCGACCATATCAAAGAGGCCGCCAAGAAAGCGATTGACAATAATTATTCACGCTATTCTCCAGTTCCGGGCTATCCTGAACTGCGCAAGGCTATCGTGAAGAAGCTCAAGGAGGAGAACGGACTGGACTATACCATGAACGAGATTCTCGTCAGCAATGGTGCGAAGCAGAGTGTCTGCAACACCATCATGGCGCTTGTCAACGACGGTGAAGAGGTAATTGTACCCGCACCCTATTGGGTGAGCTATCCGCAGATGGCCAAGTTGGCTGGAGGCGTTCCCGTATTCATCGAGGCTGGATTTGACCAGAACTTCAAGATTACGCCCTCCCAGCTCGAAGCCGCCATTACGCCCAAGACCAAGATGTTGATTCTCTGTTCGCCCAGCAATCCTACTGGCAGCGTCTATAGTGCTGAGGAACTGCAGGGACTGGCCGAAGTCATCCTGAAGCATGAAGACATCTTCGTGCTGGCCGACGAGATTTACGAGCATATCAACTATACCGGCAAACACGCCAGCATAGCCAGCATACCTGGCATGAAAGAGCGCAGCATTATCGTCAATGGTGTCAGCAAGGCATACGCCATGACCGGATGGCGCATCGGCTACATCGCCGCCCCCGAATGGATTGTAAAAGGCTGCAACAAGCTGCAGGGACAATACACCAGTGGTCCCTGCTCCGTCAGTCAGAAGGCCGCCGAGGAAGCCTACGTGGCTTCACAACTCTGCGTGGAAGAGATGCGTCAGGCTTTCGAACGCCGCCGCAACCTCATCGTGGAGTTAGCCAAGGATATTCCCGGATTGGAAGTGAATGTGCCCGAGGGTGCCTTCTACCTCTTCCCCAAATGCAGCAGCTTCTACGGCAAGAGCGACGGCGAGCACACCATTAAGAACTCCACCGACTTCGCGATGTATCTCCTTGAAGTAGGCCATGTGGCCACCGTAGGCGGAGATGCCTTTGGCGACCCCGATTGCTTCCGCATGAGTTACGCCACAAGCGATGAAAATATCCGCGAAGCCATGCGGAGAATCAAGGAAACGGTTGCAAAACTGAAATAAATGCAAAATATTTTTGTTAAAACTCCTTAAACGGCTTGATAGTTTAGCATTATTTACTATCTTTGCCGATTGAGAAATAGACTATAACAAACAATTTTTATACTTAATTATTTAATAACTAAAAATTAAAATTTTAAATTATGGCAAATGCACAAGTAAAGACGAGTCCCAAAAAGAAGCAGGGATTCCAAGGTGTTAGAGACGCAATCTGGATTATTGTGGCTTGTTTCATTCTCGCAGTTTGTTTCTACAAGTTCGTGCTGGGTAACCCCGACAACTTCGTAGGTGGCGATCCCGCAAACGCAGTGAAAGACGGTTCACTCCTCGGTACAGTGTACAAGGGTGGTATCGTGGTGCCAGTGATTATCACATTGCTCTTCACCGTTATCGCTCTCTCTATTGAGCGTTTCTTCGCTCTCCGCAGCGCATTTGGTAAGAGTTCTCTGACCAAGTTCGTGACTGAAGTGAAGGCCGCTATCAACGCCGGTGACATGAACAAGGCTCAGCAGATCTGTGACAAGCAGCAGGGTGTTGTTGCCAACGTTGTAGGTGCTTCTCTGAACGCTTACAAGGAAATGGAAGCCGACACTCGTCTGAAGAAGAGTCAGAAGGTGCTGAAGATTCAGCAGGCTCACGAAGAGGCTACTCAGCTTGAGATGCCTACTCTGCAGATGAACATGCCTATCCTGGCTACTATCGTTACTCTGGGTACCCTGACCGCTCTGTTCGGAACTGTGGTGGGTATGATCCGTTCATTCGCCGCTCTGGCTTCTGGTGGTGGTGGTGACTCACTGCAACTGTCTGAAGGTATTTCTGAGGCTCTTGTGAACACAGCATCTGGTATTTTGACATCATGGTTCGCTGTGGTAGCCTACAACTACTATTCAAACAAGATTGATAAGTTGACATACGCCCTCGACGAGGTCGGTTACACTATCGCTCAGACATACGAAGCAAACCACGCAGAAGAGGCTTAATTTTTGCTAACCCTTTAAAACATTTATCATTATGGGTAAAGTAAAAGTTAAGAAAGCGGACGTCTGGATCGACATGACTCCTATGAGTGACGTCATGGTGCTTTTGCTGACCTTCTTCATGTTGACTTCTACGTTCGTGAAGAATGAAGCAGTGAAAGTTGCCACACCGGCCTCAGTATCGGAGATCAAGGTTCCAGAGAATAACGTCCTGACCATCCTCTGTGACAAGGAAGGAAAGATCTTCCTTGGCATGGACACTCCAGGTAAGATGGAGGAACTGCTCACGGGCATGGCCAGCCAGTATGGCGTCAGCCTCACCGGAAAGCAGCTGGAGAACGGTCGTGGAGCAGCATCTATCGGTGTCTCCATGCAGGATCTCTCCTCTCTCTTGAGTCAGGACAGTGAGAAAATGAATGAGTACATGGCAACCCGCGGTATTCCTACCGATTCTGTGAACGGTAAGATGAGCGAGTTCCAGGACTGGGTTACTGTTGCACGTGAGAATAACGGTCCAGACATGAAGATTGCCATCAAGGCCGACGCAAGCACGCCTTACAAGACAATCAAGAAGATGATGTCTGAGCTTCAGGATATGAGCGAGAACCGCTACTATCTGATCACTGCACTCAAATCAAATACGGAGGAATAAGACATGGCTAAGAAAAAAGAGAGCAGACAGAAAAAAATGAACACCCGCGTGGACTTCACGCCGATGGTGGATATGATGATGTTGCTTATCACCTTCTTCATGCTGTGTACATCACTGGCTAAGCCCCAGACGATGAACTTAACCATGCCGAGTAATGATGAGAACATCCAGGACAAGGACCGTAACGCAGCAAAGGCTTCTCAGACCATCACGCTCTATGTGTGTGGCAATGACAAGATCTACCATGTGGACGGTATTCCCAACTATGACGATCCTAACTGTCTGAAAGAGACAACATGGGGCAAGAAAGGTATTCGCGACGTGCTTATCTCGCACAAGACCGAAGACGGAACTGTTCCCGTTGCTGAAATCATGGCAGCAAAGATTAAACTCGACCAGAAGAAACTGGCTCATCCCGAGCAGTACCCTGACAGCATCTACGACGCTGAGTTGGCTAAGATCAAGAAGGGTGAACTCGAGAGCGGCAAGGTACCTACGATGACCATCATCATCAAGTGTACCGACGAAGCTAGCTACAAGAACATGGTCGATGCTCTTGACGAGATGACAATTTGCAGTATTGGTACTTACGTGATCGACAAGATCAACGATGACGACAAGAAGCTTCTCGAGAAGCGCGGCATCAAGTAATCCCAAGATCACTAACAATTTAAAAAGGAATTACAATGGCAAAGTTAGATTTGATATCCAACGAATGGACCGACCTTGTATTTGAAGGCAGAAACCAAGCTTATGGTGCCTACAAGCTTCGCAAGGGTACTACCAAACGTAACATTTGGTCCATCATAATTGTAGCCCTTGCTGCAGTCCTCTTGTTCCTCGGACTCCAACTTCAGCACATGGTAGAAGCCAACCGCCAGGTGGAAAACACCCAGGCCATTGAGCTCTCCGCCCTTGAGCAAAAGAAGAAAGAAGCCAAGGTTGAAAAGAAAGAGCAGATCAAGGTTGAACCTGAGAAAGTCGTTGAGAAGGTTAAGTCTTCTGTGAAGTTCACCGCACCTATCATCAAGAAGGATAATGAGGTGAAGGAAGAAGACGAGATCAAGCTCGATGAAGTTGAAAAGAGTAACAAGGCCGTAGGTGCTTTCACCGTTGAAGGTAACGATGAGGTAGGCGGCGAGGTGCTCAAGGCTAAGGAAGAGATTGCAGCTCCCGAGCCTCCGAAGCCCGTTGAAGAGAACAAGGTGTTCGACGTTGTGGAACAGATGCCTTCATTCCCCGGTGGTATGGGCGCTCTGATGTCATGGCTCGGACAGAACATCAAGTATCCTGTGATTGCAGCAGAGAATGGTGTTCAAGGCCGTGTGATCGTTCAGTTCGTGGTTGAGAAGGACGGTTCTATCACCGACGTGAAGGTGGCCAAGTCAGTTGACCCCTCACTCGACAAGGAGGCTGCACGCGTGGTAAAGAGCATGCCACACTGGATCCCTGGTAAGCAGAACGGTTCAGCTGTGCGTGTGAAGTACACCGTACCTGTAACATTCAAACTTCAGTAAACAGACTTTCTAAATGAAAAGACACTTATTCTACATTACTATCGTAGAATTACTTATCGCTTTCGGTTTGTCCTCCTGTGAGGACAAACCGAAAAGTGGTAGAACGGATACCCCACAGTCTGGCGAAATCTCTTTCGCCGCCGACGAGAGTTTCAGCCCCATCATCGATGAACTGAAAGACGTATTCGAGGCTTTGCACCCCGACGCAAAGCTAAATCCCATTTACACCAACGAGGTTGACGGCGTGAACCTCCTGCTCAACGATAGCATCTGGATGACCGTCACCGCCCGTAACTTCACCAAAAAGGAATTCGACAACCTCAAAGCACGCGACATGCTGCCCGAAGCCATTCCTCTGGCCTACGACGGTATGGCGCTCATCTGTAACAACCAGAACACCGACTCATGCATTACCGTCAACGACGTGAAACGCATTCTCAGCGGTGAGGCCAAGCAGTGGAGCGACGTCAATAAGGGCTCCAAGCGCGGAGAGATTTGGGTATGTTTTGATAACAAGTCATCCAGTGCCGTCCACTTCTGCGTGGACTCCATCCTCGGTGGCAAGCCCATCAACAGCCCCAACATCTTTGCCGCTCAAACCAGCGCCGAAGTTATAGACTATGTCGAGAGAACGCCGAACGCCATCGGCATCATCGGTAGCAACTGGCTTAATGACAAGCGAGACACTACCAACACCACTTGGAACAAGAAGATCACCGTAATGTCTGTCAGCCGCATGGATGTGGCAACCCCAATGAACAGTTGGAAGCCCTATCAAGCATGGCTGCTCAACGGACGTTACCCCTTCGTGAGAACCATATATGCTCTGCTCAACGATCCCCGCCGCGGACTCCCCTGGGCCTTTGCCCACTTCATTGAGCAGCCCCGTGGCCAGCTGATTATCTTCAAGTCAGGCCTTCTGCCCGTACGTGGAGAAATCGCCATCCGCGATGTTAACGTAAATAGCGGATTCTAAAAAAGTTTTAATGATTAAACTTTTCAGGCAATAAAATCATCATAAGAACGATTAATAACTTAAAATCATTATGGATATGAAAGCAATCAAATACGTATTGGCAGGAGCGCTTGTGCTCAGCACCGCACTCCCCGTTAAAGCACAGGATGTGAAGGCTCAGGTAGATGCCATCACCAAGGTAGTTATCGACAACAAGGGTGACGTAAAGGCCACCAAGGATGCCGTTAAGGAGTTTACAAAGATGTTCAAGAAGAACCCACAGGCCCTCGCTGGTCTGGGACGCGCCTTCTTCGATGGTGGCAACGAGGCCGAAGCCCTGAAGTATGCCGACATGGCTATCAAGGCTAACAAGAATTCAGCTTTCGGTTATCTGCTCAAGGGCGATATGGCTGCCGTTAACGACAATGCCGGTGAGGCTGCCATGTGGTATCAGACCGCTACCCAGTTCGATCCCCAGGATCCTACAGGTTATGTGAAGTACGCCCGCGTATATCAGAAGGTTGACCCCAAGGGTGCCGTTGAGATGCTCGAGAAACTCCGTCAGGTAAAGCCCGACTATCCCGTAGATGCCGCTGCCGGCTACATGTACTCTAACGCCAACAAGCTGAAGAGCGCCATGGAGTATTACGACAAGGTGAAGGATGTAACCAAGCTCGACGACTACATCCTCTCCGACTATGCCACCACCGCATTCGTGATGGAGCAGTATGAAAAGACACTTGACCTGGCCAAGAAGGGTATTCAGACCTACCCCGACTTCAACCACTTCAACCGTCTGGCCTTCTACAGCAACAACAAGCTGAAGAACTACGGCGAGGCTGCCAAGTATGCAGAGAAGATGTTCAACAAGAAAGACACCTTGAAGTTCACCGTCAACGACTATCAGAACTACGGCGACGTGCTCTACAACCTCGACCGCACCGAGGAAGCCATCAAGGCCTACAAGAAGGTCCAGGAGCTCGATCCCAGCAAGAACGAGGTTTACAAGCTCATCTCCGACGTATATACCAAGAAGAAGGACTACGAGAACGCTGTTACCCACTACAACAAATATCTCGAACTTCTCGGCGACGAGGGTAATGCTAACCACCTCCGCGGACTGGCTGACATCTACATTGAGCAGATGGACGGTGCCGACGAGGCTGGCAAGCAGGCTGCCCTGAGAAAAGCCGATCAGGTATATGCTGACATGGAGACGAAGTACACCTATGCTGCAGACTATGCTGCTTACCAGCGTGCCCTCCTCCACTATCAGATGAACACCGATATGAAGAAGGGTGAGGCCAAGCCTTACTACGAGAAGTACATCAGCCTCGTAGAGCCCAAGGCCGACAAGACCGCCGGTGATCAGAAGAAGCTTGCCACAGCCTATCAGTATCTCGCTGTTCATGCCATCCAGAACGACCGCATTGCCGAGGCCAAGGAGTATGCAGCCAAGCTGCTCCAGTACAAGCCCGACGATGAGACTGCCAAGCAGATCATGGACATCAAATAATCAACTTATATAATCCAGTAAGCCCTGCATTCCAAAAGATGCAGGGCTTTTCTTTTAAACTATATAGTTCTGTGAATGGCAGCGATATCCCTCTCGAAGTCATCACAAAATGAACGAGGTTCCTCGTTCATACACGATATAACAACTATATTTTACGGGAACGCGCTGCGAAACACCTTCAGCATTTTCTTGGCTTTAGCTCGTTGTGAATCGCAGTAGAAGTCGAAGTCATCGATATCGGTATTATGCTTCGACTCTATGCAATGACCGTTGGCATCGTAGTAAAGCCGCACCTCGAAATGCATGTCCTCCTCGTCGCTTGTGTCGTAGAAGAAGATAAGGTCGTCGGTCTTCGGATCGAAGAGGAATTCCTCATAGCTTTCCATATACATACTCTTGTGGCGCTCTGAGAAGAAGTAGCAGTGCGGGGCTGGATTGCCTTCACTGTCGGGCGTATAGTCGAAAAAAAACTTATACGTTTTGGTGAGTGGCGGCCCTTCAATGTCGTGCTGGTCATGGATGACGACATCAACACCCGTGGCGAAATCCGATTTCTCTATTCGTGCGATATTGTTCTTCGCCTTGGCATACTGGCTGCGAATCATCTTCATGCGGTCGGCCTTGGTGACCTTCAGCAACTTGGAACCCTTCGTCATGCCATTCGCGTCTTCACGTTCCATCAGGTCACGAAACTGCTGCAGCATCTGCTTACCCATCTCCAAGTCCGTATCCCAACTGCTCCAGCTATGAGCATTAGCGGTTGCATCAGAGCCACCCACCCTATGTTTCTGGTCAACCAGCCCGCCGTTGGCATCATAATAATAGCGTGTCTCTACCACGAATCCCGCATGTGTCTCGCCTTTCATATAACTGAACAGCAAATACCCCTTCTTCGGATCATAAAGAAACTCACGATACATAGTATGTCCGTTGGATTCACTGCTTGTACTGATAAAGTAAGGCACGTTTTCGAAATAGCCGTCGCTCGTAGGCACCTTGCTAAAGTACGTCTGCTGGCGGCAGATACTTTCGATGCTGAAGTCCTCGCTCACCTCAGTAGCATCGCGACTGGTGACGGTCACGTCGAGTGCCGCTGTGCCGTTCTTGCCATTCACCGCTATTCGTTTCTTGGCATCGGCATACACCTTGCGGATATGGTTCACTTGTTCACCTTTATCCTGTGCCTGGAGCATGGTGGCGCAGGACAAAAGCAGGGCTAGGACAAACAAAACATTCTTATTCATATCGTCGGTTAATTAAATCAGTAATCGTCAAGCTTCAGTGGCTCACTCTTCGAATAGACGGGCTTCATACCGTCCCATTTGAAAGTGTGTCTCACAGGACCGTCATCGCCGCTCCAGTCATCCACGGTGATTTCCTTACCCTTTCGGGGCAGGTTGCAGAATATCTGACTGTATGCCTTGCGGTCGTGCCAGCGATAGCCCTTCAGAATCTCCGGCTCTGGTGTCAGCATCTTCTTGGCAGGGTCGTAGTCGTAGGTACACAACACCTCTATACAAGGATCGGTAGGACTGCCCAAAAGTACAGCCAGCAGTTTATGACCATTCGAACGGTTCCAATAGCAGGCTGATATATATTCGCCGTCCGTACCGCCATCGCCGACACTTACAAAGCCATTCTTCTGGTCAACGGTGACGGTCAGTTCCGTATCCTTGTCGAGCACTTGCTTGGTGAGTCCCTTCTTCATTGTATCCCTTACGGCTCTCACCATCCATGTGGGCCACGTCTGGTAGAAGCGTTCCAGCATGGTGGCGAAGTTGCCGTTAGCCACGTTACTGATAGGTTTGGTTGCCCTGCCCGCGTCAATGTCTTCGAGCGAAGTCGAGCCGCCCTGTGCCGACACACTCAGCGTGCAGCAAGCAAAAATCATTGCAAAAAATCCCTTTTTCATATTGTAATCTGATTGATTATTGATTTCTTTTTAATGATTCTTAGCAGCGATGTTGCCATCGTGTTGTTGACTTGGCTACAAAGTTACGAAATTTCCTTGAGAACTAATTCTAATTTCATGGAAAAAGTTACCGGATGCCGCCACCGCCACCACCGGAGAATCCGCCGCCACCGCCGCCACGCGATGAGCGACCGCCACGACCCTCGTCGCGGTCCACAGTACTGTGGTGCTTCTTGCTCTTGTTGGCCTTTCTCCTTTGCCTCTTGGTGTCCAGCATCCGTTCGCGCAGGATGCCTTCACTAATCATGAGTACATTGCTGACTGCCGACAGAGCCTCGCTGCCTGCGTTGTTGGTATCGCCCGACATCTGCACGGCCACCTCGTCCATCTTGAAAAACTCGGGGTTTACCCGCTGCATGTCCTTCGTCAACTGAGCGGCATTGCCGAAGAGCGTGGCCCATACAAGATAGTCGCGCCACAACTTCGTTTCCGACAGGTTGCGCTCACCAGCCAGCGTAAAGTCGCCGAGGAAACGCTTGAAGCCATAGACCTCGGCCATCTCGTCCTTGTGCTTGTCGTAATACTTGACGTCGCGCTTCGTACACAGCAATTCAAGGAACTGGCGCATCAGTTTCGCATTGGCCTTGTCGTCCATAAACGTCTCCAGTTCCTTGGAATCCAGCACATGGTTGTCGCCCGCTGCTTTCTGGAATATGTCATGAACCTTGTAGGCCAGCGGCGGCAGGTCTATATCCATCGGTATGTCTTGCACCACAAAGCGCTGCTGCATCTCGCCCGATTCCGTCATCACAGGCTTCACGGCAAAGGCATTGGCGTTGACCAACTGCAGCACCGTGGCTTGTAGTAGCCGCTTGTAGTCGCCCCCGTCTTTATAGTTGAATGCGTTCAGCATGTCGTTTGCCGCCTGCAGATTGCCCTCCAAGGGTACGTCGCGGAAGTAATCGACGGTCTGTGTCCACTTCTCGTGTTTCTTACGCTTAGCCTCAGCCATCATCTTTTTAACGAGAAGGAATAGTCCCCACAAACCGGCAGCACCGGCAAGGAGTATGCCAATGGCTTTGAGAACACTCAGCACGTCGTCCCAGAAGCCCTCCTCCTTGATAGCGTCGCCATAGTCGCTGCCCTCAAATGCCAACTGTTTCTTATGCTCGAAGGTGTCGTCGGAGTCTTGAACTGTAGGAGTCAGCATCCCCTTGGGGAATTTTGCCATGACGTAGAGTGCCGCCTCTGAGTTCATCGCCTCAGTGGTCTCAGCTATCATCTTGCCGTCCTTAAACTGCAGGTCGCCTTCGAAGCGGAACCCCCAAACGCCGCAATTCTCTGGTGTGAACTTCAGTGTCGTATCAGCCGCCTCGATGATCACCCTTGCCTTTTCGGGCTTGGGCTTCACACTCTCATCGAGGAACACGTGGCGGATGGCGTCGGCATCGGGATAGCCGCGCACCAGACTGGTGATGGTGTAACTGGTGACGTACGTCCGCTCACCGCTGTCGCCAAGCCCCCAGCATAGTTCGGTCACGCCGTGGCTCTTCTCTACGATGCCGCAACGCCCGACCTTCTCCTGTCGGCTGGCCTTCACGCTCCACTTCGTGCCGATATTCTCGTACTGGCGTCCAGTCTCGTCGCTTACGGTCAGATTCTCTACCTTACTCGGACTCATATTGCCAAGTCCTATATAACACTCCGTACCCGCGTCCGTGACGGTCATTCGCCGCGTCTCCGTGATGCGTGCATCACCGTTCTTGCTGAGCACCACACGGATGTTCAATTCCTTCAACCTCGGCTGGGCGGACATTACTGCCGCCGAGGCTATAAGAGCCAGAATTAGTATGATTCTTCTGTTGTTCATTTCGTCTTCTTGAATAGGTAGGTCTCACCCTTGGCATTCTTCAATTCAAAGCTCTGAACAGTCTGATTGGCAATGGTACAATCGCCACTGAAGAGGAACTGGATGGCTACGTCCTCCTTCTGCTCCTTGAAATCATCCAACACCAAATCCATAATATATTTCTCCGACGAAGGCCTTTCCTTGATGACGTCCTTGGTCGCCTTGTTGAATATTACGTCCTTCAATTTAACCTCGACCATCGAAGCGTCGAACGTGAAGTTAATAGTCTTCGCCCCAGGCGTATAGCTCTGTGCAGGTAAGGCAAAGCTGACGCTTACTGTACCGATCTCCTTCTCGCAAGTGCACACTAAACTTTGGGTCACCTCGTTGCCCATGAAAGCCAGAATGTAGTTCATTGCTACGTCTTCCATCTTCTTCTCAGCCTGCCAATTACCTTCCAAACTCTGTGCGTGAGCTACTGTGTCGAATGCGAACATAGCTGCAAAAGCCATCATCATCAAAACCTTTTTCATTGTCTTTACTTTTATAAAGTATAATAACTTGAAATTTTTACTGTTGGGGAATCAATTTTGTTCTGTTGTTTCCAGCCTTTTCTCGATTTTGTTCTTTCCCTTCCAGAGCCATATCTCACGGTCAGAACCTATATGGCTGGTAATGTCTGAGGTCTTCTTGTCGATTCCCGGATTGGGAATTTGGCGGTAATCCTTGACGAGTGCGAAAACGTCGCCACTCTCATCCCATAAATAGGCATCGAAGTATAGGTCTTCGTTGACGCCATAGCGGCCAAGACAGACAAGGGCATCCGTATGACCGTCCTTGTTCAAGTCGATGAGCACCACACGACCAACCTCTTTCTTATTAGCAGGCTTACCAGGCAGTTTCTCGTACAACTGCTGTAGCGGCATGTCGTATCCCAGACTCAGTTGGTAACGTACCACACCCTCTTCCTCGTCCTCCTCACAGACGATATCCTCTTCCCAAACGGGAAAATACTTAGCAGTCTTGTCCTTACCGTCAGACAGGTCCAACGGCTTGTCGCTCTTAAGGTCAGGCTCAAACACCAGTTCGTCGATATTGTCCTCATCCTTCGCCTCGTTGGCAAAAATTTCTACTGAGTCAGCACCGACTGATGCCTTGGTATACGTTGAGTCGGCAACGGTTGCGTCTTCACCACTAGTTTTCTTTCCTCCACATGCCATAAGCAGCATCATAGCCGAGACAATCAAAATACTTTTTCCCATTATATCTAATCTTATAACAACAGATATAATTACTCTACATACTTGCCGGTCTTGTCGATTATCTTCCAGACGCGCTGGCCGTCATCCTGTTTCACCTGGACCTTGGCCTTGCCGTTCTTAAAAGAATAGGCCTCTTCCCATTGGAGGGGAATGACCACCTTGCCCGTTTTGTCGATATAGCCGTACTTAATAGAATGATCTTCTGACAAAGCTACAGCGCTCAAGCCTTCGCTAAACCATCCTACATTGAAATATATGCAGGGAATGACCACTTTGCCCGTCTTATCCACAAAGCCCCAGAGTTCGTCCTGATTCTCTACGGGAGCCAACCCTTCCTGGAAATATTTCACGTTGCGCCATATCTGCCCAACCAGCTTACCCTGCTCGTCAATGTGCCCCCACTTACCATTAGCATCCTTCACGCAGGCTCTGCCCTCATCGTAGTCGGACTGATAGGCCCACTTCTGCTGCGCACTCACTGCCATCGTCATGGCTGCAAGAGCCATCATCATCAAAATCTTTTTCATAATGTTTAAATGTTTATTGGTGTTTACTTCTTCTTGATAGATGCCAGAACTGCATCGAATATGGGCTTATAGTGGTCTTCTTCGTTGGCAAGGAAACTCATTGTGCCTGTGAAGTTAAAGCTACCCTCTGGTACTATGGTATAATAGTATTGAACCACACCGTCAGCCTCCATTCGCATGGTGAGAACATTGCCGTTGATTATGGGTTCATCCACCACCCAGTCAATGTCTTTCGCTTCGTAATTATCCTTCATAATGGTTCCCCACTCTTTCAGTGTAGCCACAGTAGCCTGACCATACTCTTCGGCCCATACAGTAAGTTTGTGTTGGTCATCTTTCTTCCATTCGTTTACTATGCTTGAGTCCCAAGCATCTGCTACGTCAGCATAATCTTTCGGATGCTGAACGCTGAACTCCTTACCATCAAAGGTTACCATGTCTGTCTTAGTCTGTGCCCCAACCGCTATGTTGAATGTGAACATAGCCACGAGCGCTACCAGTGAAATTTTTAATGTCTTTTTCAGCATGTTGTTTTGTTTAAAGTGATTAATAATATGTTTATTTAAATATCTCCTTTAATTGTCGCTTCACCTCCGCTTTCACCATATCACGTATGGCAAATAGGAGCCGTGTCTGCTCCTCGGTATAGCTGCTGGCTGCCTGGTGCCTGCGGTTTGGTTTATCGTTTGGTGAATTCTGGTCCATTGAGATGTCGTATCTTTGTTCTCGATAGCAAAGTTACGGCAAAAACAAGGCACAATCTTCAGCAGAATGCGCAGAAAATTGTGCAGAATCTTCCAAAATGCCCCCAATGTTACATTTGGCAAACAATTTTGCTACATTTTATTCTTATTCTGGGTTAGATATTCGCTGGGAGTGACGCCATAGAAGCGTTTAAAGGCGCGGGTGAATGCACCTTGGTCTTCGTAGCCGCAACCCAGGGCAATGTCTAAAATAGTTGTTTGAGGCTCTATATCATCCAGCAGCTGGCGCGCCTTCTGCATGCGAATAATAGTAATATAGCCCTGTGGGGTCTCACCAGTAATCGCTTTCAGGCGGTTACGGAACTGGGTGGTACTCATCGCCATCTGCGAGGCAAGCGCATCCACATTGACACTGCTGGTCTCTATCTGCTCGGCTATGATGTTCATGGTGCGGGTCAGGAAGTCTTTGTCGCGGGCTGAGAGTTCCTGCTGCTGGCGGTCGGCATGCACGGTCTCGTATCGCCGTCGCAACTCGTCGAGCGTCATGGTGACTTCGCTGAGTCGGCGGCGCTGAAGGGCCGCGCGGCGTCGATACATCACTATCAGCGCGATGGCCACAGCCAGCAACATGATACCTATTATTATAATAATGGTACGCGAACGGCGTACTTCGGCGTTCTCATCAATCAGCCGCTTGTTTCCAAACTCGGCATTGTAGCGGGCCAACAGGTCGGCGGCACCGTGGTTGTAGAGCGAGTCCCTCAGCAGGTTAAAGCGTTCAAGCTCCAGTCGGGCACTGTCGGGATTGATGGTCCACAGCGCCTGATACAGTCCGTCGCGGGCGTGCATTTCGTTATAGGGATTGCCCATCTCGTGACACAGGCTGACAGCTTCACGCAGATAGGGCACGGCCTGACGCTCCAATCGGCGCTTCTCTTTATCGGCGCATCCTGAGGCTCGGCTCATGGAGAGCAGCGTGTGGCCCACCTTGTTGAGCGATATGGCCAACGACTGGCGGTTGCCCTCCTTACGGAAGAAGGGGATGATGGTGTCGAAGATGGCCAATGCCTCCCGGTGTTGCTTCATCCCCAACAGGATGGCCGCCTTCTGGGCCAGACGCACGCGCAGTTTCATCTGCCGCCCGTCCTCACGTTCAAGCCGTATGGCACGCTCAATATACCGCAGGGCCGCATCAAAGTGGCTCATGGACAGCTCCGTCTCGGCTGCCGCCCCACAATACATGGCGATACGGGCACGATGGTTGATCTCTTCGGCCAACTGGAGCGCCTCAAGTATGTACTTCAGTCCCTCCTGCGGCTGTTTGGCATCGACATAGATGGCACCGATAGTATTGAGCGACGAAGAAATCATCTCCTTATCGCCGTTGGCCCAATCCATAGCGTTGCACTCCCGGGCGTAGCGCAGGGCTTTCTGGTAGTCAGATTGTCGCGAAGTACACACGGCGAGTATGCTCAGTTCGTCGGCCACCTCGTCGGTCATACCCAACTGGCGAAGCATGGGCAGCGCCTGCTCGCCAGCGATGACGGCACTGTCATAGAGCTGCTCTTCATAGTAACTGCCACTGGCTTCATATAGACGCAAGGCCTCCTCTCGGCTGACTGCAGGTTTGCCGTCAGACTTACTGGCTGCCACAGACAACGTCATGAACATCAAAACTATAATAAAAGCACTTTTCTTCATCATCAATCACAATTATGCGGGCAAAGATACTCATTATTTCCGATAAAATGTTGTAAATTCTTTTATTCATATTAAAAAAAACTTCACCGAATCCCGAAACCAGTTGGAAGCCAACGCTTTGAGGTGAAGGGTTTAGGAACAACCCAACTGGAGACCCACCCCAGCCTTTGCCTTTCGGCGATTTATGTCATGACTCGGCAATGCCTAAGCAGGGAGGGTTGGGGTGGGTCTTTTATTATTCCGTGTCTTCGTGTCTTTGTGTTATCTTTAAAAAAAACTAGAAAACTCATTCCATTTGATGATGTTTTGCCTTCCAAAGTATCATCAAACGGACTTCAATCTATCATAGAATGGACTTCAAAACATCATCAAATGAACTTCAAAACATCATAGATTGAAGACCAAAACATCATCAAACGGAATACACTGCAGTTATCCATGTGACATAGAAATATAAAGACTAAATGTATCATTTACGAGACGTAACTCTATCATTTACGATACCGAAGTGGCACATTTACGAATGCATGATTTCAAGGCTCCCTCCCTAAGCAGGGAGGGCTGGGGTGGGTCTCTGGGGTGGGTCTCCAGTTGGGTTGTTCCTAAACCCTTCACCTCAACACCCTGTCATCAAACGAGTTACACCGCATGGTGAAGTTTTTTTATTTGCTACAACTCTTTAATAATACTACCTCCATACATTCAGAAATGATTCAAGGTATCAGATTAAATTATGGTATCTACATGGTTTAGGACCCATTCTTCGCTCTCTGGTTTCACCGTGAATATATTTGCGCTTGGAAATCTCAAACAGAATTATGAACCAGTAAATTTTAATATTATGAAGACGATATGCCGGCCAGAATCCAGATAATGCCAACAAGCATCTCTTCCCCTTCGAAACCCGCGTGCCGGCCTGCTACTTCCGCCCCTACTGCCGTGTCGAAGTACGCAAATAAGAATAGTACGGATGCTTTGTTTCCAAATTTGGAAGCAAAGCATCCGACTAATCGATTTTTTTATTATCTTTGTGGCATGAAAAGAATTATTGCTATTTTTTTGTTTCTTGCCACAGTACTGATGATTGTTGCGCAGGCACCTCAGGGTAGACGGCGCGTGTTGTTTATCGGCGATTCCGTTACCGACGGTGGATGGGGACGCAGCGGAGGCAGCATGGCTCCATCGGAAGAGCGCAACCAGAAAGACTTGAACCACATCTTCGGACATGGCTATATGGAGATGTGCGCAGCGCATTTTCTCAGCATTTTTCCGCAACAGGACTTGCAGTTCTTCAACCGAGGTATTTCCGGAAATACACTGGATGACCTGAAGGCTCGCTGGCAAAAGGATGCGCTGGACTTGCGACCTGACGTGGTGTCGATTCTGGTGGGAACCAACGATGCCGACAAATACCTGAGCAAACTCAGGTCGCTGCCAGAAGAAGAGAAGGCGCATGCCGATTTCGATTATGAACAATGGAAAGAGACCTACCGCCAGCTGATTGCTGCGCTAAGGCGCCAGAATCCCAAGGTCCGTATCGTCTTGGGTACGCCCTTTGTGGCCAAGGCAGGCCGTATCGGCAACCGCGATGACTATAGCCTCCGCGAATCTATCGTGAAACGTCTGGCTCAAGCCGTCGCAGAAGTTGCCCGCCAGGAAGATGCCGTCTGCATTCCTTATCATGAAATGTTCGCCAAGTTGCAGCTGGAAGCTCCCCGCCCCGACTACTGGATATGGGACGGTATTCACCCCACCACTGCCGGTCATCGCCGGATGGCCGACCTATGGATTGAATGCGCGGGCCGATTATTTTAAAGGAATTTCTTGGCACATCGGATTTTTATGACTATCTTTGCACAAACTTGTATTCTAACTGACAAGGAAAACGACTTATGAAAAAGTATCTTTCACTACTGGTTATCGCGCTATTGGCTTCGGTTGCAGGCATGCAGGGACAGCCGCTGTTGAAAACACACGTGGAAACGGGCTACGTAGAAGGCTTGCAAGACAGCACGCTGGCCGTCTACAAAGCCATTCCCTATGCCGCTCCTCCCGTGGGCAAGCTCCGTTGGAAGGCTCCCCAGCCAGCCCGTGCATGGGAGGGTGTAAGGCTTTGCAACGAATTCGGGAAGATGCCGCCACAGCCCACTCGTCCCGGCCGTACGGCCGACATGATGAGCGAAGACTGCCTCTATCTGGCCATCGCCACTCCAGCCCAATCGGCCAAAGACCGTCTGCCCGTGATGGTATGGATTCACGGCGGCGGATTCCAGAGCGAATGGTATGGCGGCGACCTTTGGAGACACCTCGCCCTGCGCGGTGTGGTCATCGTCAGCGTGGAATACCGCACAGGTGCGCTGGGCTTCATGGCCCATCCCGAACTGTCGAAAGAGAGTCCCGACGGTCACTCAGGCAACTATGGCCTGCTGGACCAGATATTCGCCTTGGAATGGGTGCAGCGCAATATTGCCAACTTCGGAGGCGACCCTTCGAATGTCACCATTTTCGGCGAGAGTGCCGGAGCCATCAGTTGCAGTATGCTTTGTGCCTCACCGCTGGCCAAAGGGCTCTTCCACCGCTGCATCAGCCAGAGCGGCGGCTCGTTCGCTCCCTGGAGTGACAATCCCCGTTCGCTTGGTCTCGATGCCTCTCAGAAGGGTGCCGAACAGCAAGGCGTTGCCTTCCAAAAGCATCTGAAGAAAAAGAACATCAAGCAAATGCGGCAGATGGATGCCATGGCACTTTGCGATGGCGACGTGGGGTTTGCCGGTTTCTGGCCCTGCGTGGATGGCTACGTAATCTGCGATGACCAGTATCGGCTCTATGAGCGAGGCGAATACAACGACGTGCCCGTGATTGTGATGACTAATTCTGACGAGGGTGCCCTCTTTTCACCCGGCAACATGACGGCCGAGAATTTCAGGAAAAGTGCCGCCGGCATCTTTGGCAACATGGCCGAAGAGGCGCTGAAGATATATCCCGCCAATACGGACGACGAGGCCTGGAATGCCTTTGGCGACACCTTCCGCGACGTGGGCTTCGCATGGCCCTCCTATGCTTGGGTCAACCTACAGTCAAAGACGGGCAAGAGCCCAGCCTATTCGGCCTATCTGGACCAGCCTTCGAAGATGAGTTACGCACGGGATCCCCGCCGCCACGGCGTGGCTCATGCCGACGACATTCTATATCTAAATGGTCATTTCCTGACGCAGCCCGACAAGTATCCCGTAGAGTCTGCCGTGTCGGAGATTATCCAGCAGTATTGGATCAACTTCGCCAAGACAGGCAACCCCAACGGCAAAGGTCTGCCCTATTGGCCCGCGTTCGATGAATCAAAGCCCACCACGATGCAGTTCCGCAACGGAGCCTCGCTCATCATGCGCCCCAACCGCGAGCAGATAGATTTCGTGGACCGCTACTTCAAAGCCAAGCGCGAAGCAACGGAAAAAAGCCGCCGCTGAAATCTTCCACCCATTGGAAGCGATGCTTCTACTCATTGGAAGCAAGCCTTCCAGACTTTGGAAAGGAAGCGTGCAGACTCTGGACGGAAACCCATAAACGAAGAGAGCCACCCCGAAGGGCGGCTCTTTCTTGTTCGTTAATAAAACTGCGTCTCGATTACTCAGGCAGAGAAATTGCCTCAGAAGGACAAACACCAGCGCAAGTGCCACACTCGGTGCACACGTCTGGGTCAATTGAATAACGCTCGCCCTCAGAGATTGCTCCTACGGGGCACTCATCGATACATGTTCCACATGCGATGCAGTCTTCACCAATTACGTAAGCCATAATGTTGTTTTGTTATTATTAATACTAATGTTCTTGTATAATACTGTTGATGTATTTTTACGGTGCAAAGATAACCATTAATTTCAGATATCATTATTTTTAGGTATCAAATCTTCCGCTGATTAACTTTATTTCACAAAACAATAGTGACTGAATACCAAATTATGGGGATTACACAATATAAAACGGCTCGCGTCGTTATTAATGAGGATGAAAAGAATAACCATCACTACCCTACTCCTCGTGCTGACGGCCGTTTGCCTGCAGGCTCAGGAGCGTACCGTGCAGAACCGCCCCTACACGGATCTGCGCCCGTTCCACTTCGGCGTGCTCATCGGTACGCACCTGCAAGACGTGGAACTGAACAACGTGGGCCCCGTGACCATCCAGAATGAAGACGGCACGGAAACTACCCGGCTCATCACCTGCGACCAGGACAACTGGAACGCCGGTTTCACCGTAGGCGTGCTGGGCGAGGCGCGCCTGAGCGAGCACTTTGCCTTCCGCGTGGCTCCAGCCATGTATTTCGGAACTCGCCACTTCACCTTCCTGAACCATACCGACAAGCTGGACGACGGAACCAACATCCGTCAGCAGCAAAACATGAAAAGCGTCTATATATCGGCAGCCTGCGACCTGATCTTCGCCGCCAAGCGCTTCAACAACCACCGGCCCTACATGATGGTGGGCGTGAACCCCATGATCAACCTTTCGGGCAATTCGGAAGACTATCTGCAGTTCAAGAGAACCGACGTTTATCTGGAGTTGGGCCTGGGTTGTGATTTCTATCTGCCCTTCTTCAAGCTGCGTCCCGAACTCAAGTTCATGTTCGGACTTGGCAACGTGCTCGACAAGGATCACCCCGGCAAACTGCAGGACAAGAACATGCATCCTTACGCCCAAGCCGTAAACGAAGCCAAGACCAAAATGATTGCCCTCACGTTCTACTTTGAGTAGGCGGGAGGGAATTCCCTATCAGGAATAGAGAAAACTCCCCTTCATTATAGGAAATAAACTTTTGATAAGCCATCAAAAGTTGCGACCTTTGCATCAGAGAAAGGAACTTATCCGAATCTCTGATGAACATAACATGTATAACAATTAAAATTCTACGATTATGAAGAAGTTCAATAAAGTGATTGCAGCCGCCATGATGATCATGGCCATCACAGTAAGCACCCCCGCAATGGCAAACAATAAGAAGGACATCCGTCCGGATTATCGTAAGGAAATGCGCGCCAACTACGGACGCCCCTACCACTACGACCATCATGCAACCATGCACCGCCACTACGGACATGCTGCCGACATCCACACTGCAGCCTTCCGCGTACATCGGCATGCCATGCACCATCGCAACGTGGTGGCTCGAGTGAGCAACCTGAGAGGCGTAAGGGCTGTAGATTACAACCCCAGAACCCACATGATGACGGTGGTCTATAACGCTCGCGTCATCTCTCCGCGCCACATTGAGGCTGTGATCCGCTAAGGACAGCCAACCCTATATATTGCAAAAGGGACTGCCAGAAACGGCAGTCCCCTTTTTTGTATTTATAGCATAACGGCTATGCTTCGAGAAGCGTAGTGTTATAGCCGCGTTCGCTGACAGCCTTCACCACTTCCTCAGGATGATGCTTGCCATAGACGTAAGCCTTGCCTGCGGCCAAATCTACCTCCACCTTTTCAACGCCAGGAATCACGTCGATGGCATTCTTCACGGCAGCTTTGCAGTGGTTGCAGGCCATACCCTCCACCTTATAGACGGTGGCCTTCGGTGCATGGTCATGACCTTCGCCCTCACTTTCATGGGCATGATGATCGTGGTCATGGTGATGATGGCGGTGGAGCACTAAGGCATTGACGAGCAACAGCACCAATATGCCCAAGAATATCCAGTCCCAGACCGTCAGACAGTGGGCACAATGACCGCCTGCAGTTATCACACTGCTCACGGTAAACCACTCCTGAGGCAACAGGTAGTCGATGCACAAGCCGAAGAGGATGGCTCCGATGACGATGGAAAGCACGTAGAGACTGAGCGTACGCTTGCCAAACACCTTTCCGATGACCAGAATGCTGGCACTATTCACGGCCGGTCCAGCCATCAGCAGCACCAGGGCAGCACCCGGCGTGAGCCCCTTTGCCATGAGCGAAACGGCAATAGGAATGGAACCCGTGGCACAGACATACATCGGAATCGCAACTGCCAGCACGATGAGCATGTTGAGCAGTTTATACTCGTGGAGCGCAGCCAGCCAATCATTGGGAACAGCCACCGTGATCAGGGCGGCAATCAACAGGCCTATCACCAGCCATTTGCCCACATCCTGCAACATCTCCACGAATCCATATTCGAGTGCACCTTTCAGCTTATCCCAGAAGCCAGGCTTCGGAGTGGTGCTGCAGGAGCAAGCCTCATCACCCTCGTGATGGTGATGTTCGTCTTCACAATGGTCATCGCAACCGCAGTCACAATGGTCATGCTCTCCGCTTTGGGCAGCGGCAGCAGAAATCAGTTCATCCTCACGGGCAAATCTGTTGACCATCCATCCGCCAAACATAGCCGTAAAGAGGGCGGCTATCGGACGAACGATGGCAAAGGGAAGTCCCATCAGCGAATAAGTGGCAGCAATGGAATCGACGCCTGTCTGAGGCGTGGCTATCAGGAAACTGGTACAGGCTCCATGGCTGGCCCCTTCCTTGCGGAGACCTACGCTGGTAGGTATCACGCCACACGAACACAGCGGCAGTGGTATGCCCAGCGCGGCAGCTTTCACCACGCTCTTCATATTGCGCGGAGCAAGGTGACGGGAATAGAGACTATGGGGAACAAACGTACGGAGCAGCCCGGCTATAAAGAAGCCGAGCATCAGATAGGGTGCCATCTCAGCCATCATCATGACCAGCGCATCCCAATAACTTTCAATGAATGTCATCATAACTTTTTAGCTTTATGTTTTCTTTTCTGGGTGCAAAGTTATGATGACTTTCGTGCAACTTGGTTGCAAAACCGGATTATTTTTTCTTCAGGTCAAGCGTCAGCCGTCCCACCCATACGGCATGCTTGCCGTTCTGGTCGTTGGCAATAGGCTTCCCGTCGAGGTTCTGCACCCATTCCAGATTCTCCAGATAGGAATGCGAATGACCACCCAGGACGAGGTCAATGTTGCGCGTCTGAGCCATCATCGTCTTGTCGCCATAAGGTTCGTCCGACCATCCCAGATGGGAAAGGCAGACCACAAGGTCGCACTTCTTTTCTTCCTTCAGTTCACGGGCCACGCGGTTAGCCACCTCCACCGGATTCAGGAAGCGGACACCCGCACAGGACTTCTTCTCTACCAACCCATCCAATTCAGGAGCCAGGCCAAAGACACCAATTTTCACACCCTTGCGCTTGATGATGACGTAGGGCTTCACGAGACCTTCGCAGGGAGTTCCCGTGAAGTCGTAGTTGGCACATACGATGGGAAAGTTGGCACGGCGGAACAACCTTGCCATGTTTTCCATGCCATAGTCAAATTCATGATTACCTATCGTGGCAGCATCATAGCGCATCTGGTTCATCAGGTCTATCTCAACATCGCCTTTGAAAATGGAATAATAGGGAGAGCCTTGCGAGAAGTCACCGCTATCAAACAGCAGCAGTTCAGGTTCGCGCGCACGTTCCTCATTCACAAGGGCAACCCTGCGGAGATAACCTCCACGGCCCGCAATCGTTGTATCGGCAAGCGTTTCCTTCAGCGGAAGGATGCAACTATGGGTATCGTTGGTGTGCAGGATGAGCAATTGCTTGTCCTGTGCCAGCAAAGGCATGAAGGCGAAAAGGCTAAGGGCCAGAAGCAACCCCACTTTATTATATATATACATTGACTTCATATTTCTTAGTTTCAAGTTTGAAGGTTAAAGGTCTAATTCTCTATCTGTACTCTTCCTTCGAGTTTGGGGGCAATCATTTCGCCACGCGAAAGTTTGTCCTTGAAATAGGTAATGATAATCTCTCGGCTATTGTCTTCGGGCCTCTTGTGCTCCACGTAATCGGTCTTTTTCTTGAAGGCCGTCATCGCATCGTTGCCGTGGGCCAGATAGTCGATGGTCGTAAAACGGTAACTGCCCTCCGGATCAATCGGTTTGCCGTTGATCGTTGCCGACTTCAACTTGCGATCCTTGTCGAAAACCAGCTTCACACCATGGCTGAAACCGTGAGGCCCTCTCACTAACGACTGCTGAAACAGTTCCAGGACGTCAACCCCGCGAAGTGTTCCGAAGCATATCATATTCTCAAAGGGTGCCACGTCGAGTATATCCCCACGCGTCACCTCGCCGGCTGGCAAGGCAGCACGGATGCCGCCATAGTTATAGACGGCGAAATCGGGCTTCTCGTTATAACGGGCTGAAGCCCAGATAAAGATATCCGGCAAGAGATTGGAAAGCAGGCCTTCGGGGATGCCGCGCTCCAGATACTCCGCCGTGCGTCCCACCACGGGATTCATCAGACTGTCAACATGTTGCGTGTAAGGCAGCAGATAGGCTGCGGCCATCGCATCAGGCTGCTGGTCAAACCGTTTGTCAACCAATATGCGCGTCCGGCTGACATTGCTCAGCTGGTAATGCGACTTACATCCCGACAGCAGTACGAGTAAGGCCGCCAAAGAAAGAAAGACTGCTTTAGTTTTCATATTCGTATAGGGCTTAATCATAAATTCATGCTACAAAGGTAGTTAAAAAAACGAATAAAAGTGCGTTTTCCATTAAAAATATGACGAATATTTTGGTCGGACAAAGAAATTGTAGTACCTTTGCACCCGCTTTTCGGCGTAACCGCTGGCATGCAGAAGAGTTGCTTGGCCATGTTGCGCAAGGCACGATAACACTTTAAGAATTAAAAACAAATGGATTTAATCAAAGTTGCTGAAGAAGCATTTGCAACCGGCAAGAAGTTCCCAGAGTTCAAGGCTGGTGACACCGTAACAGTCGCTTACAAAATCGTCGAAGGTTCTAAAGAGCGTATCCAGCTCTACCGTGGTGTGGTAATCAAGATTGTAGGTCATGGTGACAAGCGTCGCTTCACCGTCCGCAAGATGTCAGGCACCATCGGTGTGGAGCGTATCTTCCCCATCGAGTCGCCCGCTATCGATTCTATCGAGGTGAACAAGGTAGGTAAGGTTCGTCGCGCTAAGCTGTATTACCTGCGCAAGCTCACCGGTAAGAAGGCTCGCATCGCTGAGAAGAGAACCGTTGTCAAGGAGTAATATCCTCAACAAAACAGGCATAAAAGAGGCCCGAACGTTGGTTCGAGCCTCTTTTTATTATTTCAGGATTATTTGTCCTTCGTGGTTGATACGGATGGCATTCATGGGGATATCGGCCTCCGTGAGCGATTTCATCTCGCCGATGACTGCTCCTGTCTTATCTGTCCGCGGTCCGATGCCGCGCTGTTGGATGAAGGGATGAATCTGCCCACTCAGGAAATTACCCTTGAGGTCGGTCTTGATTTCTATCAGCGGCGCATAGCCTGAGATGCCCGTAAGGCTCACGCCGTAGGGCGTGCAGAAATTGCCCAGACTGTAAGCGATAAACTTATTCTTATAGACTTCCACGCAGCGGAGCACGTGGGGACCATGACCATAAACCACATCAGCACCGTTGTCAATACAGAAATGCGCCAGTTCGCGTAGTGAGCCGCGGTTCTCGTTGAAGAACACCTCCTTGCCGTATGGCAGATGGCGCTTGTCGCGTCCTTCGGCTCCACCGTGGAAAGACACCACGATAATATCCGACTTCCATTTCAGTTCATCCAGAATCTGCTTCACGCGATCCAAGTCAAGATGCTTCACGGTGTAGGGATTGTGCCCGAAAGCACACAGTCCGATACGGAGTCCCTTGCGCTCCAAGACTGCCGAAGTGATGCGCCCTTCCACACCGGCATAGAGTATGCCCTGCGCCTGAAGAGCACGTTCCGTCTGCAGAATGCCCTCGTCGCCAAAATCGCGTGAATGATTGTTGGCCATACTCATAAAGTCGAAGCCGGCCTCCTTCAGCCATTGCGCATAACTGGGTGGTGTGCGGAAGGCATATGAGTTCTTGCCGCCCTTGGTAGTCTTACCGCCTTCGCAAAGCGCACCTTCCAGATTGCCTACGGCCACATCGGCATCTGCCAGCACGCCCTTGGCATCCTTGAAGAGATTGGCACCGCCATTGGCCGGTAGCTGAACTGAGGGAAAGGTAGTCCCCATCATCACATCGCCCACCATGGCAAAGGTCAGCGTCTTGTCGGCCTGCCGCTGGGTTCCTGATTCCTGCTGCTGATTAACAGCAAATGCCGGCCTTACAAGACCAGCATTTATCAATAAACTAATTAAAAGAATCCTCATTTCTAAACTATTGTCTTATTACCCCCTCCCTAAACAGGGAGGGCTGGGGTGGGTCTCTCTCCCCCTTACATCACTCGCCGTGCTCCCACGTAGCGACGTGCATAATAGCCATCGGTAGATTTGCTCACCTTCACACCCTCGCTCGAAGAAGCGTGGATAAAGGAGAATGTACCATCGCCATTCACGTCAACCACAATACCCACATGGCCTACGCCACGGCCAGAACCACGACTGGTGAAGAACACCAAGTCACCCGTCTGCAGGTCATTGCGGCTGATAGGCTGATTCTTGGCATACTGATCGCGAGAACAACTGCCGATGTTTTCACCAAACTGGCGGAACACGTAGCTTGTGAAACCAGAGCAATCAAAGGCGTACGGGCCTTTGGCACCACTGCGATAGCGCGTACCGATATGCGAGAAGGCTTCGCTCATCAAGTCTTCGGTAGCCGACACATTGTAATCATCATAGTCGGTTCCGTTGTAGAGGAAGTCAAAGTTATCAATTTCATGGCGCTCACTGGTGAGCGTCGTTGTTTCTTTCTTCTGCACCTTACGCTTACGGGCATCGGTAACAGAAACACAAGTCAATAGCAGGAGTACTGCAAAAACAAATATTTTCTTTCTCATTAGTTGAGGGTTAGAAGAGTCAATAAAATGATTATAGGCTGTTTGGATTACAAGTGAATCCGCGCCCAAATTTTCTTATGCACCGCAAAGGTACAAAAAAATATACGGCCAGAAAAGCGGGTTCACATCTTTTTTAATTGTTCGAAATGTCCGATTTTAGCGTCCATTCTTCCCCTTACTGTCTGTTATAGCGCAATTTAGCCCACTTTCCCTACTTTCAAACTTTAACCGTTTGCGTTAACAGCTTTTAATACGAATATAATAAATCCATTAACATTTCGGGCTCGTTTCCTAAAAAACGATGGTCCAACCGAGCCTCCTCATCTAAAGAAAACTAAAAATCAAAATATATTTTGTTTTTCCACTCATTTGTGCTAACTTTGCAGACAGAATCACATTAATCAACAAAGAATGAAAGAATTAGCATTGAAGTACGGATGCAATCCGAATCAGAAGCCTTCGCGTATCTACATGCAGGAAGGCGAGTTACCCATCGAAGTGCTCAACGGCCGTCCCGGCTATATCAATTTCCTCGACGCACTCAACTCCTGGCAGTTGGTCAAGGAACTGAAAGCAGCCACAGGTCTGCCTGCTGCAGCCTCGTTCAAGCATGTTTCGCCCGCTGGTGCTGCCGTCGGACTGCCCCTGAGCGATACGCTGAAGAAGATTTACTTCGTGGACGACCTGAAGATTGAACTCTCACCCATCGCCAGTGCCTACGCACGTGCTCGCGGAGCCGACCGCATGAGCAGCTACGGCGACTTCATTGCCCTATCCGATACCTGCGATGCAGCTACGGCTACCTTAATTAAAAGAGAGGTGAGCGACGGTGTGATTGCCCCCGACTTCACCGAAGAGGCCCTGCAGATTCTGCGCGAGAAGCGCAAGGGCACTTACAACGTGATTAAGATTGATCCTGAATACGTGCCCGCTCCCGTAGAGACCAAGCAGTGTTTCGGCATCACCTTCGAACAGGGCCGCAACGAAATCCGTCTCGACGATCCTGCACTCTTCGAGAATATCCCCACCCAGAACAAGGAATTCCCAGCCGAGGCCAAGCGCGATCTGATGATTGCGCTCATCACACTGAAATACACACAGTCCAACTCCGTGTGCTATGTGAAAGACGGACAGGCCATCGGTATCGGTGCTGGACAGCAGAGCCGCATCCACTGTACCCGTCTGGCTGGTAACAAGGCCGACATCTGGTGGCTACGCCAGCATCCCAAAGTGATGAATCTGCCTTTCATCGACAAGATACGCCGTGCCGACCGCGACAACACCATCGACGTATATATCTCTGACGATTACGACGACGTACTCCGCGACGGCACCTGGCAGCAGTTCTTCAAGACACAGCCCGAACCGCTCACCCGCGAAGAGAAAAAGGAATGGATTGCCCAGAACACGAAAGTGAGTCTCGGTTCCGATGCCTTCTTCCCCTTCGGCGACAATATCGAGCGAGCCCACAAGAGTGGCGTGGAATATATTGCACAGGCCGGTGGCAGCGTTCGCGACGACAACGTCATCGAGACCTGCGACAAATACGGCATCGCCATGGCCTTCACGGGCGTGCGTCTGTTCCATCATTAAAGTGAAGAATGAAGAGTGAAGAGTGAAGAATCACCCCGACGCCCTCACCCCCTAATCCTCAGAATTATGGCAAAAGAAGACGATTTTCAATCAATCCTTGAAAATGGTATTTCCTTCGGTCGAGGCGGTCGTGAAAAGACCGCCGACGACAAGGTGAAGACCAAAGCCAAGAAGAAGAAATACATCACCGGCGCCCACGGTTCAGGCTCTGCCATGCAGAAAGCCAAATACCGCCAGCAGCGGGCCAACCGCCATCGCTGATTGTTGGGTGTTAGGTGTTGGGTGTTGGTGATTACCGTACAGCCAGCAACTATCCACCATCACCTAACACCCATCACCCATCACCTAACACCTAACATCTAACACCTAAATCATTATGACTCGATTACTCAGTTTAGCTTTCGCCCTTGCCGTCACGGCAACGGCTCATGCACAAGCAGACGAAACCATCCGCCTGAATCAGACAGGTATGTATCCCTATCAGGAAAAAGTGGCCGTCATTGAAGCCCCCAAAGCCAGTAAGATTACCATCCGCGATGTCGCTACGGGCAAAAGCGTAGCCAAGGCCAAGGTGCTCCGCAAGGCCACCTCCCCCTGGTCAAGCAAGCAGCGCACCGTCGTTGATTTCAGTGCACTCAAGACGCCCGGCCAGTACATTCTCAGCGCCAACGGTCACGAGCAGCCGTTCTTAATCAAAGATGATGCACTCCGCGAAGTGACCACCGCAGCCATCAAGTCCTACTACCTGATGCGCTCGGGCTGTGAGATTGAGAAGCAATATGCCGACGAATATGCCCGCCCGTTGGGACACGCCGACACCCGCGTGATGATCCATCCCTCTGCAGCCTCTGAACAGCGGCCTGCCGGCAGTTACATCATCTCGCCCTTAGGCTGGTATGATGCCGGCGACTACAACAAATATATCGTCAACTCCGCCTATTCCGTGGCCGTAATGCTGCTCTCCTACGAGCAGAACCCCAGCTATTACGATGGCCTCAACACCAATATTCCCGAAAGCAAGAACCAGACAGCCGACCTGCTCGACGAACTGATGTACAACCTCCAATGGATGCTCACGATGCAAGACCCCAACGACGGTGGCGTGTATCACAAACTGACCACTCCTAATTTCGAGGGATTCATCATGCCCAAGGACTGCCATCAGCAGCGTTATGTCGTGCAGAAGAGCGTCACCGCCACTTACGACTTTGCCGCAGTGATGGCCCTGGCCGCCCGTATCTTCAAGGATTCCAAGGACTACCCCACCTTCTCCCGTCAGGCAGCCGAGGCTGCCCATCAGGCCTATCAGTGGGCATTGCAGCACCCCAAGGCACTCTATAATCAGGATGCCATGAACAAGCAGTATCAGCCTGCTGTCTTTACAGGAACCTATGGCGACTTCAACGCCAAGGACGAACAGTTCTGGGCGGCTACCGAACTATACATCCTCACTGGAGAGGGAGCCTTCCTGACCGATGCACAATCCACCGCACCCGGTGATTTCCGCGTCCCGGCATGGGGCTATGTGGCTCCTATCGCCCAATGGGAATGGATGATCCACGGCGAAGCCAATGCCGAAATGAGTAGCAAGATGAAGTCGCAGCTGCTTGCCTACAGTGACAAGCAACTCGCCACCACCGCCACCTCCTCTTTCCAGACGCCTACGGGCAACAATGCCAAAGACTTCGGATGGGGTTGTCTGGCAGAAGCCTTCTGCGCCAACGGCATGACCTTCCTCTTCGCCCACAAGGTCACCGGACAGCAGAAATACCTCACCGCCGCCATGCAATGCGCCGACTACATCCTCGGTCGCAATGCCACGGGCTATTGCTACGTGACAGGCTTCGGACTCAAATCGCCCATGCATCCCCACCAGCGCATTTCCTCCGCCGACGGCATCGAGGCTCCCATGCCCGGATTGTTGGTTGGCGGTCCCAATCCCGGACAGCAAGACAAGGAGAGCAGCCATCTCACCTACCCCTCCAACGAGCCCGACGAGTCATACATCGACCACGAAGGTTCCTATGCCAGCAACGAGATAGCCATCAACTGGAATGCCACCCTTGTGGGTCTCTTCGGTTGGCTCGACAACGTGATGAAATAAAACCTATTATTATTTAAAGGTGAAACATAGTCGCTATTCACCTTATATCCGGTTTCCGAAGAATTAAATAAACAAGATAGAGGGAAAGGAGGAACACATAGCAGGCTACGACGCCGATGGCGTTCAGACTGACAGGCTCTATACTTGCACAGGGAAGGGTGGCTATCTGATGGAGAGTGACGTTGAGACCTTCGGTAAAGAGGGAAAGCAACATTGCGAAGAACGACTGGACGGGAGGCAGCCAGACAAATGCCCACAAGCCTAATGCGCAATAAAGAATGAGCGTGGCCAGAAGAAGGACGGCCAGATTGGTGAAAAGGAAATAGACGGGGATGCGCCCGAAATAATGGGCGATAAGCGGTGCTACGCCTAACTGGGCCGCCAGGGAAACGGAGAGTGTTCCCCATAACATACGGCCCAAACGGATAGGAAATGTGAGGCCTTCCTTGGAATTGCTACACAGAAGGCGATAGATGGGCTGGTAGAAAATGAGGATGGCAGCAACAGACGCATAGGACAACTGGAAACCGACATCAAACAGCGCCATCGGATGGATAACCAGAATGAGACAGGCGGTAAAGGCCAGTGTGTTGAGCGAGACAGCCCGGCGGTTGAGCATTTGTACGAACATGAGCAGACTCAGCATCACGGCCGCACGGACTACGGAAGGAGACATCCCGACGAGCAACACAAAACTCCAGATGGCAGCCATCAGCAGCATGGAAGAAAAGAAGAAGCGCCAGGAATTGCGGTGACGACGAACGCCCAAAACTAAGGTGAGCACCATATAGATGATGCCCAGATGCATACCTGAGAGAGCCAGGATATGTGCTCCACCGGAGATGGAAAAATCGTCTTTCAGCGCTGAGGAAAGCATCGAACGGTCGCCCAGCGTCATGGCCGAAACAACTGCCAACTGATCGCCGGATAATCCCAAAGAGCGATATCGGGCTGTCAGTTGTTGGCGAAGCTGCATGAAAGCCAGCCGCGTGCGTTGCAAACGAGACAAAGGAAGCAGCGAAACATGCTGCAGCTGCCAGTCGGAAATGTAAAGAAAAACCGTGGAACGATAGCCATGGCGGAGGAGATAGGTGCGATAGTCGAAGGTGGATTTTACATAGTTGGACGGTTTCTCGAAGGTACCCCTTGCCCTGATGCCATGACCAACCTTCAGCTGCTCAGCCCTGTCATCCCGAAAAATGGAGGCCCTCACTTTAAACGGCCGTGAGGCTGACGTTATCCAAAGATCCATCTGCATCACTTTCTTCCTCATCACCGGCTGACTGGTGACCACGGCATCAAACACCGTTTCATCGGCAGCATAGCCGTCACCCATATCGGCCAACTGGCGCGACATCAATGTGGCTCCCAGCAGGAAAACAGAAAGGAGCAACAGCAGAGACTGCGGCAAGGGTCGTCTGAAAAGGAATGCCACGACTACCATCACTACAAGACAGACCGCCCATTGCCACGGGAGCAGGATATCCACACTTGAAGCCAGCCACATACCCAGTATAAGGGCCACGGCCAACTTCAGGAAAGGATAAAGCCTCAGTGTTTTCAGGGAGAGCATAAGAAGAACGGGAATGCTATCGCAGCACGAGACCTGTGAGGATACGCCCAGAATTGACCCCCAACTTGCGGGCGGAGAAATACGCGTCTGATTGCAGATAAGTACAGATACCGCTCATCTCTATCTGACTGACGCCCACCGCTTCCAATTGCAGACGGTTGCAAAGGGGAAGGTCGAGGTGCCATTTGAAGCCCCCCTCTGTCCCCCCGAAGGGGGGAAGTTTGGCGGGATAGCTGCGGGCAATCTTGTCCATGGGGAATCCTGCAATGCGGAATTGGTCATAGACTTCATCGCCAACCTCGAAGGATGCGAGACTGATGCCGGGACCTATCACGGCTCGCAGAAGTTCGGGCTGGGTACCAAAAGCATCACGCATCGACCGGACGGTTTCTTCTGCAATACGCTTTACCGTTCCGCGCCATCCTGCATGAATGGCTGCGGCTGCATGGTGCGCCTCGTCATAAAGAAGAACAGGAATGCAATCAGCGGTGCTCACTCCGATACAAACGCCCTTGACATCGGTGATCAGGGCATCCACGCCTTCAAGATCGTCGGCCATATTCTCCCACGGTGCAGGATGCTTCAGCTGGAAGACTTCGGTGCCATGCACCTGATGGGGCATCACGACCTGGCTGACGTTCAGCAGGTTCTTCAGGGACTGCATGTTGCGGGCAATGCATTCTTCATGGTCACCGCAATAACGGTTGACATTGAAAGAACTATAGTTTCCTTCACTACAACCGCCATAACGAGTGGAAGAGAAAGCGGTGACTTTCTCTCCCATCTTGTAGTATAGCAACTGCGGATTACTCATCGAAATCTTCTATTTCGTAATCATCGAGGATTTCGAAATCATCCTCTACTTCCTCGTCATCGTCAGGAATATCGACATTCTCACCCTCGTCCATCAGTTCGCGGGCAAACTGCGACATTTCCTTATCACGATGTACCAGGGAGTCTTCGGCGGTAATGGCCTGCAGCTTGTTGCTCTCGCTGTTGAGTTCTTGCCAGAGCACATCCTTCAGTTCATTGAGTCCCGTCTGTGCAACGGCAGAGATGAAGACGATAGGAACTGGGTGTTGGTGGTCACCTTCATCTTGCTGGAACTTTGCTTCAAGGTCATGGCGGAGCATCTCCATGAGTTCCTCGTCGAGCAGATCGCACTTGGTGACTGCCAGTACGCGGTGTTTGTCGAGCATCTCGGGATTGAACTGGCGGAGCTCGTTGAGCAGGATGTTGTATTCCTTATAGATATCATCGGTATCGCCGGGTACCATAAAGAGCAACAAGGAATTGCGCTCAATATGACGGAGGAAGCGCAGGCCGAGGCCCTTACCTTCGGAAGCACCTTCAATGATGCCGGGGATATCGGCCATCACGAAAGATTTGTTGTCGTGATAGCCCACGATGCCGAGCGAGGGTTCCATGGTGGTGAAGGGATAGTTGGCTATCTTCGGGCGGGCATTGCTGAGCGCTGATACCAGCGTGGATTTTCCGGCATTGGGGAATCCCACCAAGCCGACATCGGCCAACAGTTTCAACTCCATGATAACCGTCATCTCCTGCATGGGCTCACCAGGCTGAGCATAGCGCGGAGCCTGATTGGTAGCCGTGCGGAACTGATAGTTGCCCAGTCCGCCACGTCCACCTTTCAGCAACACCACCTCCTGACCGTCGTAGGTGACATCGCAGACATACTTTCCGGTCTCAGCATTATAGACCACCGTTCCGCAAGGCACATCGATATAGACATCCTTGCCGTCGGTGCCGTGGCATTTGTCCTTGCCTCCGTTACCGCCGTGCTCAGCCTTGATGTGGCGTTGATATCTCAGATGGAGCAACGTCCAGTAGTTATGGTTTCCACGCAGGATAATGCTTCCACCCTTACCGCCGTCGCCACCGTCAGGTCCGCCGTTAGGGTTATACTTGACGTGACGCAGATGCATGCTTCCGCGTCCGCCCTTGCCCGAGCGGCAATAAATCTTGACGTAGTCAACGAAATTGGATTCTGCCATAATTGCTAGAAATACTAGATTTACTAGAAATACTAGAGATACTAGAACACTAGATAAAAACTAAAGACTATCAATCACTTTTGCGATATCAGCGAAGATGCGATCGAGGTCGCCCAAGCCATTGATGGGATAGCGCAGGCCTTCCTGCTCATACCATTTCATGAGGGGCTCGGTCTGAGTGTGATATACGGTGAGACGCTTCTTGATAGTCTCTTCGTTGTCATCGCTGCGGCCGCTCTGCTGTCCACGGAGAATCAGGCGCTTCATCAATTCATCCTCAGGAACATCGAGCTCAATCATGGCAGCCACTCGGTGGCCACGTTCGGCCAGCATCTTCTTCAGGGCTTCAGCCTGCGGAATGGTGCGGGGGAAACCGTCGAAGATAACACCGGCATGATCCTTTCCAAAGGAGTCGTAAACGCTGGCGAGGATGTCGATCATCAGTTCATCGGGAATGAGCTGACCCTTGTCGATGAAAGAGGCAGCAGTCTTGCCGAGTTCTGTTCCTTTTTTGATTTCACTACGCAGCACATCACCCGTGGAGATGTGTCCCAAGCCATACTTCTCAATGAGTTTGTCACTCTGTGTGCCCTTTCCAGAACCGGGAGCACCGAAAATCACGATATTCTTCATTTTCAGTTTTAAATCAATATCTTGTTGTACAATCTTTTTCTTTTTCACGCCCAGCCAAAAGTCGGAAACCAAGTCTTTGTTGTTCTCCTCTGGGTCGCTGGGCAAATGTGGCAGTTTAAATTCTTTCATGAACTTGGAAACTTAAGAGTTCACTACCGTATAGATATCCTTCAGGTTGCGTCCCTGCTGGTCGTAATCCAAGCCGTAGCCCACGATGAATTCGTTGGGGATTTCCATCGCCACGTATTCCACGTTGAGTGGCACCTGCAGTTTCTCGGGTTTCAGGAGCAAGGAGCAGATATGTATCTCAGCCGGACGGCGTGTGCCCAGACTCTCCATCATCTGCTTCATCGTCAGTCCTGTATCCACGATATCCTCCACGATGACAATCACGCGGTCGGTCAGGTCCTCGTTGATACCCATCACCTCGGTAATCGTTCCGGTAGAAACCGTACCCTGATAGGAAGCCAGCTTCACAAAGGAAATCTCACACGGAATGGTTATCTCACGCATCAGGTCGGCAGCAAAGACAAAAGCGCCATTGAGCACAGCCAAGAAGAGCGGATTCTTCCCCGCCAGGTCGTGGTTGATGCGCTCGGCAACAGCCTTCACGCGCTGCTTGATTTCTGATTCCGGAATGGAAATGCGAAACATTTTATCCTTGATTTTCACTGCATCCATGGGCTTTTCTTTTAAAATTTGGTACAAAAATACGAATTTTCTGCCAAATAAGGAGTATGATTCCCATTATTTTTGTATTTTTGTACCCAAATGAAGATTTTTACCAGCAATCAGATACACGAACTCGACCATTACACGATGGAGCATGAGCCTATCCGCTCCATTGACTTGATGGAGCGCGCAGCCAAAGCGCTGACGCGAGCCATCACCACCAAATGGGACACCCAAAAGCCCGTGGTTGTCTTTGCAGGTCCCGGAAACAATGGCGGCGACGCGCTGGCTGTGGCCCGAATGCTCAGCGAGCAAAACTATAAAGTAGCCGTTTACCTCTTCAACATCAACAACAAACTGTCGGAAGACTGCGCGACCAACAAGAAGCGCATTCTCGATGCCCATCGCATCAAAGACTTCACCGAGGTTATCGACGAGTTTGACCCGCCGCAACTCGAAGCCGATATGCTGGTCATCGACGGATTGTTCGGCTCCGGACTCAACAAACCATTGGCAGGCGGCTTCTCCGCATTGGTGAAATATATCAACCAGAGTCCATCAACCATCATCAGTATCGACGTGCCTTCGGGACTGATGACCGAAGACAACACCTATAACGTGCGTGCCAATATCATCAGGGCAGACGTGACGCTTACCCTCCAACAGAAGAAACTGGCATTCCTCTTCCCCGAGAACCAGCAGTTCATCGGCGAACTGAAGATCCTCGACATCCGCCTCAGCGAAGAAGGTATCCGCAAGATGGATGCCCAATTCGTGGTGCTCGAAGAGGAAGACGTCAGGGCACGGATGCTTTCGCGAAATGAGTTCGCCCACAAAGGCAATATGGGCACGGCACTCATCGTGGCCGGCAGCTACGGCATGGCCGGTGCTGCCATCCTTGCCACGAAGGCATGCCTGCGCTCGGGAGCAGGAAAGGTCATCGTGCGTACACCCCGCCGCAACAACGACGTGATGCAGATCAGCGTTCCGGAGGCTATCATTAATCCAGACCATGACGAGAAGTATTTCTCTGAAACAGTAGATAGCGAAGACATGGATGCCATGGCTATCGGCCCCGGACTCCGCCAGCAGGAGAACACCGCCATTGCACTCATCTCCCAGATACGCCGCACGCAGGCTCCGATTGTGGTGGATGCCGACGGTCTGAACATGCTGGCCAACCATCGTGCATGGCTCCAGCAACTGCCCAAGAATATCATCATGACGCCGCATCCCAAAGAGTTCGACCGCCTGAACGGAAGTACGTGTGCCGACAGCTACGAACGGTTGTCGAAAGCCCGCGATATGGCAGAGCACCTGCAGGCCTACATCATCCTGAAAGGCCACTACTCTGCCCTCTGCCTACCCAACGGAAACGTCATCTTCAACTCCACGGGAAATGCCGGCATGGCAACGGCTGGCAGCGGTGATGTGCTCACGGGCATTATCACCGGACTTTTGGCACGCGGCTACAAGCAAGCCGATGCCTGCGCCGTGGGAATGTATCTCCACGGTCTGGCTGGTGACCTGGCAGCCCGTCAATTGGGTATGGAAAGCCTGATGGCCAGCGACATCATTGAGTTCCTCCCCCAGGCCTTCAAACGGCTTAATGATTAGGAGACCCACCCCGGCCCTCCCTGATAAGGAGACCCACCCCTGCCCTCCCTGAAAAGGGAGGGAGATATAGAATAAAAAATATAAAGACAAATATGAAAAAGATTCTTTTGGCTGCAGCCCTTTGCTGCGGAGCTTTAACTACCCATGCAGACAATCCACTGATTGACGGCAGCTCTTATTTCCTTCCCAAGACCGCGCTGCGATTCACGCTGCTCGTAGAGAAGACTACCTACAAGCCAGGCGAGTTCAACCAATATGCAGAGCGATATCTGAAGAAGCCCGTACCCAGCGAGGAACAGCAGACCTACCGCATCCTGAGCATCAAGATGACTCCCTATGGCATTGCCGATACCACCAAGATATACAAGGCCAATATCGACACCAAGCATAACATCTCGTCAATCTACAAGAATGACAACGGGGTGCTGCTGGCCGTAAACGACCGTCCCAACGCCATCGCGCAGGAAGCACCCTTCAAAGCTGCTCCCAAACCAGCCAGTCGCAACCCCTACGACTATCTTTCGCAGGAAATACTGAGCGCAGGCAGCAAATCGAAGATGGCCGAACTGACAGCCGAGGAGATATACGACATCCGCGACAGCCGCAGCCAACTCACCAAAGGACAGGCCGAAAACATGCCAACCGACGGACAGCAGATGCGACTGATGCTCAACAGCCTCGACAAGCAGGAAGCCGCATTGGTGGAACTGTTTAACGGCACCGAAGACGTTGATACCATCGAAACCATTGTCAACTACGTGCCCACCAAAACAGTGGAGCGCGAACTGCTCTTCCGTTTCTCCAAGTATTACGGATGCGTAGATAAGGAAGACCTCTCGGGTTCACCTTATTATATAGATATCTACGACGAGCACAACGTGCCTACCAACTCAGCCACCGTGGGCAAGGGCGAGAAGATCAAGAACGAGTCGGGCATCTGGGTAAACCTCCCCGGCAAGATGACCGTCAATCTCTATCAAGGCGAGAAGCTCCTGGATTCCTACGAGACTTATTCCGCCCAGTTCGGTCGCACCGAGCCACTGATGGGCGAACTCTTCAGCAAGAAGATGGAAACCAAGGTTCGTCTCAGTCCCGTCACTGGCAACGTGGATAGCATTAATACCGAGATAAAGAAATAAATTTGCATTTAAGGGTGCACGGGTGCCACATCGCCTTTGTATAAAGGCCGTACACCCTCTCCGTAAGGGTGTCACGGGTGCCACAAGGGTGCCACCGAAAGAGACCCACCCCAAAAAGAGACCCACCCCAAAAAGAGACCCACCCCAACCCTCCCTGCTTAGGGAGGGTGTATTGTTTTTGGGTTAAGGTTATCGTTAGCGTTGATAAATTCTCTAGAGAATTTTCCACAAAACATCATCGGAAGCAATGCTAACCATCATCGGAAGCGACAAATTCTCTAGAGAATTTCAAACCTCTTATGATTGCCTTAACCCAATAGAAAGATATATTCCTCACGCAGAGTGAATGGAGTACGCGGAGAATAATCTATAAACTCCCTCCCTAAACAGGGAGGGCTGGGGTGGGTCCCCCTGTGGCACCCTTGTGGCACCCGTGACACCCTGCTGGAGAGGTTGCAAAACCAGTGTTTAAAGGCGATGTGGCACCCGTGCACCCTCAATTCGAAAAAATCCTATATAACAAATTTGTGCTGGTATTAAAGAAGAAGAGGATGTGCTCATTTGAACGGGCACATCCTCTTGCTTGTATTTGAAGTCGGATTATCCGAGCTTGCCGTCAGAACCGAGCACATCGACAATCTTGTGGATGTACATCTTCTTCATGTTCTCGCGGGCGGGCTTCAGATACTGGCGAGGATCGAAGTGATCGGGATGCTCTGCCAGATACTGACGGATGGCAGCAGTCATGGCCAGACGGCTGTCCCAGAACATCGTAGTGGTAGACGGGAAAATCACGGGACTGTCGTAGCTGTCCAGGCCTCGTCAATGTCTTTAATGTCAATTCCCAGCAGGCGCATCTGTCGGAACAGCTCTGGCAGATGCGTTTTCATGAACTGCCGTTTACGCTCCTTTAGGATTTGCTTCTTTGCTCCCTTGGTGACGAAGTAGCCCAGACCGCGCTTATTATAGATAATGTTCGCACGGGCCAGTTCATCGTAGGCTTTCACGGCGGTGTTGGTGTTCACCTCCAGCAGCACGGCATACTCGCGGACCGACGGTATGCGGTCGTCGTCCTTGTAGGTGCCCGCCAGGATTTCATCGCAGAGGCGGTCGGCCATCTGCAGGTATATCGCTTTATCGTTGGTAAATGTCATAATTAGTCAGCTTTAAAGTGAAACAACTTGTATTTGGGGAAACGGCAGAACAGCCAGTAGGCGGCAATCGCCAGGACAACAGCCAACAGATAGAACAGTGCAACATTCCCACCTTGATAGTTGATCTGGATGAAAAGACCTATCACAGCAAAGAACACCACGGTGACAAACAGCCAGGCCCAGCGGCCTATCCATACACTCGAGAACAGGCTCAGCGCATGGAAGAACCAGAAAAGACCCCACATCAAAAATATCTTTTCGAGATGAAACGGATTCGTCCACACCACCAGATACTTCATGACACCGAAAAACGCCGGGATGGCCGTGGGAAAACTAACTTCTTCGGAGAACACGGGCCAGACAGCCATACGCAGCAGGTCGCCAAGCATGAAGGCCACCACATAAATCACGAACAGTACGGGCACGTAAACCACCCAACGGGCCACGAATTTTTCCATGTTCGAAGCAGTCAGCATCAACCATCGACGACTCTCGTTACGGTGATGCAATTGGTAGAAAGCAAAGGCGGCACCGATGCACAGCAATACTGCACCAACAGTCGCACATGACGAGGCAGCACCACGCAATGCGCTATTGATTAGTACCGTTTCGTTTTCATGCATTAATGACACCTTATACGCATAATCATTCCGAGCTTGGATACAAGCAAACATCTCAAAAGTGGCAAATGCAATGACGGCTACGCTGAACAGCGTCAGCAGTTGGCGCCAATGATAGACTAACGTCCATACGAGGACATGCCAGAAACGGCGAAAGGAAAACTGAATATTCATGGCAGATTTACAAAATTACGGGTTGCTAATTGCCAGCGGCAGAAAAGCCGGTAGGCCAGAACGGTGAAGAGGCATGCAAGCGCAATGAAGAAGACTGATTGGCACAAGCAATACCAAGCGTAGGGAATGTCGCGCATGTAAGGCTGGTCGTAGTTTGTAAAGTGGACATACACCAGAAACAATACTATGCCAATAAGGGCGGTGACGATAGGCTGGAACTTTCGGAACAGGATGCCACCCAAGAGGAAGAATGCATGAATTGACACAAAGAAACTATAACCCCACAAGACGTTCAGCCATGTTGCATGAGGACCAATACTAGACGTTTGCGGAAAGTTCTTCAGGAAATAGGTCGTGGCAGCAATGACCGGCTTGTCCGTCATCCAAAGCCATGCCATGTGGATGGCATCGGCCACAAAGAACATCAGGAAACCGCCCAACGAGACCACAAACATATATACCCAGCGCGACAGGAACTTTTCCATATTCGTGGCGGGCAGCATTAGCCATGCCGTGCGCTTTGCCTTCTTCTGCTCTCTCCAATAGAGCGTGCTGGCTGTGGCCAACATGTAGATGTAGAGACCAATAACGCTAAAGATGCCAACGCCCTCACAAATATGTTTGATATGCAGTTCCCAATCAGTGACTATGTCAACTCTCATACCGATGTTATGGGCAAACCAGAAAAAGAACAGGTAGACCATCAGTATGCCGAGCACGCACCACAGCAACTGCTGCCGATTCTGGGCGAAATCGAACCGCAAAACGCGACCAAAACGTTGTAAATCGTAGTTCTTCATAACAATTCTTTTTAGTCGTGAAAAAATCAGATGCGTTGTTTCGTTACGGCGTTAAAGAGCAATTCCAGGTTCAGCTGCGTCTCGGCATCACCATCACGGCGCTCGGCCATCACGGCAACGCCCTGCGGAGAGGGCTCGCTATAGACCGCGGCCGAATGGTCGTCAACCGGTCGGTATTCGAATACGTACTTCTCCGTCAGGTCGGCCACAGAGGCATTCAGCAACAGTTCGCGCTGACTGAGAATGAGGATATGGTCGAGCAGCGACTCCACGTCGTGCACCTGGTGGGTGGAGATAATCACCGTGCGGTCGTCGTTCATGTTCTGCGTCACCACCTTTCGGAACTGCGACTTCGAGGGAATATCCAGTCCGTTGGTCGGCTCGTCCATCAGTAGATAGCGGGTGTTGGCAGCAAGGGCGAACGACATGAACACCTTCTTCTTCTGTCCCATCGACAGCGCCTGCAGCTTCAGGTCGGTGGTCAGTTCGAAATCCTTCAGACAAGCTTCCAGCACCTCGCGGCTAAAGCGGGGATAGAACGGTGCGTTCAGCTTCACATATTTCTCGAGCGACATCGACGGCAGGTCGAATTCCTCTGGTACGAGGAAGATTTCCTGCAGCGTCTCAACCTGTCGCTTGTATGTTGCGACTGAGTCGCAACATACCGTACCAGCTGCAGGGCGCAGCAAACCAGAGATGAGGTAGAGCAGCGTAGACTTGCCCGTACCGTTCTTACCTAAAAGTCCATAGACTTTGTTCTGCTCCAGCCTGAGGCTGAAATCCGTAAACACCGGCTCTTGCTGGCCGGGATACTTGAAACTGAGATTACTTACTTCAATCATATTTATTAGCGTTTTAGTGTACTACTTTGCTATTACACTGCAAAAGTAATACTAATACCAATACGCTCCAAATATTTCGGACAAAAAAATAAGGTGGAAATGTATTTTTAACATTTCCACCTTATTATATTAGGCGTTAACGCGAATTATCCGAGCTTGCCATCAGAACCGAGCACATCGACTATCTTGTGGATGTACATCTTCTTCATGTTCTCGCGGGCGGGCTTCAGATACTGACGAGGATCGAAGTGATCGGGATGCTCTGCCAGATACTTACGCACGGCAGCGGTCATGGCCAGACGGCTGTCAGAGTCGATATTGATCTTGCATACAGCGCTCTTCGAAGCCTCACGCAGCTGCTCTTCGGGAATACCTACTGCATCGGGCAGGTTGCCGCCATACTTGTTGATAGTATCCACCTCTTCCTGAGGAACTGAAGAAGAGCCGTGGAGCACGATGGGGAATCCGGGCAGTTTCTGCTCAATCTCGTGGAGCACGTCGAATGCCAATGGAGGAGGAACCAGCTTGCCAGTCTTCGGGTCGCGTGTGCACTGCTCGGGCTTGAACTTATAAGCACCGTGGCTGGTACCGATAGAGATAGCCAGAGAGTCGCAGCCTGTGCGGGTAGCGAAGTCGATTACCTCTTCGGGCTTTGTGTAGTGGCTTTCTTCAGCAACTACGTCGTCCTCAACACCGGCCAGCACACCCAGCTCAGCCTCAACGGTCACGTCGTACTTGTGGGCATATTCCACCACCTGGCGGGTAATCTTGATGTTCTCCTCGTAGGGCAGTGAAGAACCGTCGTACATCACAGAAGAGAAGCCCATGTCGATACAGTCCTTGCAGAGCTCGAAGCTGTCACCATGGTCGAGGTGAAGCACGATTTCGGGCTTTTCGCAACCCAGTTCCTTAGCGTAAGCCACAGCGCCCTCAGCCATATAGCGGAGGATAGTAGCGTTGGCATAGTTGCGGGCACCCTTCGACACCTGCATGATAACGGGCGACTTTGTCTCTACGGCAGCCTGTACGATAGCCTGCATCTGCTCCATGGTGTTGAAGTTGAATGCGGGGATAGCATAACCGCCGGCAACGGCCTTCTTGAACATCTCACGGGTGTTCACCAAACCAAGATCTTTGTAATTTACCATAATTCTTTGTGTTTATTATAAAAAGTTGATAATCCAATCTTTATTGACCGCAAAATTACAAAATTCTGCTTTCACGGCAAAGCAATTGACATTTTTTTCACTGCCTGCCCTGTCCGTTTTTCATAAAATTATCATTTCTGCCGTGACTTCAGCCGTTTTTTGCAAGATGAAGTTTACAAATCGTCAACGCGGCATACCGATTTCCTTGACGTACCGTTCGAAGTTCTCACGGTCGCGGATAGCTCCGTTCTTCACACGCGCCCGATAATTGTAGATAGTGTTCACCGAATAGTGCAGGAACTCAGCTATTTTTCCGCTATCCTCGATGCCCAGACGGATAAGCGCGAAGATGCGGATGGCAGTATTCAGTCGGCCTTCGTCGGGCTGTTCGATGCGCTCTTCGGGACGCAGAAGCGCGTTGAAATCGCTTACGAAATTGGGGAAAAGATGCAGGAAGGCGCTGTCGAAGTTTACATAAAGCTCTTCCAGTTCACGCTCCTTGAACTCCTGCGGACGGGTAATCTTGTAGAGTTCCTCAAACTGGCGGTTCTTCGTCAGTTTGTTCACGCGCTTGCGCAGCGAGTCCATCTGGTCAATATACATCGAGCACAGTCGCAGGAAGCGTCCTATATATTCTTCCTTCACGCGGTTGGATTCGGAGAGCTGGCTGTTCGACCGGGCCAGTTCGTCGTTGAGACTCTTCAGCTGGTCGTTGAGTAGCGACTGCTGCTTGTTAGCATCCGACAGCTGAAGATTCAGCTCGGAAAGTTCGCGGTTCTTGCTGCTGAGTGCATTTCTGGCCGCTCTCAGTTGGCGGTTCCTGCTTCGCACATAGAAAAGTGCGGCAAGCAACAGCAGGGCCAATATGCTGATCACGCCCAGCAGCCAGCGCAATTGCCGCGTGGTGTGTTCGCTCTTATTCTTATAGCCTTTGGCGATATCACTCAGCAATGGCGATATCTGCCAGTTTCGCTGACGCGAACCGTAACGGTTGGCACACTCGCTGGTGAAGATGATATAGCGCGAAGCACGCTCGAAGTCGCCGTTGAGCATCAGTTCGTTAGCCAGTTCCCACATGGAGCCCTGATCCATCACACTGTTGCGGATGTCGGCCAGCACACTCTCCACCAGCCATTTCATCATCTGCACGGTGTCGCGCTGTTCCTTAAACTCAATATACCGGTAGAGTGCCACCAAGGCATAGGGATGCGAACCCGGCTCCACCGTCTGCAGCCATTCATCATTAATGCGCATTGACTCCTTGAAGTTTCCTTCTCCTTGTGCCCGTTGCTCAAGACGCAGGAACCTCGACTCCGCATCGGGCGGCAGATAACGGAACATCAGTTCCTCATACTGGCGGGCTTTCCGCTGATAGGCTTTGCGCATCTCCTCGATATGTGTGTAGTAGGCCAGTTCGCTATACACGTTGTTGTAGGCTTCATAATACACGCCCAGCGTCTCATCATCGACTCCTGCCGTCTGGATGGAATCCAGAATGAGCAAAGCCTCATCATACATACCAATATTCGAACAGCGCAGTCCGAGCAGCGAACGGCAACGAACGGCCTCCGACCGATGCCCCGTCTGCTCAGCCAGCACCATACATTGCTGGAGGAAAAACATAGCCGAATCGGCCACGAACGGACGGTAAAGCTGATACAGGCGGAAGCCTTTCTCATACTTCCGCTTTAGGTCTGTTTCTCGCTCATAGTCATGGCGCGCCTTCGTAATCTTCTGTTCGTAGGCATCCACATACTGTGGCGACTGAAGGATCGCCTCATCGATGGGTTTGCAGAGCTTGTCTATATCGTATCCGTGAGCCTGAGTCGCACTCAGGAACACCGCAAAAAGTGCAAAAAGGATCTTGTTTCGCAATGTCATTATTTTTCTTTTTTGCAAAGATACGATTAAGTAAGGACAAAAGCAAATAAAAAAGAAGAAACCAAAGCGATTTCTTCTTTTTTATCTTCATCTGAGGTTATTTCAACAAGAATTTAAGCTTGCTTGATATCCGGTCGGAAGCCGTACCTATCAATGCTTCAAACTGCCCGGGTTCTGCCTTCCAGGAACCTGTAGCCTCATCGTAGAAACTCAAAGCATCACGACCGATAGTGAGTTTCACTTCTCGGTTTTCGCCGGGCTGGAGGAAGACTTTGCGGAAGGCTTTCAGTTCTTTCAGCGGGCGGTCAACGGAGGCTTTCTTGTCGCTGACATACAACTGTACGACTTCTGCTCCCGCCACGGATCCCGTATTCTTCACGCTGACAGTAAAGGCAATGCTGTCACCGAGTGTCATCTCTTTTCGGTCTGCCACGGCTTTAGAAAGGGTGAAAGTGGTGTACGACAGTCCGTGACCGAATGCAAAGGCGGGCCGTTTCTTCTGGCGGTCAGTCCAACGATAGCCCACATAGATGCCTTCCTTATATTCCTCGTCGATAATCTTTGAGTCATCCGTGCGCCAAGTGCCGGGATAGGTTTTCAAGGCATGGGCAGCACAGTCATCCAGTGCGTCGTACCAGGTGAAAGGCAGTTTGCCCGACGGATTGGCTTTGCCCACGAGCACATCAGCCAAGGCGTTGCCGGCCTCAGAGCCGATATACCATCCCTGCACGATGGCTGCCACACGGCTGCGCCAGGGCATTGCCACGGGATTGCCGGAGATGTTCACGAATATCAATCTGTGATTGACTTTGGCAAGCGCCTCTATCAATTCGTTCTGTCCGTAGGGCAGTCCATACTCCTCGCGGTCGAAGCCCTCGCAGTCCTGATGGCTACTCTTGTTGAGTCCGCCGAATACTACTACATAGTCGGCCTGCCGCGCTTTCTCCACAGCCTCGGCAATGAGTTCCTGCGGCTGACGATACTCCGTCAGATCGACATTCATCTTCACGTTGTTATAGAAACTGGTGGTGTCACCCACATAACCACGGGCAAAGTCCAACTTGCAATCCGGAGACTCGCGGATTAAGATTTTGCGCAACCCCTCAAGAGGCGATATCTCGCGCTGCACCTTCAGCGAAGAAGAACCGCCGCCGACCGTCATCGGCTTGATGGCATTCTCACCAACCACCAGGATTCTGGTTGCATTGCGGGCATTGATAGGCAGAAGTCGGTTGTCGTTCTTCAGCAACACGATTCCCTCTTCAGCTATCTGACGGGCTGCGTCGTAATGGGCATCGGAACAGAGAGACCCATAGGGACGCTGACGGTTCATTGTGGTTCGGAAATGGAGGCGAAGCACCCGGCGCACCTTTTCGTCGAGTTCCTTCAGGGTATAGGTGCCGTCTAGGATAGCCTTCTTATACGAAAGCGCCAGGTAATAATTGTCGTAGGCATTGGTGGCACCCATCGTCAATCCGTCGGTCCAAGTGCCGAATTCCATGTCGAGTCCGTTGCGCACAGCCTCATCCATATTGTGCGTTCCGCCCCAGTCGCTCACCACCACACCGTCGAATGCCCAGTCGCGCTTCAGGATATCGTTGAGCAAAATCTGGTTATGGCAGTTGTGCTGACCGTTATAGAGATTATAGGCACCCATCAGCGCCCACGCCCCACCCTGCTGCACGGCAGCCCGGAAGGCAGGCAGATAGATTTCATGAAGGGCACGGTCGCTGACCTTCACGTTCACTTGATGGCGATAGGTCTCGTCGTTGTTCAGCGCGTAGTGTTTCACGCATGCTGATACGCCTTTCGATTGCAAGCCCTGCACGTAAGGGACCACCATCCTCGATGCCAGCAGCGGATCTTCGCCCATGTATTCGAAATTACGTCCGTTGAGCGGTGTACGGAGGATGTTCACGCCAGGACCCAGAATCATATCCTTGTCGCGATAAAGAGCTTCCTCACCCAAACTTTCTCCATAAAGGCGTGCCATCAGCGGATTCCATGTGGCAGCCAGACACGTCAGCGCGGGAAAAGCCACGCAGGAGTCGTTGGTCTGACCTGCCTGCACCCATTCGTCCCAAAGCACGTCGGGGCGAACGCCATGCGGTCCGTCGTCGGTCCACATGTCGGGAATGCCTAAACGCTTCACACCCGGAGCGGAGAATTTGGACTGAGCGTGAATCACGGCAATCTTCTCGTCGAGCGTCATGCGCCCGAGTGCGTCTTCCACGCGCTGCTCTATGGGTTTCGTCTCGTCGAGATATAGAGGCCGCTGGGCACTGACGCTGCCTGCCGTTAACGATAAAGTCAACGTCAATCCTAAGAATATCTTATCTCTCATGATTTATCGTTTATCATTTCTGAAACACACGGACATAATCTACCTCCATCGTGACGGGCAGAGCACTCTCGTCAACTCCTTGAGCACCGCCCCAGTCACCGCCCCAGGCGAGATTGAAGATGACATAGAAGGGATCATCGTAAGGCCAGTCGTCGCGGCCGAGTCCACGATTGTCGTAGCTCAACTGAACTTTCCCATCTACATAGGTGGTGATATTCTTGGCCGTCCAAAGAATGGCATAGGTATGGAACTCGCCTTCGGCCCCTTCGCATTTCATCTCGTGGGTAACCTGAGTATTGTTAGAATGAACATGTGCATTGGCATGCAGACTCGACGATACATAGTCGGGATGGTAGCCCACCTCTTCCATGATATCTATCTCGCCGTCGGCAGGCCATGAACGGAAGTTCACGGGCATCATCCAAAATGCAGGCCATGTGCCCTTTCCTTTGGGCAGTTTGATGCTTGCTTCGATGTAGCCATAGGTCCAACCCACTTTCTGCTTGGCATAGACTCTGCCTGAATATATCTTTCCGTTCTCTTTGAAACAGTGGATCAGCAGCTTTCCATTCTTGACCTCCGTCACCATATTGCCTTCGGGCGAGAGGTGGTTGACGTAGTTCTGCAACTCGTTGTTTACCCAGTGGTCTTTCTGCACCTCGTGGGTCCAGTCCTTGCTGTTCAGTTCGGAACCGCTGTCGAACTCATCATTCCAAACCAGCTGATAGCCGGCAGGAGCATTGTAGGCCGACTGCTCTGCTGCAGCCTGTGTGATGCTGATGGTCTTGCGCGCTGCGCCCGACATGAGGATGATAGAGCCTGAGCGCGTATTCGTATAAGGATTCTCAGGAATCTTGACTGTCAACGTGCCCGTCCGGCTGGTCGTGTTCTGGGTAGTGTAGCTGAAGAAGTCACCTTCAGCATAAGCTCCCCACTCCTGTCCGGTGGTGTTGACGCTAATAGTATAGGTGCCGCCGGCGGCAGGAGCATTGACGGTCTCGGGGGATGCCGTGAGAGAAACCGTTACGACTGTGGAATCGTCGTCGCTGCTCCCACCGCAGCCCCAGAGGACCACGGCGAGAGTAAGCAGAAATGTATAAAGCATGAATCTTTTCATATTGATTAGGAATTATTTCGTCTTATGCTTCTGAATGATGATCTTGCTTATTTTGGCCACGAATCCCGCAGGGGCTCCGCCGAAATCGAAAATCATCTTAGCCTGGTCGAATTCAATTTCTTCTTCTCCATTCTTGGCTATGACACCTGCCAATTGGAGCGTGTTAGGACCATCTTGAAGCGAGAAATCACCTTTGTAGCAAAGCGTGTTCGGATCGTTGGTGACGTCAGGATCTTTATTCACCTTCACCGTCATACGCGGAAGGTCCATGTTGGCCTCTATATCGACAGACACATCATACATCTGTCCTTTTTCAATCTTCATGGGCACACCGGTGATGCTACACTGAGCTTGCCATTCGGAACCACCGTTCTCTACAGCCGTCACGGTATAGACTCCGTCAGCATAAGAGAAGCCGGGGTCGCCAACCTGATTCCAGCCGCCGTCGGCCCACCAGAATCCCATCTTGCCCACAGTATTGAAGCCTGCGCCAATATTGTCGGCAGAATCGTAGGCCACCCAGTCAACGGCCTTCGGGTCGGAGTTGTCCACCTGATGCTTCTGAATGATGATATCGCTGATTTCGGCTACGAAACCGGCTGGGGCACCACCAAAGTCGAAGATCATCTTGGCCTGGTCAAATTCGATTTCCTCTTCACCATTCTTTGCAACCACGTTAATGAGCGTCAACACATTCTCTCCATCCTGAAGTGAGAAGTCGCCTTTATAGCAGAGCGTATTCGGGTCGTTGGTGACGTCAGGATCCTTGTTCACCTTCACTGTGACGCGTGGAAGATCCATATTGGCCTTGATCTTGACACTTACGTCATATCCTTGGCCCTTTTCAATCTTCATGGGAACACCCGTGATGCTGCACTGGGCCTGCCATTCGGAACCACCGTTTTCTACAGCCGTTACGGTATAGACTCCATTTGCGTAGGAGAAACCAGGATTGCCAATCTGATTCCAGCCGGCATCAGCCCACCAGAAATTCATCGTTCCGGCAGTATTGAAACCTGCACCGAGGTTGTCGGGAGAATCAACGGCCACCCAGTTCACCTTTGGCGTGTCGTCACCACCTGGCTGCTGGTCTGGAACCACGGTGCCGTCATCATCGGCATGATTTTTCAGCACGATGTTAGAGATATTGATATTTGTCGCTCCCGTAGCACGGCCGAAGTCAAAGACGAGTTTTACTGGCGAGAGGTCTTTGCCCTCGATGTCGCTCATCCAGAACACATATTCCTTCCCTGCCTTCAGGCTCACGTTATCCACGTCGATGATGGCATCGGCATCGGTTTCGTTGGTCAATTTGACGGTAACTCCATCGATGTCCTTGTCGGCCACGAAGATGCAGGAGAAGTCATAGTGGTTGGCGGCAGAGATACTCAGGTCGGTGTGCAGGTGCATCTGAGCCTGCCAGCGGTCGGCACAGGCATCAGGCACAGTGACAGTATAGTCGTTGCCACCATCCTTATAGGTTGCCTCCATCTCAGCGGTGCGCACATCACCCCATCCAGGCTGGAAGTGGAACGTGGCTTTAGGTGTGATGCCTTTCCACAGGTTGAAGTCGCTACCGGCATCGAAGCCGCTCTCCTCCACGTTGCGCACATCGGCCTCGCTGGTCAGAATGAAACGCCAGGCTATGGAACGGTCGGGAGTCTCATAGATGAGCACCATCTTCTTGGCGGTCAGTGACTCAATACGAAAGCAGGGATTATCGTATTGTGCATCGGAACTGACATAGGGGAAAGCGGTGTTGGATGCCAGTTGGATATAGGTCTGTGTTGTGACGTTACCATCGACATCCGCCCATTCATAGACCTCAAAACTCCAGGCGGCAGTCTGGTTACCCAATTTCACATCGATGTCTTCGGCAGCACCATTGGCCCACTTGGTTCCCTTGTTCACGTAGGTCATGCCGTCTTCTCCTGCATTGTAGGCGTAGGTTCCACCCTTGCGGTTATCGTTTGTGAAGGTGATGCGGTCATCATAGACACCAAAGTCTTTCTTGTCGTTTGGTGCAGCCGACCACCACTCTGTGGCAGCCGTTCCGGCAGGACCGCAACCCATGTGGGCCGCCTCGCGGTTGGCAATGCGCCACTCCTTGCCGCAGATGCGGCGGAAGTCGGCCGTGTAGTCAATCTTTGTCTCGTTGAAGGTGAATTCCTTCTTCAGACCGGCATCCGAGATGCCGTTGCGGTTGCCCAGCTTCAGCTCCACCGTGTAGGTTCCCCGTTCGGGATTGTTGTAGCCTACTTCGGAAAGCGTGGAATACTGCGTGCCATTGAGAATCCAGATGGGATAAGTTCCGGGGGCTGGAGTATAGTTAGCCACCATCTGGTTGGTCTCCTGATCAACGGTCATCTGGAAATCGGTACCTCCGAGCGTGGGTTTCCCGTTGGGATCTGCACCGTCGAAGCTGTCGGGCGAACAGGCTGCAAGAGCAGCTGCGGCACAGCAGCATACTAAAGCCGCACGTATTGAATTATATAATGTCTTCATATCTTATATTCATTAAATTCGTGTAATTCGTTGTTGTATTAATAATCGTTCTGCTTCAGTGTGGGGTCAGCATCGAGTTCCGACTGTGCCAGAGGAATATGCTTCTTGGAAGGCTTCCATGAGTTGGTACGATAGCCATAGGTGTCGGGTACGAGCTTCACGGTGGCCTTCTCTATGGTGACACCGCTGATGCCTTCGGCGCGTACCAAGTCGAAATAGCGTTTGCCTTCGCCGCAGAATTCCAGATGACGCTCGTTGAGTATATCGTCGAGAGTGACACTGCTGAGGGCTTCCAGTCCTGCACGGGCACGAACCTCATTCACATAACCGGCAGCCTCTGCAGCACTGCCTCCGGTTTCCAACAACAGTTCGGCAGCATTGAGCAATGTCTCGGCATAGCGGTAGATACGCTTGTTGTTGTTATAGTTCAGATTCTTTGAGGTCGGACAATCCTTGTTGTTGGCAGATTGCGGACGATACTTCCCATGCCAGAGGTGGGTGTCTTGATAGCGCTCAGTGTAAGTGTAGCCGCGTAAGTCCCAGATGGTCACATCGCGACGCTTGTCGTTCTCTGCATACATGTTGTAGGTCTCAACTTTAACGGGAAGGAAACCCCAGCCGTCGTTACCGCCGTCCCAGCCTTCGCCGCCACCCCATCCGTTGGGAGAACAGAGTGTGGGGAACACGGTACCACCGGCATTGATGGCAGCACCGCCCCAGTCGCGCTGGGCCTGGTCGTCGTTATAGTTAATCTCGAAGATACTCTCTGAGCACCATTCGCCGTTCTCAGACCAGAGGTCGGCAAAGTCGGGATTCAGCGAGTAGTTGCTGTCGGCGATGATCTGCTTCATATAAGTGAGTGCCTTAGGCAGACGAGCTGCATCGTTCTGGTACATCACCATCTCTGCATAGAGCATATAGGCAAAAGCCTGACTCACACGACCACTCTCACCGGTCTCCCAGCGCATGGGCAGCACATTGGAGGCGATAATATCTTCCAATTCGGGCAGCAACTGGTTATAGATTTCATCGGCTGAGAGTTGTGGTGCCGTATAGGGCAACGAGAGATTCTCCAAATAGAAAGGAACGTTGCCATAGTAGTGCCACAGGATGTTGTAGTAATAGACACGCAGCAGACGGGCCTGCATCTCCATGGAGCGGCGGAAGTTGTCGCTGACATTGCCAGGCCATCCGGCATACTTGATGGCATCGTTGCAGCGCTTGATACCGCTGTAGAAATCGCCCCACAGGGTGGCCAGTGTCTGGTTGCCGTTGCCCTCGAAGTTGAATAACTTGTGCCAGTGCTCATTGTCGGTGGCGTTGGAGCCGCCTACCCAGAAGTCATCACCCATAATCTCGCCGTCGATGGTGAGGTCGTTGTAGGCAGCATTGTCCCAGTCGGGCCAGTGCAGAGGTGCGTATGCCGATGTGAGTGCCTCGTTGAGTGTCTCCTCGGTGGTATAGTATTCTTCCAAGGGCTCGCCTGTCGGATTCTTCACCTCCAGGAACTCGTCGCCGCAGGATGCAAGCGTCAACGCAGCTGCGCAAAAGCCTGCTATAATAGTGATATGCTTGTTCATATTGAATATTTCTTTATATGTTTAGAGTGAAACGTTGAAACCGATGGTGTAGGTACGTGCCTGAGGATAGACACCATAATCGACACCGAGAGAGGTAGAACCGGAACCGATTTCGGGATCGAAGCCCCAGTATTTGGTCCAAGTGATGAGGTTCTCTGCACGGGCATAAATGCGCAGCCGACTGATGTTGATCTTGTTAGTGATGCTGCGAGGCAGGGTATAACCCAAAGTGATGTTCTTCAGGCGCAGATAGCTGCCGTCCTGAATGTACATGTCGCTGCATACCCAGTTTTCTGATTTGCCCAGTGTAGGCACGGTATTCGAGGTACCTTCACCCGTCCAGCGCTGGAGCACCCAAGTAGGATAGTTGCCGGAGGCGATGTCTTGACGATAGGTGGCATCAAAGACATCAGCACCGCTGACACCCTGGAAGAATACACTCAGGTCGAAGCCTTTCCACTCGGCATCAAAGTTCAGACCGAAGGTCCAGTCGGGCACACCGTTACCGATATTGGTACGGTCGTCAGAATTGATCTTATTGTCACCATTCATATCCACGAAACGGAAGTCGCCTGGCTGTTTGTTGGTGCCATACTTACTGTTGTATTCTGTAGCCTCGGCAGCATTCTGGATGATGCCGGCTGTCTTATAGCCATAGAAGAAGGGGAACGGCTGGCCATTCTCGGCGCGTGTGCCACCGTCGCTGAACTGCGAGATGCCGTAGTTCAAAAAGCCTGTGTCATTACCGAGGTTCTTCAGCTCATTCTTCAGATAGGAAGCATTGCCCTTGATGGCGAAGTGGGCATCGGCAATGTTCCACCTGTAGCCGAGTTCAAATTCCCAACCACTATTCTTCATGTCACCTACGTTTGCCAAAGGACGAGCCTCACCCACATAGCTGGGGATAGGCATTTCGATGATCATGCCGTTGGTCTTCTTAACGTAGTAATCTACCGAGAAGGTCAGTTTATTGTTCCAGAAGCCGAAATCGAGGCCGAGGTCAGTCTGCTCGCTCTCCTCCCACTTCAGGTCTTCATTGGCAAGGCGGTTGGCCTTTGAACCGTAGATCATGGTTGCCGTGCGACCGTAGTAATAGTTGCTGCTGGCTCCGATGGAGGTCAGCGTAGTATAGGCGAAGTCACCGATGTTGTCGTTACCGTTCTTACCCCAGCTGGCACGAAGTTTCAGGTTGGTGAGCCAGTCATGGGTATTCTTCATGAAGTTCTCGTTCATAATGTTCCAACCAATAGAGAACGAGGGGAAGGTGCCATACTTGTTGTTGGAACCAAAGCGGCTAGAGCCGTCACGACGGACTGTGGCCTGGAACATGTACTTCTCATCGTAGTTGTAACTTAATCTGGCAAAGAGAGATGAAAGTCGGTGCTCGGTATAAGGACCGCCCCATACACCCACATGACTGGTGGCGCCGGTCATCTTGCCATCAGCATCGGTAGCGATTTCCAAATCGCCGCCTGTGGTGTAGTTGATGGAGGGCTTATTGACATTCACCAGGTTCCAGTGTGAACCTCCCAGCTCATCACCCTTGAATTTCAGTGCACTCTGGCCGAGCACCACGCCGATGGTGTGCTTGCCGAAAGTCTTGTCGTAGGTCAGTGTGTTCTCAATCTGCCAGGTGGTGTTGTTTCCTTTGTAGGCAGTGGCCGAGGTGTGGTCGGCATTATTGTTGCCCGAGAGATAATACTTCTGCAAGGTAGCAGCCTCATAGCCCCAGAAAGAGAGCTCTGCACTATAGGTGAAATGATACTTCAGGGCATCCCACAGTTGCAGATCGAGCGAGAACTTCGGCATAAACTTGTGGCTCCAGTTCTTTGAGGGGTTGCCCTGCATCATGGCGATAGGGTTATTCTGCTCCTGATAACTGCCCACATAACCTGGAATGGTATAGGGATTGCCGTCGGCATCATAGTAGAGGTCGTAAGCACTATAGCGGTCAATCATGGCCTGCCCGTAACGGGCAACCATCTCTTCGCCCACTTTGTCGTAACCCAGCTGCGTCAAGGTGACGGGCAGCGTGGGAGCCAGATAGAGAGCCGAGCCCAGGGGAGAACCCCATGTGGAGTTGGCATCGATTCCGGTGTTATGCACACGCATATAAGAAAGGTTTGCTCCCAAGTCGAGCTTATTCAGGAAATTACGCTCCTTTGAATCGTCGAAAAGATTGAACTGATTGTTAGAGCGAAGGGTCAGACGGTCGTAGTTCGACTGCCCGTAGTTGCCGCCCACGATACCTTCCTGAGTGAAGTAGCCCATAGAGAGGTAATAGTTCACTTTCTCTGAAGCCCCGCTGATGGAGACATCATGCTGCATGATAGGAGCATTGTCGTTGAAGAGCAGATCCTGCCAGTTGGTGCCAAAGCCTTTGATGGGGTTGCCGTTGACATCTATCAGATTAGCTGGATCGGGATACAAAGGTGCAGAGCCCGTCTGCACGGCGCGCTCGTTCTGCAAGATGGCATAATCCATGGCCCCCGTAACATCGCGTTTCTTCCAAGCCGACTGCCAGCCGTAGGAGAAATTGTAGTTGATGCTGGCCTTACCCAGTTTACCCTTCTTGGTGGTAACGAGAATCACACCATTGGCAGCACGTGCACCATAGATGGCACCCGAGGCAGCATCCTTCAGCACCTCTATCGACTCAATGTCGTTCGGGTTGACCGACTCCATACCGTCCTGGTCGGTGGGCATGCCGTCAATAATATAAAGAGGATTAGAGTCGTTGATGGTTCCGATACCACGGATACGGATCATCGACTTGGCACCCGGCTGACCGGAGGCTGAGGTGACGTTCACACCGGCAGCCATACCCTTCAAGGCATCCTCTGCACGAAGACGGGTCTTGCCTTCGAGGTCTTCTGAACTAACTTTAGCAATGGAAGCCGTTACGACGCTTTTCTTCTGAACGCCATAACCAATCACCACCACATCGCTCAGCATGGCAGCATCGTCTGCCAGAGTGATGCTCATGTTGGGAGCAGCCTTCACTTCGACAGTCTTGTAGCCTACGAACGAAACGGTCAGTGTCTGACCCGGTTCCACATTAATAGAGAAATTACCATCCAAATCGGTGATTGTTCCGACGGACGTTCCTTTCTGAACAACACTGGCACCGATAACGGCATCACCATTGCTGTCCTTCACAGTGCCCGAGAAGGTTTGCTTCTGGGCAAAAGTTGCTATCGACACGATACATGCAAATAGCAAAACTACTAACCTGCTTGTTTTCATACTTTGGTTTTTAATTATTAGTATTTATTAGATTGTTTCCGTAATCGTTTACGTTTTCTGGTGCAAAGATAATAGAAGGAAAGGTTCATTGTAAGCCGATACAATAAGAAAGTGGATTCCTCGCAAAGAAAGAACCCACATGACAAGTTGAGAATCAAGCGGTTATAAAAAAATCCACTTTCTGCAAAAGTGGATTAAATATAGAGGTGTAAAAACAACAATCAAGCCCTTTTTTGAAGCCTCAGTGCATAAAAAAGAATCAGCAGATAGCCTGCTAAGGGGATAAAGAAGGGTACGACGAGATTAGTCTGATCGGCCACAAAACCCATTAGCAGGAAACCACAGCCTCCCACAGGAGTCATCATCAGCAGAGAAGACGCGCTCTTGGTGAGGCGGCCAAGTCCTGATAAGGCCAGAGAGAAAATGGTGGGAAACATGATGGCTTCAAAAAGATAGTTGGCAATGAGGGCAATCATTGACAATTTACCGAGATTGAGTAGCACCAAAATCATGCAGCAGACAGTACCTGCGGCACAAATGAGTAGCATACGGCTACCGCTGATGCGACGCATGATCCAACTTCCGCCGAAACGGCCTACCATAAAGAAGGCCAAGGCTACGGTGAGCACAATGCTGGCCGCAGAATCGTTCATCCATCCCTTACCAGTCACAAAATTAATAAAGTAACTGTTGATGGAAATCTCTGCCACTTCGTATGCCAACAGCGAGAACAACCCAAGCACAAACAGTGGATGATGGGCAAAGAGTTCGCGAAGATTGGAAAGACCTGAGCTGCTGTCAGCGTGATCGGTATCACTCGCGGTTTCAGAAATCTCGGGGAGGTTGACTCTGGAGAACACCACGGCAATAAGGAGCACGAGAATGCCTAATATTAAATAAGGTGTTGTAACATTACCCACCTTATTGAATAGGAACTGTCCCACGGCAAAAGTGGCGAAAAGAGAACCCATGCCATTGAAACTCTGCGAAAGATTAAGACGGCTGGAGGCTGTCTCAGGGGAGCCTAACTCCGTACTGTAAGGGTTTGCTGCCGTTTCCAAAAAAGTCAATCCGCAGCCAATCACAAATAGGCACCCCACGTAGGCATAGAATCCTCCACTCTCAGCCGGCACGAAGGCAAGGGCACCCAAAGCGAAAAGCAACAATCCGAAAACTACGCCCCGCCGGTAACCATAACGGTTAATGAAAAGACCTGCGGGTATGGCCATCAGGAAATAGCCCAGATAGGTAGTCACCTGAATCCAGGCAGACTGCGTGATGGATATGCTGAGCTCGTTCTGGAAATGCTTATTAAGCACATCCAGGATAGCCCGCGCAAATCCCCATAGGAAAAAGAGTGTGGTAATCAAAATGAACGGCACCAAATAATTGATGCCGTCCCTTCGGAAGATTCCGTTATTTTTTTGTGAACTCATCGATTACTTCTCTGTTTCGATGGCCTTCCAAATACCAGCTGCGCATGCACCACCTACCAGCGGACCAACGATGAAGATCCAGAGGTTAGCCAAAGCTGTGCCTCCCTGGAAAAGAGCGGGACCGATAGAACGGGCGGGGTTCACAGATGTGCCCGTGTAGCGGATGCAGCAGAGGTGAACAAGCACCAAAGCCAGACCGATAGCCAGACCGGCGAGATTGTTGGTGGCACCGTTGGTCTTGGAAGTAGCGCCAAGCACTACGAGCACAAACACACAGGTGAAGAAGATTTCAGCCAAAAGACCACCCAGCACGGGTATTGTGCCTGCACCATTAGCCTGAAGGTCGTTGGCTCCTGTGCCTTCAAGACCTGAGGTAGAAGTAAGGATGAAAAGAATGAGAGATCCAATGATGGCACCGATAACCTGAGCACACATATAACCGCAAGCATCCTTGCTATTCATCTTACCACTCAGGAAAACGCCCAAAGTAATGGCAGGATTGATGTGGCAACCAGAGATACCGCCGATGGTATAAGCCATAGCCACCACGGCCAGGCCAAATGCCAGAGCTGTTCCCACAACAGTCTCGGGATCGGCATTGTTACAACCTAAAGAAACGGCAGCGCCGCATCCCATCAGTACGAGCACCATGGTGCCTACTGCTTCAGCTAAATACTTTTTCATACGCTAATACTTTAAGTTTAAAAGTTAATAAAGTTCTACAATCTAAACGCAAAATTAGTTAAAATATTTTATATGTGCAAGCATTTTGACAAAAAAAATGGAGTACCGCCGTACTCCTACCTTGTTAACCTTAAATCTAATACTATGAAAAACACAGTGCAAAGTTATATTGAATATGTATAACTCACAAGTCTTTAACCGTTTAAATTATTGTAAACTATACATTTCTTGATTTAAATCAACCGTATCTCGTGTTCATCAAGGATCTAATCAACGACACACAAGGCTCCTTTTCCTTCCGGGAAATCGAACTCGCGGAAAAGAAAGAAACCTTGGCGGTTGACTAGACGGGGACGTTCATTTTCTAGTGAAAAAGACGGGAAATCATCCGTGATTCCTGTGCCTACGGCTTTCAGGTAAGCTTCTTTGAGAGCCCAAAGACGAGCGAAAAGCATCTGGCGCTCCTCCCCTTGCTGGGCCATCACCATTCCCAGTTCTTCGTCGGAAAGTACGCGGCGCATTAAGGGTTCGTTGACCTTGACCAAATGTTGGATATCGATGCCTATCTCACAATCAGCCATGGCACATGCCACAAAATGTGAAGAGTGTGAGATACTGAAATGAATTTCAGGATGATCTGCAAGCGAAGGCTTTCCATGTTTTCCCTCGAGATAGCGCTGGTCACGCTCTCGCAAGCCTCTCCGCTGCAGGAGTTTGTCGAGTGCCAATGCAGCCCCAAGGCTCAAGGCTTTACCTTTAGGGAATTTATAGCGTCGCGCTTTCTGCTGCCGCTCGGGGGAAACAGACATCAACATCCTCGTGAACATCTGCTCTTCCATCAGTAGTTCCACGTCAGCCACAACCACTTCACATCCCTCAAAAATAAATTCCATAAAGCATCAGGTTATAATCATCTACATCTCTTTAATCTCCATTCAGAACCACGACTCCCTCCTGTTTCATGCCATCCATCATAATCTTCAACGGACGATCGAAACGCACGTGTCGCACATACTGAGTTTCTTCCACGGCAGGCATCGAATCAAGAAGTTGTTTATTATAAATACCTTCATTCTTGAAACTGTTCACCGTAAAGTATCCCACACCGAAAGAGGTCAGATTCTGGAAGAAGTGGGTGCCCTGGGATGGATCCACGCGGTAGTTCTCGAGTCCGGCTTCCACGATGACACGTGCTGCCGAAATATGCGGCCACTTCACGGGAATGCCCAGCCAATAATCGCTGGAGCCCCAGCGACCGGGGCCAATAAGCACATAGTTTTTGCCTTCGGCCAGAAACTTACGGTTAATCCTCTCAATGTCGTCGGCCACGTATGGATTATTCTGGGCAGAGAAGTTCTCATTGGTTTTAACATAAACCACATCGACAACATCCTCCGAGATGCCATGCCCCAGAGAGTTATGCGAACGGAGCAAGCATTGTTCATCGGGAATCTGTGACAGGTCTTCGTTAAGCACTTGCTTGCTATCTACGATCGGACGAATCTGCAACAGATAGAACTCACCGCCCACGTGCATACGACCGTCCTCGTCGCGAGTGGCTTCATCGTCGATATTACAAGCCAATTCTATCTCCACAGGGCGGCGCATACCTTCCTGGCCAAACTTCATCGACATCTGCAAGAGTTCTGGCAAAGGGAATACTCCCTGTTGCAGCACACCACAGAGAGAAATAATCTTACGACCTCCCTCGTAGTAGCCGTCATAGATGCGCTGATCGGAAAAATCGAACGTGGAGGAGATATAGCGCAACGAACCGTCAGCATCGGCTTCCTTGACCTTCAGTTTCTTAATATTGAAACCGTCATCCACCTGAAATTCCGTGCCGGTATGCTCCATATCGAGGGCATAAAAGCGCGTCTGCGTCTCCTTCAGGGCAATATCCATCTCGCTCATCTGCAAGACTTGGGTGGGATGATAGGGACAAACGCGGAGCGTCTGACCACCGTCAACGATATATTTACCCAGTCCGAGGGCCAGTGAGGCAATTCCTTCCTCTGCCGTCTCGTCGTTAATGGGATAATAATTCAGCGAACGCAGCACGCCCGATATGTTCGGATAGTAATGGCTGCCATACTGCTTACCGACAACCTCCTGCAGGATAACGGCCATCTTCTCCTGGTCAATCACGTTGGAGGTAGCAGTCATATACGCCTTGGAATCCTTGTAATAGACAGAGGCATACACACTCTTGATGGCAGCAGCCATCATCTGCAGCATCTGATACTTATCATCAAGATAGGGTATCATATAGGTACTATATATGCCAGCGAAAGGCTGATAGTGGCTGTCTTCCAACAGCGAACTGCTTCGGATGGCAATGGGCGAACGGGTTGCTTCGAAGAAAGCGAAGAAGTCGGCAATATACTTGTCGGGCAACTGCGCACGGAGGAAATGCTGCAGGATTTCTTCGTCGGAAGCATCGCTGAGAGCTATCTGGTAAAGATTATTGGAATCCATGAACTCATCGAAGACGTCCGTGCAAAGCACCACCGTCTTCGGGATGCTCACTTTCACGTCTTCGAACTCATTGAATTCGGGATGCTTCTTGATAATATTGTCCAAGAATGCCAGGCCACGGCCCTTACCACCCAAAGAACCATCACCAATACGGGCAAAATGGCTATAGGCATCAAACTGGTCGCGCTTGAAAAGGGCCACCACACCGATATTCTTCATGTGGCGATACTGCACGATGGCGTCAAAGATAATCTGGCGATGGGCGTCCACATCCTGAAGCTTATGCCACGTGACGGTCTTCAGGAACTGCGATACGGGGAAAATGGCCCGCGCACAGAGCCAGCGGCTCATGTGGTTGCGGCTCACATGATAAAGCATCGAGTCGTTGGGAATCGTGAAGATGTTGTCCTGCAGTTCCTTCAGGTTTCTTACGCGCATTATCTCCTGCTTGGTCTTCGGATCACGGAAGATGAAGTCGCCAAAGCCAAAATGCTCTGCTAACAGGTTGCGCAGGTCGATGTTCATCTTCTTCGAGTTCTTATCCACGAAGGCGATACGATTGCGCTCAGCACGCTCACGGTTCTTGCTCTCCGAGCTCTGCATGATCATCGGGATGTATTCATCGTTCTCGCGGATGGCTTTCAGAAGCCGGAACCCTGCTTCGGGATCCTTCTCGGCAGCCAATCCCCCACCCTGCGAACGGTCAGGCTCATGCGCAGGGAAACGGCAGTCGCTGATTACGCCGAGTGTATTGTCGGGATATTTCTGATAGATACTCCAAGCCTCATCATAGGTACGAGCCAACACCACCTTCGGGCGTCCTCTCATGCGGAGGGTTGCCGAATGTGGATTCAGTGCCTCTGTGGCAAAACTCTGGCTCTGAGCCAGAATATAACTGTACAGATTAGGCAACACCGAAGAATAGAATCGGATAGAGTCTTCCACGAGCAGGATCATCTGTACGCCCGCCTCCTGGATATCGTGCTCCAGATTCATGCGGTCTTCTATCAGCTTGATGATGGAGAGTATCAGGTTGGTATTGCCAAGCCAGCAGAACACGTAGTCGAAGATACTCATATCCTCGTTCTCCACACGGCGGGTAATACCGTGTGAGAAGGGGGTCAACACGACACAAGGTATCTCGGGAGAATGCTTCTTCACGTCACGAGCCACGTCGAACGCATCATTGTCGGCATTACCCGGCATACAGATCACGAGGTCGAACTTTGTTGCCCGCAGGGCTTCCGCGGCCTCCTCAATCGTACTCACCTGAGTAAATGAAGGGGGATAGCGCAGGCCCAGTTCGGTGTATTCATTGAAAATCTTCTCATCCACACGCCCGTCATCCTCCAGCATGAAAGCATCGTAGGGGTTAGCGATGATGAGCACATTATAGATACGGCGTGTCATCAGGTTTACGAACGACACGTCTTTCAGTATGAATTTGTTCCACTGCTGTGGGATGCTATTCTCCATAGGGTTTGAAAATATTTCTGCAAAAATACGGAAAAAAAACGAAACCACATGCTTATTTCAAAAATATTATGTATATTTGCCCAAACAATCAAAGGCATGAGACAATGGCTCCAGATACTGACAGGAATCATCCTGCTCATGGCGGGCGGAATGATATATTTGCTATTTAGACCGACCACGCTGCTTGGATTCCGGCTCACAGATGCCGTCGGGCTCTCGCCCTTCATCAGCGGGTGGCGCTCGTCAATGGAAACACGACAGCCAGCTGATTTCGTCGTTTACTGCCTGCCTAACGGGCTCTGGGTTGCTGCCTATATCCTCATCATTGACAGGGTATTCGCAAGCCAACCGCTGCGACAAAGATTGTACTGGACCGCAGCCATTCCACTCATCGGCATCGCTGCCGAATTGCTGCAAGCGGTCGGCATCGTGCCCGGCACATTCGATTGGCTCGACGTCTTGTGCTATTCTATGCCATACCTTATTTATATAGGTATCATCAAACTGAAATCAAACAATTAAAATAGAAAGAAAACATGAAATTAACCCAGAAAGACAGGACTACGGTAGGCATCGTCGTTGCCGCCTTCTTCATTGCCATGGCTATTTTCACCTATTCGGTTGACAAAGAAGAATCCGCAAGTGAAACAGAAAAGGAAGAAGTCGTAGAGAAAGCCGACTCCATTTCCAAGGAGCTCAAAAAAGAAAATGAAAAGGCCGACGACCAGAACTACGTCATCCGGCAACCACTCGAAGAAGACCCATTCAAGAAACTCGACGAGCTTATCGGCATGGAAAACGTAAAGGAGGAAGTGCGAGCTTTGGCCAACTACGTAAAGGTACAGAAGCAGCGTGCTGACGCTGGGCTCAAGACGCCCAAGCTCTCCTATCACCTCGTTTTCACCGGAAGCCCCGGTACGGGTAAGACCACCGTTGCGCGCATCGTGGCCACCATCTACCACAACATCGGTATCCTCAAGAAAGGCCATACCATTGAGACGGATCGCTCAGGACTCGTGGCAGAATACGTAGGTAAGACAGCCATCAAGACCAACAAGATTATCGATGCTGCCCTCAACGGCGTGCTCTTCATTGACGAGGCTTACTCTCTGGTACCCGAACAGAAAGGCAGCGACTACGGACAGGAAGCCATCTCCACCCTGCTCAAGCGAATGGAAGACGACCGCGACAGCCTGGTAGTCATCATCGCTGGCTACAACAACGAGATGAAACGCTTCATCGACTCCAATCCCGGACTCCAGTCGCGCTTCAACCGCTACATTCATTTCAACGATTACAGCGCCGATGAGCTTTACCAGATGTTCACCAAGCTATATCTGAAGAAAAACCAATACACCATTACCGACGAGGCTGCCGAATACCTGCACCAGCAGTTGGACTATGCCGTGGCTCATAAGGACAAGAACTTCGGAAATGCAAGATACGTGCGCAATATGTTTGAAAAAGCCATTCAGGAACAGGCCAACCGCATCTCCAAAAACATGGCTAATTCGCGTCACGACCTCACCGAAATCACCAAGGATGACTTGGAAAAAGCCTTCAAATGAGCAAAAAGTCAGTTTTTCGCGGAAAATTCCGCGAAAAAACTTTGCTGGTATCAAAATATTACCTATATTTGCAATACAAAATCTATCAAAATGTAAGTTTAACTAAAATAGAGTCAATCATGAACGTTGAAAAAATTATGCAGCAACTGGAGTTTAAACACCCAGGAGAAGCTGAGTACCTTCAGGCAGTAAGGGAAGTTTTGGAATCTATCGTTGACGTTTACAACCAGCACCCCGAATTCGAAAAAGCCAAAATCGTGGAGCGTCTGGTTGAGCCGGAGCGCATCACAACCTTCCGTGTGCCATGGGTGGACGACAAAGGTGAGGTACAGGTCAACATCGGCTACCGTGTACAGTTCAATAGCGCCATCGGTCCTTACAAGGGCGGTTTGCGCTTCCACCGTTCGGTAAACCTGAGCATCCTGAAGTTCCTCGGTTTTGAGCAGACATTCAAGAACGCACTCACCACCCTGCCTATGGGCGGCGGAAAGGGCGGCAGCGACTTCTCTCCCCGCGGCAAGAGCAATGCCGAGATTATGCGGTTCTGCCAGGCCTTTATGCTCGAACTCTATAAGGTAATCGGACCCGACATGGACGTTCCCGCTGGCGACATCGGTGTAGGTGGACGAGAAATAGGCTATCTCTTCGGTATGTACAAGAAGATTACCGGACAATTCCACGGTGCCACGCTCACCGGCAAGGGTCTCGAATGGGGAGGTTCCATCCTTCGCCCCGAGGCTACAGGCTTCGGTGCCCTATACTTCGTGAACCACATGATGAAGACCCACGGCCTCGACCTCCAAGGCAAGACCGTAGCCCTCTCAGGATTCGGCAACGTGGCATGGGGTGCTGCCACCAAGGCTACCCAGTTGGGCGCCAAGGTCATCACGATCTCCGGTCCCGATGGATATATCTATGATCCGGCAGGCATCAGCGGCGAGAAGATTGACTATCTGCTCGAGCTCCGCGCATCGGGCAATGACATCTGCCAGCCATACGCCGAAGAATTCGAAGGCGCTCAGTTCTTCGAGGGCAAGAAACCATGGGAGCAGAAAGCGGACATCTATCTGCCTTGTGCCACTCAGAACGAACTCAACGGCGAAGATGCAGACATGATTCTCGCCAACAAGCCGCTGTGCGTAGCCGAAGTCAGCAACATGGGTTGCACGGCAGAAGCCGTATCCAAGTTTATTGCCGCCGGACAGTTGTTCGCTCCTGGCAAGGCCGTCAATGCCGGAGGTGTGGCCACTTCCGGTCTGGAAATGACTCAGAACTCCGAGCGTATTGCATGGACTGGTGAGGAAGTCGATAAGAAACTTCATCAGATCATGTCGGGCATCCACGATGCTTGCGTGAAGTACGGCCGTCAGCCTAACGGATACATTGACTACGTGAAGGGAGCCAACATCGCAGGCTTCATGAAGGTTGCCAATGCCATGATGGCGCAGGGCATTGTATAAGTTCCTTCCTTTCATTTATAATACGAAAATGAGGGCATGTCGTGATGGACATGCCCTCGTTTGATATTTACTTACCGACCAATCATTCAACGGCCCGACTACAAACTAATTTACTTTGTACTTCATCCGATGATACTTTGCTTGGCTTCCGATGATACTTTGAAGAACAAACTAATTTACTTTGTTCCCAAGCTGATAATCAAACACGGAACACCGCCGCATCAAGCCACCGGTAAGCAATGAAAAGAATCAGCGCCGGGTCTCAATCCTGATGTCGTCAATCTTCACACTGCGGTTGGTTGCCGGATTATGCACGGAGACCATAAAGCTGGCCGTGCCGTCCTTCAGACGGCTGTCTGCCTTGACCATAGCCGTATAGCGCACTCCCCTGCCGGGAGCGATTCGCTCCACAGTAATGCCTTCCGACACCTGAATATGACGGTTGCCACTGGTTTCACGTACCAGCGGACGTATATCGTAGAGCACTTTGTCAGTAGTGTTGCGTACTTCAAAGGATATCTTACACAACTCACCTGCCGTGATGACATTGTCATTACCATTGCCATCCACGAAGCGCACATTGCTAATGGAAAGGCCGTCCTTCTCTGCATGGATACCTTGAACCTTCGGCGAGCGCTCGCTTTCAAATCGGTAGGCATCATCATTCCCGCCAGACTTGAAGTCAATGCGATCATCACCACCATTATTGGGATCGTAGTAAGCACCATCGTCAGAATGGCTGTCATACCGGCTGTTATCCTGACGGTCAATCCGCTCACGTTCTTGCGCCCGCCTACGGGCAGCAGCCCTTTCCTCGGCACGAATGGCATATTCCTCATTCTTCCGCTGGTCTGCAGCAGAACCGATGGCTGCACCTACGGCAGCACCGCCAGCAATGCCGATCAGCGTTCCCACATCACTACCTCGCCATCCGCCGCTGATGCCACCAATGGCCGAGCCTAGCATTCCACCGATGTTTGCGCCTGCATAAGCACCCATTCCGGTGTAGGTGCCACAACTGCTGAGCAGAAGAGCAGCACCCAGTGTGAAAACCAAAAACTTTCTCATTTTTATAATTCCCTATTGTCCTCTATTTTGTTTCTTATCCATGGCAGCTCCCACAGCACCACCCACGGCAGCACCACCGGCAGCCCCCACTACAGTTCCGATACTGCTTCCGCGATAACCACCACTCATACTGCCAACAGCAGAGCCGATCATACCACCAAGCGAAGCACCCGTATAAGCTCCCGTTGCCATGTGCGAACCGCAACTGCCAAGCAAGAGGGCTGCGCTCATCAATGTCATCAATGCCAAATTCTTCATAAGTCCGTCTCCTATTAATTATTAGTTTCTGGTGGCAAAGATAAATAATTTTTTCAAACCAGCAAGTTATTTTTCCCTAAAATGGAATAGGGAATTCCCTAAAGGCCAGAAATATAGGCAAAAAAAGTTCCCGCTCTTAAGAGAACGGGAACTTTTATGATTGAGATACGGAATGTTTGTTCCGGATTATTCAGCCTTTGCCTCTTCAGCAGCAGGTGCCTCTGCAACAGCCACTTCAGCCTTGGGAGCCTCAGCAGCTGCGGCCTTCTTACCACCACGACGAGTACGCTTGGCAGCCTTGGGAGCCTTAGCCATGTTCTCATCGAAGTCAACGAGTTCAATGAAGCAGATATCTGCGGTATCGCTGAAACGATGTCCGAGCTTGATGATACGGGTATAGCCACCGGGACGGTCGCCCACCTTCTGTGCCACTTCGCCGAAGAGTTCCTTGATGGCCTCTTTGTTCTGGAGGTAGCTGAACACTACACGGCGAGAGTTAGTACTATCATCCTTAGCCTTCGTGATGAGAGGCTCTACATACTTCTTGAGTGCCTTTGCCTTGGCAACAGTCGTAGTGATTCTTTTGTGCTCGATCAACGAAATGGCCATGTTGGCAAGCATGGCACTGCGATGCGAAGCAGTACGACTGAGATGGTTGAATTTTTTATTATGTCTCATTTTTGTTTTTACTTTTTATTGGGCAATGAGATTACTCCTTGTCCAGTTTGTACTTTGAAATATCGGTTCCAAACGACAGATTCAGACTCTCGAGCAAATCATCAAGCTCAGAAAGCGATTTCTTACCGAAGTTGCGGAACTTCAAGAGGTCGGTCTTGTTGTACTGCACAAGATCGCCAAGTGTCTCCACGTCTGCAGCCTTGAGGCAGTTGAGAGCACGAACGGAGAGGTTCATGTCAACAAGACGTGTCTTGAGCAACTGACGCATGTGGAGTACTTCCTCATCAAACTCCTGATTGCCCTCTACGTCATTGTTCTCAAGGGTAATCTTCTCGTCAGAGAAGAGCATGAAGTGATAGATAAGGATTTTTGCAGCCTCTTTCAGGGCATCCTTCGGGTGAATGGAACCATCCGTAGTTACCTCAAGCACGAGTTTGTCGTAGTCGGTCTTCTGCTCGACACGGTACGGCTCAACAGCGAACTTGACGTTGCGGATTGGTGTGTAAATAGAATCGATGGGGATTACATTTACATCGGTGCAGAACTCGCGGTTCTCATCAGCGGGAACATATCCACGTCCTTTATTGATGGTAAGATCGAGTTGCATCGAGGCTTTTGAATCTAAATGACAAATCACCAAATCAGGATTTAACACTTCAAATCCAGTTAGATACTTGCTGATATCTCCAGCTTTGAACTCAGTTGAATTCTCGACGGTGATACTCACTTTCTCGTTCTCGAATTCTTCTACTACTTGCTTGAACCGAACTTGTTTCAGGTTCAAGATGATGTTGGTTACATCTTCCTTCACACCGGGAACTGAAGAGAACTCATGCTCCACACCAGCAATCTTGATGGTGTTGATAGCAAAGCCCTCAAGCGATGAAAGGAGAATGCGGCGCAGGGCGTTACCAATGGTTACACCGAAGCCAGGCTCAAGCGGACGGAATTCGAACTTGCCGAATTTGTCGTTAGCCTCCAGCATCACTACTTTATCAGGTTTTTGAAATGCTAATATCGCCATTAATTTAATGATTTATTTAGAGTACAACTCAACGATTAACTGCTCCTTAATGTTCTCAGGGATGTCGGCACGCTCGGGCTTGTGCAGGAACTTACCGCTCTTAGTGTTCTCGTCCCACTCGATCCAGGGATACTTGCTGTGGTTGAATCCTGCGAGAGCGGCATCGATAACCTCGAGAGACTTTGACTTCTCGCGAACGCCCACAATCTGACCGGGCTTAACAGAATAAGAAGGAATGTTAACCACCTGACCGTCAACAACAATGTGCTTGTGGCCTACCAACTGGCGTGCAGCGGCACGAGTCGGAGCAATGCCCATACGGAACACTACGTTGTCAAGACGGCTCTCCAGGTTCTGCAGCAGCACCTCACCGGTGATACCGTCAGCCTTAGCTGCCTTCTCAAACATATTACGGAACTGGCGCTCGAGTACACCATAAGTGTACTTAGCCTTCTGCTTCTCTGCCAACATGACACCATACTCAGACATCTTGCGACGACGATTATTGCCATGCTGTCCAGGAGGGAAGTTTCTCTTGGACAAAACTTTGTCGGCGCCAAAGATGGGTTCACCAAAACGGCGCGCAATTTTAGATTTCGGACCTATATACTTTGCCATAATTTTGAAAAAAAATCTTATTTAGCCGGATATCCGTAAAACCAGATAGCCGTACACATTAATTATACACGACGACGCTTTGGAGGACGGCAGCCATTGTGTGGCAGTGGTGTTACGTCGATAATCTCCATCACCTCGATACCAGCTCCGTGGCAGGCACGGATAGCGCTCTCACGACCGTTACCGGGACCCTTCACATAGGCTTTCACTTTACGCAGACCCAGGTCGTAAGCAACCTTTGCGCAATCCTCGGCAGCCATCTGGGCAGCATAAGGAGTGTTCTTCTTAGAACCACGGAAGCCCATCTTACCAGCTGAAGACCAAGAGATAACCTGACCGTCGCTGTTTGCCAAGGAGACAATGATATTATTGAATGAACTGTGAACGTGCAGCTGACCAATCGCGTCAACCTTCACGTTTCTTTTCTTTGTGACTGTTTTCTTAGCCATTGTCTTTAAACTTTAAACTTTAAACACTAAACCTTAAACCTACTTCGTGGCCTTCTTCTTATTAGCAACAGTCTTCTTCTTACCTTTACGGGTACGGGCGTTGTTCTTTGTACTCTGACCGCGCACAGGAAGACCATTACGATGACGGACTCCACGATAGCAACCAATATCCATCAGTCGCTTGATATTCATCTGGATCTCACTACGGAGATCACCTTCAACCTTGAATTCAGCGCCGATAATTTCACGGATCTTGGCTGCCTGGTCGTCACTCCACTCATTGACCTTCAGGTCGCGGCTAACGCCAGCCTTATCCAATATCTTTGCTGAACTACTTCGACCTATACCATAGATATAAGTCAATGCGATTTCGCCACGCTTGTTCTGGGGCAAATCTACTCCA
>OCVV011358505.1_pt1 | contig 123426 bp, 104 predicted proteins | sample 1539721 | NCBI WGS metagenome assembly OCVV01 (sample SAMN02144230, study PRJEB22623) | gut metagenome | biome: sheep rumen | host: Ovis aries | place: New Zealand
ACGCGCCTGGGCTTATGCACACGGTATTTCCCCAGTCGCTGTGCAGATGGACGCGGCATGCCTGCATGCCGGCGGACAGATGCACGAGCGACGCAAACAGACATGAGCGTGAAGCGATGCGCAGCAACGCGAGAACGCGAATGGCTGTCAGCGGCCCGGAAGCTGCGAAGCAGCGCGGGACGAAAAAAACAGCTGCCCGCACCGCAGGCAGCTGTTATCAGGAAGGCATTCTGTTATTATTCTGAAAGCGCTGTATCCTCCGCATTCACCATGTTATTCACGGCTGTGAGAAGGGCACTGACGGAAGCCCGGATGATATCGACATCCACGCCTGCGCCCCAGTACAGCACGCCGCTCTTTCTGCTCCTGACACCGACATAAGCGATGGCTCTGGAGGAAGAGCTCTTCTCCAGCGCGTGCTCCTCGTAGGTATCCAGATCATACTCAAGCCCGTATGCCTTCTTGAGCGCGTTGGACACGGCATTCAGGCGGCCGTTGCCGGACGCCGTAATCTCGGCGGAGCGGTTTCCGAACTGTGTCGTGATGGTTGCAATGATTCCATTGTGCTGACGGAAGGTCACATGAGAGATGCCGTAAGGCTTTCTGACATCCTCGAAGCGGTCGATGAAGAGATCGAAGATCTCGTTCGGCGTCAGCTCCTTGTGCTGATGCTCGGACTCCAGCTTGACCTCGTCGCGGATCGCCGACGCAAGCGCCTTCGGCAGCCTGAGGCCGAAATCGTGCTCGAGAATGAAGCCGATTCCGCCTCTTCCGGACTGGCTGTTGATACGGATGACATCCGCATCGTAGCTGCGGCTGATGTCTGTCGGATCGATCGGCAGATACGGCACCGTCCAGAGATCCGTGTTCTGCTCTTTTCTGTAATGCATGCCCTTTGAAATGGCATCCTGATGGGAGCCCGAGAACGCCGCAAATACCAGGGAACCTCCGTATGGAGTTCTCGGATTGACCGTCATGCCCGTATAATCCTGATACTTGTCTACGATATCCGGCATATCGTCCAGGTGAAGCTTGGGATCCACACCCTGGCTGTACATGTTCAAGGCGAGGGTCACGATGTCCACGTTCCCGGTCCGCTCTCCGTTTCCGAAGATCGTCCCCTCAATCCGATCCGCACCGGCAAGTTCGCCCAGCTCTGCGTCTGCCACGCCGGTCCCGCGGTCATTGTGCGGGTGAAGAGAAAGCACGACGTTCTCCCTGTACTTCAGATTGTCGGAGATGTACTCGACCTGATCTGCATAGACGCTTGGCACGGAAAGCTGCACCGTCGACGGCAGATTGATGATGGCCTTGCGGTCCGGTGTCGGCTTCCAGACATCGAGAACGGCATTGCAGACCTCGAGCGCATACTCCGGCTCCGTCCCTGTGAAGCTCTCTGGACTGTACTCAAAGCGATACTTCTCGCCTGCCTCGTCCGTCAGATTCTGCAGAAGTTTAGCGCCTTCGACAGCAATCTGCTTGATCTCTTCCTTTGACTTCCGGAAAACCTGGTCACGCTGTGCCTTTGACGTCGAATTATAGACATGAACAATGGCGTTCTTACAGCCCTTCAGCGCCTCGAACGTCTTTCTGATGATGTGTTCTCTGGCCTGTGTCAACACCTGGACTGTCACATCGTCCGGAATCATGTTCCGTTCAATCAGGGCACGCAGAAAGTCGTACTCCGTCTCGGATGCCGCCGGAAAACCGACTTCGATCTCCTTGAATCCGATCTTAACCAGGAGCTGAAAGAACTTCAGCTTGGTTTCCATATCCATCGGCACAACCAGTGCCTGGTTTCCGTCCCGAAGATCCACCGAGCACCACACCGGTGCATGGTCGATATAGGTCTTATCCGCCCACCTGTGACCCGTGCCCGGGGCCTTGAAGAACTGTCTGGTATATTTGTGGAAATCCATCATCGCCTGTCACCTCTCTGAATCGTGAACATTCTGCATATAGATTCTTGCTGTGCTGAACAGGATACCGTACTTACTCGCGATTTGCAAGCTCCTCCGCAATATCTTCCCAGGACAGACCGCGTTCAACCATCAGAACCATCATGTGATACAGGAAATCTGCCATCTCGTAGCGAACCTCCTCACGGTTCGGGTTTTTGGCGGCGATGATGATCTCAGCCGCCTCCTCCCCGCATTTTTTCAGAATCTTATCGATCCCCTTGTCAAAGAGGTAGTTCGTGTAGGAACCCTCCTTCGGATGCTCTTTTCTGTCCCGGATCACATCGAGTACCTGCTCAAACACTTTGAGGGGATTGCGGTCCTGATAATCCTTTTTCAGAATCGTACGGTAGAAACAGCTCCGATTGCCCGTGTGGCAGGCGGCGCCGATCTGGAGCACCTTTGCCAGCAGCGTGTCGCTGTCACAGTCCAGCCTCATCTCTCGTACGTACTGATAATGCCCTGAGGTTTCTCCCTTGACCCAGAGGCTCTGCCTGCTCCTGGACCAGTAGGTCATGACACCGGTCCGGACGGTCTGCTCGAAGGACTCCTTGTTCATATAGGCGACCATGAGCACCTCTTCATTTTTGTAATCCTGCACCACGCAGGGAACAAGCCCGTTCTCGTCCGTCTTCAGCTCTTCCCAACTGACAGCGCTCTCAAAGAGGTTCAGATCCGCACCCTTTGCCTTCAGCTCCGCCTTGAGCTTCATGATATCGGTCTTCGGGTCCCGGAGAATGTCCTCGCACAGTCCCTCCACGCAGTCCTGCGACAGAATCCCCAGCTTTTCATCCTCGGAAAGGCCATCACTTCCCACGACAACCATCGTCTCCGGCAGTCCGCTCAGGTTCGCAAACTCCAGACGGTCCTTTCTGTATACGAACACATCCGTCAGAATAACGATTCCACTGGCATAGGCCTCAATCCGTGTCTTTGTCTCATCGTCCAGCACCTCGTCCCTGCGGGTGTCGATGCAGACACCGATCTTCTCCTTGCCGAAACGCTTGGAAACCTCCTCCAGCATCTTCATGTTGGACGCCTTCGAAAAGTTCAGGATGGCTTTCGCAGCCCCTGTGTAGAGGATCTTCTTCACATCCTCAACCCGTCTGATGTTGCCAAAGCCCCAGACCGGGATGTCCACCTTCCGGATGATCTCCCGTTCCAGCGTCAGCGACTCATCGTGTTCCTCATCCGTATCGCTTCTGTCAAAAATCAGCAGGCCGTCCGCTCCCAGGTTTGAATAGTGGCTGGACAGCGCAATCGCATCCCCGCCTTCATAAGGCTCATTCTCCGTGAGCGAAGTGACCGCCTTTCCATTTTTCAGATAGATTGCAGAAACCAGCTTCTTTTGCATGATCTTTTCCCTTTCTGCCTTATATGGTTCCCTTCGTCGACAGTACATCCGTGATTCTCGGATCGATTCTGGTCGCTTCGTCAAGTGCTTTCCCGAACGCCTTGAACATCGCCTCCGCCATGTGATGGTCATTGCCCGGCGTCAGCACCTTCAGATGAAGATTCATCATGGCGCTGTAGGAAACCGCATAGAAGAACTCCCGCACCATCTGTGTGGACATCGTCCCCATCCGGTCTCCCTGAAAGACTGCATCATAGGAAAATGAAGGTCTTCCGCACAGGTCGACTGCACATAAAACCAGCACCTCATCCATCGGCAGAATCCGGCTGCCGTAGCGCTGGATGCCCTTCTTATCGCCCACAGCTTTCCGGATCGCCTGACCGATCACAATGCCCGTGTCCTCGATGGTGTGATGATCGTCCACAGACAAATCTCCATCCACCTTGACGGTCAGATCAAAAAGACCGTGGCGGGCCATCCCGTCCAGCATATGGTCAAAAAAACCGACCCCTGTATCAATCTGTGTCTGACCGCTCCCGTCAAGGTTCAGCTGAACCTCAATGCTTGTCTCCTTCGTGTAGCGTTCCACCTCGGCAATTCGTGCCATCTCACTCCTCCTCACGGAACCATACCCCGCTGTTCCAGCTCATACCACCCAGACAGCCTGATTTTCCTGATCCATCCTGTTCCTCAGTCTGCCTCATCCTCAAACCGGACGGCAATGGAGTTGGCATGCGCTGTCAGCTGCTCTGCCTTCGCAAACGTCTCGATATCCTGGTGCACCTTCCGGAGGGCTTCCTCGGAGTAGTAGACAATGCTGGACTTTTTGACAAAATCATCCACGGACAGCGGACTGAAGAAGCGTGCTGTCCCGCCCGTCGGAAGGATGTGGTTGGGCCCTGCAAAATAGTCCCCGAGCGGTTCTGAGGAATACGGTCCGAGGAAGATGGCCCCTGCATTGTGGACGCGCGTCATCGCATCAAATGGGTTCGATGTAACGATCTCCAGGTGTTCCGGTGCAATCGCGTCGACCGTCTCAATGCCCTCCTGCAGGCTGTCCACAACAAGAATATATCCATGATTTTCGATTGATTTTCCTGCAATCTGTGCTCTTGAAAGCACCTTCAGGAACCCGTCAGCCTGCTCCGAGACCTGCTCCGCCAGCTTCATGCTCGTCGTGACCAGGATCGCGGATGCCATCTCATCATGCTCTGCCTGGCTCAGCAGATCCGCAGCGACAAAGCGCGGGCTGGCTGTCTCATCTGCCAGGACAACGATCTCACTGGGTCCGGCAATTGAATCGATGCCGACCTGACCGTACACAGACTTTTTCGCCAGCGCGACAAAGATGTTGCCGGGCCCGACGATCTTGTCTACCCTCGGAACCGTCTCCGTCCCATAGGCAAGCGCCGCGACCGCCTGCGCGCCCCCGACCTTGAAGATCACATCCGCACCGGCCTCATGCGCCGCAACCAGCGTATTGGGGCTGATTTTCCCATCCTTCCCCGGCGGCGTCACCATAACGACCTGAGACACGCCCGCCACCTTCGCCGGCACAATATTCATCAGGACGGACGACGGATAGACCGCCTTCCCGCCCGGTACATAGACACCGACTCTTCTCAACGGCAGTACCTTCTGGCCAAGCAGAACTCCATCCTCGCGGGTGTCAAACCAGCTGTTCCGTTTCTGTTTTTCGTGAAAGGCGCGGATGTTTTCAAGCGCCTTCCGGATGACGCACAGCAGCTCCTGCGAGACCTCACTGTACGCTTCCCCGATCTCCGCGTCCGATACACGAACTGTATCCGGCGTCAGCTTCACCTGGTCAAATTTCTCCGTATATCCGAAAAGGGCTTCATCTCCGTTCGTCCTGACCTGCTCCACAATCTCCCGGACAGAAGCCTCGTACGCTCCATAATCCGTACGGTTCCGGCTGAGAAGATTTCCAAGCACCTCACGCCTCGTCTTTTCATCCAGTCTGACAATTCTCATGATCCCGCTCCTCCTGAGCAGCATTTCCTCCACTTCCGCCTGCTGCAAGCATCTGACCGCCCGGCCTGTGCTGTCTGAATCCCTTCTGCCGACGGATCAGGCATCCTGAGCCGAAGACAGCCTCTCCTTCTCCTGTTCCCTGGTGAGCACCTCGTTCATTTCCCTGAGAAGCGCAGTGATCCGCCCGTTCTCCATCCGCATACTGACCGGATTCACAACCACTCTTGCAGAAAGCGGGCAGACCTCCTCGAGCACCTTCAGTCCATTGGACTTCAGCGTCGATCCGGTCTCGACAATATCTACAATCACCTCTGAGAGACCGACAATCGGCGCCAGCTCAATGGAGCCATTCAGCTTGATGATCTCGACCGTCTGGTTCTTCGTCTCATTAAAGTAATCCCTTGCAATCTTCGGATACTTCGTCGCCACCCGGATCTGCTGCTGTCCGTTCAGAAGCTTCTCAGCACTCTCGGGACCTGCCACGCACATCCGGCACTTTCCAAACCCCAGATCCAGCACCTCATAGATCTTGCGGTCCTCCTCCATGATCGTATCCTCGCCGACCACACCGATATCCGCTGCCCCGTACTCCACATATGTCGGCACATCCGGCCCCTTGGCTAGAAAAAAGCGGAGCCTGCGCGCCTCATCTGTAAAAATGAGCCTGCGTGTAGCCGGGTCATTCATTTCCTCACAGCTGATTCCTATCTGCTCCAGAAGCTTCATCGTCTGCTTCGCGAGCCGCCCTTTCGTGAGAGCGATTGTCAGATACCTCATCATATCCCCTCCAGCGCTGACCATTATTCTACCACAATCACAGACGCATAGCCGCCTTCCTCGCGCAGCCGTTCCGGCAGATGCGCGGGATCTTCCCCGCCTCTGAGACAGGAAAGGCTGCAGAGTTCCGTGTACTTTCCCTGTGCCCGGTAGGTCACCGCTTTCTTCAGCGCCTCCTTCCTGCAATTTTCCGCGTACAGGATCAGATAACGCTCGTGCTCCGGCAGAATATCGATTTTCTGCCTGCTGAGCGCGTTCATCAGCTGGCTCACGACAATCACAAACCCGACAGACGGCGTATCCTTTCCGAAATGAGACAGAAGGCCGTCATACCGGCCGCCCTTGACGACAGCCTCGCCGGTTCCGTAGGTGTATCCCCTGAAAATGATGCCCGTATAGTACATGTAGGCCGAGAGCATCCCGAAATCAAAGGAGACGGCGTCCTGAACCCCGTAGACCTGCAGAAGGTCGCGGACCTCCATCAGCCTCCTGACAGCCTCCTGCGCCTTCAGCCCCTCTGACAGCTCGTATGCCCGCTGCAGCGCGCCGTCGCCGTTCAGATCCGGAAGGGTCACAAGAAGCTCCCGCATCCCTTCCTCGATCTGCTTGTCCGACAGAAGCTTCCGGATTCCGAAGGTATTGTGGTTGTGCATCAGATTCCGGAGTTTTGCTTCCGTGTCCTCGTCCAGTCCTGCCTCACGCACAAGACTCTCGAAGAATCCGGCATGGCCGACACTGATCTGAAAATCGCTCAGACCGGACGCCGTCAGCGCTTCCGCAGCCATCGCGATCACCTCCGCGTCACCGTCCGCGGAGCCTTCCCCGATCAGCTCGGCTCCCATCTGGGTGGATTCTCTGAGCCTGCCCTGAAGCCCCTGGTAATTCACGAAGGTATTTCCCTGATAGGAAAGCCGCGCCGGCTTCATGTCCTGACTGAAGTACCGGCTCCAGGCTCTCGCGATTGAAGGTGTGAAATCAGGGCGGAGTACCAGCGTATGCCCCTCCCTGTCGAAGAATTTGTATAAATCCTTCGAGGGGATCGTCCCGACATCGTTCCCGAACACATCGAAAAACTCGAAAGTCGGGGTCTCGATGTCCTGGTATCCGTAGGAAGCCAGAACCCCGTGGAGCCGTTTCTCAAGAATCTTCTTTCTCGCACATTCCTCCCCGTAGATATCTCTCACGCCCTCCGGCGTATGAAGGATTTTCTGATTCATGTCCGCCTCTCCTTTCCGGTCTTCCGGACGGTTTCTGAACCTGGAGTCCGTTTTTCCGGCCCCGGTTCATCCTTGGATTCTTTACTATGTTAACGCTTTACTTCGTTAAAGTGCCGCATGGGTCTGATTGTACTAAGGTTCCTTCCGGCTGTCAAGGGAGGCCGGCCTCCTCCCTCCCGTCCAGATCGAGCTGAAGGGCGTCAAGATACGGAAGCAGAAACCCATGCCGGTTCGGCCAGATCCGGTACCGGGTATCGATTTCACTGAAGGGAATCGACTTTCGTCCTCCGGCCTCCTTCCTGTCCCAGGCTTTCTTCAGGTCACAGAACGGCATATAGTAAAACTCATCCCGCCCCGAATAGTAGATCACCAGAAACGAAATGCCTCCCTGTCTCTCGAAGGCTTCCATGAACCGTAACTGATGCTCATGGACGTTTTGCAGGCTGAAGGTATCCGTCTTGCTTTCCTTGGCATCAAAGCAGACCGGAATCCCCTGCACGGCGCCGATATAGTCAACGGTGCTCTTCTGGTCAAAGTATGCCAGCGTGATGTGCCGGGATTCCTTATCGAAATTGATCGGCGTGATCGGTGTCGGAATCTTCTGAACCAGCGCCAGATGCTTTTCCTGATACTGTTCGTTGGTCCGGTTGAGCAGCTCCTCAAGCGTACTGCCCCGGAGTCCTCTTGACTGCCAGGTTGCCATTTATCCTTCCCCCATGACCCTTCGGAAATCCGCCGGGAGCGGTGCCGTGAAGGTTCTGCCCGAAAGCTTATCCAGCGGCGGATCCATCACGGGAAATGTCAGTCTCCCGGCATGAAGAAGCTGTCTTCTGACACCGAACTGTCTGGTCAGAAATGCATTCACGCCAGCGTCCCCATACTTCGGATCGCCGGCTACCGGGTGTCCGACCGATGCCAGGTGCGCCCGGATCTGGTGGCTGCGTCCTGTCAGAAGATCGACATCCAGAAGCGTCAGCACGAGCCGGCGCTTCTGTGAATCGGTCCCATCTGCCCCGCCAGGGTACTCCTTTCCGGCAAATGCCCTGGGCGTTTTCGTCAGACAGACCGCCTGCTCCGGCGTATAGCTGGTCCGGATTCGCTGTGCGCCCTTCTCCTCCCGGCTCAGAACCCGGACCGTATTTGTACGTTCGTCCTTGATGAGCCATCCGTCGATTCTCTGACCGCTCTTCACTTCCCCGCAGACCAGTGCCTGATAGTGCTTGCTGACTGTCCGGTCCCGAAAAAGCGCAGACAGTGCCTGCAAGCCCCTCATGGTTTTCCCGATTGCGACAATCCCGCTTGTATTCCGGTCAAGGCGATTGCAGACGGAAGGCCGGACCGTCTGAAGCTCCCTCTGTGTGATCGCCCCTTCTCTCAGCAGGTAGCCGATGGCGTACTCGTTGAGCGATAAATCTTCCGGCTTCGCCTTCTGTGTCAGCATTCCGGCCGGTTTGCTGACCAGAAGCACATGTTCATCCTCATACAGGATCCGGACGGAAGAAGGAAAGGTTGGAAACGGCAAGGCTATCTCTCTCTGCTCTCTTCCTCCCCTTCCCGAAACTTTCCGACCTGGCGCTTCCCCGCCAGGTGCTTTCCCGCCCGACACTTCACTGCCAGGCGCGTCCCTGCCCGGCGCTCCATTTTCCGAAGCGTAAGGCTTCTCTGCGGGAAGTGCCAGGTTCCTGCAGGGAACCGCCTCGACGCCCGGAACAGCCCCGCCGCAGAGCTTCTCCAGTGTTTCCTCGGCGAAATAAAGGCGGACCATATCGCCCGCCTCCAGTTTTTCATTTCCATGCGCCTTATGACCATTCAGCGTGATATTTTTCTTCCGGAGCATCTTGTAGATGAATCCGGCATGCGCCTCTCTGAGGGAGCGCTCCAGAAAATGATCCAGCCGCATACCTGCCTGAAGGGCAGTCATCACGATCTCTCTCATAGCTCTCCGTCCGGTCTGTTCTCAGACCGATATGTTCCGGATGACCCGCATAACCGCCTCATCCCGTGTTTCCCCTTCATGGACTGCGTCCGCCGCATGCTTCAGATTCGCCCGGTATTTGTCCGGATCCAGCGCCAGCGCCCGGATCCGGTCCCTGTACTGGTCAAGGTTCAGAAAAATATGAACATTCATCCCGTACAGCCCATTGCTGCTCAGAATCTTTGCGATATGCTTCTGCATGAACTCGAACAGCCCCCGGTTCGCGCTCGTGTAGGCTGCAACAAAACTGCCGCAGACAACAACTGCATCCAGAGCGAGTCTCCCCTCTTCCGCCGTCACGCAGAGCTCATACCCTCGCGTCAGATTCCCGGCGATCGTCTCCGTTGCCTCATACGCCTCCTGGGAAAATGGCTTCTGCAGAAGCGCCATGATCATACTGACCGTCCACTTCGCCGCCGGAAGAATCCCGAGTATCGCAATGAGCGTAAACATATTCTTCCGGGTATGGTACCGGAAGATTCCTGTGAAATAAATCAGCAGTACAATGCTGTACATCAGGATGACGATTCCGATCCGCTTCTTCTTCTCCCATGAAAAATATCCGTGCATCCCCTTTTCCGGATGCCGCTTTCTCTGTTCCTTCTCTATCATCTGCCCTGTCCTCTATAGCCCTTCCGTCCTCTGTCTTTGTCCTCCGCCCGGCGCGTCTTCCGGCTTGCAGACACTGTTTTTTCCCCCTGCTCCAGCCGTCTCCCGGGTTCAGCCTTCTTCATGGTTTCCGGCCGGATCAGGCACTTCGGTCCGTAGCCGATCAGATCCTCCCTGCCGGTCAGATGAAGCGCTTCCTCGACGAGACTGCGCAGCTTCGGATTCTTATACTGCATCAGTGCCCGCTGCATGGCTTTCTCATGCGGATCCTTCGGCACGTAGACCGGCTTCATTGTCCTCGGATCGATCCCCGTCGCATACATGATGGTCGATACGGTGGACGGCGTCGGATAAAAGTCCTGCACCTGCTCCGGCTGGTGGTGAATGTCCCTGAGATATTCCGCCAGCTCCACCGCGTCCTGAAGTGTGCTGCCCGGATGGGAGCTTATCATGTACGGCACCAGAAACTGATTCATATGACAGCTCTGATTCATTCTGTAGTAGCGCTGCACAAACTGCCTGTAGACGCTGTTCTTCGGCTTGCCCATCATATAGAGCACCCGCTCCGACACATGCTCCGGAGCAACCTTCAGCTGCCCGGAAATATGATAGCTCACAAGTTCTCTCAAAAAATCATCACTTTTATCCAGACACACATAGTCGAACCGGACGCCGGAGCGCACAAACACCTTCCGAACGCCCGGAATCGCCCTGAGTTTTTTCAGAAGGTTCGTGTAGGCCACATGGGACACCTCGAGATTCCGGCACGGCTCCGGCCAGAGGCACTCGCGGTTCGGACAGACCCCCTTCGTGAGCTGCTTTTTGCAGGACGGCTGGTGAAAATTCGCAGTCGGTCCGCCTACATCGTGGATGTACCCTTTGAACAGTGGGTCTTTTGTCATCCGCTCTGCCTCCGCCAGGATGGACTCGTCGGAGCGCGTCTGCACGATTCTCCCCTGGTGAAACGTCAATGCGCAGAAGCTGCAGCCTCCGAAGCACCCCCTGTTTGAAATGATTGAAAACCGCACCTCCTCCAGCGCCGGGATTCCACCCTCGCTGATGTAGTCCGGGTGGTAGGTCCCCGCGTACGGAAGTGCGTAGACATCATCCATTTCCTGCTGAGTCAGGGGCTTTGCAGGCGGATTCTGAACCACCCAGACCGTCCCGTAGGGCTCGACCAGACGTTTTCCGTTAAACGGGTCCGTGTTCTGCATCTGAATCCTGAAGCTTTTCGCCAGATTCAGCCGGTCCGCCTGAAGTTCCTCGAAGGATGGCAGCATCAGGTAATCGACAACATCCTCGTGCCGCTTTGTCTTATAGCAGGTTCCCGCGATAAACGTAAGATTGCTGACATCAAGTCCGCTGTCCAGCGCATCCGCAATTTCAACGATCGAGTGCTCGCCCATCCCGTAGGAGATCAGGTCCGCGCCGCAGTCCATCAGAAGCGACCGTCTGATTTTGTCCTCCCAGTAATCGTAATGCGCAAGCCGCCTCAGAGAGGCCTCGATGCCGCCGGCGATGATGGGGACATCGCGAAAAACGCTCCGGATCAGGTTGCAGTAAACCATGCAGGCACGGTCCGGCCGTTTTCCGCTCACGCCGCCCGGTGTGTACGCATCCTCATGACGACGTTTTTTAAAGACGGTGTAATGATTCACCATCGAGTCCATGTTTCCGGCTGAGACCAGAAAGCCCAGCCTCGGGCGTCCCAGCACGGTCACTGACTCCGGGTTCTTCCAGTCAGGCTGCGCAATGATGCCGACACTGTAGCCATGCGCCTCCAACACTCTGGAGATGATGGCTGACCCAAAGGAGGGATGATCTACATAGGCATCGCCGGTCACATAGATAAAATCCAGCTGCCGGATGCCCCGCGCCCCCATGTCCGCTCTGGAAACCGGAAGAAACCGTTCTCTTGGAATATCACCCTGGGGGACATGCGCACGCGATGCATGCCGGCTTGCAATTTCTTCCCCGCGGCTCTCCCGGAAGGTCTCTCCCCGTCTCCCGGCATTCCTCTCTCCTGCCATGGACTTTTCGCTTTTTATCTTCCCGCTTCCGGGTATATGCTTCGTTCTGCTTTCTGGCTTTTGCTTGATTCTGCCGCCCCGGCGCTGGTTCATAGCCTCTCCTTCCCGCCTCACTTCATATCGTCCGAAAACCTGCTGTCTTCCCGGCCAAGGCGATTGATTACAGCCAGTCTGTTTCATACAGAAGTTCCCGGAAATCTTCGATAAAATCGTCACAGATCTCCACAAGTTCTGCCCTTCGGTCCTCCGAGTATGCATCCGCCACGCCGCAGACAGTCATCCCGGCCCGTTTTCCGGCAATTGCACCGCTTATGACATCTTCAAAAACGATGGACCGGGCGGGTACGATGCCGATTTGTCTTGCCGCTTCCAGATAGATGTCCGGGCTGGGCTTTCCTTTTCCGACCTCGTCCGCCGTCATAATCCGGTCGAACAGCCCAAGCACATCATTTGCCTGAAGAGCTGTTTCCGCCAGTCTCCTTGAATTGCTGGTGCAGACTGCAAGCTTCATGCCTTTCCTGCGCATGGTCTCCAGCAGCTGCCTGGCCCCTGCCTTGAGCGGGACCTTCGTCCTGTATCGCTCATACGCCATCTGGTTCCAGTCCTCCTGCATCTGTTCCAGCGAATCCGGAATCCGGAACCGCATTTTGAAGAGCTCTGCGGTCTCCGGCATGCTGAGTCCCTCGATGTCTCTCTGCAGTGCCCGTATATCACAGCCCTCAGTGCCTGAAAAGCGTGACAAATACTCGAGATCGATGTCTGTCCACATCCACATGGAATCCACCAGCGTCCCGTCCAGGTCAAACAGGGCTGCACGCTTATCCTTCAGAATCCTGCTGTCTGTCCTCTTCACGGTTCCTCCACCCTGACTGTATTTGCCTCCTCATACAGCTCCCTGAGTTCCATGGCTGTCAGAGGCCTGTAAGCGCCTGGCGCAAGATCTCTGTCGAGCGTCAGACTTCCAATCGCGAGTCTCTTCAGGAAGATGACCTTCCCGCCGACTGCCTCAAACATCCGCTTCACCTGGTGGAACTTGCCCTCTCTCAGGGCGACTGCACAGAGGCTCTGGCCTTCCCCGCAGCGGGAATAGTCCCCCAGTGTCAGACTTTCTGAGCAAATCTGCCGCATACGGAGCGACAGCCCGGGCGGGAGCGCCTCCGTCTCTCTCTGCCCTGCACCTTCGCCGCTCTCCTTCTCTATACTCCAGAGAAAGTCTCCGTCAATTGAAAGCCGTCTCATAACCGCCGGGAGGGTCGGGTGCTTTTCTCCGATCTCCATCCCGCCGAGAAACATATCCTCGTGTGCTTTTGTCATCTCTCCATCAACAACGGCAAAATAGATCTTCCAGACATGCCTGGATGGTGATATTAGCCTGTGTACCAGCATTCCGTCGTTTGTCAGAAGAAGCAGCCCTTCGGTATCCTTATCGAGGCGTCCCGCCGGGAACAGCTTCCGGGCATAGGGCTGTGCAATCAGGTCAAGCACCGTCCGGGCTCTCCTGTCCTCTGTCACGGACAGGACCCCCTGCGGCTTATTCAACATCAGGTACACCATCCCTGCTGCCTTCACCTGTTTCCCACCGATCAGAATCTCATCGGAGGAAGGATTGATCTTCTGCTCCGGTCGGACAGCAGTTATCCCGTTGACCTCTACAAGACCGCTTTTGATTTTCTTCTTCACTTCGCTCCTGGTCATCTCCGACTCTCCGGATAAGAACCGGTCAAGCCTCATCATGCTATCGTTCTGCTGCACTGTTTCACCCTTCCTGCCGAGCTGTCACATGTTCCTGCAAGCCACACAGCCGCCTTTCATCGGACAGGGCAGCTTCCCTCTGCCTTGCCCGATAAAAAGCCCCGACGTCATCTCATGCTCCGCACTCGATGATGAGTGGCTGCCTTTACAACAAGAGGCATCTGTCTTCCGACAGATGCCTCGTCATCTTCCTGTCTCCGAAGAAGAGCAGCCTGCCGGTCACTCCTCGTCTTTCTCTTTGTTTTCTTCCGAATCGGCTGCTTTGTCTTCCTCCATATCCTCTTCGCTGACATCCGGCTTCGTCTGATAACTGGATGGTGCAAGCTGCGGGGAAAGCTCCCTGCGGTTCTTCGTGACAATGTCATAGCAGGACTGAATAGAATTGATGAAGTTATTGTACCGTGTCCCGGCTGAGTCCAACGTATGCCCCATGATCTTCTCAAGATTATCAAGCATCTCGTCCGTGTAGGCAATCGCACTCACACGGATATTGTTGGCATCGGTTGTCGCTTTGTCCACAATCTCCTGCGCCTGCTGGTTGGTCTGCTCGATCAATCGGTTAGACTGCTCCAGTGCCTTCTGCATAACCTCACTCTCGCTGACAATCTTGTCCGCCTTCGTCTGTGCATCCGCGATGATCGTATCTGCCTTCTGCTGTGCATCTGCAAGGATGGCATCCTTGTTGCTGATGATCTTCTGGTACCGCTTGATCTCATCGGGCGTCTTCATGCGCAGCTCACGAAGCATCTCCTCAAGCTCTTCCTTGTTGACCACAATCTTCGTGGAGGACAGTGCCTGAAATTTGCAGCCGTCAATATATTCTTCAATCTCTTCAATGATCTGTTCAATTCTGCTGGCCATCTTCTTTACTCTCCTTAAAAGAAATCAGTCCATACTTTTCCTTCACGGCCTTCTCCACAGGTGACGGCACGAACCTGGAGATATCACCTCCATAGGAGGCCACTTCCCGCACGGTCGTAGAACTCAGGTATGCATACTGAAGGCTGGTTGTCAGAAAGATGGTATCAATTGTCGGATCCATGATCCGGTTGGTCTGCGCCATCTGAAGCTCATATTCAAAGTCCGTGATTGCCCGCAGCCCGCGAACGATAAATTCCGCTCCCTCTTCCTTCGCGAACTCGACCGACAAGCCCGAAAATGACTTGATCCGGACATTGCTGATGTCACTTGTCACAATCTGTAACATCTTAACACGTTCCTGAACAGAAAACAATGGCGTTTTTGCCTTATTCACAAGCACGGCAACGATCAGCTCGTCCACCATCTCGGCGGATCGTCTGATAATGTCCAGGTGACCGTATGTGACCGGGTCAAAGCTTCCCGGATAAACCGCAACTCTTCTCATCTGTGCTACCCATCGTCTCCGGCACCGCTTTGGGTTCCGCTGCATATTTTTTCAGAAAGACGTGTTTACTCTTTTTTCCGTATTCCTTCACACGCTCGATTCGGTACCCAAGCGCCTCCGCTTCCGAAAAATCAGTCTCCAGCGATGCCTCCACAACGATCAGCGTCTGTTCATTCGCGATCGAGCTGCCTGAAAGCGCACGCAGCGTCTCCATCTCCAGGCCCTTATCATAGGGCGGATCCATAAAGATCACACCGAACGGCCGCTCGCCGTCCATCCCGATGACTGTCCGTATCACATCTCCTGCAATCACACGTCCCTTGTCCGTAAGGTGTGTAAAGTTCAAGTTGGCGCGAATGACGGTCACCGCCTGCCTGCTGCTGTCGACAAATGCAGCTGAGGAAGCCCCTCTGCTGAGCGCCTCGATCCCGATCGCCCCCGAACCTGCATACAGATCCAGAAATCTGCAGCCTGGAATCAGCGGTGCCAGTATATTGAACAGCGTCTCCTTGATCCGGTCTGTCGTCGGTCTCGTCTGCATCCCGGCCACTGTCCGGAGCGGAAGGCTCCTTGCGCTTCCTGCTATCACTCTCATCTGAAACCCCTTCTTTTTCAGTCAGTCATCATGCCTGACATTATTCCGCCAATCAAAATCCCCTCGATCCATCGCCAGAATCATGGCTTCTGCCGTCGCGATGTTCGTTGCAACCGGGATATTATAGCGGTCACATTCCTGTGTGACCGAAAGAATGTCGAGCTGGTTGGGACTCGTCTCAATCGGATTGTAAAAATAGATGACCAGATCCAGGTCGTTTCTCTGGATCCTGTCGATAAACTGATTCTCGCCGCCCACGGAACCTGAAAGGAACTTATGAACATGCAGATTTGTCGCCTGCTCGATCCGCCGTCCAGTCATCTCCGTCGCGAACAGATTATGTTTTGAAAGTATGGACTTGTAAGCCACACAAAAATTTTCAATCAGGTCCTTTCTGTTGCTGTCAGCAATAAAACCAATATTCATCTTTCTGCCTCCCCGTGACAGCGCTCCCGACCCACAAATTATATGTGAATTATTTACATAATTTGTGCATCATCGTTGCGAATATCTGTTATCTTTCACAGTATAACATATTCGTTGCCGCTTTGCTGATAAATTGAGGCAAAATTTCAGTCTTTGTGTTTCCTTTGGATATCAAACGATGTCGTTCTCATCAGATAACAGATTTCCTTCTTCGTGGTCATCGTCAGATTAAAGGCCTTGGCTGCTCCTGCACAAAGTCCCTCCTTGAATGCCATCTCATAGTCGCCATCAGAATCCAGATAGCCAGCCAAAAATCCTGCGATCATAGAGTCCCCTGCGCCGACTGTATTGACCACCTTGCCCTTGAGCGCATCTGAACTGAAGATCTCGCCCTGCTCGGTCAGAAGCACAGCGCCATCTCCTCCGAGGGAGACAAGCACATTGCGGGCTCCCATGTCCTGGAGCCTTGCCGCATACGGGACTGCCTCCTCGCGGCTGTGGATCTGGACACCAAAAATGTCCCCCAGCTCGTCGGCATTTGGCTTGATCAGCCACGGATGATACTTCAGTGTACCGGTCAGAAGCTCCTTTTCCGCATCGACAATCACACGAAGCTTCCGCCCCTTCAGAAATGCAAGAATCTGCTCATACATATCAGAGGGAAGCGACGGCGGGATATGTCCGGCCAGAACAATCGTGTCCCCATCGATTAAGAACCGGAGCCTGCTGAACAGCGTCCCAATGTCCTCCTGCGTGATCTCCGGCCCCTGCCCGTTGATCGCCGTCTCCTCATCAGAACGAATCTTCATGTTAATACGGGACATGCCCCGCTCAACCTGAATAAAATTGCCTTCCACGCCACCGACCCGGAGCAGTCGTTTGATTTCGGCACCTGTGAACCCCGCGATAAATCCCATCGCGGTTGTCAGGTACCCAAGATCATTGAGGACAAGCGATACATTCACGCCCTTTCCGCCCGGGAAGACATCCTCTGATTGTGTCCGGTTAATAGCGCCTGTCTGAAAATGATCAACTGAGACCACATAATCCAACGTCGGGCTCAGCGTCACAGTATATATCATCATCTTCCTCCATGCGAATAGAAATCCGACCTCATCTGCGTACTGGTTTCAATATACAACATTTTTTACGGAATCTGAACATGTTCTTTAACATTTATCGGTCGATTCGTCCTTCTGTATATCAGAAAATGGTACGTCAGATCGAAATATGCATATTCCTCGCTTTTCTCCTCGCATAGAAAATCAGGATTCTCATCCAGATTCGGGAAATAGGCATCCGCCTGATAGCTTCTGTCAATTTTCGTCACATAGACGGTCTCCGCGTACGGGAGAAGCTGCCGGTAGACGCTCTCCCCGCCGATGCAGAAGACCTCCTGTCCCTCGCAGTTTTCGCGAAGATACGCCATCAGCTCCCCGATCTCATGAACAACGGCTGCCCCGTCCGGTTTGAAATCTTCATTCCGGGTCAGGACAATATTCGTGCGGTTCTTCAGGGGCCTTCCGCCCGGAAAGCTCTCAAGCGTACGTCTTCCCATCACGATCACATGGTTCATCGTCTTTCTGCGGAAAAATTTCATATCTTCAGGTATCGATACGAGCAGTTTATTGCCATAGCCGATCCCCCAGTTGGAATCGACCGCCACAATCATATTCATATGTCGTTCCCTCCTCAGATCGCAACCGGAATGTTCCGAATCTGCTCATGGTACTGGTAGTTCTCGACATGAAGATCGTCGGTTGTGAATTGATAAAAGTCGTGGACCTCCGGATTCAGCCAGACCTTCGGCGCAGGGTAGGGCTCTCTGCTGATCAGTTCCTGAATCAGCGGCACATGACGATCATAGATATGCGCATCCGCGATCATATGGACAAGAACCCCCGGTACCATGTCCGAGACCTGAGCAATCATCATCAGAAGAAGCGCATACTGGGCAACGTTCCAGTTGTTCGCAGTCAGAACATCGTTGGACCGCTGGTTCAGCACAGCATTGAGCACCAGCTTCCCGTCTCCCCTCTCCTGTGTGACGTTGAACGTCATGCTGTAGGCGCATGGGTAGAGGTTCATCTCATGGAGATCCTGATGCACATAGAGGTTCGTCAGGATCCGCCTGCTGAACGGGTTATGTCTGAGGTCATAGAGCACACGGTCGGTCTGATCAAACAGTCCCTCCTTATAGACATGCTTCACGCCCATCTGGTAGCCATATGCTTTCCCGATGGAACCGTCCTCATCCGCCCACTCATCCCAGATGTGGCTGTGGAGATCATGCACGTTGTTCGACTTCCGCTGCCAGATCCACAGAATTTCATCCATGGCGCTCTTAAGCGCCGTCCGCCGCAGCGTCAGTGCGGGGAACTCCTTCCTGAGGTCGTACCGGTTGCAGATACCAAACTGCTTGATCGTGTAGGCCGGCGTTCCGTCCGGCCAGTGCGGCCGGACCTTCTCTCCGCGCGTATCCGTGCCATTCTCCAGAATGTCTCTGCACATGTTGATAAAAATATGATCACATTGACTCATGTTCTTCTCCTTGAAGATGCCGACCTGTATACGTGTCCAGTACCCTATGTTCGCGTCCTGTGTTCGCGTCGCTTCAGGTTCCCAGCGTTTGCGTCCCGTTCCCTATGGCCGCGATCTGTGCTTTCGTCGCTTCAGGTTCCCAACTTTGCAAACGATGTCTCCTCCGCAAACCCGGATGCATTCTGCAGGAACAGGATATCCGTATAGCCGCCTGAGGCCATCAGGTCTGAAAGGCTTGCGTTGTAGTACCGCAGATCCAGCAGGTCAACCTCATCGAAGTCCGCATACGTGAACGGAGCAAAGCAATGCGCATACGAGTCCTTGATAATCAGAAGCTTTCGCCCTGTCCTGCTCTCCGGCATCTTCGACTGAATCAATCCATAATTTCCGCCATAAAAGTACGAATACTTGTCTTTTTTGTCCAGGAAGGAATCATCATAGATGCTGTTTCTCACATCGTCCGACTGGTTGTAAACCAGGTAATAGTCCTCTTCTTCTGCCGGGTCATAGCGCTGGATACTGTCGGCCCTTCCGCGGATACCAAGTTTGGACGAGATGGTTCCCTCGAAATCCTCTGTCACCGTGACCGGGCTGTAGGCTCCGATGGAAAGCCCCTTCTCCTTTGCCCACGCCTGATAGACATACCAGGCAGCAAGTGTCTTCCAGTGATGATCGGTGCGATAGTAAATCTCCTCATCCTTATGCGCGTTCAGAATCTTCCCGGTGTCAAAGAAAACACCGTCCGGAAGTGCCGCCCTCACCTGGCTGATATAGGTTTCCTCATCGTATGGCTGTGCAAAGGCCGGGAGCTTCTCCCTTAGAATATCGACAGCATTCGGCACAATCATCACGGTCACATGGTCCGCCCCAAGCGTCTCCGACTGTTTCTTTGCAAATGAAGCCAGCAGGCTGATATTGGCCTTCGCCTGATCGGTTGTAAAGCTTCCCTCGTGGCTCTCAATCAGATAGCCGTCTTTTGCAAAATAAACTCCGCTGATCTCCTTCTTTCCGGTTGCCAGCTCAAAGTCCGTCTTCAGTGTGATCCACCCGTCACGGCCGATAAACTGATCAGACAAATAGCTCTCATAGTCTTTTGCAAACTGACCGGACAGGAGAGTGCCGATGCTGAAGGAAGGCCGCATCGCCAGCGAACGGTTCTCCGTCTCGGAGCGCTCATTCTGCGGCTTGATCACCGTTGCCGCCGCGATCCCGAAAACCAGAACCAGGAACATCAGTGTGACATTGACGGAAACAGTCCTGTTCATAGAAGGATGCCAGTCGGCCTCTTTCTGAAATTTCATGTGAATCTACCTCCAATCTGCCGGGCATCTTCTGACCGGCTCCAGGGGTACAGCCATGCCCCGCAAGTAAGGCCAGCCCGAGCCTGGGCACTGCCCGCTGGAATTGATACAATGCCTGCCTGCGTCAAGACATTTCCAGCCGGAATTGATGCACTGCCAGCCTGAGCTTTCTTCAGAAACGGAAGTACAAAAACGGATTGTAGGACGCCCCGACCAGATACGCGACGCTGAGCAGAAAGACGCCCAGGTAAAATCCGATCCGAAGCACCAGGGTCAGGACGCTGCTGCCCTCCACGCGCCGAAGCAGCCGCTTTGCCAGCCTCTTCGGAAGCTCCGTGCTGCCAAGAATCAGGCACACCAGCAGAACCGCATTTGAATAAAGAAGGTAGATGCTCTCCTTCGATAAAAAGCCCGCGGCAGGAACAAACATTGCCTTCAGGTATCCCATCTTCCCAGTGATCTCGTTGAAGGAGAAGATGAACCAGCCGATCATCACCGAAAACATCGTATAGATGTGCTGAACTGCGGGCGAAAGCTTCTCCAGATACTTTCCGAAGAGCAGCTTCTCAAACAGCAGCAGCACACCATAGTAGACGCCCCAGATCATGAAATTCCAGTCCGCTCCGTGCCAGATTCCGGTCAGAAGCCAGACAATCATGATGTTGCGGATCTGCTTCCACTTTCCCTTCCGGTTTCCTCCGAGCGGGATGTAAACATATTCACGGAACCAGGTTCCAAGCGAGATGTGCCACCGCCTCCAGAATTCCGTCACGCTCCTTGACTCATACGGGTGTTCAAAGTTCTCGAGAAAGCGGAACCCGAACATATGACCAAGCCCGATCGCCATGTCCGAATAGCCGGAGAAATCGTAGTAGATCTGGAATGTATAGGAGGCAATCCCAATCCAGGCTGTCAGGGTCGGGATCCCCGCCGGATCCTGCACCTTGATGCTGTCCCAGAGCACGCCTGCATTGTTCGCCAGAAGAACCTTCTTCCCAAGCCCGATCATGAAACGGTTGACGCCATCGGCAAACTCCTGTGTGCTCTCTGTCCTCGACCTCAGCTGCGCATCGATCGTCTTGTACTGGACGATCGGTCCTGCAATCAGCTGCGGAAACATCGTGACGTAGGCGCCGTAAGAGATGACATTCTTCTGAACAGCCGCATTTCCGCGGTACACATCGATGACATACGATATCGTCTGGAAGGTATAAAAGGAGATGCCGATCGGAAGCGTGAGCGAGAGCAGCGGGATCGACGAGCCGGACAGACTGTTGATGGTTCGCAGAACAAAATTCGCATACTTGAAGTACGCCAGAAGTCCAAGACCAGCCGCCACGGCAGCGGCCAGCGCCAGCTTTGCCTTTCTGTCCTCCCCCGCTCTGCGGAAATGATCGACCAGAAGGCCTCCCGTGTAGGAGACCAGAATCGACACGATCATCAGAAAGACGTAAACCGGCTCCCCCCATGCATAGAATACAAGGCTGACAAGGAGAAGAACCAGATTCCGGAGCTTTGCCGGGACAACATAATAAATCAGAAGAACCACCGGTAGAAACCGGAAAAGAAACAGCAGACTGCTGAAAACCATTCTAGATACCCGCCTGAAAACTGTAAGTTGCCATGCTTTACTTTAAACCCGATTATTATATAATATAAAAATACGCTGTTCAAGATTTCCAACCCTGCAGCAGACAATCGTTCAAGAATCGGTGAAAAAACTATGCCATCCTCTCAAACAACTACCAAGACAAGCTCCACCGTCCGCAGAAGGCGGAAAGGGAACTCCGGGCGGACGATGATCCCGCGCCTGCTGGCTCTTGTAATCGTTTTCATTGCCGTCTTTGAAGGCAGAATCATCCATACACTCCTCACGCACCGGGTCAGTCCCTCTTCTTCCAGCGTCACTGCCACGCAGGGAAAGACTGCTTCTGACGCTTCGCAGAATCAGGACAAAACTGTGTCCACCCCATCGGCGGGGGCAACATCGTCCAGCAGCAACCCGGACCAGGGACTGGCCGGGCTGGCAACGGTCTCTGTTTCCGATGCGACAACGGCACAGGATGATACCGCCAGTACTGACAGCACGCAGCAGACCAATGCTTCCGGTTCCGGTGAGACCATCGACAGCGCCGCCGTTGTTCCTGCCCAGAGCGACTCGGTCGACGACTCCTATTTCTCAGATGCCGTCTTCATCGGAGACTCAAGAATGGAAGGCTTCCGGAACGCCTCCGGCATCACGCAGGGCACCTTTCTGACCGGAGTCGGTCTCTCCATCAACGACATGGACAAGCAGATCATTTCGACAGCGGATGGCAATATATCTGTCTACCAGGGACTGAGCGGCCGGAAGTATAAGAGGATCTACCTGATGCTTGGCACCAATGACCTCGGCTTCTATCCATGGAACCAGTTCCAGCCGACCTTTGAAAAGGCCATCCGGCAGTTCCATGCACTTCAGCCGGATGCCATCATCTATATCTGCTCGGTCATCTATGTGGAGGAGTCCAAGATCGCGAAGGGCTTTGAGTATGACAACAACCAGAATGTACAGACAATCAACCAGTATATTCTGTCTACCTGCGAGGATCTGTGGTACAGCTACTATCTCAACCTGAACGAGATCTTTTCGGACGGAAATCATGAGCTCATCTCTGGTGCTTCTGCGGATGGGATTCACCTTGAGCCGGAATACTGTGCTCAGATGCTCACCTACCTGAAGTCCCACTATATCAGCGACTCCGACTGGAGCCAGGTCTTTGCAGCCAACGGCGGAGACAGTTCCGCCTCCGGCTCTGAGACAGAAGGGGCAACGGCCCAGGCCGGCTCATCCACTTCCCAGATCGATGAATCAGCAGCGCAGTCCGATGCGGCGGCCTCCTCCGGATCCGACGGCGACGAGGATGTCAGTGCCGGCTGACGAACGCATCTGCCGCAGCATCCATCCACCTTTTTTCAAAGGTTTTCAAAGCCGGACCCAAAGCCGGAATGTTGCCAAGTTGTGGCTGAGCAGCCTTGCAATGGCAGCTTCAATCTGCTAAGATTCCGTAGGCAAACAGAGTTTGTGGAAAAACCAATCAAACGATAAGGGGTTATCATATGAAGAGATTTCGTAAAATCGCTGCTGTTATGCTCGCTGCAGTCTGTGCAGCACTTCTCCTGACTGCCTGCGGCGGAGGAGGCTCGAAGGGGACTTCCTCTGTCGATGTCTCAGCGCTCGCAGATGAGCTGAACAAGGACACTGTCAAGAACGACACACTGACGGAGACAAGCTCCGATATGCTTTCCAGCATCTATTTCTTCAAGGACGGTCAGGTCACGGAGAGCAAGGCATACATGAGTTCCGGTTCCACAGCCGATGAGATCTGTGTGGTCAAGTGCCGGGACGATGCGACCACCGAGGATGTGGAGAAGCTCTTCCAGTCCCGGGTTCAGAAACAGTCCGATCTTTACGCCACCTACAAGGCGGAGGAAAGCGACAAGCTGAAGAAGGCCATCATCAAGTCAACCGGAAGCTACACCGTCCTGGTTGTCTGTGATGACTATGATAAAGCGAACGAGATTCTTTCAAAATACGGATTCTGAGTCACAGGATTCATGGTCATGGGATTCTGAGTCATAGGATTCGGGGTCATGGGATTCTGAGTCAGAGGAATCGGAGCCGGCGTGTCCGGCGCCTGAACTCTGCATCAGACATGCAGGAGGAATCAGACATCAGCAGCAAAAAAGCGGGCCGCCAGCCAGTGCCGGGGCCCGCTTTTTCTGTACATTCTCCGTCTGTCATTCATCCTTCTGCGCTGTGCGGTCAGGTTCATCAGCTGGATCACCCGCACAGCCGGATCAGCCGCACAGCTGGATGATCGCGTCCGCAAAGATTTTCACACTCTTCACAAGCACATCGATGTCGACAAATTCATCATCGCCGTGCATCCGGTTGTCGACGCCTTCCACCTCGCAGCCGAACGCGACACCTCTCTTCAGGCCATGGACATAGGTTCCGCCGCCAATAGCCATCGGCTTGCCCGGCTTGCCGAAATAGCGCTCATAGCTCTGAAGAAGCGTTTTGACAAATGGCGAATCCGCAGGCACATAGTGGGCCGGTGTCATCGGACCAGCCTCCATCTCGAAGCCCTTCTGCCGGAGCATGACTCTGATCTTCTCCGTCAGGTTCTCCTCTGTCGCGCAGAGCGGCGCTCTGCAGTCAAACTCCGCCGTCAGCTTTCCATTCTGAAGCTTCAGGATATCCAGACTGAGCGTCAGTTCGCCGCTCTCCTCATCGCAAAGATCAACCCCAAGCGCCTTCCCGTGGCAGTCTCCGAACGGAAAGAGCTCAGCCAGTCCCAGGAGTGCATGAGTCGTCTTCGTCCCTGCAAGAGGAAGCCTGCTGATGAAAAAAAGCAGGGCTGTCAGGGCATTGACGGAGCCGTTGTCCGGCATGGCCGCATGGCCTGTCTGCCCCTTGACATGAACGAACTCACGGTCGCTCTTCAGCTCCCAGGTCACAGCCGCCTTTGTCTTCTTCTCTGTCTCTCGCGCAGCTTGTTCAAGCTGCTCCTTCGTCAGTCCCCGGAACGCGGCATCCGCAGTCCCCGGCACGACATTTGCCTTTGAGCCTGCGTCAATTTCAAGGACACAGGGTATGTGGTAGTCCTCCGGAAGGTCGGCGGTAAACTTTTTCGCCAATCTTGCCTTCTCGATATTGATCAACGGGAAGTTTGCATCAGGTGAAAATGTATATTCTGCCTCCTTCTCAATTCCATAGTAGTGCTCCAGATCGGAACTGCCGCACTCCTCGTCTGCACCCAGGATCAGCCGGACGCCATGGCGCAGACCGATGCCCAGCTCCGAGACAGCACGCATGGCATAGAATGCCGCAATGGCTGGTCCCTTGTCATCCGCTGTTCCTCTTCCATAGAGGTAATGATCTTCCTGAAGCGGCTCAAACGGCTGCGTTTTCTTCCAGTCCTTCGAGACCGGCACGACATCGAGATGGGCCAGAATGTCCAGACTCTTCTCTCCCTCTCCGGCAAGATCTGCTGTCATGCAGTAGTTGTCGTAGTTGTGAACCTGAAACCCCTTTGATTCAGCCAGCCGCGCCATTGCCGTCAGAGCCGCCGCCGGTCCTTCGCCGAACGGCTTTCCTTCCTTCGCTTCGCCCTTCGTGCTGTCAATGCGCACAAGCGCAGAAATATCGTCCGTCATCTCCTGTCTGTGCGCCTCCGCCCAGACGTCCAGACGGTCTGCATATTCTGAATGATCCATATGATAACCTCCCTTGCTGCGTGATACCCTGCATTATACGCTGTCTTGTTCCCCCTGTCGAAATGTTTCTGCGGCTGTGATACAATCTGTTTCAAACATGTATGATTGATTGAATCCGGAAAGGGCGGAGGTGAAAACTGCTATGAAAAAGGAAGGTTATTATTCGTCAGGTCAGTTCGCAAGGCTTGCGGATGTCTCAGTCCGGACCATCCGGTTCTACGATCGGCAGAATGTACTCAAGCCCTCCTTTGTGGATGCGCACGGCGCCCGATTTTACACAGACCGGGATCTGGCATCTCTCCAGCAGATTCTGCTTCTCAAGTATCTCGGCTTTTCTCTGGAGGAGATCCGAGGCATGACCATCGGCGGGTCGGACTACAGCCATATCTCCCGGATGCTTCGCATTCAGGAAAAACTCGTCCAGGACCGCATCGAACAGATGCAGACGGTCGCCGAGGCGATTCGTGATACCGAGGAGGAGCTCCGCCGCGGTAATGTCAACTGGCAGAATATGCTCGACCTGATCCATCTGACCGGCATGGAGCGCTCTCTTGCATCCCAGTACAGAAGCGCTACGAACCTCTCCGCCCGCATCGCGCTTCACAGCCTCTATTCGACAAATCCGGAAGGGTGGTTTCCCTGGCTCTACCAAAGGCTGGAGCTTACACCTGGCATGCGTGTTCTGGAGGTCGGCTGCGGAGACGGTGCCCTCTGGACCTGTCGGCACGAAGGTCTCCCGCATCCCATCTCCATCGTACTGTCGGATATATCAGACGGCATGATACGGGACGTTCGGCGGAATATACGTCAGGCCATTCCCACTGCTGACAGTCAGGTTTCTGATCAGGCCGGTCCTGCTGATGGCGGGCAGGCTCTCCAGCCCTTCACCTTCCAGGTCTTCGACTGCGCCAACATCCCATACCCGGACAAAACCTTTGACCTAGTCATCGCCAACCATGTTCTGTTCTATGCAGATGACCTGCCCGGAACGCTTCAGGAGCTTGCACGCGTCCTGAAACCAGGCGGACGTCTTATCTGCAGCAGCTACAGCAGCCGCCATATGCATGAAATCCGCGATCTTGTACGTCTATTCGACAGTCATATCTCGCTCTCACAGGGGCAGCTGTATGAGCGCTTCGGTCTGGAAAACGGGCAGGCGCTTCTCTCCCCGGTTTTCTCCTCCGTCCGTCTGCTTCGATATGAGGATGGACTGAGGATTACCGACCCACAGCCGCTCATCGAATATATTCTCTCCTGTCATGGCAACCAGAACCAGTACCTGGTCAACCGATACAAAGAGTTTCAGACATTCGTAAAAGAACAGGTTGGAAATGTATTCTACGTCACAAAAGATGCTGGTATTTTTGTCTGTACGCTCTGATCGCCTTAAATTTTCTGTATTTTTTCCGGAGGCTTGAAGGTGACGTAGCGTCACCATATACACTGTAGCCAGTTAAAGCCTGCCGGAACCCGTACGGGTCATACAGAAGCATCAGGTATTTCCGACAGGTTCCAGCACGAGAAAGGAGTTCTGATACATGAAGGGAATCATTCTCGCCGGCGGATCCGGCACGCGCCTGTATCCGCTCACCATGGTCACCTCGAAGCAACTGCTTCCGATCTATGACAAACCGATGATCTACTATCCGATGTCGGTCCTGATGTCTGCCGGTATCCGGGAGATTCTGATCATCTCGACGCCGCAGGACACGCCGCGCTTCCGCGAGCTGCTCGGTGACGGGCATCAGTTTGGCGTCCACCTGAACTATGCGGTTCAGCCCAGCCCGGACGGACTTGCACAGGCCTTCATCATCGGGAAGGAATTCATCGGATCCGACGAAGTCACGATGATCCTCGGGGACAACATTTTCTTTGGACATGGTCTGAAGAAGCGCATGAAGACTGCCATTAAGAATGCGGAGTCCGGCTGCGGCGCTACTGTCTTCGGATACTATGTCGATGACCCGGAGCGTTTCGGCATTGTCTCCTTCAACAAGGAGGGAAAAGCCGTCTCGATCGAGGAGAAACCGAAGAAACCGAAGAGCAACTACTGCGTGACCGGTCTGTACGTATATGACAACCGTGTCATCGAATACGCTCAGAACCTGAAGCCATCCGCGCGCGGAGAGCTGGAGATCACCGACCTCAACCGCATCTATCTGGAACATGGTGACCTCAATGTTGAACTTCTGGGGCAGGGCTTCACCTGGCTCGATACCGGGACGCACGAGTCGCTTGTGGATGCGACCAACTTCGTCAAGACGGTTGAGCAGCACGAGCACCGCAAGATTGCCTGCTTGGAGGAAATCGCCTATAACAACGGCTGGATCAGCAAGGAAGAGGTCCTCGAAGTCTACAATATTCTGAAAAAGAATCAGTACGGACAGTACCTCAAGGACGTTCTCGACGGCAAATATATCGACAAGACGCAGTGACAAGCTGACCGATTAAGCTGACCGATTCCCGGCAGAATCGTTCAAGGCGCGGAAAGTCAGCTGATCAGGCACACAGAAAGGACTCTGTTTATGAATATCATCGTCACCGGCGGAGCCGGCTTCATCGGCTCCAACTTTATCTTCTACGAAATGAAAACCCATCCGGAGGACCGGATCATCTGCCTCGACAGCCTGACCTATGCAGGAAACCTGTCCACCCTGAAGCCTGTCCTCGACAAACCGAACTTCCGCTTTGTAAAGGAGTCTATTACGGACCGCGAGGCGGTTGAGCGGCTCTTTGAGGAGGAGAAACCGGACATTGTCGTCAACTTTGCGGCGGAGAGTCATGTCGACCGCTCGATCGTGAATCCGGACATCTTTCTTGAAACCAACATCCACGGAACAACGATCCTGATGGATGCCTGCCGCAAGTACGGCATCCGCCGGTTCCACCAGGTTTCTACCGACGAGGTATATGGTGATCTGCCGCTTGACCGCCCGGATCTCTTCTTTCATGAGGATACCCCGCTTCACACCTCCAGCCCGTATTCCAGCTCCAAGGCGTCCGCGGATCTGTTTGTCCTGGCATACCACAGAACATATGGCCTCCCCGTTACCATCTCCAGGTGCTCCAACAACTACGGACCGTATCAGTTCCCGGAGAAACTCATTCCGCTGATGTTCATCAACGCTCTGAATGACAAGCCACTCCCGGTCTACGGCGAGGGAAAGAATGTCCGCGACTGGCTCTATGTGGAGGATCACTGCCGCGCGATCGATCTGATCATGCGCAAGGGCAGAGACGGCGAGGTCTACAACGTTGGCGGACACAATGAGATGCACAACATTGACATTGTGAAGCTGATCTGCGACGCGCTCGGAAAGCCCTACTCCCTGATCACGCACGTAGAGGACCGCAAGGGACACGACAGACGCTATGCCATCGACCCGACCAAGATTCACAATGAGCTGGGCTGGCTTCCGGAGACGAAGTTCGCGGATGGCATCAGGATGACCATCGACTGGTACAAGACACATGAAGACTGGTGGAAGCCAATCATTTCCGGAGAATACCAGAACTACTACCAGAAGATGTACGGAAACAGGAAAGAAGTCTGACAAGGATGAAAACGATGAATGTACTGGTAACAGGAGTTGGCGGTCAGCTCGGCCATGACGTGATGAACGAGCTCTACAAAAGAGGCTATCAGGGAACCGGATCGGATATCCAGCCGGAATATGCCGGGGCTCAGGATGGAAGCCCTGTCACAACTATGCCTTATATCTCCCTTGATATCACAGACCAGGATGCCGTCATGAAAGTGGTCCAGACGCTTCGACCTGACGTCATTGTCCACTGCGCCGCATGGACAGCAGTCGATCTTGCAGAGGATGACGACAAGGTGGCGAAGGTCCGCGCCGTCAACGTTGGCGGAACCCAGAACATCGCGGACGCGGCAAAAGCCATCGATGCAAAGATGGTCTACCTTTCTACAGACTATGTCTTTGACGGACAGGGAGATACGCCATGGGATCCGGATTTCAAGGGTTACAAGCCGCTGAACGTCTACGGTCAGACGAAGCTTGACGGGGAACTGGCAGTCTCCGGTACCCTCGACAAGTATTTTATCGTCCGGATTGCATGGGTTTTCGGCAAGAACGGAAAAAATTACATCAAGACCATGCTAAATATCGGCCAGAACCATGATGAACTGAGAATCGTCGATGATCAGATCGGGACGCCGACCTACACATTTGACCTTGCGTCGCTTCTGGTCGATATGATTGCAACAGAAAAGTATGGGTATTACCATGCGACCAATGCGGAGATTCCAGCCTCCGAGGGCGGGTATCTCATGGATGGAACAAAGAGTGCGTCGCCGGATGCTGTCTATACAAAGGAAGGCACGAAGACGGGCTATATCAGCTGGTATGATTTCTCCCGCGAAATCTTCCGGCAGGCTGCGCTGCTCGGCCACGACGAGTACAGCGAAAAGAATCTCCGGCTCATCCCGGTCAGCACAGCCGAATACGGGCTGTCCAAGGCAAAGCGCCCCTTCAACAGCCGACTCGACAAGTCAAAGCTCGTCAGGGAGGGCTTCACTCCTCTTCCGGACTGGAGAGATGCCTTGGCAAGATATCTGAAGGAGCTTGGGTACTAAAACCAGACGTTTTCATGCAGCCGGCCGGCCTTACGTGCCGGCTGCATGATGTAAAGAAAGGATCATACGAACTACATGGGACAGATTACAGTCAACAAGACACCAATCGATGGTCTCTACACCATTCTGCCGACTGTACACGGCGATAAGAGAGGCTATTTTACAGAAACCTACAACGAACGCGACATGAAGGAAGCCGGTCTGGATATGGTCTTTGTCCAGGACAACCAGTCCTCCTCGACAAAGGGCGTGCTGCGCGGGCTTCATTTTCAGAAGAAACACCCTCAGGGAAAGCTGGTCCGCTGCATCCGCGGGACTGTCTTCGACGTTGCAGTTGACCTGCGTGAGGGCAGCAAGACCTTCGGCCAGTGGTATGGCGTGGAGCTTTCCGAGGACAACCACCTTCAGTTCTACATCTCACCTGGATTCGCACATGGCTTCCTCGTGCTCTCCGACATCGCAGAGTTCTGCTATAAGGTGACAGATTTCTACACACCTGGCGATGAGGGCGGTATCGCCTGGAACGACCCGTCCGTCGGCATCAAGTGGCCGCATGTCGTCGGTTCCTATCCCGGATGCGGAGACGCCTCCGGTTACCGGCTCGATGACGGAACACCGCTGAACCTGGCGCAGCGCGATATGGATTTCGACGTTCTTGCGAAAACCTTTCATTTTACCTAAAATAGGATATCAGGGAAGTATTCCTGACTCGATCAAGTCACTCATATCGTTCTCCGTTTCTACACTCATTGCCTCAGATCACGCATCGTCCAGCCTCATGGTCCTTCAAACTCTGATGGTTCCGGTCAATTCCCATGAATACGATGCTTCGTCGGCATAAGAATACCGCCAGCTGATTGCTCAGCTGGCGGTATATTTTTATGATTCACGCTCCACTTGACGGGCAGAACACCACCGCGCGATCAGACCTTGCAGCTTATTGTTTTCCGGATCTTACTCGACGGTCACGGACTTTGCAAGGTTCCTCGGCTTATCGACATCCAGGCCCTTTGCACAGGAGACATAATAGCCCAGAAGCTGCAGCGGGATGACCGCCAGCGAGGTCATAAAATGCTCATCTGTCTTGGGCACATAGACGGTGAAGTTCACCGTGTCCTCGATGCTGTAGTTGCCATAGGTGGTCAGTCCCATCAGGTAACCGCCGCGGCTTCCGACCTCCACCATATTGGAGCGGGTCTTCTCGAACAGCTTCGACTGTGTCATGACGCCGACAACCAGCGTCCCCTTCTCGATCAGAGAGATGGTTCCATGCTTCAGCTCGCCCGCGGCGTAGGCTTCCGAGTGGATGTAGCTGATCTCCTTCATCTTCAGGGAGCCTTCCAGACTGATCGCGTAGTCCAGCCCTCTTCCAATGAAGAACATGTCCTTTGCGTTCGCAAACTTTGCCGCAAACCACTGGATTCTGTCCTTGTCGTTCAGCACCCGCTCAATCTTCTCCGGGAGCGTCTGCATCTCAGCGACCATCTCATCCGCCTTCTCCTGGGTGATCTCACCACGTGCCCGCGCTGCCTCGACCGCAAACAGATATGTTGCGATCAGCTGGGTGGAGTAGGCCTTTGTCGTCGCGACGGCAATCTCCGGCCCTGCAAGCGTGTACATGACATGATCCGCCTCACGGGCAATCGTGGAGCCGATGACATTGACAATCGCAAGAGTCGGTACACCCTTCTCCTTCGCGAGCCTGAGCGCCGCCAGGGAGTCTGCCGTTTCGCCGGACTGGGAAATGATGATGACCAGGGAGCGGTCCCGCAGCTTCAGGTTTCTGTAGCGGAACTCGCTCGCCAGATCCACTTCGATATGGATCGAGGTGAGGTCTTCAATCACATAGCGGGCTGCCACACCGACATGGTAGGCACTTCCGCAGGCGACGATATACAGCTGATCCAGGGACTTCAGGAAGTCACCGGTCAGCCCTGTCTCCGAAAGGTCGATCTGTCCATCCTTGACATAGGCATTGATCGTGTCCCGGACAGCCTTCGGCTGCTCGTGGATCTCCTTGATCATGAAATGCTCATACCCGCTCTTCTCAGCCGCCTGGGTATCCCATTTCACCTCAACCGGCTCCTTCTCGACATGTTCTCTGTCGATGTTCCAGAAATCGATTGAATCGTTCTTCAGGCAGGCAATCTCGAAATTGTCCAGATAATACACATGGCGGGTGTATTTCATGATGGGCGTGACGTCCGATGCAATGAACGTACCCGGATGCTTCTCATCCTCGGAAACACCGACAACAAGCGGACTGTCCTTCCGGACTGCATACAGCTCGCCCGGACGGTCCTTGAACAGGATGCCGAGAGAGTAACTGCCTCTGACACGATACATCATGCGGCACAGCGTCTCGATCGGGTTATGATCGTACTTCTGATAATAATAATGGATCAGTTTTGCGGCGACCTCCGTGTCCGTCTCGGAATAGAAGGTATATCCATTCTTCTCCAGCTTCTCTCTCAGCTGCACATAGTTCTCAATGATCCCGTTGTGAACCAGGACCACCTGCCTGTCATCGCTGTAATGCGGATGTGCATTGGCGATGGACGGCTCTCCGTGGGTTGCCCATCTGGTGTGGCCGATTCCGATCGTTCCCTGCATCGCCCGGCCATCATCCGTCTTCTCAGCGAGGATTTTCAGGCGTCCCTTCGCCTTGACGATATCGATGTTGCCTGTCTTGTCATTGACGACTGCAAGACCTGCCGAGTCATAGCCTCTGTATTCCAGCTTCGATAACCCCTCCAGGAGCAGCGGCGCTGCCTGTACGGTTCCGTTATATCCGACAATTCCACACATCTATCTGATCCCTCTCGCATCATTTCAGGCTAATAAAGAGTAAAATTCACACAACTTAGTTATTATACATGATCCATCCCGGTGCGTCAAAACACGCAGACGGTCTCATCTTCCGCCCCGGATTTCTGCCAATCTGGTGCCGTCAATCTTAAGGAAGCTGAAGCTCCTGCCGGGACGGATATGACTGCGTATAGTCAACTGACGGAAGCAGTATTTGTCAGCTCAATGGCTAGATCTGCTGCACGAGCAGACCAGATATATTCTCTTTCAAAAATGTCTCCACCTGCTCCTTGTCTGCCTTCACCGAGCCCTGAAGAAAATACGGCCGTCCGCCGCCTTTTCCGTCGAGTGCCTGATTCATCTCCCGAACCAGTGCCCTCAGGTCACCGTCCTTCTGCCCTATCGTATAAAAATACCCGGCTTCATCACTCCCCGAAAAGACGCAGGCCGTCCCGCCGTTTTTCTCCATCACCTTTGACGTCAGCTTCTGAACCATCACCGAATCATAATCATGCGCAAAGATGAGCACGGCGCCCTTCCCTGCAAGCGCCTGTGCCATCCTGTCCATCTCGCCATACCGCAGTTCCAGAAGCTGTCCCTTCAGCGCTTTTTCACTCTCAAGCAGTTTCCCGACACCTGCGGCTGTCTCCAGCGGTTTCGAAGAGGTCAGCGCCGAGACCTCCCGGTTCTGACGGAGAATGCCGGACATATAGTTGTATGCCCACCGCCCGCACATCATCTCGATGCGGATACCGCCCCGGAAGCGCTCATGTGCAATCAGACGGATCGGACCAATTTCGCCCGTATACCGGACATGGGTTCCGCAGCAGGCACAGACATCCGCCCCCGGAATCGTCACAACGCGGATCATGCCGTGGAGCTCTTTCTTGCTCCGGAACTGAACATTCTCCGCTTCCTCCTCTGTATAGACATCCGTATGGAGCGGCGCGTTGTCCCAGACAATCTCGTTCGCCCGCTGCTCAACCTCCTGAAGCTCCTCCTCCCTGATCTCCCCGCTCAGGTCGATTGTCATCCTGTCATCACTCATATGGAATCCTACATTCTCATAGCCAAAGCGATGATGGATGAGGCCGCTCACGATGTGTTCGCCGGAATGATTCTGCATCCGGTCAAAGCGGAACTTCCAGTCCAGGACACCATGTACTCTTGTTCCTGCGGGAATTTTCGCTTCTCGGTCACATACAACATAGATATCATCGCCGTCACTTTGCGTATCGGTAACGGCTGCTTTTCCTCCTGGAAACAGGTCCGAGAGAAGATACCCTCTGTCCCCATCCTGACCACCGCCCTCCGGGAAAAAGGCACTTTTGTCCAGATAAAGATGTATCCCGTTCTCCCCATCCCTGCAGGCAATGACGCGTGCGTCAAACTCTTTCAGGTATGCATCTTCATAATAAAGCTGCTTCGTCATTCTTGCTTTTCCTTCTTTCTTCCTGTTCTTGTCTCAAAAATCCCTGACTGTTCTCATCCCGGAACTCTTGACGCTTTGTTCCGGCGTCTCTATACTGAAAATCGTTGTTTCCGGAAAGGCTCTGTGACAGTCGGACAGATGCTTTCAGACAGACACAACAACCTGTTCACCATTCTAACATGACAAATATTCAGTTGAAAGGCTTCCTCCATGCAGAATCCCTCTTACAAAAAAATACTGTTCTCAGACATTGATGAAACGCTCGTCACGACGGATAAGAGACTGACCGATGAAAACCGAGCCGCGATCGCGCACTTTCTGGACACGGGCAATGCCCTTGCTGTCTCCACCGGGAGGGCGCTCGCCGGTGCGCTTCATCTGATGGAGAATCTCGGTCTAACCGGTCGGAAGGGCATCTATCTCTGTGCCTACAATGGCTCTCAGATCTACGATGTATATGCAGGCAGAACCCTCTACAGAAGAGGACTTGACGCAGAGGATGTCCGGCTGGTCAACCGCTGTGCGAAGGAATATGGCATACATCTCCAGGCATACTCCGACACAGCCGTTCTGACGGAGACGAATGACGATAATCTTCGTCAGTACTGTGAGATCCAGCACCTTCCGTTTGAGATCGTTCCGGATCTGGCAGACGCCGTGAAGCTTCCGACAGGAAAGCTTCTTGCCATCGACTTTTCAGATCCTTCCAGAGTTCAGACATTCTGCACGCTTCTCCGCAGCCGTCTGTCCGGGAGCATGAATGTCTTTCTCTCCAACGAATTTCTTCTCGAAATCGTGCCCGCCGGCATCGACAAGGGTTTTGCGGTCAGCTTTCTGGCAAAGGAACTGTCCGTTCCGATTGAAAACACCATCAGCGCCGGCGACCAGGAGAATGACATTCCGATGATCATCGCTGCGGGCCATGGCTGTGCTGTGCGGAATGGCATCCAGGCATTAAAAGATGCTGCTGACTATGTCACAGAGCACGACAACAACCACAGTGCCATCGCCGAGATTCTCAGGAAGTTCGGCTGACTACGCTGCTGGTTCGAAACTGCTGCACAGCACACACTCTGAAGCTTGAGGGCGAAAAAATCAAATCCATAAAAAACAGCTCCCCGGAGCGTTTGATATGCTGCATGGATGAAGCATATCTCCCAAGGAGCTGTTTTTCTATTCCTGTCAGAGCGTCAGAGTTTCAAACTGTCAGACGATCCGTCTGTCTTACTTGCGGTTCTTCTTTCTGATCACAACCAGCAGAATGATTGCTGCAAGTGCCGCCGCTGCGACGATTGCCAGCGGGATGATCGGGCTTGTGTCGCCGGTCTTGACAGACAGCGTATTCACAACATGAATCGTGATCGACTTTTGATCGGTCGTTCCGTCTGCCTTCCAGGTATTGCCGTCGTAGACATCTTTCGCGTAGGTAACCGTCAGTGTATAATCGCCAACCGCATTGATCGCCATCGATGTCTGGTACGGTGCCTGCGTCCAGCTGCCTGTCACGGACCCGATCTGGTAACCGGTCGGTCTGTAGCGGTAATCGCCCGGATTCGGATTCGTGTTATCCATCCCGGCTCCTACGGCGTTGAAGGTCAGTGTACTGCTCTTGAGGTACTCCATGTCATTCTGGAGCCCGGAGATGGTGTTGCTTGCCGGATCCGGACCGTTCTTATACACGGCCGTAATCGTTGCATCACTTGCCTTGACCGTCGCAGTCGAATAGTAGGAAGACTTGTCTCCGAGCTCAATCTTGCCGCTCGTAACGGTCCACTTGTCAAATTCCTTTCCTGCAGCAGGATAATCTGCCTGAAGCGATACCTTCTGGCCGATCGTATAGGTTCCGGAAGGCTTTCCGTTCTTTACCGTAATCTTATATGGAATCGGCTCATAATTCGCCTGCACAGACGCATCCGAGCTGCAGGTAAAGGTTGTGGTCGCTGCCTTCTGATCCGCGAAGGTTCCGGTTCCGGATGCAATCGTCCATCCGGAGAATCTGTATCCTTCCTTCGGCGCGTCCGCTGTGATGGTCGCCGGCGTCGACGCTGCATACTGCCCCGTGCCGCTTCCGGACGTAACCGTCAGATTGTACATGATATCTTTATAGTTGGCCGTAACGGTCAGGCTCGCGGATGCCATAAGCGGGCTCTTCAGCTCAAACGAAAGCGCTGTCTGTGTCAGGTCTCCCGGAACCTCCTTCAGAAGGTTCTGATCAGAGAATGTCCAACCATCGAATACCTTTCCGGCCGGAGCATCGTCAGCCTTTACGGACAGGCTGGTTCCTGCCAGATACGCACCGCTCGCCTTGTTACTGTCACTGGTGATCACACCGCCTGTTACCGTGACAGAGACCTTGTAGGTCTTGTCCTCCGGTGCTGTGACGTTCACTGTGACATCCTGATCAGGCATGGCAAACGTAAAGGTCTGACCGCTGGCATCTGTATTGACAATACTCGAACCGTCCGCTCCGGTAACTGTCACAACCGGAGAAGCACTGCTGTTCTCAGCCTTGACGACAACATTCGCTCCCTCCTGAAGCTTTGAGTCACCCTGAATGGGCTTTCCATCCTTGTCTGTCACTGTCACCTTCGTATATTGGGACGCACCATTGTTATCCTGGTTGACTGTAAGGGTATGCTCGACAGGCTTCTGATCTGCGACATTCACCGTCGTCTCCTCAGCCGGCATCGTAAAGGTGACGGACACGTTCTGACTGCCGTCGCCTCCGTTCTCCTTCGTCTGGACCGCTGTCCCGTCACTCGTCGTGACAGAAACATCGGAAGCTTTCTCTACGCCCTCCGCCGTTGCCGTCACAACAGTTCCCTTCGGAACCTGTGTGCCTGCCTCAATCTTGCTGCCGTCTGCTGCGTTCTGAAGCGAAACGGCTGCCGGATTCTCAGCACCTTCCAGATTGACCGTCAGAAGACTTGCTGTCTCCTGCGGCGCTTCCGTCGTCTTTGTCTCAGCCTGTGGAGCTTCCGTTGCCTTTGTCTCAGCCTGCAGCGCTTCTGTCACCTTTGTCTCCGGCTGGTCCGACGCGTTCTGCGCATCGGATTCTGCCGTCGTCTCCGTCTGTGCCGGAGCCGCAGGCGCATCCTTGTATACTGCCTGGATGGCAACATCCGCTGAAGGAGCCGCTGCAAAGGTCACAGTCGACGATGCAGACGCCGGATCAGAGAACTGTGCGGCTGGATCAGAAGCCGTCCACTTGTCAAACACCTGTCCCTTGCTGTTCTCGGCCTGCGTATTGATTGCCTGGCTGAAGCCGTCCGAATAAGGCGTGACAATTGTGGAATCAGAGCCGTCCTCTGTGACAAATGTCACGGAAACATTCACGCTCTGTGCCTGCTGGCTGTCAGCCGGGGAAGAGGATGCATCGGAAGCATCTGCGGAAGCTGCCGCGTTCCCCGCTTCTTCAGTTGCAGCACCGCCCTCAACGTTGATGCTCTGGGAAGCATCCTGCCCGGCTGCGTCTGTCTGCTGCTGATCCGCTGCAGCCTGACCAGTTGCCGGTGCCTCCGTTGCAGGCTGTTCAGTCTCCTTCTGCGCTGCCTCATACCGGGCCGTAAAAACCACCACCTGATCCGGTTTTCCCATTGTAAAGGACAGGGTGGCATTCTTCAGAGCGTCGGCGCTGAGTCCGGAAAGTCCGAGCGCGGACACATCATCTGCCGTCTGTACACTGCCGTCCGCCCCGATCTTCGAGACGGACCAGCCGGAGAACTGCTGCCCGTCCGGAGCCGCGTCTGCTGTCACCGTCACCTGACTGCCCTCCGCAAAATACTTTGCATCCGGCGTCGCAGTCTGCTGGCTCCCATCGGAAGCCGTCACAGTAAGAGCGGATGCAGAAGGATCCGTCTCCCCGGACCCTGACAGGGTTCCGCCAACGGCCTCCACCACGTAACCAGTGAGGTCCAGCTGGTAAACCTTCCCTGCCGGCTGCTGGTCAACCTGTTTCGGCACCATCGCCTGGGTTCCATCCTCGTTTGTCACCGGATTGCCATTCTCATCCGTAAGCGGAACCATCTCTGTCTGGGCGGTGTCAGCCGCAGGCGTCAGATCCCTGACCGTATAGACAGCTGCCGTCCCATCCTTCCACAGGGATGTACCGTCATCAGCTTTGCTCAGGCTCTCCGCCTTTCCGGCCTGCGCATTCTCTGCACCAAGATAAATGGATGCAGCCCCATAGACCTTGTCTCCCGGATAGAGCTTCGGCGTGCCGGCATCAAAATTGAACTGTTGCCCGCCGTACGAAGCATTCGATGTCGTATCGTATGTTACCGGGTCGGCATAGCCGGTAAAACTGCCTGTAAACGCAAGTGCCCAGGCAGCGAGCAGTCCGAGCAACTGTCTTCTCTTCATCATAGTGTCTCGCCCTCTTCTTTCAGCAAGTTGTGTCCGAATATGGTAACGTTCTACGCGTTCACTGTTTCGACACTGGTATGATAACACGTTCAGGGAATCGATGATCGTGAATTCAAGAACAGAAATTATGAAGAAATTCTTAAAGAATCGTCAGAAGCATTCTGCTGTCTGAACCGTCTGAAATGTCTGAGATGTAAGCAGGACGATAAGCCGGGTTATGTCGTGGACGGCCATCTATCCAGGCCCGCCGTTGCCGGCGGGCTCAAGCAGCCTACCTGAAGCTGACGGGCAGCCATATGCTTCGTTTCGGCCTTGCTTCGGATGGGGTTTGCATGTGCCCCGCCCGTTACCGGGCGGGCGGTAGTCTCTTACACTGCCCTTCCAACCTTACCGGGAAAATCCCGGCGGTACATTTCTGTTGCACTTTCCTGGGAGTCGCCTCCACCGGACGTTATCCGGCATCCTGCCCTGTGAAGCCCGGACTTTCCTCTCCCGGCACCTTTCGGTCTGCCGGCAGCGGCCGCCTGTCCTGCTTACCCGAACACTCTAACACAGGGCAGGCTGCATTTGCAAGCGGAAGTCCGCAGCATACCATTCTGCTCTCCTGGCAGCTTTCCCTGTCTGCCGCAGCTGAACTGTATGATCTGTAAAGAAGCTGATTCCGCGGCTGTCTCAGCGGCTTCCGGCTGAAAGGCTGCCGGCAGGAAGCAAACGGATGATGACGCTCAGGTCAGGAAGGTTCCCCCGCCGATGAACTCCCGGACCAGGGAATTTTTCGGAATGTCGTCCGGCGGGATCGGCAGAAAATAGTCGAGAAACTTCAGAAGCCGCTTCGCCTCCGTATACTCCGGCTCATCCTCCCTGATCGAGAACAGCATCGGCTCCGCGTAGAGCCTGAGAACCCCAAGTTCATAGATCAGTGCGGAGTTGAACATGACATCCGCACTCTCCTGGAACGGGAAAATATAGTTCTCCTCTCCCCGCCGCACACTTTTCCACATCGCGATCGTATTCTTTGCGCTCGTCCCCCGGGTCCGCTGGTCACGCACAATCCGGCGCAGCAGTCTGCCGTCCGTCGTCGGAATCCGGTTGTGCTCGTCAATGTTCAGCTGCGTGAGAGCGGATATATAGATCCGGAAGCTGCTTTCCTTCGGGAGCGCAGCGGTCACCCTGTCGTCAAGCCCGTGGATGCCCTCAATCACCAGCACATCCCGCTCAGCCAGACGAAGGTGCTGCCCCTTGTACTCACGCTTCCCTGTCTTGAAGTTGAAGGTCGGAAGCTGAACGTCCTTTCCTTCCAGAAGATCTGTCATATCGCGGCTGAAAAGCGCAAGGTCGATGGCATCGAGTGACTCAAAGTCATAGTTCCCGTTTTCATCCTTCGGTGTGTCCTCGCGGTTTTTAAAGTAGTCATCCATCGGAACCGGGTGCGGAATGAGTCCGTGCACCGAGAGCTGGATTGAAAGCCGGTGGCTAAAGGTCGTCTTGCTGGAGGAAGACGGCCCTGCAATCAGGATCAGCTTCTTTGTCCTGCTTGCCGTGATTTCATCGGCGATCTCCGCGATTCTCTTTTCCTGAAGCGCCTCCTGTGCAAGAATCAGCTCCCGTGTCCGGCCCTCCGTCACCAGATCGTTCAGATCCCCAACCGTGTCGACGTGCATGAGCTCGCCCCATTTCCGGGACTCATTCTGAACATCAAACAGCTTTCTGACCGGCTGAAATGGCGCCACCTTCTCCGGTTCCTGAGTGGTCGGCATCATCAGGACGAATCCGTCCCCGTACAGCTTCAGGTCAAAATGCTGCAGGTAGGATGAATCCGGCACCATGTAGCCATAGTTATAGTCACAATATCCGTCAAAACTGTAGACGTTGGTCCGTGAGCTGATGCGGTATCGGAACAGCCGGGCCTTGTCGTCCATCCGGCTCTGAGCAAACAGCCGCACTGCCTTTGAGGTCTCCATCGACCGCTTTTCAAACGGAATCCTCAGTGCGGCAAGGCGCTTCATTTCCAGGCGCACCCGGTTCAGGAGCTGTTCGTCAAGCTTTGTCCGCTCACTCTTCATCGAGCAGAACAGTCCCTGACTCACCGTGAAATGGACCCAGATATGAACTTCTTCCTCTGCTCCGACCACGTTCTGGAACGCTTTGAGCATCATCAGGACGAGGGACCTGGCGTAGGTGTCCCTGCCGATCTTGTCAGCCATCGTGATGAAGGTCAGCTCTGCATCATGCGTCAGCTGTTTTCCAAGTTCTCTCAGCTTGTTTCCACTGCTGACAAGCAGAATCGGGTACCGCTCAAGGCTCTGGTACGCCTCTGCAATCTCCCTGTAACGCACCCCTTCCGGGAACTGTCTGCTGACGCCGTCCGCCTTCACTGTAATCATCGAACATCTCCTCCCTGTGCTCTGTTATTGAGTTCAAGCGCCATCTGCACCTGTGCAGTCCGCGCTGCCCTTCGCTCCGCCCCTGCTCTTCCTGTATCCTTCTTGTTCCTGCTTCCGTCTTTGCCCGCGTCCTGCAGACCTTCCGTCTCAAGGCTTCTGTCTTCGTCGGATGTCTTCTCCAACTCCTTCAGCTTCTTCAGCACCATAAGAAGCGTCCGCTCCTCATGCCGGAGATACTGCAGAAGGACCGGATGGCGCTCCTCCAGCAGCCTCGGCCCATACTGAAGCTGCAGCCTGCTGAGCGGTTCCTGCCCCCGCTCTGCCTCCATCATCGGATAATACTTGCCGTCCTCCAGGACCATGTTCTCGCGGAGGATCCGCCAGCCGTGCATACTCAGGTACCTGCGGACATCCCCGATCTCGGACTGCGGCTGCAGGACGAGCGCCTTCACGTCGGAAAGCTTCTCCTCCCCCGCTGCCAGAATCCGGACCGTCAGGGGACCTCCCATCCCGGCAATGAGCACAACATCAGCCTCCCCTGCCTGCAGGCCATCCAGCCCGTCCGACAGCCTCAGGCTGATTCTGTCAGTCAGCCCTGCCTCCCTCACACTGGCAGCTGCCCGGGACAGAGGTCCCTTCCGGACATCCATGGCGACCGCTCTGTTCACAACGCCCTCTTCGACAAGCGTCACCGGCACATACCCATGGTCCGTTCCGATGTCCGCCAGGCACTCTCCGTGCGGACAGAGCGCACAGACGGCCTGAAGTCTTTCCGACAGCATCATGACAGATGCACCTCAAGCGTCCTGATCTGGTTCAGCTTCTGCTTCCTCGTGACAGCCTTTGCCATCTCGTTTGCTCCTTCCTCCCTGGAAATGGGCGAGGCCTCGTACACCTTCCGGACGGTCTCCCGGATCGCCTTCACCCGCTCAGAATCATTTGCCGCCATGTCCATCGTATGGAAGAGTTCCGCAACCTTCGCCTGCGTCTGCGTGTCCTCAAACCGGGCGATGACAGCCGCCTCATCCGCCTTCTGATGCTCCTCCAGCTGACTGTACAGGATCTCTGCGACGCTGCCCGCGAGGCCGTTTCCATACCCGTCCTTCCCGATGTACGGTTTGATATCGCCTGCAATCGATGGATACCTTGCAATATAGGATAACAGCAGCCGTCTGGACATCTCAAGGCTCTGGTCTCCGACCGATCCTTCGCTGCCGCGCCGCGTCGCCGGCCTCGGAATCTGGTAATAATCACCCGTCGACAGATCCTCATAGTAGTCCGGAACCGGCCGGTCCTCATAGGAGGGCCCGTCGTCTTCCACGCCCGTTGTTTCCCTGGAGGCTTCAGCCGCCCCGGACGAATCTTCATCCGGACGCGCCCCCGTCCCGTAATCCCGGTTATAAGAGGAGCCGCCCCGCGCGGCAGAGAGATACCGGTCGTCGACAATTCCCTTCTCCAGCTTTGCGCGGACGCGGTCCGTGAGATCGGTCTCCTCGATCCCGTACTGCTCCGCCGCAAGCCGCACATACCCTTTCCGCTTGAACACATCATCCATCGAGGCGATCAGGGTGGCAAGGGCATCATAAAAGTCTGCCGCTCCGTCAGGATCGTCCATGCGGAAACGCTTCTGCATGACGCCTGCCTCGAAGAGAAATGCATTTTCAGCCTGGTCAAGCCGCTTCTGGAAAGCCTCCTGCCCCTCTGCCTTGATGAATTCGTCCGGATCCTTGTATGGTTCCAGATGGAGGATCACCGGCGTGATCCCGGCCTTTCTCAGCATCGGAATCGCCCGCATCTTGGCGTTTGTGCCGGCCTGGTCTGAGTCATAGCTGAGAATGACATCCTTCGTGAACCTCCGGATGATCTCACAGTGCTGCCAGGTCAGTGCCGTCCCGAGCGATGCCACGGCGTACGTGAAGCCTGCCTGATGCATCGCAATGACATCCATGTAGCCCTCGCAGAGAATCAGCTTCCCGGCGCGCGTGCGGCGGGCGACGTTGTAGCCGTACAGATTCCGGCTCTTGTCGAAGACAGCCGATTCCGGACTGTTGAGATACTTCGGCTTTGCATCTCCCATCACGCGGCCGCCAAATCCGATCACCCGATTCTGCGTGTCCAGAATCGGGAAGATCACCCGGTTGCGGAAACGGTCATACATCCTTCCCCGCAGCTCGTCCAGATTCATCAGCCCGGACATGCGGATCAGCTCATCCGAAAAACCGCGTCCTTTCAGGTAATTGTACAGCGACGAAGAATCAGCAGGCGCAAAGCCAAGCCCGAAGCGCTGGATCGTCTCATCAGTCAGCTTTCTTCCCCTCAGATAAGAAAGCCCCTCCCGCCCGTCGGGGCTGTGAAGCTCCTTGAAGAACCATGTCGCCGCCACCTTGTTGAGCTCCAGGATCTGCATCTTCTCGTCGCGGGCTTTTTTCTCTCCCGGACGGTAGGACTGCTCCGGCAGACTGATCCCAGCCTGGCCGGCGAGCGTCTGGACCGCCTCCTGAAAGGTCATGTTGTCGTGCTCCTCCAGGAAGGTAAAGACATTTCCGCCCTTATGGCAGCCGAAGCAGTAGTACATCTGACGATCCGGATCGACACTGAAGGACGGCGTCTTTTCATTATGAAAAGGACACAGCCCGACATACCGCCGTCCGGCCTTTTTCAGCCGGACACTGGCACCGATCAGGCGCACAATGTCCGTCGCGTCCCGGACCTTGTCGATCACCTCATCCGAATAGTACAAATGTTCCTTCCTCCTTTCAGTTTCCTGCAGCATTGTCTCCGGCTGGCAGACTGTCCGCAGATACCCTGCCTGTGCCCGACTGACAGCGTGTCTGTCTCCGGCTGGCAGTCTGTCTGCAGATACCCTGCCTGTGCCCTGTCCACTTTCACTTGCAGGATCAGCCATCCTGTGCTACTTTATAAATCCATCCTGATTTCACTTCTTCTGCCAGGACTGCGGCACAAACAGTTCCTGAAACTTCGAGATCGAATACTGGTCCGTCATCCCGGATATGTAATCGCACACAACCCGCGGCTCGGGCTGCCCCTTCTTCTTAATCAGATCGATATATTCCTGCGGCATCTCATCGACATGCTTCTCATAGTACTGGTAGAGCATCGTGATCATCCGGCCAACCTTGCCCTCCTCCGTCTTGGCGACAGAGTTCAGATAGACATGGTCGAACATGAACTTCCGAAGCTCCATCATCGCTTCCTCAATCCCTGGAGACATCCGGATGTCTGCCCTGTCCAGACTGCTGTATATCACATCATGAATCAGCGTATTGAGCCTGTCCCGCGTGGAACCGCCCAGAATCTCCCTGTACGTCTTCGGAATGTCTTCCTCTGACAGAATTCCGGCGCGCTCGGCATCATCGATATCGTGATTGATGTAGGCAATCTTGTCACAGAACCGCACAATCTGTCCTTCAAGTGTCGACGGATGCCCCGATGTCCGGTGGTTGAGGATCCCGTCCCGCACCTCCCAGGTCAGATTCAGCCCTTCTCCATTCTTCTCCAGGACCTCCACCACACGAATGCTCTGCCGGAAATGAGCGAACCCCAGCGGGCAGATTTCATTCAGAACCCGCTCCCCCGTGTGACCGAAGGGCGTGTGTCCAAGGTCATGCCCAAGCGCGATGGCATCGCACAGATCGTCATTGAGCCGGAGCGCCTTCGCGATCGTCCGGGAAAGCTGGGAGACCTCCAGCGTATGTGTCAGACGAGTACGGTAATGGTCGCCCATCGGTGCAATAAAGACCTGCGTCTTATGTGCCAGCCGGCGAAACGACTTGCTGTGCAGAATCCGGTCGCGGTCTCGCTGGTAGACGGTTCTGATATCGCACTGAGGCTCCTCCCGATCCCGTCCTTTCGAATCTCCCGCATGCGCCGCATAAGGGCTGAGAACCTCGTACTCCCTTTCTTCCGCCATCTCGCGGATGGAACGTTCCCGATTCACCCCGGCACCTCCCTTCAGACATTCTGATCATAATCTGCCAACGGATTCATGTATCTATTTCAATAACTGCTGATTGTTTTTATTGTACCACGAGTCAACCGCTTCGCCTATTCAGGAGACTGTCGAATGTCCATTCTTTCCAGAATTCCGATCCCCCGCACGGAAGTCACAGGCCGGCCTGTCTGCCTGCTGGCTGCACTGGTGATCCTTTTCAGTATTCTGCATGGCCTTCTCGCCCCGCCAGGTTCCATCGACCTGTCCTGCGCCGAAGACCGCTATCTGCTGCTCTCAGGGAAAGTGCTGTCGAAGGAAACGACTGCGGACGGCTACAGGCTTCAGCTTGGAGACATCACATTTCTGGAAAAGGATATCGGAAATTCTTCCCCCTACAAGGCACTTCTGGAAAAATTACGGAAACGATGGCCGCGCAAGGGCAGGATCCGTGTCTTTTTAAACGGACCTCCCGATGAGACACTTCCATATTCGCAAAAGCCGGACCAGGCAGACATCTATCGCGCCTGCCGGATCGGAGGCCGCGTCACCCTGTCCGGCAAGGCATCGCTCCCGGAGCCGGCCACAAACCCCGGACAGTATGATGCGCAGAAGGCCAGCTGCGCCCGGCATATCTGTCTGAAGCTTTCTGATGTCACACTGAAAGACACCGATCAAAGACGCGGCAGTCTCTTTCTCAACGCCCTGGCCTCCCTCCGGGTGTCCCTTCGAAAGGGCGCGGAGCAGATCTTTGGCCCCCGCAACAGTGCTCTCATGTCCGCGATTGTTCTTGGCGACCGTTCAGGTCTTGACGCGGAGACCCGGCAGCTTTTCCAGGACGGCGGAATCCTCCATGTCCTCGCGGTCTCCTCCCTCCATGTCACATTGCTCGGGCTGACGCTCTACCAGATCCTGCGGCGGCTCAGGCAGAGCTTCCTTGTCTCCGCCCTCGCATCCGGGTTCCTCGTCGTCAGCTACTGCCTGATGACCGGAAGCAGCTACTCCGCGATACGGGCAGGCGTGATGTTCCTGCTCTGGCTGGGCGCCCAGGTAACCGGCCGTACATTTGACCGCCTCACAGCGCTTGGAGCCGCCGCCATCCTGATCCTCATCCGGCAGCCCCTTGCCCTGACGGATGCCGGATTTTTGCTTTCCTTCGGATGCATTCTGTCCCTCGCGCTGCTGGAACCAGTCTTCTCCGACATCTGGAATCCCCGCCATGCCCTTTCAAGACGTCTTTCCGGCGCCCTGGCACTTCAGGCCGGCGTTCTTCCATGTGTCCTATGGTTTTACTGTCAGACAACACCTTACGGAATCCTTGTCGGCCTCATTGTCCTTCCGTCCATGAGTCTGGTGATGTTCTTCGGAACAATCGGCATTCTTGCCGGTCTGCTGATTCCGCTTGGTTCCTTTTTCCTGACCTCTGCCCGCCTGGCAGGCGGTCCGTGCGGGTACCTGCTCGATCTGTTCCGCCTCCTGTGCCGTCTGGCGCAGCGCCTTCCGGGTGACGTCCTCATCACCGGACGTCCGCCTGTCTGGAAAATGGTGCTCTACTACGTCTGCCTTCTTTCCTTCTGTCTCATCATCCGGCTCCCGGGCCGGAAGACCTTTCTGAAAAACCGAAAGAAAATCCGGGTTCTCCACGCGGGTCTGCTGCTCTCTCTCTTCCTCCTGATGCTCATCCAGAGAAAGCCGGCCTTCCGCTTCACCTGTCTGGACGTCGGCCAGGGCAGCTGTGCCCTGGTTGAGCAGGACGGTCTCACCATGCTTTTTGACTGCGGATCCAGCTCGGTGAAAGATGTCTGGCGCAGGCGGGTGGAGCCTGCCCTGAAGTTCTACGGAATCAGCCACATTGACCTGCTTTTTCTGTCCCACGCCGACGGCGATCACATCAGCGGTGCGCAGGAGCTGCTCAGCAGCATGCACGGCATGCTGCCAGGTGCCGCCTGCTTTCGGCGCATGCCGCCTGAAGGAATCTCTTCCGCACAGACGGGTGATTTGACTCTGGTGCAGCGGTTCTCTGCCGCACAGGCGGGCGGAATTCGTATCGGGCGGATCCTGCTGCCGCAGACAGACGTCACCTCTGACGGGCCGGGCATGGCAGAGGTCATCGCCGCCGCCCGGAGATTCAATATCCCCATCTCAACAGTCAGCGAGGGGGCTGAATTTCAGCACGGACAGCTTCATCTTCGGGTCTTATCCCCGTCTCCCGGCAGGATGACGGGGTCCGACAACGAGGACTGCATCGTACTCTCTCTTTCATGGAAGAATATCCGGATTCTCTTTACCGGAGATCTCGAAAAAGAAGGCGAGGAGAAGTTTGCGCGCGCATACCAGGATGCGGCGCTCTTCTCCCCGCCACGGGGGCATTCAGAAACGAACAGCCGGACAATCCTTCTTGCCGGTCATCACGGAAGCCGCAATGCAACATCAGAAGGGTTTCTCTCTCTTGTCCGTCCTGACCTTGTACTCATCTCCTGCGGCCGGAACAACCGCTACGGACACCCTGCCGCTGCGATGCTGAAACGGCTGGAGGACAGAGGCCTTCCCTGTTTCCGCACAGACCAGAGCGGAGCCTTCTGCCTTACGGCAGACTGACACGTCTGCTTGGGGGCGGCACTTCCCGGAAGCGATAAAAAGCACCTTCAGGTCAGCCTTCCGTCGCTGCCTCTGACAAAGCTTCCTGTCGGCTAGTGTCAACCAGGACGCCTGCTTCCTCGCCGGAGCCGGCCTGCTCCACAATATCCGCGTCCGGCGTAAAGGTCTGATCAAGATTGACCTGTCCCCGGAACCGTTTGTCGCTTCTTCCCTCTATGGTAAAGCGAACCCCATTCACGCCTTCATCCGCGCACGCCTCGCAGATTGCATTGACGAACGCATAGATCGCTGTCTCCGGCTGAACCGGGCTGTCCGCGGCCGGCAAATCATTCACCGCGCTGCTGAAATCAATGAGACAGGTGTCTCCCTTGATCCGTGCAGCCAGCACAATCACCGATGAACCGGTCACAGGAAGGAGACTGTCATCCTTTGGTCCGCTGATAATCTGCTCGGCGACAATCCGCTCCGTATTGATGTTGCTGGAATAGTAGATCTTCCGGTTTTCTTTTACCAGCTTTCTTCCGTCCTGACTGCTGAAATACAGCGGAAGCTCGAGCGTCCGGTAGGAGTTGATCGCATCGCCGTCCGGAACAATGAAGGTATCCTTGTTCATGGCACCGACCTCCGCGCCATTCAGCGTCAGCGGCTGCCCCTCGACTGTAAACCGCACCGTATCGACCCCCGGAAGCTGAACAAGCGTCTCGACAAGCGCCGCCCGAAGGAGCAGCTCCTGCGGCTTGGAGAGTGACAGATAACCCGAGCTGAAATCCACACCAATTTCGGAGATGCCGATCGTTGTGGAATTGATCTTCACCGAATCCGGCAGCGCTGTGATTTCCTTTTCCTTCGGGGATGTACAGAACTGCGTCAGAAGCTCCTTCAGGATTCCTTCGAAGTCCTGGCTCTCGGGTTTGTAATGCTCGTACTGAAGCTGGGTGCCGTCTGCATTCATATAGTAAATGCGGTAATTCCCCGTCTTTTTTCCTTCCGGCTGATCCTCCCCTGCCTTTGCGGAACACCCTGAAAGCACGCAAGCGAGAAGCATGCAAAGCGCCAGCAGCACCGCTGCTCCCCGCCTGAATCCGCTCGTTCTGATTCTGTTTTCACTCATCCTGCCCGTCATGTTCTTCCATCCGTCCGTCATCTCACGGTTTTTTCCGCCTGAGTCTTATTCAACGTGTTTCCCATACAGTGTACGCGCCAATGTACATTTTCTGACACGCCTTCTGTCCGGTCCCTTTTCCAACTGCCTTTCCAGTTGTCTTTCTGTCCGGCTTTCATGTTCCAGATGCTTCCGCTGCCTGCTCTTTCCCGGTCTTCGTGTACTTCAGCGGAATCCGTACAGTGAAGGTCGTCCCCTCCCCGAGCCTTGAGTAGACTCGAATCGCACCATGATGGACCAGAACCGCAGACCGCGTGATCGCCAGTCCCAGCCCGGTGCCTCCGATCTCCCGGCTGTGCGATTTATCAACCCGGTAGAAACGCTCAAATATATGGTCCTGGTCCTCCTTCGGGATGCCGATTCCGGAGTCCTCAACCTTGATGTAGAAATAGGTATTGTCCACATTCAGAGAGACGTGGACCCAGCCCTTCTCTTTGTTGTACTTGATTCCATTTTCAATCAGATTGGATATCGCAAGTGTCAGCTTTGTCCGGTCAACCTGCGCGATGATCGGCTTGTAGCTCTCCAGGCTGATATCGATCTGCTGCTTCTCGGCAATCGGGCGCAGCCGCTTCAGAATCAGGTTGATCAGATCGTTGATATTCGTATCTTCAATATGAATGATCGTCGACTTCCGGTCCATCTTCACCAGTTCCAGCAGATCCGTGATGATTTTATTCTCCCGGTCGATCTCATGACTGATGTCAATCATGAAATCCTCGTACATCTCGTTCGGAACTTCCCCGACCTGTGCCTGCTGGATCAGTGAATCCGAGAGAACCTTCATGGAGGTCATCGGCGTCTTCAGCTCATGGGAGACATTGGAAACGAACTGCTGTCTGGATTCCTCCTGCTCTTTCAGATGGTGCCGCATCTGGTTGTATGCCTTCGCCAGCATCTCCGTTTCCGTATAATCCGGCATCGACAGATCCTCCGCAAGGAAGTCCGTACCGGAGTTCAGGTAATCGGTGACCTTCCGAAACGGCCGGACAAGGATACTCGACGCATAGAATGATACTGCGACAATTGCAAAGGTCAGGACAATCTGGAGCAGCAGTACCGTCCTGGACAATGACCGCTCTCCTTCGATGATATCCGCTGTCGGAGCGGAGATTAAAAACGCTCCGCGAATCTCCTTCGTCGCGTTATTTTCAATCGGCGTAATAACCTCGATGAAGTCGCTCGTCTGCGTATAATATTTCCCGGTCTTTCCCGAGAGACAGTCGATCAATTCCCTCGCGACGACCGTCTTGCCTTCATCCAGCCCGTATGTGTCGCGGATGATCTTGTAATCTGAGTTGATGATCATCACCCGGCCCTGATACAGATCAGCAACCTGCTTCATTCTGGACTCCAGGGTGTCCGACTGATTCCCGTCCAGATAGCCGTCGGCAATGAAATCCGCGCCCATCAAGGTGCACTGACTCCGGATCAGGTACGCCCGCTGTTCCACTGTCTGGTGCTCATAGTTTTTCAGAATCCCGGACTTGATCAGGTTGATCGGAACCAGCCCTGTCACAAGCAGGATGATCAGCACCCTGAAATGCATACTTTTCGCAACCTTGCGAAGCCTGTCCTTCATCTGTAAGCGTCCCTCAACTTTTCTGCCTCTTCTCTGACATCCTCGCGGACAGTTTTCTCCTGTTCACGATCCCGTATTCTGTGTCAGATGATCCCAACTGAGCCTCTCAAATACTATATGAGCCTCGCAGAGAAGTCAAGCGCGGCTGGGCGGAGGACACTCGTACAGCTGACTTGGGATGACGGCTCAGCTGGCCTTGGAATAACAGCTCAGCTGGCCAGGTACAATCCAGGCAGGGACAGGACGGCTGTCAGGGGCAAGCCAGAGGCGTCAGAGTTCCTGAACATTCTCCGCCACGCGTCCATAGACGACGGACAGGTTTCCATTCCTTGCACGGATCTCGTCCAGCATGGCCTTCTGATCCTTCTCATTCTTCATCGTAATCATGTAGCTGAGCTCGTACATGCTCCCGAGTCCGACCGTCTTGACACGCTCGAGCCTGCTGCCGGCCGTATACTTTATGAAAATATCGTCAAAGATCTCTGTGTAATCGAGGTTCTCCGGGATGGTCACCCGAAGTGACCGCTCCCCGCTGCCCTTTCCTGCATAGGAGGACTTCATCAGGAGTACAAAGCATCCCGAGAGAAGGACCGTGAAGACAGCTGCAAAGGCGAGCTGTCCCATCCCGCACGCCAGTCCGATGGTCATAGCAAAGAAGATCGACAGAATCTCCCTCGAGGTACCAGGCACCGATCGGAATCGTACCAGGGAAAATGCACCTGCCACAGCGACTGCGCTGCCCAGAGATCCATTTGTCATGAAGATAACGGTCGCGACCATCGCCGGCAGAAGCGCCAGGGTCACGACAAAGTTTTTCGTAAACCGCTCGCTGCAGTACATATAGACGGCTGAAAAAATCAGCCCGAGAACCAGCGCCGCCGCGAGGCAGATCATAGCTGTTGTAAATGTGATCGAATCAGAAGAATTGCTGATAATACTCGTAAACATAACCTGTTCCTCCTCTGCCTGAACAAACCGTCCTCTTTACAGTGGATATCCTTTCATCTGCAGGCTGCCCGCACGGAGGCAGCCGCCCTGCTGTGGCTGACCCTGTAAGCCTCCCCATATTTGGAGAAGGATGAAGGAAAGATCTTCAGCTCGCTCAGAATTCTGGCCATTTCAATCGGGAGTGCATCCCCTGCCTTCAGTTCCATCAAATACGGCGTCTCGGTACGGAGCAGGTTCCCCTGGTCTCCGTCCTCCAGCCTCAGGTCCTGCTCCCTGTAACGAATGTTCCGGTCGATGGTCATCCGGAAGTCCGGATCAAACTTGCCCTGGTAGGAATCGCGGTCGTAACAGAGCACCATCGCCGGATGCGGCCTGTAAAACGCTCTGAAGTACTCCAGCTCTCTGTTGATCTGACTGTCCAGTGCCGGTCTGATCCCCCGCTGTAGAAAATTCTCCGCCTCCCGCAGGCTCATCTCCGACCGGCGCTTATAGACAATTCCGTCGTATTTTTTCTTCAGCTCCACGAAAACGCGGCTCCTCTTTCCGGGAATCCCGTAGCTTCTGACCCGAAGCTTTTCTTTGTAGACTGGCTTGTCCAGAGATCTGTTCACAAGCTCATCGTGATCCGTATCATAGTAGATATTCAGAATCAGGCTATGCGGATAGGCCTCATCCGGAACGCGAAAGCTTTTCGTGTGCTCCATGAACCCCTGATACTGAGCTCTGCTCATCCTGTACTTGACCTCTGTCCGCTGAAAGGTCAGTATTGTCTGCTCTTTTTTCCCTGCCATCCTGTTCTTCCTTTCTGCATGACGATGAATGTAAATTTCATGTATGTTTTCGGTATGAGCAGAGTGTAAGGGGATAAATTAAAACCAACCTAAAACTCATTTTTGTTTTGTTTTAGGTTCGGATGACATACTATATATACGATGACTACAGGTAAGGAGGTTCTGACATGAAGCTATTGTTTGCCGAGGATGATCCGGATGTTTCGCGTTCTGTCACTGCGCTTCTGACACGCAGTCATTACAGCGTGGATCCGGTTTATAATGGAAATGACGCTCTGACTTATCTGACAGACGGAGATTATGATGCCTGCATCATGGATATCATGATGCCAGGTATGAATGGCGACGAAGTGGTCCGGAAAGCCCGGGCTGCCGGCAGCCAGGTGCCGGTCATCATGCTGACCGCGATGGGGGAGGTGGAGGACCGGATCAATGGACTTGACGCCGGTGCGGACGATTATCTGGCCAAGCCCTTCGACGGAGGAGAACTGCTGGCTCGTATCCGTGCGCTCCTGCGCCGTCATGAATCCTACTCTCCGGACATCGTCACATACGGGGACCTGACGCTGAACCGGAGCACGTTCGCGCTGTCCTGCCATGAAAAAAGTGTCTCTCTGTCCAACAAGTCTTTTCAAATGATGGAGATGCTGATGCTCTCCCCCGGCAGGATCATCTCCGTGGACGAGTTCATGCAGCACATCTGGGGCTGGGACTCCGAGTCCGAAATCAATGTTGTATGGGTCAATATATCGACTCTGCGCAAGCAGCTGTCCGCGATGGACTCAAAAACAGCCATCAAGGTTGTCCGCGGCGCAGGCTACAGGCTGGAGAAGACAGATGTTTAAGAAGGTACGCAAAAAATTTATCATCAGTGCCATGTCCTCTACGTTTGTCGTGACACTGGCACTGATCATCTCTATTAATCTCATCAACTATATGCAGGTGACCGGGAATCTGAAAGCTGTGATGGGCGAAATGGATCCACGCCAGGCCTTTTCTGCTCCTCAGGAGCGGGATGTGAAAGATGCGGAGGACATGACAGAGCCCGATGGCAGCAGTCCGGCATATCCGCCCGACTTTCACAGAGAAATGCGCAACACTGCAGAGGTGCAGTATGCCGGTCGATATTTCACAATCCTTGTAGATGAGAACGGCACCTCGCATACAAGCGGAGGCTCCTTCGAACTTGATGACGAGGAGGCTTCGTCCCTTGCCGCTGACATTCTCAGCCGCGGACATACTTCAGGCATCTACAATAACTATCTCTATGAGGTCCGGGAAATCGGAAGTGAAGGCCAGAAACAGGTCCGTCTGCTTGACTGCACGACGGAGCTCAAGGCCATGCGGTCGCTCCTTCTGACCTCCATCCTGGTCGGGCTTGGCGGATTGCTTTTAACGTTTCTTTTTATCTGCCGGATGTCAGATAAGGCGATCTGGCCGCTTCGGGAAAGCATGGAGAAGCAAAAGCGCTTCATCACAGATGCCGGTCACGAGCTGAAAACCCCGCTCTCGGTCATCGGAACCAATATGGACATCCTCGCAATGGATCTGCCAGACAATGAGTGGGTGAAAGGGACGAAGAAACAGGTTGGAAAACTCCGGGGACTCATCGAGCACCTGATCAGCCTGTCCCGGCTGGAGGAAGCCCAGAGCGAGCTGAAGATGAAGCCGTTCAACCTCAGCCAGGCTGTGCAGGACACTGCGGACGCATTTGAGGGAATCGGAGACATGAACAACACCCAGATCTGCACAAAGATCGCAGAGAATCTAACTGTGACAGCGGATGAGGCTTCCGTCGTCCAGCTTCTGACCATTCTGACCGATAATGCCCTCAAGTATGCCCTGCCAGACACGAACGTGGAGCTGAGGCTTTCCCGTCAGGGACGTCATGTCTGCTTCGAGACCATCAATGCCTGGGACAGGTCGACACCCTCTGATCAGCTGGATCGTTTTTTCGACCGTTTCTACCGGGGCGATCCTTCCAGGAGCGGTGGAGCAAAAGCCAGAGGATACGGGCTCGGCCTCTCCATCGCCCAGGCCATCGCATCCAGGAATCATCTTACCCTTCACGTCTTGGAGGATGAAGCGCACCGGATTGTTTTCCGGGTGCTCTTTCCATGAATGACCCTGAATGATCTTCTGACGGCACGCTTCTGTCTCCCCGGGGCCCCTTTCTTTTTCCCATCGCCACACCCGCTGCTACGATGAAAAGCAGGACTGCTGCCGGAACGTAGACTGTTGTCCACCGGTTGGTCGTCCCGTAGATTTCGATGATCCCCTTCATGATGAACCCCTGCGAGAGAGTGAAGATGCCAAGCTGCCAGAGCCCGGAGGCGGCAGCACAGCGCTGCTCTCCGTTCTCTGCCGCCTGCCTCTGACGCATCCATTTGATGTCCAGATACGGGATGGATCCCGCCAGTGGAATCAGCCAGGCTCCGAGCATGTATCCGGATATGACACCATGGGAGAAATGCTCATAAATCAAGGCAAATACCAGCAGGAATACCGCCACGGCTCCATTTCTGACCAGATATTTCTTATCCAATGTAAACAATGTCCGACACCGCCCTTTCCCTGATCCGTCCGTTTGTCGTCGGATTGTTGATGACCGATCCATTAAAATACATCGTGGAGCTTCCGCCGCCATCCAGATTGTACGCTGTCCTGCAGCCGAGGCTTTCCATGAATTCTGCCAGCTCATACAGGCTCAGTCCCTTGCTCTCATCCGTCCGCCCGTCCGAGACGACGAAGACGTAATGATTGTCATCGATCTGTCCGATTGCCGTCCGCGGGTTGGAATTCATGGCACGGGAGACCTCCGTATTTTCTCCAACCGTCACCTCCCCGTCCGACAAAAGTCCCGGTCCGAAGCTCCACGCCTGCCAGGCTCCCTGGTCAAGAAGCTCCTGCACCGTCACATCATCGCTGTCCAGCACCTTCATCGATCCATCTGCGTACAGAACGAGAATATCCTCTCCGTCGGACGTTTCCCTGTATGCCACGCCGTTCCGGATCACATAGCCGGATTCCTGCGCGCCATAATAGTCCCCATTGATCGCGAGCACCGCCTGATTCTCTGAAGCGATGGTGGATGTGTACGCCGTGATGTTCTTTCCATATGTGTCATCCGCCAGGGCGGTTTTGATGATCTCTGCACTGGAGACAGTGATGTCCGCTACGTAGATGGCGGTGTCATATTCCTGGTACTTTGTCACTGTGATGCTGTAATCATCCGTCTTTGCTGTTCCAAGGCTCGTTCCGGACAGTCCGCCTGCGGAAGCTGCCGCTGTGTCCCTGTCATCCGGCGTCACAGTCGTGCCTTCTGCAGCTGCTGCAGTCGTGCTTTCTGCGGCAGCCGCGGCTGTGCTCTCTGCGGCTGTCACTGTGTCAGTCGTCACTGTTTCACTATCAGCCGACGTCACATTCGTGCCTTCTGCACCTGTTGCAGCCGTGCTTTCTGGAGCAGTTGCATCTGTGTCTTCTGCGGCAGCCCTGCTCTCCAGTTCTGAGAACAGCGTACTGTCGCCCGCCTTCACGGATGAGTAGGCTGCCGGAATAATAAACGTATCAAGCGCGACAAACACAGAAAAGGCTGTGACTGCCCCTCTTGCCCAGATTCCCCACCTTCTCTTCTTCCTTTTCATTCCATTTCTCCTTTTCCGCAGACCGGCAGATATCTTTCCGACTTCACACTGCGCGTCGGCTTGTCTCTGAAGATGATCCATTTCTGCACGATCCAGCTAAGAATGAAAAATGTAAGCTCGGTCACCAGCTTTGCCAGGTATCTGCTGATCCCTGCCCCTTCGACCAGGATGTTCAGAAGAATGGTGTTTCCTGCAAGAATAGCGGCTGCCAGGATTGCGTATTGAAAAGCGCTGACTGCAGCCTTCTCTTTTGACCGGAACACATATTTCCGATTGATGGTAAAGTTTACCGTGGCGCTCAGCACTCTGGCCAGGATGTTTGAAATGGTAACTGCGAACACAGCCGGCGCCCCCATCCATCCCACCATCGTCACAAGGGCTGCGTAAGCGCCGTAGTCTGTCAGAAAGCCGATCAGGGAAGAAAGTCCGAACTTCACGACATCCGGAACCTTCAGAATGCACCTGTAGATGCGGATCGAATCCTTTACCGGATGAAAGTGAGAAGTCTCATTTCCATTGATATAGATTTTTGAAACCGGAATCTCCACAATCGGCCGCTTCTGGTCCGCAAAGGCAAGCAGCATATTCATCTCATATTCATAGCGGTCGCCCGAAATGTTTAACAGCGGCGGAACCAGCCTGTCGGAGAAGGCTCTCAGTCCGGTCTGTGTGTCATAGACAGACGCTCCTGTCCGGATCCAGAAAACCTGCCGCGTCAGGGCATTTCCAAAACGGGACCTAAGTGGTACCCGTACCTGTCCCCCATCATCTCGCCGACTGCCCAGAATCAGCGCCTCGGGCTGCTTTTCTGCCTCCCGGCAGCACCGGACGGCATCCGCCGTCTTATGCTGCCCGTCTGCATCCACCGTCACTACGGTATAAGGCGGCTGATAATGCTGCCGGATATATCGAAGTCCATCTTTGAGAACAGCGCCTTTGCCGCGGTTCTTCCGGTAGGAAAGAACTGCTCCATAGGCTGCAGCCTCTTCGAACACACCATGGTAACGACAGCCGCTGCCATCATTGACGATCACAACCTCAAATCCCGTCTCACGAAGCTCACGGGCCGTATTGCACAGTTTCAGATCTGGTTCAAATGCCGGAATTAGCGCGATTCTCATAGAATCACCTCCGTTCCTTCATCCGGTATATGACAGCTGGCGTCATCAGATTCCCTGCCCGCCCTCCGATTCCCCCACGATGGGGGTACTTTCAGAATCTGCATCTGTGCTGCCGGAGTCCTGATCACTCTTTTGTCTGTTCCCCGGTTCCTTCCTCCCGAAAACCTGGTTTCCGGCACCTGGATTACTGGCTCCGGCATCTGTCTTCCCGGTGCTCTCATCCGTACTGCCGGACTCCGCATCCGTCTCATCTGTGCTCCCAGAATTTGCATCCATGTCACCGGGATGCTGATTCCCTGGTCCATGACCGTCAGGTGTCATGCCTTCTTTGCCCATTCCGCCTTTGCCCATTCCGCCTCCGAACTGGTTGGTCAGCTCTGTCACCTCTTCCCCGTTTACAGCGACGGTTCCGCCATTGAGTGCCCCGGTTCCATCGTAGTCAAACGGAGAATTGCACTCGATCGAGATATTTCCGCCATTGATTGTGAGATCGCCATTGGAATCAATTCCATCTGTATCGCCTGCTCCCATCTTGATGGACAGAGTTCCGCCATTGATCTCAACCTGCACTTCGTTCTTGTCGCTGTTTGCTGCGGCGTTGATTCCATCATCGCTTGCACTGATCTCAAATGTACCGCCATCAATCCGGACATACGTGCTCTCCATGCCTTCCTTCGCGTCGATTGTGAAGGTTCCGTCACAGATGGCAGTCGAGTCATTGGACTCCAGTCCCTTTCCGGATGCTGTAATGTTGTACGTGCCGCCCGTGACGGTCAGTTCATCCTTTGACGTGATGCCATTGTCCGTCGAGCTGATTGTGAGCGTTCCTGTCCCGTTCAGCGTCAGATCGGACTTCGCGAAAATCACGGCATCTGTCTTGACATCGTTTTCTGTATCTTCCGTAAATGTCCCGGATACCGTGAGTGCGTTCTCACTGCCCTCCGCCGTCGTGACAAAGCACTTGTCCGCATCCAGCACATAGATGGCCGGAGAAGACGTGTTGGTTACCGTTACATTGTCCAGAATGAGCTGCACCTTTGCTTCCGGTGCATTGACCAGAACCGTGCAGTCTGACGCAGTCCCCTGAAGAATGTACGTTCCTTCCTCTGTGATGGACAGGGTCTGTCCGTCTGCCACCTCAATTGTCTTAGCTTCTGACGTGTCCGGGCTCTGCTCCATGTCACGGTCTGAATACCACTTATCACTGGACGTATCCTGCTCTCCGGCTGCTTCCTTTCCTCCGGCTGCTCCGTCTGTCACATCAGAAGCTTCCGATGTTTCTGAATCGGCAGTGCTTTCTGATACTGTCGTCGTCTCTGCTGCGTTTGAAGAATTGGCGGCATAGGCTGTCAGCATGATGGACAGTCCAAGGACAGCTGCCGGGAAAAGTGCTCTGAAAAATTTGTTCTTCATGGTCTGATCCTCTCTTTCTATCTGGTGAACAACAGGTTCCGTATCAGCCTAATTGATTCAACTTGAACTGATAAGGCTGTTATAGCGGATCAACCTTAAGCCAAATTAAAAGGAGAAAAGTTGCACATGTTGTCAAGGTTAATATGCAAGATCGTGCGGAATAAGAGCAAAGAAAAACCGGGCATAACGCCCGGTTTTCTGATTTTCTGTTTTTGATTTTGTTCACAGTCTTATAATTTCCTGATCTTCCTTTCCGAGTGAAGCAATCATGTCTAATATGTACATTTGTTCCATTTCAGCATCAGAGGATACTGTCCTTTCTTCGGCTAACTGTGAAATATCTCCCATCAATATTGGACGCGATTTTTTTCGATAATCCTTGATACTGTTTCCTGCAATCACATAAAGATAGTTTTTCAACTTCCCATATTCTTTATAGTCATCAAGTTTTGAGAGGAATTTCAGAAAAACATCCTGCGTGATATCCTGTGCAGCATCCCGATCCTGCAGGTGATAAAAGCAGTATTTATATACGTCATCATAGTTTTTCGTTATGAGCTGTTCTAAAGCCTTTTGGTCATATAAAGCCTTTCTCAGTTTTTTCTTTATAAACATCAGGGATCAATCCTTTTCTTAACCATGTTATTTTCAAGGCCTTTCAAAATATATAACGATTGAAAATCTCAAAAAGGCAGCCAAAAAAAATCGCGTAGGATAATTATACAAAAAACATCGAATCGGTGTCGTTCTTCATGCTCATCAAAGGCGTACGTCATCTTTTCCTCCAATCTGCATGCGAACGAAAAAATTGATTTCATACAAATCTTGTGTCAGCGGTTTGATATCAAAAACTTATGAAACCTGGTGCTTTGCAAATACGCAGCGGGAGAAAACGGCGCCAACTCCCAAAAAGAGCAGTGTTGCCGGGATAGCCCATATCGCATACAGCATACCGTTATTCATTTGCTCCACAGACAGAAGCGAAATGGCCAGTACATGATAGATTGGAAGAAGTCCAACCAATCGGAACAATGGATTTACTTCGGAGATCGGCAGTAAAACGGGAAAAAGAAAAATTGCCATCGATGCAACCAAAGCTACAATCTGATTTTTACTGATTGCGGACAGGAACAGTGTGATTCCAGTAACGCTAAGCGTACAGGTAAATGCCAGTAGAATTTGATATTTGAGCAGCGTACCGCAGGTGATATTAAAAGGGATAAACGCTTCCACATAGTCGCTGGGGGCAAATAGAATACTGCAATCCAATCCTTCCGTTCCATAAAAGATAAGAGCAAGAAGCAGGTTAAATGCTGCAACCAGCGTGGTAGTAAGAATGGCGGTGATAATACCTGCAACCACCTTTGCTGTAGCACATTTGGTTTTACCGTACTTGCTTGTCAATATGATATTATCAACACCTTCATACTCGCTGGAAAAAATCGGAGCAAGCATGATAATAACCACAAGAGCAAGCGCGACAAAAACCCGCACCATATTTCGGCTGGTGGAAAGCCAACCGTCCACATAGCCGATTTTGATTACTTCATCACCAAACACATCAGAAATACTTAAGCCGTTCCAATTTCCGTCTTTATCAGAAAATCGTGAAAAGGCTGCGGATTGCATAGCGTTTTGATAAACATAGATTGCATTCAGTCCATGTAAATCTGATGTCGGTGCAAAATCAGACATCATTTGCTGCACTTTTTCGTCGGTCAATAGTCCTCCATATTTCGCTGCAATTTCCTTGTCGATTTCTACTGCTGTTTTACCAGTACCTTCCCCAATAGTCTTGTCAAACGCATATTTATCTTGAAAAGTGAAAAAGGATAGCAAGGCCGAAAATAGGATAATTCCAATTAGAGCAATGAACGCCAAACGCTTTGAAAATACTTTCCGCATTTCAAAAAGAATTAGTTTTCGCATTCTTCACAACCTCCTTTGAAATAGAACAGGTACAAATCTTCCAAAGTAGGCTGCACCCTTACCGCGTTTTCCATCGGCGGACGATCTCCAATGATCCGTAAAATTGTCTGGTTTCCGCTGGTGTTCCGCAAGTTGCTTATATTGTAGGCAGCCACGTATTTTTCTGCATTGGTGGTCTGAACCGTACATTCCCATACTTGGCCGTCGATTTCAGAAGTGATTTCCTGCGGATTTCCAAAGTGAATGATTTGCCCGGATTTCATCATGATGATTTCCTCTGCGATAAACTCCACATCGGAAACAATATGCGTAGACAAGATTACAATGCGGTCTTTTGAAAAGGCGCTGATCAAATTGCGGAAACGGACGCGCTCTTTTGGGTCAAGGCCAGCCGTCGGCTCATCCAAAATCAAAATATGGGGGTCATTGAGCATAGCCTGGGCAATCCCCAAACGCTGTTTCATACCGCCAGAAAAGGTTTTGATTTTGTGCTTGCTTTCCCTCGATAAGTCTACTGCTTCCAGTAACTCTTTTGACTTCTTCTGCGCCGCCTTCTCATCCAACCCTTTTAGGGCAGAAACATAGAGCAGAAAGTCAAACGCTGAAAAATCCGGGTAATATCCGAAGTGCTGGGGCAAGTAGCCCAAAAGATTTCGGTAGTATTCACCCAGCCCAACAATGTTTTTTCCGTTCAGGAGAATCTTCCCGGAAGTAGGATTTTGGATATTGCAGAGCAGACGCATAAGCGTTGTTTTCCCTGCACCATTTGCCCCCAGTAAGCCGTATACGCCATTTGTTAAGGTAATATTCAAATCGTCCACGGCAGTTTTGGAACCGAACATTTTTGTCAGCCCGATTGTTTTTAATTCCATAAAAAGCCCCTTTCTCCATAGGGAGCAAAAAAACTCTCCATGTGTTTTCATGGAGAGTATAGAGGGAAAATATCTACTTTTTATCTACAAAGCAGGAGATTTGAAGTAGGCGGATACCTTTGCACCGGTTGTAGTATTTTCGATCTTCAAATACCCGTTGTGGTGTTCACAAAGCAGCTTGCAAATATACAGTCCAAGTCCAAAATGCTCGGAATGGTTGCTTTCCTCTGTGTAATATGGGCTGGCAGCTTTTTGCAGACAGCTTTTCTCAAACCCCTTTCCATCGTCTGATACAGAAAGCAGCAGGCCGTTGTCATGCAAGTCAAAAGAGAGTATCAGCGCAGTCTGGGCATACCGAACTGCATTTGAGATAAGGTTATTAAACACTTGTGAAACAAATGTCCCATCAAGGGATAACTGCGAAACAGGTATGTCATATTGAAAAATCAGTTCTTTTCCGTTTTTCGCACATACGATTTTTGCACTCTCATACAAAGAAGATGCCACTGTCTGCAAGTCTATCAACTTGTACTCCGGCTGCGTATCTTCCATACACCTAAGACTGCTCATGCTGCTCACATAGCATTCCATACGTGAGATATGTTTGCCCATTGTGGCTGCGGTTTTCTGTGTTTGGGGATTTTCACTGGCCTGCAGCATTTCATTATAGCCTTTTAGTACCGTCAGTGGTGTACGCAAATCATGAGCAAAGGCGGCATTGAGTGCTTTTCGTTCTTCAACTTGCCGCCACATTTTAGAGAAATTATCCGCAAGTGTTGCCCGCATGATTTCAAAGGACGCGCAAAGCTGCCCCAATTCATCGTTACTGTCATAGCCGATTGAAAAGTCCAAGTCATTGTTCGCTATTTTTTCAGAAGCCGCCCGCAGTTCGGCAAGCGGTTTTTTAAGCCTGTTTCTGTAAAATAGCAGCACAGCGGCAATAATGCAGAAAACAGAATAAACGGGAGTCGCAACAATAGGCAGCTTCTCCAGCAGACCAATGGTATACTCGTCCTCTTTAGACATCGGGACAGGCACTGTCCCGATGTAAGCGCCATTGCCCAATTGCTCCCCCTGCTCATTCGTCAAATAATATTTTTCGCCTGACGGGGGATAAGATGCACTGATGTTCTCAGACACGGTGTCACAGATCGAAAAAGTCGCGCCGGATAGAATGACGGCAAGTACAGCAAAGGCAACTACATAGAGAATCAGGCTTTTTCGGAGAGACAGATGATACCTATGACAATTCATTTGACCCATTTGTACCCACACCCCCAAACCGTTTCAATATATGTGAGGTCAGTGTATGCCGCAATTTTTGATCGGATTCTTCGGATATGCTCTGCCACAACGCTGCTATCTCCTTCGCTGTCATAGCCCCAAATGCGCTCAAAAATCCGCTCTTTATCGAAAACCTGTCCCGGATTTTGAGAAAGCAGCTCTACAATATCAAATTCCTTTTTCGCAAGGCCAACACGCTTCTCGCCAAAGAACAAACAGCGTTCTGAGTAATCAATCGTTAAATCGTCAGCGAACTTGATCTGCGCTTCAAAGTTATGCCGCGCTTCCCGGCGCAGGTGTGCGCCTACCCGCGCCTCAAGCTCTACCAGAGAAAACGGCTTCACAATGTAATCATCACCGCCAACGGCAAAGCCTTTTACCTTGTCTGCATCTTCAATCCGAGCTGTCAGAAAAAGAATCGGGCAGGATACGTGATCACGAATACGCTGACAAACCTCTAAACCATCTGTTCCAGGCATATTGATATCAAGTAAAATAATATCCGGCTGCTTTTCTACTTGTTTTAGGGCTTCTGCGCCATTGAGAGCGGGCAGGACACGGAAACCTTTGCTTTCAAAAAAGCTTCCAAGCATGGAAACAATATCGCTTTCATCGTCAGCAATCAGTATCTTTGCACTCATCACACCCATCTCCTAACAACAAATATAGCAATCATTTTTCAATTATTTATCTATTTTACGATCTATTTTTCGAATGTATCTTAATAATAAAACAGGTCTTCTTGATTTGACAGCGTGGACACTCCCGGCGCTCTGTGGCCACTCAGCTACGCAAAAGCGGACAAATTCTGTAAAGAAAACAGGACTTGCTTGTATATTCATACGAGCCAGTCCTGTTTTATGAAGGTATGATTTTTCGTTTTTTTACCAATGAGCAGGCTCTGACCAAGATTTCATCTTTTATATTACCCCAGATGCCTTCATTCAGGCCTAAATGGACAGTTCAATTAGCGAAGTAGTATCCGACACCCCACTTGGTGTGGACATACTTCGGATCGGAAGGGTTCTCCTCGATCTTCTCACGCAGCCGTCTGATATGGACATCGACTGTGCGGACATCACCCGGATAATCATAGCCCCAGACAAGATTCAGCAGATTCTCACGGCTGTAGACCTTGTTCGGATTCAGAACCAGCAGCTCCAGAACATCGAATTCCTTTGCCGTCAGATTGATGTCCTTTCCCTTGATCGACACCCTGCGCGCATCACAGTCCATGACAAGGTCTCCAGCCTGAACGACCTTCTCCTTCTGCTCCTGTGCAGCCTTTGTCTGCGTTCTGCGCATGATGGCCTTGATCCGGGCTTTGACCTCAAGAATATTAAAAGGCTTCGTGATATAGTCATCCGCTCCGTACTCCAGGCCGAGGATCTTGTCCATATCCTCACCCTTGGCAGTCAGCATGATAATCGGCACATCCGAAAACTCCCGGATCTGCTGGCAGACCTGCAGGCCATCCAGCTTCGGAAGCATGAGATCCAGAAGAACAATGTCATACTGGTTCTCCCTTGCCTTCTGAACAGCTTCCTCCCCGTCATAGGCGCAGTCCACTTCCATATCATCCTGCTCCAGACTGAAGCGGATTCCTTTCACGATCAGCTTTTCATCATCAACAACAAGAACCTTCTTTGCCATGCTCTCTGCCTCTGCCTTCGCCTTTGTCAAACTGTAATCCGATCCCGAATCTTTGAATACACTGCCGATTTAATCCCACTGATGTTCATGATCTCTTCCGGAGACGTGAACGCACCGTGCTCCTCCCTGTACCGGATAATTGAATCCGCCTTGGATTCTCCGATGCCCGGGAGTGTCATCAGCTCTTCCCTCTGCGCAGTATTCAGGTTCACACGCGTCTCTCCGCCGCTGCCGTTCACGGTACTCCCGGTGGACGGCCAGCTGCTGGTTCCGTTCTTCTCAGGCGCTTGCCTGAAAGCGACGGAACCGGTATTACCCTGATGAATGCCGGCTGCCGTCCCCTGACTGTCTGTGAGTCCGCTGCTCCCGGAAATGAGCACTCCGCTTCCGTCCGTTTGCCCGGCTTGCCTGAGAATCACGGTTTCTTCTCTTGTTGAAACCGTAAGCATCGCGCCGTCAAAGAGCGGCTGCGCCTGGTTGAGCCATTCGGTATCCGCATCTGCGCGAAAACCGCCGGCAGCCTCAATCGCACGAAAAATCCGGGCGTCCTCCTCAAGCTGATAGACGCCAGGCCGGTTCACCGCCCCGCGCACATAGACCACCATCTTCGCTGCAGTCACCGGCACATTGTCAGGCGCTGAGCTTTCAGGCGCGGACGCCTGACCTGCGGCTGCTCCAACATTTTGTGCCGCTGCTGTCTTGTCTGCTGCCGCCGCTGTCACACTGTCTGCCGCTGCTGCCGCACCTTCTGCTGCCGCTGTCACACTGTCCGCCGCTGCTGCCGCACCTTCTGCTGCAGCCTCATGCTCCGTGCTCCGAACGGGATAAGTTGGCAGATCCTGGATTCCGGTCACCTCGACCATCTGTCCGCTTCCGCATCCAGCTGTCAGCCCTGAAAGCAGAAGAATGAGAAGGAGTCTGCACCTTCCTGCCGCGCTTTTCTTACATATCTGTTTCAATCCGCACAACCTCCCGGACCAGGAATCCGGTTTTCCCCGCTATGCGTGCCATCAGTTTAACAAAATATTCACAATTTGTGAAGCCTTGCTTCATGCTCTGTAGTCCGCCCAGGCAAGCGCCGCCGCGACAGCTCTGTGCCATCCGCCCAGGAGACTTTCCCGCTCCTCCTCCGTCATGGTGGGCTTAAAAACATGACCGACAGACCAGTTCTCCCGCAGCTCCTCCTTATCCTTCCAGAACCCTGTGCACAGTCCTGCCAGGAATGCCGCTCCCATCGCCGTTGTCTCCACGCATTCAGGCCTGGTGACCTCCGTATTCAGAAGATCAGACTGAAACTTCATCAGGAAATTATTCGCGGAGGCGCCCCCATCCACTTTGAGATTGCATATCTGAAGCTCCGAATCCTTCTCCATCGCTGTCAGGACATCCGCCGTCTGGTAAGCCAGAGATTCCACCGTTGCACGCACCAGATGGCATCTGTTTGTCCCCCTTGTCAGGCCGACAATCATTCCCCTCGCCGATGAATTCCAGTACGGAGCCCCAAGCCCGGTAAAAGCAGGCACAACATAGCAGCCGTCTGTATCCTCAACCTCTCTGCAGGACTGTTCGGATTCCGGCGCCGAGGAAATGATCTTCAGCTCATCCCTGAGCCACTGGATCGAAGCTCCGGCGACGAACACGGAACCCTCCAGCGCATACTGCACCTTCCCGGGCTCAAGAGATACGGCGATCGTCGACAGCAGGCCATGACTGGAGCTGATGACCTTGTTTCCCGTGTTCATCAGCATGAAGCAGCCTGTTCCGTACGTATTCTTTACATCTCCTGCATCAAAGCAGCACTGACCGAAAAGTGCGCTCTGCTGATCCCCCGCAGCCCCGCAGATCGGGATGCCATCGCCGATCAGGCAGTCCTTCGTCCTGCCATACGGATAGCTTGACGGGACGACCTCCGGCAGCATCTGTTCCGGAATCTCCAGCTTCTCCAGGATCTCCTGATCCCAGCAAAGACTGTGGATGTCGAACATCATCGTCCTGGACGCATTCGTATAGTCTGTGACATGGACATCGCCGCCCGTCAGATTCCAGATCAGCCAGCTGTCAACCGTTCCGAACAGCAGCCGTCCCTCTCGGGCAAGTTCCCGGCTTCCAGGGACATGGTCAAGGATCCACTTCAGCTTTGTGGCAGAAAAATAAGGGTCCGGAATCAGTCCGGTCTTCTCCCGGATTCTGTCTCCAAACCCATCCTGAACCAGCTTCTCCACGATCGGAGCTGTCCGCCTGCACTGCCAGACGATCGCATTGTAGACCGGTTTTCCGGTATACCTGTCCCATACAATCGTTGTCTCGCGCTGATTTGTGATACCGATCGCCGCAATATTTTCCGGACCTGCTCCGATCCTGCCCATGGCCTCCGCCGCAACACCGATCTGAGTCGACCAGATCTCCATCGGATTCTGCTCGACCCAGCCCGGGTGCGGATAAATCTGCTGAAACTCACGCTGAACGAGCGAGCAGACCTTTCCCTTTCTGTCAAAGAGAATGCAGCGGTTTGATGTCGTCCCCGCATCCAGCGCCATGATATACTGTCCCTGTTCCATAGGTCGTTCCTCCCATGTTTGTGTTTAAACTATTATACCAAACATGAGAGAACTTGTCCTGAAATAGGGGCAGATTGCACAGCCTTTAGAGCCGTCATCACCGGAAGACCTGCAAATATGGCAGCATTCACACCGTCCCCGGCACTCTGACGAATCAATGCTCTGAATTAGAATGCCTTCTCGAGAATCTCCACCATGCTGTCGATATCCTGCTTCGTGATGATCAGCGGCGGAACAAAACGGATTACATTGCCTCCTGCTGACATGACGACAAGCCCCAGATCGAGTGCCCGCCTGACGACCTCACCGGCCGGATGATCCGGGGACAGCTCGAGTCCCTGCATGAAGCCCATTCCCCGGCGGTCGACGATAAAGTCATGCCGCGCGGCAACCTCATCCAATCGCTTCTCCAGATAGGGTGCTGTCTCACGGACATGTCCGACAATATCCAGCTTCTCAAACAGATCGAACACCTTCGATACTGCTGCACATGCAAGCGGGTTTCCGCCGTAGGTTGTCCCATGATCACCCGGCTCCAGCGAATGTTCCGCAGCCTTCTCTCCGAGAACAAACGCACCGACCGGCACGCCGCAGCCAAGTGCCTTGGCACATGTCATGATATCCGGCTTTACGCCGTAGGCATCGCATGCAAACCAGTATCCGGTCCTTCCCATACCGCACTGAATCTCATCCAGGATCAGGAGAATGTCCCTCTCATCGCACAAGGTCCTCAGTCCCTTCAGAAAGGCCGGATCCGCCGGATGGATACCGCCCTCTCCCTGCACCGTTTCCAGAATGATCGCGCAGGTTTTGTCCGTCACGCACGCACGCACGGAATCAAGATCATTGAACTTCGCAAACCGGACGCCGCCCATCAATGGCTTGAACGGCTCCTGATAATGAGCATTGCCGGTGACTGAAAGTGCGCCGACCGTCCTTCCGTGGAAGGAATGCTCCATCGCAATGATCTCATGGTCTGCATGACCATCGCGAAGGTAGGCGTACTTACGGGCCGCCTTGATCGCCCCCTCGATGGCCTCCGTTCCGGAATTCGTGAAAAATACCTTCGACAGCCCGGTATGGGCGACCACCTTTTGTGCCGCTTCCAGCAACGGCTTATGGTAGAACAGATTGGACGTATGAATGATCTTGTCGATCTGCTCCTTCAGCGCCTGGTTGTATGCCTGGTTGCCGTAGCCAAGCGCAAAGACAGCGATTCCGGCACCGAAGTCGAGATACTCCTTCCCATCCACATCATAAAGGTGCACACCCTGTCCATGGTCAAACACGACCGGGAAGCGATTGTATGTGTGAAGGACGACCTGCTCGGTCTTTTCCATGATTTTCTGTGATTCTGACATCGATTCTGACTCCTCTTCTCCTGATATCCCGGCAGCCGCAGCGCATCCCCCGTGCAGCGCCGCTCAGCCTTCCGCCTCGTCTCCGATAATCGCTGTTCCGATTCCCTTTGTCGTGAAGAATTCCAGCAGCTGAGAGTGCGGAATCCGTCCGTCCAGGATATGGACCCGTGCGACGCCCGCCTCGATGGCATCCACACAGTTCTGAAGCTTCGGTAGCATTCCGCCGCCGGCATGTCCGCCCGCCATAAACGAAAGCGTCTGCTCGACCGTCATTTCCGAGATCAGTGTCGACGGATCGTCCGGATCCGCATAGACGCCCTTGATATCAGACAGAAAGACCAGCTTCTTCGCCTTCATCGCTTTCGCGATTGCACAGGCTGCATCATCCGCGTTGATGTTGTAGGAATGATAGTCCGCGTCAAACCCGATCGGACAGACAACCGGAACGAAGTCATTGTCCAGCAGTGTATCGAGCAGCTCCGTGTTGACGCACTCAATATCCCCGACATAACCAATGTCCTCCCCGTCCGGCATTTTCCTCGACACCTGAAGAAGGCTTCCGTCCTTTCCGGAGACACCGCAGGCCTTCACCCCGACCTTCTCCATCAGAGAAACCAGGCTCTTGTTGATCCGGTTCAGCACCATCTCGACAACATCCATCGTCTCATCGTCCGTCACACGGAATCCTGCCTTGAACTCGGATGTCTTCCCGACCTTCCCGAGCATCTTTGTGATATCCTTGCCGCCACCATGGACAATGATCGGCCGGAAGCCGACCAGTTTCAGGAGTGCCACATCCTGGATGACGTTTCGTTTCAGGTTCTCATCGACCATCGCACTGCCGCCGTACTTGACGACGATCGTCGCGCCCTGAAAATGCTGAATATAGGGAAGCGCTTCGATCAGCGTTCCCGCCTTGTCCAGGTACATGGACATCTCTTTCTTGCCGAGCGGCTGTTCTGAATGAATCTCTTCCATCGAATCTCCCCCTTATTGATGATCCCTCACCGGGTTCGCTCTATGCCATGATAACGCGATTTCAACCGTCAGGACCTGTAATCTGCGTTGATGTTGATGTATTCGTGCGTCAGGTCGCACCCCCAGGCTGTCGCCTCGCAGGTTCCCTCGTGAATGTCGATGAGCGCTGTTATCTCGTCTTCGGACAGAATTTTTGTGGCCAGCTCCTCATCGAAGCCTGTCGTAACCCCATTCTTCGCAATCTGGATCTCCCCGGCGCGGCTTCTGAAGGACAGGTCAACCTTTCCCTCCTCAAATGAAGCGCCGGAATATCCCATCGCGCAGATGATGCGTCCCCAGTTTGCGTCGTGTCCCGCAATGGCAGTCTTCACCAGGCTGGACTCAATGACAGATTTTGCCAACGTCACTGCCTGCTTCTTCGAAGATGCCCCCTGTACCTTGACTTCGAAGAGAGCATGTGCTCCCTCTCCATCCTTCGCCATCGCACGGGCAAGATGCTTTGTCACTGTTCCGACTGCCTCGCAGAACGTCTGGTAGTCGTCATCCTCCTCCACAATCTCCGGATTGCCGGCCAGTCCATTTGCCATCAGAAGGCAGGTGTCGTTAGTCGACATATCGCCATCTACCGATATCATATTGAAGGAATCCTGGACAGCTGATAACAGCGCTTTCTGAAGCAGCTTCTGGCTGACGTTCGCATCCGTTGTCAGGAAGCAAAGCATCGTACCCATCTTCGGATGAATCATGCCTGCCCCCTTCGTCATCCCGCCGAGCGTCACCTCCCTGCCAGCGAGCTGAAAATGGATGCTGCACTCCTTCCGAACGGTATCGGTGGTCATGATTCCCTCCGCCGCTACCGAGCCTGCGCCTTCTGTATCCGACAGAAGCGGCAGCATCAGGTCTATGCCCTGCCTGATCTTGTCCATCGGGAGAGAGACGCCGATGACGCCGGTCGAGGCGAGAAGAATCTGCTCCTGCGAAAGCCCAAGTCTGGAAGCGGCATAGGAAGCTGTCCCTGCGCAGGCTTCATCGCCTTCCTTTCCCGTGCAGGCATTCGCAACGCCGCTGTTCATGACGACCGCCTGCGCCGTCCCCTTCGTCTGCACGATCGCTCTGTCCCAGATCACCGGTGCAGCCTTGACAAGGTTCGTCGTGAAGGTCCCTGCAAGGTGAAACGGAACCTCCGAGACGATCATGGACATGTCTTTTCTGCCCTTCTTGAACCCGGCGCAGACCGATGCTGCACGAAAGCCCTTTGCGGATGTAACGCCGCCCTCTCTGATCTCCATGTACTGTTCTTCTCCTTCCTTCTGTCAGGCTGTCCCTGTTACGCTTCATGCACACATCACAGAGCGATTCCGGCTGCATGCAGCGCCTGGCCCTTCTTTTAAAATCCCTTCAGATTCTCTGTCGGCTCACGGGAATACAGGGACAAGCTTCAGTCCGGTATCCTCCGGCAGCCCGAACAGAATGTTCATGTTCTGGACGGCCTGTCCCGCGGCACCCTTGACCAGGTTGTCGAGCGCACCGACCGCTATCACCCTGCCCGTCCTGGGATCCGCCTTATACCCGATATCGACGAAATTGCTGCCTTCCACCCATCTGGTCTCCGGGAACTGCCCTGCACCGAGCAGGCGGATGAATGCTTCGTTCCCATAGTATTTCTGATACGCTCTGCCGATCATTTCTTCGGACACGCCCTCCTTCAGGCTGGCATAGCAGGTCGCCAGAATTCCTCTGTTCATCGGGACAAGATGCGGCGTGAAGTTGATCAGGATACTCTCTCCGCCCATATAGTCAAGCCCGGCCGCATAGGACAGCTGCTCCTCGATCTCCGGTGTGTGCCGGTGCGTCGTGACCCCATATGGCTTGATGCTTTCGTTGACCTCGCAGAAAAGGTTCGGAACCTTCGCCCCTCTGCCCGCGCCTGACGTTCCAGACTTAGCATCGACAATGATCGATTTCAGGTCGATCAGCCCTTCCTTCACGAGCGGATAGAGCGTCAGGATGGAGGTGGTCGTGTAGCAGCCCGGATTGGCGATGAGACGGGCTCCGGCGATCTTGTCCCGGTTGATCTCACAAAGTCCGTAGACTGCTTCCTTTATATAGGATGGCGCTTTATGGGTCAGATGGTACCATTGTTCATAGACATCGACCCGTTTCAGACGAAAGTCCGCGCTCAGATCGATCACCTTCGTGTTTTCCAGGATTCCGTCCCCTATGACCGATGCGCAGAAGCCCTGGGGTGTTGCCGTGAAAATGACGTCAGCCTGCTTCGCAAGCTCATCCAGATCATCTCCCAGGCAGTCCGCGTCGACAATCTGAAACATGTTTCTGTATATATCTGCATATTTCTTACCGGTGTAACTTCTGGATCCGTACCAGACAATCTCTGCTTCCGGATGCTGAAGAAGAAGCCTGACAAGCTCTGCGCCAGCATATCCGGTTGAACCGATGATTCCCGCCTTGATCATATTGAAATGTCCCTGCTTTCTATAGAATATCCATTCATACCTGAACTGTTCCTTATCCTACACCAGCGACCGGCCTGTGTAAAGATGCAATCATGTAATAATATGCACTATTTATGCATATATCAGGGTTGTACCGTGAATAATACATGAATATTCCGATTTAGTGTTGCATATATATTCGAATTGCGATATAGTACTGCCAACGGTCGGACAGGTGGAAGCCTGTATCTACCGGCAGCAACTGAACAGAAACCAGCAGTCATACATCTGTTTTTATGGAGGTTCTACATATGTCGAAGGAAAAGGTTGTTCTTGCTTACTCAGGCGGTCTTGATACGACTGCCATGATTCCATGGCTGAAGGAGACATTTGACTACGAGGTCATCTGCTGCTGCGTGGACGTCGGTCAGGAGGAAGAGCTTGACGGACTGGAAGAACGCGCAAAAGCCTGCGGAGCCTCCAAGCTTTACATTGAAGACATCGTCGACGACTTCTGCGACAACTTCATCATGCCGTGTGTGGAGGCAGGCGCTGTCTATGAGCACAGCTATCTGCTCGGCACCTCAATGGCGCGCCCGGCAATTGCCAAGAAGCTTGTCGAGATCGCCCGCAAGGAGAACGCCGTCGCCATCTGTCATGGCGCAACCGGCAAGGGCAACGACCAGATCCGGTTTGAGCTCGGTATCAAGGCACTTGCACCGGACATCAAGGTCATCGCACCGTGGCGCATGACGGACAAGTGGCAGATGGACAGCCGTGAGGCCGAGATTGAATACTGCAAGGCGCACGGCATCAATCTTCCGTGGTCGATGGGCAAGGGCTACTCCCGCGACAGGAACCTCTGGCACATTTCCCATGAGGGTCTCGAGCTCGAGGATCCGTCCAAGGCCCCGAACTATTCCAGCCTTCTGGTACTGTCGGTCACACCGCAGGAAGCGCCGGACAAGGAAACAGAAGTTTCCATTACGTTTGAGAAAGGCATCCCGGTCGCTGTCAACGGGCAGAAGATGAAAGTATCTGATGTCATCCGGACGCTGAATAAGCTCGGCGGTGAGAACGGAATCGGAATTGTCGATATCGTTGAGAACCGTGTCGTCGGCATGAAGAGCCGCGGCGTGTATGAGACGCCGGGCGGAACCATCCTGATGGCGGCACACGACCAGCTTGAGGAGCTCTGCCTTGACCGCGAGACCATGGAGAACAAGAAGAAGCTGGCAAGCCAGCTTGCCCAGACCGTCTACGAGGGCAAATGGTTCACCCCGCTGCGTGAGGCCATCCAGGCATTCGTCGAGTCCACACAGCAGTTTGTGACCGGTGAAGTGAAAATGAAGCTGTACAAGGGCAACATCATCAAGAACGGCACCACTTCCCCGTACAGCCTCTACAACGAGTCTCTGGCCTCCTTCACGACCGGCGATCTGTACGATCATCACGACGCGGAAGGCTTCATCACCCTGTTTGGTCTGCCGCTGAAGGTGCGTGCGATGAAGCTCCAGGAGGTCGCGAAATCGAACTTCGACAGCAAGATTCAGGGCATGGTCAGTGAAATGCAGAAGAGCGCAAAAAGCTCTGACAAGTAACTCTTCTCTGAAAGAAAACATGAAGAAACCGGGGCGCTGATGGCGCTCCGGTTTCTTTTGGCTGTTCTCGAATCGCTGCCGCGCATGTCTGCCCGGTTCGATTCCTTATTACTTCCGCACTCTGATATCCGAACGAGCCTGTCTCAATTTGTCTGCAGACTCTGCAGATACGAATCAATGGCCGATGTGTCAATCACATAGCCTGTCGTCTCAGCTGTCGTGTCTGTCGAGGATGTCTTCGTCATGTGGACGGCTGAATATCCGATCCACACCACAACAGCTGCACAGACAACACCGCCAAGCAGCTTCATAAGAGCTCTCTCGAGCTTCTCCTTCTTCATGATCTTCTTGCGGTTTTTCTTCTGCTCCTTATAGCGGTCGACTTTTTCCTGACTCATTACTTCACACTCTCCTGTCCAGAGGCGGCCTTCCCTCGCCTCAAAATATGGTTACATTATACAACCATGGCGGCTTTGATGACAAGGCACCTGTGTACCACCCTGATTCTCCGCACATCACACGACGACGATGATGCCGCCCTCGTTCGCATAGGTTGCCGTCAGTCCGCTGGCGGGAAGAAGGATATAATTTTTCGCCGGAATCCGCTCCTTCAGCGCGTCCAGCACCATCTGTCCCCGCTCAGGGCACTCGACATAGGAGACGGCAATCTCCTTCTGTTCAGCATGGCCCGCTGCCTCCGCCGCCATTTCCACCATCCGGACAAGCGCCTTGTTGATCCCGCGCGCCTGACCGGCCTGCTGAATCGTCCCCTCCGGGGTGGAGGAACAGATCGGCTTGATCTTGAGCGCCGTCGCAAGCGCTGCCTTGAAGTTCGACAGACGGCCGTTCTTCCGGAGTGTATCGAGGGTCTCCAGCACAAACCACGTCACCTGACTCTCAATGTAGGCCTCCACGGTCTCAATGGTATGCTCAAAGCTGAAACCTTCCTTCTCACACTCCCAGATTTTCCGGGCAATCAGCGTCTCCCCGATGGATGCCGACTTTGAGTTGAAGACATGAATCATTCTGTCCGGACGATCCTCATCCTCCATATCCTGTGCAAGCTTCGCACTGTTATAGGATCCAGACAATTCGGCGGAGATGGTCACGACATAGATTCTCTCCGCCTCCGGCGAGAACAACTTCCGAAACCGCTCCGGCGACGGACAGGCGGTTCTTGCTACCGTCGGGCTTTCCTTTACAAGCCGCAGAAACCGCTTCATATCGAACCGCTCATTGTCCACAAAATGAGATCCAGCAATATCGATCAGAAAAGGAACCGACGCAAAATGCCCGCTTTCCTTCATATCCTCTGTTAATTCCCCGCAACTGTCCATCACTACAAGAAAACTCATCTCATCTCCGCCTTTCCTGATTGTGATCCAATCTGACAGGTTGTCAGCGCCCTCAGGTTCCCGCAGGGCACGCTGTTTTTGTCTTTATCATAACATATGTACAAGAGCATGGAAAGAAAACCGGTCTTTTCAAATGAATTTTTCTGTTATATAATGAACAAAGTGTTTCACGAGGTGTGGCCCAGATGGTTAGGGCGCTGGTCTGGGGGACCAGAGGCCGTCAGTTCGAGTCTGATCACCTCGACGAGACAAAAGAGGCATGTGAAAAGTGAGCAATCATTCTTCACATGCCTCTTTTCTCATCCTCTCATCAGCCCCAGAGTCTCTCCGGATACTGGCCTTCCGCGATCAGCTTTCGGAAGCTCTCCTTTACAGCCGGGACATCCTCCTGGTAGGTAACGCCAAACCAGTGATCTGATATCGGCAGGACGTCGATCAGCGCCTTCTGCTGCCGGAGCAGTCCTCCGACGATGGTCGGAAGCAGAAACTCCGCTGTCTGCTCATCCTTCATCCCGGTGTGTTCCCTCAGAAAGACCGGGAAGGCTGTCTTCAGCTCATCGATAAAATCAGGCTGGAAGCCCCACATGTTCATGGAAACGGGCATATCCGGGTTCAGCACCTTCATCGTGCCGTCCTGGTACAGGACAGCTGCACCTCCCGCGTGCCGGATGATGTTCTTTGTCTCGATGATCTGTTCGAGCCGGCCCGCCTCATCGACCTCACAGAGTCCCCTGGTCACACCGCCATGCTCCGACAGTGTATTGTTCAGGACAAAGCCCGCCATGCTGATGCGGTATGGCTGGTGAATCCCTGTCCGGCACGGTGTGGCTGTCAGAAAATCATGAATTTTCCTGAAGGAAGTCCTGCCGTAGTAATCATCTGCATTGATGACGCAGAACGGCTCGTCAATGACATCTCTGGCCGCCAGGACTGCCTGACCTGTCCCCCAGGGCTTGACGCGTCCCACCGGAACACAGAATCCCTCCGGCAGGTCTTCTATGTTCTGAAAAGCATAGGCAACCTCCACCTGCTTCTCGATCCGTCTGCCGATAATCTCCCGAAACTCATCCGCCAGATCCCGGCGCAGAATGAAGACAACCTTGTCAAACCCTGCCTGGAGTGCATCATAGATGGAGTAATCCATGATGATCTCTCCTGACGGGCCAAAGGATGTCAGCTGCTTGATGCCTTTCCCGAACCTGCTGCCAAGACCTGCCGCCATGATGACCAGGGATGTTTTTCTGTTGCTCGTTTCCATACTTCACCTCCGAATAGATTCTGATGGCTGCTCCTTATCTGCCACGAAAGGACTCCCGTTCCTTCTTCAGCTCATCCTGCAGCATCTCACCGTTCCAGTACCGGTTCTCATCCGTCTCGATCGCCTTCAGGGCAATCACCAGCCCCTGCTCTCTCAGCGTGCTCAGAAATGAAGTCAGCAGAGCGTCGTCAAATCCGGCCATAATGATCATTTCCTCGTCAATGACCCCCTCAAAGGCTCCACGCCTTTCAGCCTCCCGGATAACGCGAATCGGGTTCTCCGAGCGGGTCAGAAGACCGACCGGCACCCTTCCGTCACCATCACTGACGATGACAGGCCGGATCTTCATGGCCGCGCAGACTGCCTCCAGTGCCGCCTGCCTCGGCTGCTGCATGTGGTAAATCAGAAGCACAGGGCTCTCCATCCTTGTTCCTCCTTTATGAAAACACATCTCTGCATGATTCCGAGCCGGTTCAGAAGGTTTCCTGCTGCACCTCTCTCAGGCGAGGAAACGCTTCAGCACATCCAGGACAGCATCATCCTCCATCCTTCCGATCACGTGCTTTGCAGCCCTCTTTGCCTCGTCACGGCCGCCCGCCACACAGTAGCTCTCCCCTGCGCAGTTCAGCATTCCGACGTCGTTGCCGTTGTCGCCGAATGCCACCGTGTCCTCCCGGCTGAAGCCGAGCTGTTGCTGGATCTGGGACAGGGCAGTTCCCTTGTCCACGCCCAGAGGCACACAGTCCACCCACCGTTCTCCGGCTGTCATGATGTGAGCCTGGCTGCCGAAGCGCTGTTTGAAACGCTCTGCCATCGGTGCCGCATCCTTCTCGGTGTACATGGCGCACTTCAGAACGCCGCGGTCATGCAGCCCATCCGCGGAAGGCTTTGCGTTCCCATCGCGAAGCTGCCGCAGATCGTCGATCCGCTTCAGGTTGACCCGGTACCCTCCGCTGAGCCTCCTCTGAAACATCTCGCTGTCACTGTCCGTCCACATCGCATCCGGTGTATCGGCGCAGGTGAAAATGCCGTTTTTCTTCATTTCCGGAATGATATCCTCATACAGCCTGTCCGGAAGCGGCCGCACAGCCATCGAGACACCTCTGCAGGCGACATAGGTCCCGTTTCCGCACAGAAAGATCACATCCTCCCAGACCGGATCCAGGAGTTTTCGCATGCTCGAGTAGTGGCGGCCGCTGGCTGCAACGAACACATGCCCTTCATCGTGAAGTCTTCGGATCACCTCGTAGTATTCCGGATTCAGCTGAAATGTTCCCTCCGGAAGCAAGGTCCCGTCAAGATCTGTCGCAATCAGTTTTCCCATGCTGTCTTTCTCCTTCCGCACCGCATCATCCACAACCAGTCCGATCTTCCGGAAATACCGCCCGCCCTATCCTGCATCAGCATCATCCACGCCCAAACGGGCTCTTCCAGTCGTCCGGGCGGCAGTAGGCCTTTCCCTCCTGGTAATGCCGGACAATCTCGTGAAACTGTGCCCCGCAGCGCTCCACCTCGGAGAGCACTACGTCAGCCCTTTCCGGATCGAGGTACCAGTTGTCCCTGGTAATCCCCCTCGTGGACACCGGACACACAAAGAATTGCGTCTCCGGAAACTGCTGTCCATAGTACATCAGGCAACGTCTGGCGTGCCAGTTCTGGCAGCATAGAATCGCCTTTTGCACCTTGATGTGGCGGCTCTCGCACACCTTTCTCGAAAAAATGGCATTCTCCCACGTAAAGGTGGCCTGGCTTTCTTCCAGGATGGCCTCTCCGGGAACCCCTTTTCTGAGGAGAATCGTGCTGAGAAACTCCCACTCTGTCTGGCAATCCGGCGCGCCTTCTGTCTCTTCCGCATGTCTTTCTGACCGCAGCGGAAGCTCAAAATGTCCCTTCAGCCTGCTGTATTTTCCGCTTGGACAGATCAACGGCGCGTAGCCTTCCAGATAAAGCTGAGCAGCCCGCTCTGCTGCCTCCGGATAATTCCCGCCCGGGACAAAGATGATATCTGCCTTCTCAGGCTGATCCTCCTGAAAGATAAATGAAGTAATCCCGTCAAGGTACATCCTGAATGCTCTCAGTGCCTCCTGATTCAGCACAGGTTTCCGGATCAACAGCGCTTCCCTGATTTTGCAGAAAGCCTGCACCAGAAATCCCTGCCTTATACGCAAAGACCCGGGACATAAGCTGTTCCGGGTCTGACGATTATGCCTTTCCCACTGCCGGCAGTCTGAAGGAAGACTTCAGCGGGACACTCCGGTTGAACACAAGATAATCCGGTGTCGACAGCCTGCTGTCGACACAGAAAAATCCTGTCCGCACAAACTGGAACGAATCCGGTGCCTTCGCGTCCTTCAGCGCAGGCTCCACATAGCAGTTCTTCAGGATGGTCAGGGAGTTCGGGTTCAGGTTCAGCTCTCCCGTCTCCTTGTTGTAGACACCTTTCTCTTCATCGACAAGATTCTCAAACAGACGGACCTCGCAGGGCAGCGCCGTCGCAGCATTCACCCAGTGGATCGTCCCTCTGACCTTGCGGCCATCCGGCGCATTACCACCCCTTGTAGCCGGGTCATATGTGCAGTGAACAGCCTTGACCTGACCGCTTTCATCCTTCTCTACGCCGGTGCATGTGACAAAATATGCGTGCATCAGACGGACTTCATTGCCGGGATACAACCTTCTGTACCCCTTGACCGGTACCTCCATGAAATCGTCCCGGTTGATGTACAGCTCCCGTCCAAACGGAACCAGGCGCTTTCCAAGTTCCGGATTCTCAAGGTTGTTTTCAACCTCAAGCTCCTCCGTCTGTCCCTCCGGATAGTTGTCGATGATGAGCCTGACCGGATCCAGGACGGCCATGACACGCGGCTTCTTCAGCTTCAGGTCTTCCCTGAGACAGTATTCAAGCATTGCGTAGTCCGAGCAGGAGTTTGCCTTCGACACACCAGACAGTTCCACAAACATCTGGATGGACTGCGGCGTGAACCCTCTCCTTCTAAGTCCGGATATGGAAACCAGGCGCGGATCGTCCCAGCCATCGACAACTCCATTTTCAACCAGCTTCTTAATGTAACGCTTTCCCGTGACAATGTTTTCGAGGTACATCTTCGCGAACTCAATCTGCCTCGGCGGATGCGGATACTCCAGCTCCCGGACCACCCAGTCATAGAGCGGCCTGTGATCCTCGAATTCCAGTGTACAGATGGAATGGGACACACCCTCGATTGCATCCTCAATCGGATGCGCGAAGTCGTACATCGGGTATATGCACCAGCGGTCGCCCGTATTCTCATGAGCGATGTGTGCAATCCTGTAAATGACCGGGTCCCTCATATTCATATTGGAAGAAGCCATGTCAATCTTTGCCCGAAGCACCTTCTCGCCGTCGGCGTACTTGCCGTTCTTCATATTCTCGAAAAGCTCGAGATTTTCCTCCACGCTGCGGTTCCGGTAAGGACTCTCCTTGCCCGGCTCCGTCAGTGTCCCGCGGTACTCGCGGATCTGCTCGGCGGAAAGGTCGCACACAAAGGCTTTGCCTTTTCTGATCAGCTTGACGGCGGCCTCATACATCTGCTCGAAATAATTGGAGGCGAAAAAGCAGCGGTCGCCGTAGTCCGCGCCCAGCCACTTGACATCCTGCTTGATCGCTTCCACGAACTCGCTCTTCTCCTTCGTCGGGTTCGTGTCATCAAAGCGGAGGTTGAACTTTCCATGATATTTCTTAGCGAGCCCATAGTTCAGAAGGATCGACTTTGCGTGGCCGATGTGGAGATAGCCGTTCGGCTCAGGCGGAAACCGGGTACATACCTCGGTTGTGCGCCCGTCTGCGATATCCTTGTCGATGATTTCTTCAATGAAATTCCTGCTTTCCTTCGTCTCTCTGACTTCCTCGCTCATCTTCTCCTCCATACCCCGGCGTCAAGCGCCGTCTCATCCATCCGCTTCTCCGGATACAGGCTGCTTCTGTCGTCGGGTCATGCAGCCACCGGCCTGTTGTCTGTCAGTTCAGGCTGAACAGCTTCCTTGCAATCTTATAGCCCCGGACTGTTGTCTTGCGTCCAAGCTGCGTCGGCAGATTCATGCAGACACCAAGGAAGGACGTCCGCAGCCTGTAGTACAGCTTGTAGTCTGCGTGCTTCAGATACGCCCAGAGCTCGCCCTTCTTCTTCAGATCTTCGCTTGTGCCGCCGACCAGGAGAAAAACAGACGAGACGGTCATGATCTTGTTCAGGTAGATCATCATGTACTTGCGGACATTCTTATCCAGTCCCGAAAAATTCTGTCTTGTGAATATGTCGATCATCAGCTTGTTGACCCGCAGCTGCTGGTCAATCCGGCTCAGCATGACCTTCTCATTGACGGACTGATCCTCCCGCCCAATAAAGTAATGGTAAAGATTCAGATCCATATAGTAGAACTTCTCGCAGTACGGCAGCGGCTGGTAGGCGTAGATATTATCCACATAGAAGGTGTGAAGCGGCAGCCTGAGTCCTGACTTTACCAGAATATCGTGCCGATAGGTAATGTTGTGCATCAGGATATACTGAGTCTGCTTCATATGCCCCATGTCATCCCAGCTGATGATCCGGTTTGCCGGAAATGCATGGTGAAAATTCATGACATGCTTTCCGAAGACACCCGCCCCGACCTTGTCATAGACAAAGTTCGTCAGCATCATATCGATCGGCGTGCCCTTCTTCTCAAGCGTCTTCAGTCGCGCGATCACCTTCAGAAGCACCCTGGAATCCACCCAGTCATCCGAGTCAACCACACGGAAGTACGTTCCGGACGCATGCTCGATACCGGTATTGACAGCCCCGCCATGTCCCTTGTTTTCCTGATGAATGGCCCTCACAATTCCAGGATACCGCGCTTCATACCGCTGCGCGATCTCCAGTGTATTGTCCTTCGTCGATCCATCGTCAATCACCAGGATCTCAATATCATCCTTGCCCGGCAGAAGCGATCGGATACACTTCTCCATGTAGGCTGCCGAATTGTAGCAGGGGATTGCCACTGTCAAGATCTTTCCCATATTTTAATATTCCTCGGTCATCTGCTTCCAGGACTACCTTCATATCCGGCGTTCCGGAATCGCAGATTCTTTCCGCTCCCTCTGGAGCATTGCCTTCGGCCTGATTCCCGCAGCCTTCAGATACGCGGAAAAAGCCGCCGGTATGGCATACTGTGTCTCGGCCTGCTGCACACTGACCAGTGCCCAGCTGCCTGAACCATAAGAACCTGTTCTGTCTGCAGCAGTCTCCGCCGCAGCAGGGGCATGCCCGATAGGTTCCATCCCGCAAGTCTTCAAATCTTCGAGCGTCTCAGCCAGCACCTGCCAGCCTGTCATCTCCCACTCAATGTGTGTGAAGATATGCCGCGCATGCGGAAGCGGCCTGATCCGAAGAGGGGACAGACCAAGTCTCTCAGCATACGACAGCGCTTCCTCCTGGGTGAGCATTCCTTCTTCATTCGGCAACTCCCACATCCCGGCCAAAAGCCCCTTCCCGTTCCTCTTCCGGAGGGCAATTCGTCCGCCGTCCGTGAGCAGAAGCACTGTCCGTTTTTCCACCCTGCGCGGCCGCCTGGTCTTTCGAACCGGATAAAGCAGCTCCCCTCCATGAAGGTGCGCAAGACAGAACGCAGAGAGCGGGCATCGGCTGCAGACGGGCGTGCCGCCCGGCACGCAGACGGTTGCGCCTATCTCCATCATCGCCTGGTTGAAGGTCCCCGGAAAAGATACCTCCTCCGGATGACTTTCCTGGTACTGCCGCATCACCGCTGTCCAGATTTCCTCCCACCGCTTCTTCACCCTCGGCTCGTCGATGCAGGCGGAATCCTCAAGAAGCCTCGTGGAAACTCTGAGCACATTGCCATCCACAGCTGCCTCACATCTGCCGTATGCGATGGATGAAATTGCGGAGGCGGTGTAGCTGCCGATTCCGGGGAGCTTCAAAAGCTCCTCCTTTGTCTCGGGCATGGAGCCGCCGTACATCTCCATCACCACTTTTGCGGCCCTCTGAAGGTTTCTCGCCCGGCTGTAGTACCCGATTCCCTCCCAGAGCTTCATGAGCTCCTCCGGCGGGCAGCCGGCAAGATCCCCGACCGACGGGAGTTTCTTCAGAAACCGCAGGTAGTAGGGAATAACGGTCTCCACCCGCGTCTGCTGAAGCATGACCTCCGAAATCCAGACATAATAAGGCAGCGGATGCACCCGCCACGGGAGATCCCTTTTATGATTCGGGTACCACTCCATCAGCGCCGGAACAATCCGCTGCAGGTATGCAGTTTCAGTTATTTTATCAGAATTCATATCCACATTCAAGACGGCTGCATCCGCCGGACGGTGTCGCCTTTCACCAGCTCGCCGTCAACCGATATCTTCTCGATCAGAGCAATCTTCGGGTTCTCAATCAGGGAAATGAGTTTTTCCGCCGCAATTTTCCCGACTGTCGCCGTATCCTGCCTGAGCGTTGTCAGCCTCGGGTACATCGCGAAGGCAATCGGGATCCCGTCATAACCGCACACGGAAATATCCTCCGGGATGCGAAGTCCTGCCGAGCGGATCGCATTCATCCCTCCGACCGCCGAAAAATCGTCCGGGAAAAAAATGCAGGTCGGCAGGCTGTCCTGGCTGAGCAACTCTCTCGTCCGGCGTTCCGTCATCCCGACATCCCGGTATCTTGAAGGCAGCACCCATTTGTCAGGGACGGTTACGCCGTACGCCTCCGCAGTCCTGTAAAAGCTTGCAAGGCGCTCCTTCGTGACCGTATTGTCGTCCCCGTGGATGTAGGCGATCTGCCTGTGTCCCATCGAGAAGACGTATTCCGTCAGTTCGCGCATTCCCTTCTGATTGTTGGAGACAATGGCTGTCCTGCCGTCAAAGACATAGTCGATCGTGACAATCGGAAGCGGGGATTTGACAAGTTCAATGATTTCGGGAGATGTAAAGTCAATGTTCGCAATGACCACACCGTCCAAGCCTCTGTAGCGGCAATGCTCATAGTAGCTCATCTTTCTGCCGCCGACCGGTGACATGGATGTGAAGGTGATGTCATAGCCGCGCCGCTCCGCTGTCACCTTGATTGCGTCAAGGATCGCCGCAAAATAACTGTGTGTCAGCCCGGAATGGAGGTTATCCGTGATCAGGATCCCCAGATTCCAGGTCCGGTTTGTCTTCAGCGCACGCGCGGAGGAGTTTGGGAAGTATCCCATCTCCTCGGCGCACCGCTTGATCTCTTCTCTCTTTTCCTTCCCGATGTCGCTGTATCCGTTCAGTGCCTTGCTGACCGTCGCGACCGACACTCCGCATTTTTTGGCAATATCCTTCATTGAGACCATGATGCGTTTCTCCTTTAATGCCCGGTTGAATGTCAGGCTGTCTGAAGCAGGTCTTGAAAACGTTTTCGTAACTATATTATAGGTTTTTGGCCGTTTTCGTACAACTCATTTTCGCGAAAATACATGTCGTCAACATTCGATTTGTATATTCCGTTCGATTTTATGTTGTATTTTTGTCTATAATTGACATAAATATGCCATTATTTCCTATTGTATTCGGGAATACGTTGCGATATACTGGCCGTAACAGGTTACTTAATCGTTTTCCCAAATGTTCTTTCATCTTTTATGAGAAGGAGACTCCTATGAAATATGGTTATTTTGATGACAAGGCCCTCGAGTATGTCATCACGACTCCCCGGACACCACTTCCCTGGATCAACTATCTTGGCTGCAATGACTTCTTCTCGATCGTATCGAATACCTGCGGCGGATACAGCTTCTACAAGGATGCAAAAATGCTCCGGATCACCCGGTACCGCTACAACAGCATGCCGCTGGACTCTAATGGAAAATATTACTACATTCAGGACGGAAATGTCACGTGGAATCCAGGCTGGCAGCCGACTCAGACACCGCTTGATTTCTACGAATGCAGGCATGGCATCGGCTACTCCCGTTTCACTGCGAAGAAGAACGGACTGAAGGCAGACCTTCTGAACTTTGTGCCGCTTCATGATACCTGCGAGCTCAACCGCCTGACGCTGACGAACGAGTCTGAAGCGCCGAAGTCATTCAAGGTCTTCTCCTACGTAGAGTTCTGTCTCTGGAACGCCCTGGATGACATGACGAACTTCCAGCGCAACCTCTCCACAGGGGAAGTTGAAATCGACGGTGCCACCATTTATCATAAGACGGAGTACCGCGAAAGAAGAAACCATTATGCATTCTTCTCCGTCAACGCAAAGCCGGATGGCTTCGATACCAGCCGGGATGCCTTCATTGGTACCTACAGCCCCGCCTCCGACCCGGATGCGATCCGAAATGGCGGATGCACCGGTTCTGTCGCCAGTGGCTGGTACCCGGTCGCCGCTCATGAGCTTCATGTGACCCTCAACCCGGGTGAATCAAAGACCTTCCTATTCGTTCTCGGATATGCAGAAAATCCAAAGGACCAGAAATGGGAGGCCCCGAATGTCATCAACAAGGCACCTGCGCGCAGGCTTCTGGCAAAATACCAGACCACGGAAGGCGCGGATGAAGCATTTGCGGAGCTGAAGGCATACTGGAAGAACCTGCTGGAAGGGTACCATGTCGAGTCCTGCGATGAAAAGGTCAACCGTATGGTGAACATCTGGAACCAGTATCAGTGCATGGTCACGTTCAACATGTCCAGGTCGGCCAGCTACTACGAATCCGGCATCGGCCGCGGCATGGGCTTCCGTGATTCCTGTCAGGATCTGTTTGGCTTTGTTCATCTGATTCCGGAAAAGGCAAGGCAGCGGATCATTGACATTGCTTCCACGCAGTTTGAGGACGGATCCGCTTATCATCAGTACCAGCCGCTGACCCGCCGCGGGAACGCGGACATCGGTTCCGGCTTCAACGACGATCCGCTGTGGCTCATCGCAGGAACGGCAGCCTATATCCGCGAGACGGGTGACTTCTCGATCCTCGACGAGTCTGTCCCCTTCGACAACGACGAGGCGACATGCGTCCCGCTCTTCGAGCACCTGACCCGTTCATTCGAGTACACTGTCACCCACAAGGGACCGCACGGGCTTCCGCAGATCGGCCGTGCGGACTGGAATGACTGCCTGAATCTGAACTGCTTCTCCGACACGCCGGGCGAATCCTTCCAGACGACGGGCCCGAGCGAGGGACCGATTGCGGAGTCCGTTTTCATCGGAGGCATGTTTGTCCGATATGGAAAGGACTATGCGAAGCTCTGCACACACAGAGGACTCCTGGACAAAGCAAAAGCTGCCATGACCGAGGTGCAGAAGATGGAACAGGCTGTCCTTGACGCAGGATGGGACGGCGAGTGGTTTCTGCGTGCATACGATGCAAAAGGCCAGAAGGTCGGATCTCACGAATGTGAGGAAGGAAAAATCTTCATCGAGCCGCAGGGCTTCTGTGTGCTTGCCGGCATCGGCGTGAAGGAGGGCAAGGCTGAAAAAGCACTCGCTTCCGTTGAGAAGCATCTTGACACAAAATACGGGATCCGGATCCTCGCTCCATCCTATTCACACTATTACCTGAACCTGGGAGAGATTTCCTCCTATCCGCCGGGATACAAGGAAAATGGCGGTATCTTCTGTCACAACAATCCCTGGGTATCGATCGCAGAGACCGTACTCGGACACGGAACAAGAGCCTTCGATATCTACAAAAAGACCTGTCCGGCATACATTGAGGACATCTCGGAGATCCACTGCACGGAGCCCTATGTCTACTCACAGATGGTCGCCGGCAGCGACGCAAAGTATTTTGGCCAGGGGAAAAACAGCTGGCTGACAGGAACAGCCGCATGGACATTCGTCAATATTTCGCAGCATATCCTGGGCATCTGCCCCGATTACGACGGGCTTCGGATCGATCCCTGCGTCCCGAAGGACTTTGGTTCCTACACAGTCAGCCGCAGATTCCGCGGCGCGATGTACCGCATCCATATCTCCAATCCGGATCATGTGGAGAAGGGAATCCGGAAGCTGACAGTCAACGGAAAAGAGATCAGCGGAAACCTGATTCCGATCACTGAAGGCGTGACGGAATACGAGGTTGAAGCAGTCATGTAATCAGTCGTTTGATCTCCTGGGCGACTTCCCGGATGCTCTTTCCGTCTGACACGACCACGTTGCTGCAGGCTTCCTCATAGAGTGCCTCGCGCTCACTCAAAATCCGGGTTATTTTTTCTTCCAGCGGCTCCTCTCCCTGCAGAAGGGGCCGCGAGGTATCCCTTGCCAGCCTTTCAGACAGCGTCTGGACACTTGCTTTGAGATAGATCACCGTCCCGAGCTTTTTCAGAAGCTCCCGGTTTTCTGATCTCAGCGGAAGCCCTCCCCCGACAGAGAGGACATATCGCCCCTCTCTGCCTGTCAGACCGCGGACCGCTCTGGTTTCCGCATTCCGAAAATACTCCTGTCCCATCTGAGCAAAAATTTCCCGGATCGTCATCTTCTCCTGCTCTTCAATCAATGTATCGGTATCCAGGCACGGCACTGCGAGCAGGCTGGCAAGTTTCCGGCCCACACTCGATTTTCCGCATCCCATGAACCCGATCAGGATGACATTTCCATCCGTTCTCAGCATACAATTCTCCATTCTTATCTGGCTGTGCCGTCATCCTTCCGTTCCGGTCGGCAGCATATCAAAGATCGACAGCTGGTTTGATTCCGGAAGCCCGGCCAGAATACCGAGCTGCACCAGCTTGTCTGCGATGCCCTTCGGACATTTTGTCCGCTCCCTGAAGTTGTCCAGCGATAAAAACGGCCCGTCCTTGCAGGCATCCACAATCTGGGCTGCGACATTGTCCCCAAGCCCGTCGATCTTGTTAAGCGACGGCATCAGCTTTCCGTCCACAATGCAAAACTTTGTCGCCCTGCACTTGAAGACGTCGATCTTCGCAAACTCATAGCCGCGGGCATACATCTCCCGGACGACCTTCATCGCCTTATACTGCTCCTGCTCCTTCTGCTGCTGCTCATTCTTATCCTTGGCTTCAATCTCCTTCATATGCCGTGCCAGCACCTCCGGTCCCTCGCACATGAGCTCATAGTCGAAGCCGGGCGAGCGGATCGAGAAGAAGGCCGCGTAGTAGGCGAGCGGCTGGTAGATCTTGAACCACGCGATCCGCCAGGCCATCATGACATAAGCCGCCGCATGCGCCTTCGGAAACATATACTTGATCTTTTTACAGGAGCCGATGTACCAGTCCGGCACCCCATGCTTCTTCATCTCCTCCTCCCACTCCGGGCGGAGGCCCTTGCCCTTGCGGACCTTTTCCATGATCGTGAAGGAAAGCTCCGGATCGAGCCCCTTTGAGATCAGATAGATCATGATATCGTCTCGGCAGCAAATCGCTGTGGAGATGGTACAGATGCCGTTCATGATCAGATCCTGCGCATTTCCCAGCCAGACATCCGTCCCGTGTGCCAGACCGGCGATTCTGACCAGATCCGAGAAATATTTCGGCTTTGTGTCCACAAGCATCTGTATGGCAAAGTCTGTCCCGAACTCCGGAATGCCAAGAGAGCCCAGCGGGCAGCCGCCGATGTCATCCGGTGTGATTCCGAGCGCACTGGTGTTCTGAAACAGACTCATGACCTTTTTATCGTCAAGCGGAACATCTGTCGCATGAAGCCCGGTCAGATCCTCCAGCATGCGGATCATGGTCGGATCATCATGTCCGAGGATATCCAGCTTCAGGAGGTTGTGGTCGATCTTATGGTAATCAAAGTGTGTCGTGATTGTGTTCTCATCCTTGGGCGGATGCTGAACAGGTGTAAATGTGTTGATTTCTTCTCCGTAGGGCAGAACGATGATGCCGCCCGGGTGCTGCCCGGTCGATTTCCGGACGCCGACACAGCCATCCGCCAGACGCTTGATCTCTGCCGGCCTTTTTTTCTCCCCGTGGTCCTCAAAATACCGGAGCACATAACCATACGCATTCTTGTCCGCCACACCCGTCACCGTTCCGGCCCGGAACGTCTGCCCTGCACCGAAAATGACCTCCGTGTAATGGTGCGCCTTCGACTGGTACTCTCCGGAGAAGTTCAGGTCGATATCCGGCTCCTTGTTTCCCTTGAAGCCAAGGAAGGTCTCAAACGGGATGTCAAATCCAAGCTTCTGAAGCTTCGTCCCGCACTTCGGGCAGTTTTTATCCGGCATGTCACAGCCGGCCATGCCGTCGTACTTTCGGACCTCCGGCGAATCAAAGTCCACATAGTGGCATTTCGGACAGAGGTAATGCGGGTGAAGGGAGTTGACCTCCGTGATGCCGGCCATGTTGGCGACAAAGGACGACCCGACAGATCCGCGCGACCCGACCAGATATCCGTCTGCCACAGACTTCCATACCAGCTTCTGCGCAATGATATACATGACGGCAAAGCCATTGGAGATGATGGAGTGCAGTTCCTTCTTCAGGCGGTCCTCCACAACCTGCGGAAGGTCATCGCCGTAGATCTCGTGCGCTCTGTCGTAGCAGATCTTCGTCAGCATTTCGTCAGAGTGCGGGATGACGGGCGGACACTTGTCCGGCCGGACCGGCGAGAACTTCTCCACCATGTCCGCAATCCGGTTGGTGTTTGTGATGACGACCTCATTCGCCTTCTCCTCGCCCAGATACTCGAACTCCTTCAGCATCTCCTCTGTCGTGCGCAGATACAAAGGCGGCTGATTGTCCGCCTCCGGATCCTGAAAATTCACATACTGCAAAATCCGCCTGTAGATCTCATCCTCCGGGTTCAGGAAATGGACGTCGCAGGTCGCACACACGGGCTTGCCGTACTGCTCTCCGAGCGCGACAATCCGGCGGTTGTAGTTTTTCAGATCCTCGACGGTCTTCGGCTCATTTCTGAGGTTTCCATTCTTGTCATATTTCGGAACGGTCAGAAACATGTTGTTGCCGATCGGCTGGATTTCCAGATAGTCATAGAAATCCACAATCCGCTTCAGTTCCTCCTCTGAGGCGCCGCGCTCGATCGCCTGAAACAGCTCGCCGGCCTCACAGGCAGACCCGATGATCAGTCCGTCCCTGTGCGCCTTGAAAAAACTCTTCGGCAGGTGCGGCTTCCCGTTCGAGACATACTTCAGATGCGATTCCGACACGCAGCGGTACAGGTTGACACGGCCTGTCTCATTCTTTGCCAGAAGGATGACATGATAGGTCGGCATCTTCCGGATCTTGTGCTCGTCCGCCCGGCAGTGCTCGTTGACCTCGTCAAGGTTATGGAGATCCAGATCCTCCAGCATACTGACGAACTTCACGAAGATGTGCGCCGTACACTCCGCGTCATCGACTGCCCGGTGATGGTGCCCGAGGTCGATGTTCAGTGCCTTTGCAACCGTGTCCAGCTTGTATTTTCCGAGGTTCGGCAGCAGGACGCGCGCCAGCGCCACGGTGTCCACAGATGTGAAATCATGATCATAACCCAGCCGCCTGCAGTTTTCTTCGATGAAGCTGACATCAAAGGCGGAATTGTGCGCAACCAGCACACAATTCTTTGAAAATGCGAGAAATCGTGGCAGGATCTCTTCGATCGTGGGGGCATCCGCAACCATCGCATCGTTGATCGAGGTCAGATTCTCGATCCGCAGCGGAATCGGGACAAGCGGGTTTACAAACTCGGAGAAGCGGTCCACGATCTTCCCGCCGCTGACCTTGACCGCACCAATCTCGATGATCCGGTTCTCGACAGGCGAAAATCCGGTTGTCTCGAGATCGAAAACCACAAAATCTCCCTCCAGGGCCTGGCCCCTCGAGTTGACAGCCGTCTCCACCAGGTCATTTACCAGGTAGCCTTCGCACCCATAGATGACCTTGAAATCAGAATCCTCCGGGATGGCCTTGTAAGCGTCCGGAAGCCCCTGCACAACGCCATGGTCCGTGATCGCGATCGCCTTGTGTCCCCAGGAGGCTGCCGCCTTCACCAGATCGCCCGGCTCCGACACGGCATCCATCGCACTCATCTTGGTATGGCAGTGAAGCTCGACCCGCTTCCTCGGCCAGGTATCGCTGCGCTTCTGCCGGAAGTCGGCAATCTTCATGATGCCATAGATATTTCCGATGGTCAGATCCGAATCGAACTTGTCGATCGTCGTGACCCCTCTGACCTTGATGAACATCCCTGTTTTCAGCTGATCTGTCAGCTGCGGTGCCCTCTGGGTGTCGAGGAACATCTTGATCCGCATCGTATCGGTGAAATCTGTCAGCGTGATGATCAGGATGGTCAGATCGCTGCCGCGCTTTGTGTGAATGTCCCGCGTCTCGATCTCCGAAACCTGGCCGCGGATTGTCACATCCCCCATCTCTCCGAGAATCGACTTCATCTCAATCGGCAGATCCTCAAAGTCCCGGCCGTACAGCACATCCGGGTTGCTGCTTCTGACAAGTGACTCACTTCGCTCCGAGTCACCTCGCAAACCCGAGTTGCCTCTTCCTCTGCGGCCTCTGACGCCTTGGCTGCCCTTTCCTGTCTTTCCGGTAAACCCGCCCGTTCTGCTGCCTGGAGCCATTCCGGCCGTTCTGCCGCCTGCTGCGCCGCTGTCTCCAGCCGGCACCGACTCGCTGTTACCGGCAGCTGTATGATCTCCATTCTCCAGAGCTGCGGCAGGTTCTGCATCCTGCATCTTCTGAAGGAGACCTGCCTCCCGCAGCGTCTCCTCCGCCTTCTGCATCGTCTGAATTGCCCGGAACTGACGGGTCTTCTGAGCGGTGCTGGCTTCCTTGTAGCCGACTGTCATTCGGAAGTCCACGCCGCAGCGGTCTGTGAAAATTTTCTCAAGGATCGAGCAAAGCTGCTCCTCATAGCGGCGGGCGACGATTGTGTCCTCGAGTACCAGATGGCACATTCCATCCTCCCCGAATGTAACATCCGCATGCCGAAAGAGATTGCCCAGGCACTTGTCGTACTGATCCAGCTCATAGAGAATCGATGCCCGGTAAGCCTTCATCAGATTCCGGGCATTGTATTGCTGCGACAGACGGAACTTTTCGATGATCTTCGTCTCCATCCCGCTGTCGGAGCAGACCTCCTCATCGATGCGCTTTTCAATCCGCCGGATGTCCTTCTTGTCAATCAGACGGTCTGCTTCGACATAGATCTTCAGCGTGGTGTGCTGCGCGTTGACCGTGACCCTCGTCACGGTCAGGTGCGGGTACAGCTCCGACAGTTCCTCATCTCCCGCGCAGACGCCTGGAAATGTCTCTTCAAACGACTTCGTCAACCCTTGTATCTCCTTTATCCCAGTTTCCCTGCTCCTGTTTCACCCTTCCCGTCGGTTCGTCTCCCACTTCTGCACAGGCAGAAAAACTGCTTCATTCACCCTCAGTCCTCCCAGTGATCCAGTTCCCACTTGAGGGCAGGCAGAAATTCCGATTCCGGGATCTTCCGGATGATCTCTCCATGTTTCATCAGCAGTCCCTCGCCCTTCCCACCAGCGATGCCAAGATCCGCCTCGCGGCCTTCGCCGGGACCATTCACGATACAGCCCATGACAGCCACCTTTATATTCAGCGGATAGCTCTGCACAAGCTGTTCGACCTGGTTTGCGAGGGAGATCAGATCAATCTGCGTCCGACCGCAGGTCGGGCAGGATACCACCTCGATCCCGCCCTCTCTCAGTCCCAGCGTCCGGAGGATCAGCTTCGCGCTCCGAATCTCCTCAACCGGATCTCCCGAGAGCGACACACGGATGGTATCCCCGATTCCCTTCGAAAGGATCAGCGCCAGGCCGACTGCCGACTTGATGTTTCCGGATATAACCGTCCCGGCCTCCGTGATGCCGACATGAAGCGGATAATCCGACTGCTGCGCAAATTTCTCATACGCCTCCGCACACATCAGGACATCCGAGGACTTGATCGAGACAACCAGGTTGTTGTAGTCCATCGATTCGATCCAGTGTACCTTGTCCAGTGCACTCTCGACAAGGCCATCCGCCGTCACACCTCCGTACTTTTCGATGATCTCCTTCTCCAGTGAACCGGAATTGACCCCGACACGGATCGGCACATCCCGCTCCCTTGCCGCGTCGACGACGGCCAACACCCGCTCCTGGGAACCGATGTTTCCGGGGTTGATGCGGATTTTGTCCGCCCCGTTCTCAATCGCCGCGATCGCCAGCCTGTAGTCGAAGTGAATGTCCGCGATCAGCGGAATCGAAATCTGCCGCTTGATCTCTCCCAGCGCCTTCGCCGCCTCCATCGTCGGAACGGTACAGCGGATCAGCTCACAGCCAGCCTCCTCCAGCCGGTGGATCTGTGCCACAGTTGCGTTTACATCTTCTGTTCTCGTATTCGTCATGGACTGGATCAGGATCGGGTTCCCGCCGCCAATGACGCGATCTCCGATCCTCACTGTCCTTGTATGTTCTCTTGTCGTCATCCTTCTTGCTCCTGTTCCCTCTGCCGCCAGTTCTGTCCCCTGCTCCAGATGTTTCGTCTTTCATTCTGCCGCTGCAGGCGTGAAGGTTCTCGATGCCATCGGATCGTGTGGGTCTGCCGCTGCCTCGATGGCTTCCTTCATCAGCGTTGCCTGCGCGCCGATGAGCGCCTTCCCCCTTCTGTCAACCTTCTCATAGGTATTGTCCGGCATCAGCACATGTGCCTTCATCGTATCCGCCAGCTGCACATCCAGGATGTGTCTGGCCGCTCTCGCACTGTCCGCATCCTCGAGCGGGAACATGATCTCGACTCTCCGGTTCAGGTTCCGCGGCATCCAGTCCGCAGAAGCCATATAGATCTCCGGATGCTCCCCGTTCGCGAACCAGAAGATGCGAGCATGTTCCAGAAAGCGTCCGACAATCGAACGAACCGTGATATTCTCCGAAACCCCGGGGATTCCGACCTTCAGGCAGCATATCCCGCGCACAATCAGCTCGATCTTTACACCGGCAGAACTCGCTTCATACAGCTTCGCGATGATTCCCGGATCGCAGAGCGCATTCATTTTTGCGATGATGTGCGCGTTCTCATTGGCCTTTGCGTGAGAGATCTCCCGGTCAATCAGTGCATACAGCTTTGACCTGAGCCAGATCGGCGCCAGGGAAAGCCGGTTCCAGTGCTTCGGCTCACTGTAGCCGGAAAGCATGTTGAAAACGGCCGTCGCATCCTCCCCGTAGGCAGGTCTGGCTGTCATGATTCCGCAGTCCGTGTACAGCTTGGCGGTTGAATCATTATAGTTTCCGGTCGCCAGATGGACATACCGGCGGATTCCATCCTCCTCCCTGCGGACAACCAGTGCGATCTTGCTGTGCGTCTTCAGGCCGACCAGTCCGTATATGACATGGCAGCCCGCCTTCTCGAGCATTTCCGCCCACTGAATGTTGTTTTCCTCGTCAAAACGCGCCTTCAGCTCAACCAGCGCCGTCACCTGCTTGCCATTCTCGGCGGCCCTCGCCAGCGCCGCCACAATCGGCGAATGTCCGCTCACGCGGTAAAGCGTCATCTTGATCGCCAGAACGTCCGGATCGTCGGCCGCGCTGCTGATGAAATTCACGACCGGATCAAAGGTTTCATACGGATGCGACAGGAAAATGTCCTTTTCCCGGATTGCATCAAACAGGGTCATCCCATCCGGCAGGTTCATGAGTGCCGGGACCGGCTGCGGGACGTACGGCTTTTCCTTCAGGTTTTCAAAGCCCTTCATCCCGTACAGCTTCATCAGGAAGGTCAGGTCCAGTGGTCCGCTGATCTTGTAAATGGCATCCGCTCCGACCCCGAATTCCTTTTTCAGGATCTTGAACAGCTTCTTATCCATCCCGTCCTCATACTCGAAACGGATGACTTCGCCCCACTGACGCTTCCGGAGCTTCTTCTGGATCTCGTCGAGCAGGTCGTCCGCATCGTCCTCGTCCAGTGTCATATCGGCATTTCTCGTGATCCGATACGCATTCGCACAGACAACTTTATAACCGGAAAACAGCTTTCCCATGTTCCGCTCGATGATCTCCTCGAGCAGGATTCCGGTTCTTGTGCCTTCCTTCGTACAGGGGATCTCGATCACCCTCGGGAGCACGGACGGGACCTGGACGGTTGCGAACATTGTCCCGTCCTTGAGATCGATCTCCTTACCATCTTTGCTGTCCTTGCCGTTGTCCTTGGCTGCCTTCCGGGCGACCCGCTCCCCTGTTCTGGTCAGGTTCTCCTGTACCATCGCCTCGATGGAGCCCTCCGGCGCCGCCTTTGGCTTGCGCGAAATCAGGGCGCCGATGTTCAGCGTCTTGTTGCGCACGAGTGGGAATGGTCTTGAGGAGTCCATCGCCATCGGTGTCAGGACCGGGAAGATCACCTCGTCAAAATAGCGGTCGCAGAAGTCCGCCTGCTGCTTTGTCAGGCTCTCGTGATCGAAGAGAACTTCCATGTTGTTTGACCTAAGTGACGGAACCAGGCTGCGCATCAGCGTTGAGTACTGCCTGTCCATGAACTCGTGGCACTTTTTCTGTACCGCCGAAAGCTGCTGATCTGCCGTCATCCCGGCAATGTCGCGTCCCGAATAGCCGCCCTCCGACATATCCTTGAGCGAGGCTACCCGGACCATGAAGAATTCGTCCAGATTGGAGGCTGTAATTGAGAGAAACTTCAGCCGCTCAAACAGTGGGTTTTCCCTGTCCCTTGCCTCATCGAGGATCCTGTAGTTGAAGTCCAGCCAGGAAAGCTCCCTGTTCGTATAATAAGCCGGGTTCGTAAAATCAACCGCTTTCGCCACGCCTTCCGGAGCCTGTGCGTCATTTCTGACCATTTCATACCCTCCTCTTCTGGTGGAGCACCGTTCTTAAGTTGAACACTTCCTCAAACAGGGAATCCTCCATCGCCAGTGTTCCCTGCTCCAGCGTCAGATCCTCATCCGTCAGCGCTGTGATGATCAGTTTCCCGTCCCGGATCGAAACCTTGATGTCCTGAATCCGCTGCCTGTGGCTGCGGTCGAGTGAATTTGCGGTTCTCAGAATCGCCGTCAGCTTTGCGATGACCAGGTACTCTTCCCTGCTGACAGAGGAATCCTGCACCAGCTCATCGTAGTACTCAAACGGAGCGGTGTTGAACTTCACGACATTGGCGACAATCTGGCGCTCTGCATGGGACAATCCGATAATCTCCGTCGCCATGATGATGTTGTAGGCACAGTCCGACACGTCCGTCAGCGAAATGTACTTACCGCAGTTGTGCAGAATCGCGGAGATCTGCAGGAGCAGCCGTTCCCGTTTTCCCAGCCCGTGGACCCGCCTGGTCTGATCGAAGAGCTTCAGGCTCAGGCTCTCGACAACCCGGATATGATCCGAGCTCGACTTGTACCGTTTGGCGATCGACCGCGACGCTGCGATGATATCCTCGTCAAATGAATGAGGCGCCTTCAGCGCTCCGTTTTCCGCGGCAAAATCGTACGCAAGACCATCCCCGATCGAGACGTACGGCAGCCAGACTGATTTGGAATCAAAGCGATCGAGCAGGGAGCGGCAGATGACAAGGGAGGTCGTGGCACAGACGGCCGTCTCCATCGAAACACCGATCCGAGCCACAATCTCATCTGCATTCAGCCCGACAACCTTCTGATAAAGCTCCATGAAGGCTTCCCTGGAAATCACGGAGCTTTTCTGTTTTTCGGCAATCGGGCGGAAAATCTCCTGCAGCTCCCGATTCGTTGCGATCAGCGTCGTGATCTGTCGGTCCTTCTGGTAAAGCTTCCCGAATCCGTCCAGCTCGTGCTGCATCAGCTCCATCACCAGGCGTTCATAGTGCGCATTGCTCTGGGCAAGCGGATAAAACTGTTCCCTGGTCGAGACCTTTCCGACCCTGATGTTCTGGGTCGTGATCAGCTTATCGTGGTCGAAGACCGAAATCTGGAGGGAGTTGCCACCGATGTCGACAATCGCTGTCCCTGTCTGAATGATCTCCTCAAAGGAGTCCGTGTCCAGCGCGATGGACTTGTAGTCGAGAAACCGCTGCTCGGAATTGGATAAAATCGTCAGTCTCAGCCCAGTCTGCTTCTCGATGTAGTCCTTCGTGATCAGTGCCGTCCTCAGCTCACGGATCGCCGATGTTGCCACCATCCGGTAGCTGTCCACATGGTAGCCGTCCATCGTCTTTTTAAAGGACTTCAGCGTGCGGACCAGAAGCTCCACCTTCTGCGTTGAGAGCGTCCCGCGTGCGTAAGCATCCGAGCCCAGGTCAATCCGCCTGCTCTGGCAGGACAGCTGTAACATCCCCTTCCGCGGGGAAAGCTGGAAGAGCTTCATTTCCGTTTCTGTCGATCCGATGAGAATCGACGCAAATAACTTGACTGCCATTCTCTGCCCTCACGATTCATTAAACTTCAGAAAATCTGTTCCCTGACAGCAGGTAGTCGATGAACTGCTGCGCGCAGCGTCCCGAACGTCCACCGTGCGACAGCTCCCAGCTTCCCGCCTTCCGCAGCAGCTCATCCTGCGGCATGTCGATGCCTGCCCTGCGTGCAAGCCCAAGCACAATCCCATCGTATTCTGTCTTGACCGGTGCGCCGAAGTAGATCGTAACACCAAAACGCAGCGAGAGCGACAGCTTCTCCTGGACAGTGTCCGAGGTGTGCATATCCTGGCGGATATCGCCCTCCTTGTCTCCGTAAGTTTCCCGCACCAGGTGCCGTCTGTTGCTCGTCGCATAGATCAGAACATTGTCAGGACGCTTTTCCATTCCGCCCTCGATCACCGCCTTGAGATACTTGTAGTCTGTCTCATTTTCCTCAAAGGACAGGTCATCCATATAGATGATGAAGCGATAATTCCGGTTCTTGATCTGCGCGATGATGTCGACCAGATCCTTGAACTGATGACGGTAAACCTCGATGATCCGCAGTCCTCTGTCATAGTATTCGTTCAGAATCGCGCGGATCGAGGAGGACTTACCGGTCCCTGCATCCCCGAACAGCAGACAGTTGTTTGCCTGGCGTCCTTCGAGAAAGGCCTCCGTGTTCTCCCGCAGCTTCTTTTTCTGGATCTCATACCCTACCAGGTCATCGAGCCGGATGTGGGCGATGTTCGTGATCGGCACGATCTGACACTGTGTCTCCCCCTCGCGATGGATCACACGGAACGCCTTGTGGAGCCCGAACTTCCCACATCCGAAGTCATGATAGAAGGAATCCAGGTCGGCTTTGAATTCCTCCGGTGTCTCCGCTGCCGAAAGCCGTCCGCACAACGTCTGGATCCGGTCCCGAACCCTCCTGCTGTACAGTCTTCGGTCATCATCCGTCTGGACATAGTCCCGGATCAGGCTGTACAGAGAGACGCCCAGCCTTTCTTCAACATCTGTGAAATCATAGCGGAAATACTCCATCAGGATGCGGACATCATGCAGCGCCGCCTGATTGATACCGCCGTCCACTGCTCCCCTGATCTCACAGGCTCTCGAGTAGGCATTCTCGTTGTAGACCAGAATCCCCGTCAGGCAGGCCTGCCAGAGATTGCCTGAAAATCCCCGCTTCTCCGATGTTTCCAGAATATCCCGGATCAGCGCCGTATAATCTGATACACACTGAAGGCGGAGCTGACAAGCCTTCTGCTGTGTATCCATCTTCGTCTGAAAGGACACGTCCGCCCCGCATTCTGCTCTCAGCTGTGCCAGACGGCTTAAAAACCCATTCTCCGTATCTCTGAAAAGGATCAGTTCCCCTGCGTCATGCATGCATGTCCTCCTGTCACTGTCTTTATGTCTGTCCTAAGTCGGTGTACTGTCTGTGTTTCTGTGTTTCTCTGTTTCCTGCCCGCTTGTTTCCCTGCCTGTTATCCGGTTCTGCCGTCCGACTCAATAGTTCCCGAGAATCTTCATGTTGATGGCTTCCTCCCGGATACCTCTCAGTGCGTTTTTGACACTCGGCTCTGCCAGATTTCCCTCAAAATCGATAAAGAACCTGTATTCCCAGCTGCGCTGGGGAATCGGCCTGGACTCGATATGCGTCATATTGATATTGTTGAAAATAAAATGTGAGAGAATATTGTACAGTGTTCCAGATGAATGTGGGAGTTCAAAACAGATCGAAATCTTCTTTGCATCCTTCCGGAAGATCCGCTGATTGGTCACAATCATAAAGCGGGTCGCATTGGCCTCCTCATCGCTGATGTGCGTCTTCAGGATCTGAAGTCCAAACCGCCTGGCCGCAAATGCACTTCCGATTGCCGCTTCGTCCATCCTTCCATCCTGTGCAACCTTTCTGGCAGCAAGCGCCGTATTACTGCAAGGCTCCGCCTTCCATTCCGGATAGGACTGGAAAAGGCTCTCGCACTGCGCAAGCGCCTGTGGGTGCGAATAGACAAAGCGGATCCGGGAAAGTTCAGTCCCCTTCAGCCCCATCAGGACATGCTCAACGGGAATGATCTGCTCCGCCACAATATAATTCTCAAAATCAACCAGAAGGTCAAAATTATCCGCCACGATTCCGGCTGTTGAATTCTCGATCGGCAGGACGGCGTAATCCGCGCTGCCCTCCGCAATGGCCTCCATGGCGTCCCGAAACCTGGCGACATGGAAACTATTGACGTTCTCTCCAAAAAATGCGTGCATGGCCGCCTGGCTGTATGCCCCCTCGACGCCCTGGAAGACCACACGGATATGATCCGTGTCCAGCCTGTCGACTCCGATGAACGGGAGCCGTCCGCCTGCCCCTTTCTCCACCAGCATCGCATACTGTTTCTTCCGACTCATAGACATAAGCTGTGAGAACAGCTCTTCCACCCCATGCTGGTTGAAATCGCCGTGTGCCAGGTCCTTGACCTCATCCAGTTTCTGCCTCTCCCGCGTTTTGTCGAAGACCTTGACGCCATTCTCGATCTTATAGGCGCCAATCTGTTCAGAGATTTTCATCCGTTTTTCAAAAAGCCTTACTAGCTCGTGGTCGATGCGGTCAATCTCCGCGCGGTATTCCTTCAAATCACCCATTGAATATTCCTTTTTCTGCTGCCTTTCTGTTTCCGTCATCCGTGCACTGCGGGAAATCCTGTCTGAAACCGAACGTCACTCCATGACGCCGGGATGATTTCCAGTATAGCTCAAAACCTGTAAACTTTCTATTGCATGGAGGGATTGAACTGTGTATGATATGTAAGATTCAAACGCAGGAAACTTTACAATGCAACGGAGGTATCAATGAGACACTGCATGAGTCCTTTGGATTTCTCGGTTGAGGAGATTGATCAGCTTCTTGATCTTGCGACCGACATCGAGCATAATCCGGAAAAGTATTCCCATTCCTGTGAAGGAAAAAAGATTGCGACATTATTCTATGAGCCAAGTACCCGCACCCGTCTCAGTTTTGAAACTGCGATGCTTAATTTAGGTGGTAAGGTCCTTGGCTTTTCTTCTGCCGCTTCGAGCTCTGCCTCGAAGGGCGAGAGTGTATCTGACACGATCCGTGTCATCTCCTGTTTCGCTGATATTGCAGCGATCCGCCATCCGAAGGAGGGTGCACCTTACGTTGCCTCCCTTGTCTCTAAGATCCCGGTCATCAACGCGGGCGACGGCGGACATCAGCATCCGACCCAGACGCTCACCGACCTGATGACCATCCGCTCCGTCAAGGGCAGACTCGACAACATGACGATCGGCATCTGCGGTGACCTCAAGTTCGGGCGCACCGTCCACTCCCTGATTTCTGCACTTGTCCGGTATACAGGTATCCGCTTTGTCCTGATCTCTCCGGAGGAACTTCGGATTCCGGATTATGTCCGGGAGGACGTTCTGCGGAAGAACAATGTTCCATTTAAGGAAGTGATCCGTCTGGAGGACGCTCTTCCGGAGCTGGATGTGCTCTACATGACCCGCGTACAGAAGGAGCGCTTCTTCAACGAGGATGACTACATTCGTATGAAGGACTTCTACATCCTTGACCGTGCGAAGCTTCAGCTTGCGAAGCCGGACTGCGCCGTACTGCATCCGCTTCCGCGTGTCAATGAGATTTCAGTCGATGTGGACAACGACCCGCGTGCCTGCTATTTCCGTCAGGTCCAGTACGGCGTCTACGTCCGAATGGCATTGATTCTAACATTACTGGGGGTGAAGGTATGTTAAGCGTTGGACAGCTGCAGGAAGGGGTTGTGCTCGATCATATTCCGGCAGGAAAAGCAATGGACATCTACAAACGCCTGAAGCTCGACCGTCTCGACTGTCAGGTTGCCATGATTATGCACGCCCATTCCAATAAAATGGGTCAGAAGGATATCATCAAGGTAGAGGCGCCGCTTGAGAAGCTGGACCTTGATGCACTTGGCTTCATCGACCACACGATCACCGTCAACATCATCAGAGACGGCAGTATCGTCGAAAAGCAGAAGCTGAAGCTTCCGAAGAAGCTTGTCAACATCATCCACTGCAAGAATCCGAGATGCATTTCGACCATCGAGCAGGGTCTGGACCAGGTTTTCTACCTCGCAGACGAGGAACACGAGATTTACCGCTGCCGTTATTGTGACGAACAGTACCACTCTTCCAAGAAAAAGGGTGTCTGAATCAAGAAAGGCATTTGAAAGCATACCGGAATTACAAGACGGAAAAATGCGCCGGGCAAAAGCCCCGGCGCATTTTCTGTCCTGTCATGCTTTCAAATACAGGCTCATGGCACTGCAATTTACAAGAAGATTCCTCCGGTTTTCCGTGCCTGCCTGAGTATCGTCAGCTGACAGATCTATGCTCTTCGAATAAACTGCTCTGTCTCCTCAGTACAGATAATTTGCATTGACGTATCCGTACATGTTCAGCGATGGCGCATACACATACCAGTACCTGCTGTCCGATGCGTCGATGACCTCGACGGTCTCCCCTGTGTACAGCTTTCCGATCTCGTTGGAAGCATCATACGCCTTTGCCGTCCTGAGTGCCAGATATCCGCTCTGAACCGATACCGTCCAGCTTCCAAGCGAGTAGGTATAGAAGGTGCCGCCGGTCAGATAGTCCTTGTTCACATAGCCTTCCTGTCCGAGCGTCGGCGCATATACCCACCAGTACTGGGCATCACTTGTATCTTCGATATAGACCGTGTCACCGGTATAAAGCTTCCCGATCTCGTTGGAAGCGTCGTAGGCTTTCGCCGTGCGAAGCGCCAGATACCCGCTCTGGACTCTTACAGTCATCGCATCATAGGAAGGAAGATTTCCGCTCACCGCATAGAGATAATGCTGATTCGTGTATCCGGTCAGCCCCAGCTTCGGTGAGTAGACCGTCCAGTAATCCGGGTCATTCATATCGATCACATAGACGGTCTCTCCTGTGTACATCTTCCCGATTTCGTTTGATGCATCGTAGGCTTTTTCTTTCCGAAGAGCCAGATAACCACTGTCGACCCTGACCGTCATCGCAATTCCCGCCACGCTGTACGCCGGGCTGTCATAGACGGCAGTCAGATACTTGCTGTTCACATAGCCATACTTCCCAAGGCCTGGCGCATAGACATACCAGTAGACAGAATCCGACGCATCCGTCACCTGGACCTGATCACCTGTGTAAAGCTTTCCGATCTCATTGCTGTAGTCATAGGCTTTCGCCGTACGCAGCGCCAGATATCCGCTGTCAACATGCACTGAGTAGAGATTGCTCTGCGCCGCCTGCGCGGTCACCGCGCCGAATCCACTGCCCTGAAGAACAGGTGATCCCTCAAGAATCATCAGCAGCATCAGCAGGCTCGCTGCCAGCGGCAGCAACAGCTTTTTTTTACGATCTGTTCTCATATCCTCTCCTCCTGTGTGAAGCCACAATTGAGTGATGACTGTATCATCGCATATTTAAACAAGATAGGCAAGTGATCGAAGGCAGCCTTAAGAAAACTCATCGCCAGTGGCAAACTTTCTTAAAATTGGGCTTTCTCATCCGGTCATTGTGTAGTACCATTACACTACTCTGACAACCACTTCATCACACAGCGGGCTGATCACCCGTTTGAGAGGTACAATTCTTTGATTGCAGTCAAAATCTCTGATAACAGATCCTTTCTGTCCGCGCTCTTCACCCGCCCCGTCTTTGATACATTCATCCTCGGAGAAGCTCAAATTACAACCTATACAACCTTCCGGATTGACGGAACCTGGCATCCGGCTTACTTCAGCGAATCCCTGGGCAAGTCATCAGCAGCGGTGCCTTTGTCTTCAGGACAGGATCCCTCACACAGAAAGATGCCCGCCGCCGGACAGGTTTCTGAACACCTGTCAGCCGGTAGCGGGCAGCCTGTGGAAGCGCCTGAAAACGGCCAGATGCGCGCTCAGGAACCATCCTGGGCACGCATCCGGCCGATTGTACGCGCGATCGTCAGCGGAAAGCACTCACCGCTCAGCTTCCGGATCATCCTGAAGATGCCGGACAAAGGCATTCAAAGCATCCTGTCCTCCGGCGGTCTCTCCTGCAAAGTGAAGGATGTGAACGGCCTGTTTCTGAACATCACCTATCAGAATGAGGAGATTCTCTGTACAAGCGGTGTTTCACTGAAGACTTTTACACTTGATAAATCTCTGGACAGGATCTGGGATGACATGATGCTCCGCTTCTTTGCTGCAAGGAGCATCGCTATTGAACTTCAATAACCAAGTTCTGAAAGGAAATCTCCATTCCGACGATGCCTGCCGGCAGGGGAATGACCTCCGCCGGCAGATGGTGTCCAGTCCTGGTATCTGGCAGTTACTCTTCTGCCACAAGCAGCATCATCTCATTGGATCTCCTGATAAAGTCCGCCATCTCATCCGGCTTCAGCGGACCATTTGCAATCGCTGCCAGATCATACAGCTGCTTTGCAAACAGGCCGGCGTGCGCTCCATCCTGATGAGCCAGCATATACTTCACAATTCTGTTGTTTTCGTTCAGCGTCAGCGTCTCATCTGGGGCAAACATGTCCGTGTCCATGCTGCCGGATCCTGCGCTGTACATCTTCATCATGTCCTGCATGCGGCGGCCTTCCTCGGAGAGCGTCAGAACAGAGGATATGTTTTCATCCTTCAGTCTCTCCACTCTGACCGTCAGCTTATCCTTCTTCAGAGCATCCTTAAACAGTTTCTGAAGCTCCTCGGTCTCCTTTTTCAGGCTGTCGGCATCGCCCTCTTCCTTCAGAGAACCGGTGACATCGGCATCGATGCGGCGGAAGGAAAGGTTTTCGTTCTGAGACTCCAGCTTGGAAATATACGGCGTATCGATGTTCATCTTCATGACAACTGCATCCAGCTTCTGTTCCTTGAACAGCCGGATGTACTGCCCCTGCTGAACCTCGTCTGTGACGTAGTAGATGACCGTCTTCTCAGGCTTTTCTTTCTCGTCGCCGGACTTATGGTCCGCTGTCTTGCCCTCTGCCATCCGGTCAGCCTTCTCCTCATCGCTCTGGCTGTCAGCTTCCTTCTTCAGATCCTCCGGATTTTCTGTGAAATCGACCGTATCATCGGCCTTCTTTGATTCCACCGTCTTTGCAGATGTTCCGGCTCCCTCGACCGTTCCTTCTTCCGCTTTTCCGGATGCCTCTGACTGGTTTGAAGCAGCTTCCTCCGCTTTCTTTGGCGCAATGTGCTCCAGGTATTCCTTCAGCGTGAAATACTTCCCGTTAATGTCCTTGAAGAGCATGTAGTCCTTGATATGCTCATCAAACTTCTCGTCCTTCAGGCAGCCATACTTCAGGAACGGATTGATGTCATCCCAATATTTCTCAAAATCCTCGCGCTTTGTCTTGCACATGCCGACAAGCTTGTCCGCGACTTTCTTAGCGATATAGTCGGACATCTTCTTCACGAATCCGTCATTCTGAAGCGCGGAACGGGATACGTTCAGCGGGAAGTCCGGGCAGTCCACAACACCCTTGAGTGCGACCATGTACTCCGGCACGATCTCCTTGACATTGTCGGCGACAAAGACCTGGTTGCTGTAGAGCTTGATGGTTCCCTCGATTGACTCGTACTCGGTGTTGATCTTCGGGAAGTACAGAATCCCCTTCATGTTGAACGGATAGTCCATATTCAGGTGGATCCAGAACAGCGGCTCCCGGTAGTCATTGAATACCTTGCGGTAGAAATCCTTGTACTCATCATCGGTGCACTGACTTGGTGTCTTCTGCCAGAGCGGATGGATATCGGAGATGGAAACCGGGCGCTTGTTGATCTTTACCATGTCCTTCGCAGGCTCGACCTCGACCGTCTTCTTGCCGCCCTTTCCGTCATCCTCTTCACGAGTCACCGCATCATGATGAACCGGTCCGACGACAACGTCGTCCTCCTTCACCTCGTCCGGCTTCACTTCCTCGTATTCCTGCGGCGCGTCCTCCTTGCTCAGGAAGATTTCAACCGGCATGAAGCTGCAGTAGCGCTCCAGCACCTCACGCATGCGATATTCATTGGCAAATTCCAGATTGTCCTCATTCAGATGAAGGGTCACGCAGGTACCGACCTGGCTGTAGTCGCCATCGCCAATCGTGTAGGTGTCTCCGCCATCACACTCCCAGTGAACCGGTTTCGCATCCTTCTGATAGCTCAGCGTATCGATCGTGACCATGTCGGACACCATGAATACGGAATAAAAGCCCAGACCGAAATGTCCGATGATGTCATCCTTGTTCGCCTTATCCTTATATTTTTCAAAAAATGCTGTCGCACCAGAAAATGCAATCTGGGTGATGTACTTCTCCACTTCCTCAGCGGTCATACCGAGGCCGGTATCGATGAATTTCACGGTCTTCTTATCCGGATTGACAAGAATCCGGATCGAATCCTTGAACTTGTCCGGATACTGATATTCTCCCATCATCTCCAGCTTGTGCAGCTTAGATATAGCATCACAGCCGTTGGATATAACCTCCCGGACGAAGATGTCCTTGTCGCTGTACAGCCACTTCTTGATAATCGGCAGCATGTTCTCGCTGTTGATTGAAACATTACCTGTTCTGGTTTCCATATTGATTTCGCCTCCTGCATTTCATGAATTGGAAAGCGGTCAAACCTGACCTTATATGCGAGATTCTAATTCTGCCTTAGACAAAAGTCAAGGAAAATTTAGCACTCATATTTGGTGAGTGCTAGCAATCTGAGTTCGCCCGGCATTCGATCCGGCCGTCATCTCTTGCTCCGCACTCGATGATGAGCGGTCGCCTTCACAAAAAAAGATCAGGAATCCACTCGAAAGGACTCCTGACCTTGCCATCACCAAAAATTTGTCCTGCCTTCAGTTCTGATCATCCGGCTGTTGATCGGCTGCCTTCTCAGGCTCCGATGGGCTCTTTTCTTCCGCTGCATCCCCTTCTTCTGTATGCTCCGCAGGACGCTCCTCCTCTGTCACCGTCTCGGAAAACTCATCCCCCGCGTCTTCCTCCGCACCGGCAGTCTTCTGTTCCTCAGCCTTCTCCTTCATCTCCGCCTCAGCAGCTGCCTGCGCAGCCCTGGAATCCTCGATGGACTTCCGGATGGACTCGACTTTCCTTCCGGCTGCCTTGATTGCCTCAATCTCATCAAGAAGATCCGGATCGGCATCCTCCCCGTGGAGTTCCATATATCTTCGCCCAAACTTCTCAAACGCAGCGGCTTCTTCTTTTCTTGCGTCCGCCAGCTTGAGCTTCAGGCCTCCGACCTCGGCAGCATTCTTTGCCCTGCCGTATGCAGTCTTTGCCCCCATGCTCAGTGCATCCGCCACATTATTTCCCACCTCACTGATCTTGTCTCCAAGATCCGCATCCTTCAGCTTTCCGGTCAGTTTATTGAGCTTTCCGCCCAGATCATCCAGCAATGACATATCGAGACCTCCTCCCTGTCACCCTCTCCTGCTTGCTTCCAGATTCCCAGATATGAGCGTCATCGCGCCCTAATCCGGATCATCCCTTCCTTGTTACCATCGAAATCCGTTATCTGCTAAGGTCATTGTAGCACCTTCCATCTCCTATTGGAATCTGTACACAAACAAATCACAGTTTCGAATCTTCCGAAAAACGTCGCTTCCAGGTTCCGCACGCGGATTCGTACAGCAGATATTCCATTCATACGACAGGATTGGATACAACTCCGACTGAAATGTATCCTGCGAGGATGGCTCCGATATCGGTCCTGATGTCTCCTGTTGTCCGTTTCTCATCCGTGACGGTCACGTATCCATTATGTTCGATATAATAGTCGTGGTACATGCACCAGTGGTCCGGCACACGGTCATAAAGGATTCCCTTCAGCGCCTTCAGACCCACTCTTGGAAAATTGACATTCCAGATCTGCCCTGCCGGGAGCCGTCTGTGAATCAGCTCTCCGGCGATTTGATCCAGATACCGGTCTGCAGCCTCATCACATCCCGCCTGTTCCTGGGAAAAACAGACAGCCGGTATTCCATAGAGTACTGCTTCCATCGCGGCTCCGACAGTTCCTGAATAAACGATATCATAGCCTGCATTGGCCCCCGCATTGATCCCGGAAAACACAATGTCCGGAAAATGCGGATTCTGTTTAAAATACGCCTCCGTTCCGGCACCCTTTCTCCCGGCGTCCGGATCAAGCATCCCGTGGACAACCGACCTGACGCAGTCCGCCGGCGTTCCGTCAAGACTGTAAGCCTTCACTCCCTTCACAGGAAAATCCGGCCTCTCCTTCAGTTCCATCGGCCGGTTCAGTGTAATATGGTGCGACATCCCCGAACACTGGCTCTTCGGCGCTACCACCGTCACCGTCCCCAGTTTTGCCGCGCAGGCCGCCAGTTTCGCTATGCCTGGAGCGTCGATTCCATCATCGTTCGTCACAAGTATTTTCAGCATTCCGTCTCCGTTCCTTTCCTGGCTATCCTGTCCTTCTTCAGCCATCGTCTGCGGACATTCTTGCTTCTGCCATCTCCGGATACACCCTGTATTATAATGGCCAATCCGCTTATTTGCCAGGCACAGTGGGATCTTTTCATCCTGCGGCATTGGTGATACACTTTGGACTGATCATTCTGACTTCTGACCGGACTGGAACGTGCCGGTACTTCGAAAGGATTCCTATGGAGGAACAACGTGTCTCACACAGCCGGCTGATGGCCGGCCTTTCCGGCTCCCGGTATGGCCTGTCTTCCAGCACGCTGAAGCTGTTTGCCTGCATCACGATGCTGATCGACCATACCGGGGGTTCTGTTGTCCTGCAGCTGTTGAATCAGCCAGCCATCCGGGCGAACACTGTCCGTTACAACCAGATTCTGTCCGTCTATACTGTCATGCGTCAGATCGGACGGCTAGCGTTTCCCATATTCTGCTTTCTTATCGTCGAGGGCTACTATCACACACACGACGTCCGCAAATACATGAGGAGACTCTTTGTTTTCTCACTGATCTCCGAGATTCCGTTTGACCTGGCTCTTAAGCCCAGCTGGTTCTATCCGCTTAAGCAGAATGTCTATTTTACGCTCCTGATCGGACTTTGGACCATCTGGACGATGGACCAGTTTCGTTTCCGGAGAATGCTCCGTCTGGTCATTGCCCTGTGCGGAATGACATTTGCCAGAGGCCTCATGACCGATTACAGCTTCCGGGGCATTTTTCTGATCGTTGTCCTCTATCTGTTCCACGAGGAGCGGCTGGTTCAATGCTTTGCGGGTGCTGCCGCGATCGCCTGGGAAACATATGCCCCGCCTTCGTTTATTCTCTGCTACCTGTACAATGGAAAGCGCGGCCTGCGGCTGAAGTACTTTTTCTATCTTTTCTATCCTGTCCACCTGATGATTCTCGGTCTGATCAGATGGCTCTGTATTGCAAAGCTCACATGAGTGCGGTGTGTCTGTTATTCAAAAAAGGGGATTCGCGGATATCCGCGAATCCCCTTTTTCATCCCTCAAACCTGTATGGCATCTGTCACATCATACGCGGGACAGATACTCTCCCGTTCTGGTGTCGATCTTCAGCTTATCACCCGTGTTGACGAACAGCGGTACCTGAATCTGTGCGCCTGTCTCAACGGTTGCCGGCTTGGTTGCACCTGTAGCGGTGTTGCCCTTCAGGCCCGGCTCGGTCTCGGTGACCTCAAGCTCTACAAACAGCGGCGGCTCGATTGCGAACACAGAGCCGTTGTAGGAAAGAACCTTCACGTTCTCGTTCTCCTTGACGAACTTCATGCTGTCGCCGACAATATCGCTGTTGATCGCGATCTGATCGTAGGTCTCAACATTCATGAAGTTGTACAGATCACCGTCCTGGTACAGATACTGCATATCGATGCGGTCAATTCTTGCCTGCGGGAACTTCTCAGTCGGGCGAAACGTTCTCTCGACAACGCCGCCATCGATGACATTCCTGAGCTTGGTACGGACAAATGCCGCCCCCTTGCCCGGCTTGACATGCTGAAACTCCATGACCTGCATAACCTGTCCATCGATCTCCAGTGTAATGCCGTTCCTGAAATCGCCTGCTGATACCATATAAATTCCTCCTTATGTCCTTATCACATATCCGTAGATCGCATCGCATCTTTTCATTCCGCCATGCATCGCTTTATTTTATGCCATTTCACGGCTCAGTTCAAGGGCTTTTAACGGCTCAGCAGGGTTCATCTGCCGGTGGGCATCTCAACAGACAGAAATCCATTCTTCCGCCTCCCGGCAGCCTTTTCAGGCTGCCGGTGGCTTCGCTGTATCAGTTTCCTCTGATCTCCTGTCTCATAAAGCCGACATAGGAAATCTCAAATGAGACAAATGTCAGTGCCAGCAGTCCGACCAGATGCGGCCAGACCAGAAGCAGACTCTGACCCAGGGACAGATATCCGCTGATGGCTCCAACCAGCTGCGCGTAGGAGACCGCGTTGATGGCTCTCGCGGCCGGGTTCATGATAATGGACGCCGCTTCCGAGTACAAATAGTACGGAGATATGCGGTTCAGCCCTGTATTCAGGTTTGCATTTTTCAGTGCGTTGACCGCCTGCTGATACTCCGTGCTGACCGGATACACACCGTCCGCAATGATGCCCGCAAGCAGACTCATGAAAATCGCGAAGAACAGCCACAGCGCAATCGATGCAAGTGCGGAGGTCGCTGCATGGCGTGTGAACACCGAGAACAGCATCGACATGGCCAGCCAGAAGCAGATATACACGATCGTATAGATCAGATAGATCAGCACTCTCGTGATCTGTTCCCCATCCGGCTTGATTCCGGAGAAAAGGAAGCCCGCCGCGCCAACTGCGATACCGGTCGCAAACACCATGACTGTGATCAGCGTTGCCGACGCCAGAAACTTTCCGACGATAATGGAGTCTCTGTAGATTGGCTGAGAAACAAGCCGGTTCAGCGTCCCATTGCTCTTCTCCGAATTAATTGCATCGAATCCCAGAATCAGCCCGATGAACGGTCCGATCAACGCAATCAGGGACATATAGGACGGGATCGAGTTACCAGAGGTCGTATACAGCTTCAGGAACATGAAGGTCGTATCAAAGGAATCTCCCTTTCCCGAAGCCGCAGCATCCATGGCTGATTTGATCCCCGTCAGCGCACCGTACACACTCGCAATCGACAGTGCTGCTACAATCACCAGGATGATGACCAGACGCTTGCTGCAGATATGATCCGCCAGTTCTTTTTTGTACAGCGCATCCAGACTGTGGTAGCGTACCTGACGCCTCTCCTCGGCAGCCGCTTCCTCCTCAGGATCCTTCTGGGGTTCCATTTTCTCGACAACACTGTCGACCTTTTCCTTCACGGCGTCGAGTCCCTTTTCCTTCTTCGGCTTCATCCCGAACCAGGCACGATTGTCGGAGGTTTGTCTTTTTGTCCCGGCCTCAGACTTTTTTTCTGCTGCCGTGCTCTTTACCGGACTTGACATGGTTTGCCTCCTCTTTCTCTGCCTGTTCAAAATAAACCCTGTATATCTCATCCAGGTCTCCGCCCTTCTGACGCAGGTGGAGCAGCGTATAGTGATTCACACCCAGAAACTCCGTAATCTGTTTCCGAAGATCCCTGTCCGACTCGATGATGAAGCGGTCGCCTTCCTTCGACACCTTCTTCACACCGTCCAGTGTGCCGATGAAGCCAAGGAACCGATCATCGCAAGGCTCCACCTCAATCTCAAGGACATAATGTCCTTCCGAGACAATCTTCCTTCCCAGCTCGTTGATCTTGCCTGACGCGATTAAATTACCGCCGACAAAGATCCCGACCCTGTCGCAGATCTGTTGGATCTGGTAGAGCTGATGGGAGGAAACCAGCACGGTTCTTCCATCCTCGACAGACAGCTGCTTGATCAGCTGCAGGAACTCACGCATGCCCTCCGGGTCCAGACCGAGGGTCGGTTCGTCCATGATGATAACCTCCGGGTCCTTCATCAGGACATCGGCAATCCCGAGCCTCTGCCGCATACCCTTTGAATAGGTACTCGTTTTCTGATTGCCGGCATAAGTCATTCCGACCCGCTCCAGCAGCTGATCGATCCTGCCATCAATCTCCCTCTCCGGCACACCGTTGAGACGTGCTGTGAAACGGAGGTTCTCTCTTCCGGTCATGTCCCCGTAAAACCCGACATTGTCCGGAAGATACCCTGTAATGCGCTTGACCTGAAGGGAGTCTCTCGTGCAGTCATGCCGATCGATCGCGGCACTGCCGAGTGTCGGCTCAGTCAGCCCGAGCAACATCAGTATCGTCGTCGTCTTCCCCGCACCATTCGGCCCGAGCAGCCCGAAAATCTCTCCCTTTTTAATGCTGAGATTGAGATGGTTGACTGCCACCTTGCTGCCGTAAGCCTTCGTCAGGTCTTTGGTGCGGATGATTGTATAATCTTCCGACATTTTTTATCTCCTGCCGAACTTGCGGATAATAGCCCCAAGGCTGACAACAAGTGCTGCGATGATCACGATGGCGACAACGCCCCATCCCGTATGATTCTGGACAGAAACACGCAGATCCGCCTCTGAGCTTGCGTTATCGTTCTTCGCCGTAATCGCTGTGACATAATCTCCGATGACTGCATCCTTTGCCGGTGTGATGGTTGCGGTTACCTCTTTGGACGCACCCGGATCGATCGAGTCGATTGTACTGTTGTCAAACTCAACATTCCAGTCCGTGGATGCCTGAGACGTCAGCTGGACATTCTTCAGTGCGACATTTCCTGTATTCTGGACTTCGAGGGTAACCTTTTTGCCCTCTCCGGCATAAGCCTTCGCAGAGAGATTCCCGGACGGAGTCGTCAGAGTCATCCCATATGTTCCCGTGACCGTGACGGTCAGCGGCAGCTTCAGTGTCTCATCGCCGGATGTTGCGGTGCAGTCAATCTCATAATCACCCTGCTTGGCATCCTTGGACGGTGTGACTGCAACCGTGATGGAGGAGCTTGATCCTGCGTCAACCGGTACGGAAGCCGACTGTGCAGATGCCCCGGACGGTGTAAACGTAACGGTCCATCCATCCGGAACATTGTCAGCTGCCAGCGCATACGTTGCGTTCGCAGAACCGTTGTTCTTCAGTGTCGTGGAAAAGCTGAAATTTGTGGAAGAAGCGCCCTGCTGCTCCGGATACTCTGCCGTGAACTCGCCGGCTGCAACACCCTTCTCATTCTTGTCAACCTTGACTGTCAGCGGAAGCTTTGCATCGGTACTGTCACCCTTGGCTTCCAGCGTCAGGTTGTAGGTTCCCTCCTTCGCGTCCTCCGGGATGGAAAGTGCGTAGCTCAGTGTCGGCGAAGCCTCCTTTGTCTGCGCTGCCGCGACATGAACCATCGAGACTTCTGACGATGAGCCCTTGAAGCTTCCTGTCCAGCCATCCGGCAGATCTGCGGCGCTCAGCTCAACCGTGTCCTGTTTGTCCCCGTCATTTGTCAGATAAAGTGAAAATGTGGTGGAGTCTCCCGGCTTGACAGACACACCCGGATAATCCGTGCTGAACACGACGTCCGTTCCCGATACAGTGGGGGCCGGTGCCTCTGTCTCCGACTGCGAGGCTGTGCTGCTGCCGGCAGCATACGCGTTAACCGATGTGAAGGACCATGCCGCGATGGCGCTGCACAGCACTCCTGCCAGAACCACATTTTTCGCAATCCCGGCTCTGTTGCTTCTTACCGTTGCCTTTTCCATGACTTTGCTCCTTTAATTTTTTGAAGATTTGTGTCGATCAGGCAAAAAAGCGACACACAATTGTCAACGTCTAAAGTAAACGCATTGTGTGTCGCTCCTGTTATGGAACTGTGTTCAATTTGTGAACGGGTGTCAGCTCTCTGTCTCCGATTCCGCCTCTGTATCCGTTTCCTGATTCATCAGGCTGACATTGATCCCGTCCAGAACGGTTGTCCGGTAAAGCTTCTCATATTCATCCTCAAAGCCCGCCTGAACCACCAGACCAATTTCATCGTGGTTGAAGAAGTAGTATTCGCTGTCGGAGATACCCTCCGGATACAGACAGCCGCAATACTCGTAATACTTGCCATCGTCAACGTTGTAGACGAATCTCGAGATGACCATCAGGGACTTGTTTGCACCGTTCAGCAGCACAACCGACCCGATCGGAAGCCAGTCATCTGCCTTCAGTCCGTTCTCATTCTTCGCTTCCTTCAATGCGTCAAGGTCAACCGTCGCCTCAATTTCCGACTCTGCCTCAGACTCACTGAATACACTGTCTGTTTCCCCGGGCATCTCCTGGCTGCCCTCTGTCTGTTCCTTCTCTGCCTGCAACTTCACGGTTCCACTGACGGCGCTGCCCGCCTTCTCAGTGGTCTGACTCTGTGCTGCATATGCCGGTGCCGCGGAGAGCATCACGCCTGCGAGCACCGCTGCCAGAATCTGCCGCCCTGTTTTCTTTACCATCATCTCAATCATCTGAGTTATTCTCCTTTATCGTCAGTAACTGTTCTTCTTCTCATCTGCCATCCGCTTCATCTCAGCTGCAGTTGCGCGCACCGCATCCGTAATCTGGACGCCTCCAAGTATTCTGGCAAGCTCATCCGTGATAGCCTCTCCCGTCAGCTGCCGGACGCCGGTGTGCGTCTTGCCGTCCTCGGAGCGCTTCTCAATCAGGAAATGTACATCCGCCATCGACGCGATCTGAGCCAGGTGCGTAATCGCAATGACCTGTCTGTCCCTGGAGAGCTGCGCCATCTTTTCTGAAACCTTCTGGGCTGTCCGTCCGGAGATTCCGGTATCGATTTCATCAAAAATCAGACACTCAATTTCATCCTTCTTCGCCATCACGGTCTTGATGCCCAGCATGATTCTTGACAGCTCGCCGCCGGAGGCGACATGTTGAAGCGGCCGGAGCGGAAGGCCCGGGTTCATCGAAATCAGAAATGATGCCTCATCCATTCCATTGCCGGACGGTTCCTTCAGCTTCTCAAAATGAATCTCGAACCGGACATCCAGAAAGTTCAGGTCCCTCAGAGAGCGGACAATCTGTTCCGTGAGCTTTTCCGCCGATGTTTTTCTCAGGGCTGTGATGTCTCCGCAGACCTCCAGCAGCTCTTTCCGGCTCTTCTCTGCTTCCGCCTTCAGTCCGCTGACATAGGCATCGAAATTGCTCAGACGATCAAGCTCCTGCTGCCGCGCATCCCGGTAAGACAGGATGTCTTCAATCGTCCTTCCATACTTCATTTTCAGATGGTTGATCAGATCCAGCCGGTTGGAGACCTCCGAAAATTCCTGCTCATCATAGCTGAATGCGTCGATGTAGCCGGACAGGGCGCGTGTGAAATCGCTGAGCATGCCTTCTGCATCCGAAAGGGTGCTCTGAAGCTGCATCAGCTCCTCATCGTAGGACGCAACGGCGGAAAGCTCCCCCGATGCCCTCGAGATCTGGGAGGACGCATCGGTCTCGCCATCACCGTCGGTCAGCCGCTGGACCACTGAGAGCGCTTCCATGATTTTCTGGGCGTTCGAGAGAAAACGGAAGCGGTCCTCCAGCTCCTCATCCTCACCAAGGTGAAGGCCTGCATCGTCGATCTCTGAGACCTCGAAGCTGATGAAATCCATATTCTTTGCCCGGTCTCCCGCATCCCGCAGCGCTTCCTTCAGTTTCTGCGAGGCAGAGGCGTACGCCTGATAGAGCATCCTGCACCGCTCTTTTTTCTTCTCCAGTTCCTCCCCTGCAAAGTCATCGACCAGTTGCAGGTGATACTTCGGATACAAGAGTGACTGATGTTCATGCTGCCCATGGATATCAATCAGATCGGAAGAAAGTTCCCTGACAAGCCCGATCGGAACAACTTCTCCGTTGATCCGGGAGATGGACCGGCCCTTCCGGAATGATCTGGATATGATGATCTGTCCATCCATGTCCGGGATATCGTGTTCCTCCAGCCATACCTTTACTCTGCCGGACTGAGTCTCGAAAATCAGCTCAACAGACGCATGATCTGCATTCTCCGGCACGTAATCCTTGAAGGATCCTGAGCCGAGCGCGACCCCCAGCGAACCGATCAGGATCGATTTTCCGGCGCCTGTCTCCCCGGTCAGGATGTTGAGTCCGTCCCCGAACTCAATCTTTTCCTCCTCGATCAGCGCCATGTTTTTCACGTGAAGTACTCTCAGCATTCACTTACCCCTGCGCACGTTCTCCCGCGTCGCTTCCCTCTTCTCCATCCCGGCCGGTGCAGATCCCCCGGATCTTGTCCATCACGACCGGTGTGTCATCCAGGGAGTGGATGGCACAGAAAATCGTGTCGTCTCCGGCGATGCAGCCGGCAATCTGCGGCCAGTTCATGGCATCCAGCGCGGCAGCCACCGCCATCGCCATCCCGGATACCGTCTTGATCACCAGGATGTTTCCGGCGCTGTCCATCGACACGTAGCCCGCCTTCAGAACCCTCAGGTATTTCTCGTCCATCAGACTGTCAGCCTTCTGTGTCTCAAGCGCCACGTAACGCTGACGGCCTTTTTCAGTCGGAATCTTCGTGAGATGAAGCTGGCGGATGTCCCTCGAAATCGTCGCCTGCGTCACCACAAACCCGTCCTTGTTCAGATAGTCCGCCAACTCCTCCTGGGTCCCGATCTCGTAGCGGCTGATCAGATCGAGTATTCTTGCATGCCTGTTGATCTTCAAATTCATTTACCTCAATTTCTGCCGGATGATTTCGACAAAGCTTGTATGGTTGATCTTGATGATATGCGTCTTTTTCTCCGCCTTCGTCACGACCACCCTGCTTCCAGGCGTGAGTGCCACTGAGGTGTCGCCGTCGAACATCGCCTCCGCAGGTTTCTCCCGGTCCTCCGCCTTTCCTTTTGTGACTTCCACTGTCACCGCCACATTATCCGGCAGGACAATGGAACGGGAGGTCAGGGTATGAGGAGCGACAGCCGTCAGCAGCATCAGAGAAGCCTCAGGCTCAACGATCGGTCCTCCTGCTGAAAGGCTGTAGCCGGTTGATCCGGTTGGCGTCGACACGATGAAGCCGTCTGCCCGGTAGGAACACAGGAAAATGTCATCGACAAACAGGTTGATGTCGATGACCCGCATCGCACGCCTCCCGATGACGATATCGTTCAGCGCCATGTCCCGCATCAGCACCCGGTTCTGGTGATAGACCGTTCCGGCGATCATCATGCGGTCCTCGATGGAAAAATCATCCCCCATCAGTCGGTCCAGCGCAACCGGGACATTCTGAAGATCAATCTCCGCCAGATAGCCGAGCGATCCCATGTTGATGCCAAGCAGCGGAAGCCCTGTTTCCACCAGATCCCGGGATGCCTGGATCAGCGTACCGTCCCCGCCGAGAACCAGAACCCCCTCTACATCGGGAGGAATGGCTCCCGCATCCGTGTACCTGTATCTTGAATCCGGCGCGGAGCGCGCCTGCTCCTGGATGTAGCACTTCTTTCCATGGTCCTCCAGATACTTCCGGATAAACTCTGCCTCCCTGCGGCAGGTATCCTTCTGCTGGTTCGCAATGACATAGAATCCGTTCATGCCTCTTCCCCGGTTTTGCCCAGACTCAGGTGCGCGCTGCTTACGACTTCTGTGATCAGCTTGTCCGTGACGCTGCCCTCGCTGTCTTTCTGCCCTTTCACAAGGTCAATCAGGTATTCGATGTTGCCCTCCGGCCCTCTGATCGGCGAAAATGTCAGTCCGTTCGGCGTCAGACCATGCTCCAGGGCATAATCACGGACCTTTCGGATGACCTCCTCATGAACAGCCGCATCCCGCACCACGCCCTTCTTGCCAACCTTCTCCCGTCCGGCCTCAAACTGCGGCTTGATCAGGGCAGCGATGCGCCCCTCGTCCGACAGAACGCCGCTGACCGGTTCCAGGATCTTTGTCAGCGAGATGAAGGAGACATCGATCGATGAAAAAGATGGCCTGTCCGGGATATCCTCCGGCGTCAGGTAGCGGGCATTGAACTTTTCCATGCAGACCACACGGCTGTCATTTCTCAGCTTCCAGTCCAGCTGTCCATGCCCGACGTCGATCGAATAGACCTTGACTGCACCGTTCTGAAGCATGCAGTCTGTAAACCCGCCTGTGGAAGCCCCGACATCCATACAGATCAGGCCATCCAGCCGGATGCCGAATGTTCCGATCGCCTTTTCCAGCTTCAGGCCGCCACGCGATACGTATGGAAGCGGGTTGCCCTTGACTTCAATTCTGGAATAGACATCAAACTTTGTCCCTGCCTTGTCTTCCTTCTGCCCGTCCACATAGACCTCACCGGCCATGATGACAGCTTTCGCCTTTTCGCGGGAATCAAAAAAGCCGCCACGCACGAGAAGGACATCCAAACGTTCTTTCACTTTCCCCTCCGTCAGAGCCCGATAAACCTGGAAACCACTTTTCCGTAGATGCTCTCCGCGTCAATGCAGCACTCTTTTTTCAGCACATCCACCGAGCCATGCTCGATGTAGGCGTCCGGAAGCGCACACACAAGCGTCGGAACACAGCTTCCGATGGCACAGAGGTATTCCAGGACACGGCTTCCGAAGCCGCCGGAATGGACATTTTCCTCCATTGTGACAAGCAGCTTGTGTTCTCCTGCCATCCGGGTGAGCGTCTCCTCGTCGAGTGGCTTGACAAACCGACAGTTAACAATTGTGCAGGAATAACCGTTCTGCCTGAGGCGCTGCCTGACCTCAAGCGCCGTCTGGACCATGCTGCCGACTGCGAGCAGGCAGATATCGCTCTCATCGTAGAGCACCTCCCAGCGGCCCTCCTCGACGGGAGCCCGGAACTCCTGAAAGCTGTCGCACGCACTACCCCTTGGGTACCGGATCGCCACCGGTCCGTCCGCCTCGTGAATCGCCCAGCGGAGCATATCCGCCAGCTCCCACTTGTTTTTTGGAGCCATGACCGTCATGTTTGGAATCAGTGACAGATACGACAGGTCAAAGATCCCCTGATGCGTCTCCCCGTCCGCGCCGACCAGGCCTGCCCGGTCGATTGCGAAAACGACATGAAGATTCTGGAGACAGACGTCATGAATCATCTGATCGAACCCGCGCTGCAGAAACGATGAGTAGACAGCAAAGACCGGGATCATCCCGCCGACTGCAAGCCCAGCACAGAACGTCACGGCATGCTCCTCCGCGATGCCGACGTCAAAAAACCGCTCCGTATACATCCCCCGGAACCGCCTCAGGCCCGTTCCCTCCGCCATCGCTGCCGTCACAGCGCAGAGGTTCGGAACCCTCGCTCCTTCCTTACACATGACTGTTGAGAATACGTCTGTCCAGTCCGCCTTTGTCTTCTTCGCCTTCGGCAGACCGGTCTCTATGTCAAACGGTCCGGTTCCGTGGAACCGCTCCGGCATTCTCTCTGCAGGCCCGAAGCCTTTTCCTTTCTTTGTCCGGACATGGACAATGACCGGACCCTCGACCTTCTTCGCATTCTCAAACAGCCGGACCATCTGATCGATGTTTGCTCCATCCACCGGTCCGAAGTACTTGATGCCGAAATTCTCCAGCAGTGCGCCGCCAGGCATCAGAATCGTCTTAAGGTTGTTCTTTGTCCGCCGGACGCGCTCGACCGCCCAGCCTCCCGCAAGCGGAAGCTGCCTCAAGGCATCCTCCGTGGCTTTCTTGAGATCGGTGTATCCCTCACTTGTCCTCAGATCAGACAGATACGTACTCAGGCCGCCAACATTCCTGGAGATGGACATCCCGTTGTCGTTGAAGACGATGATGAAGTTGGTCTTCAGGTTGGCAGCATTGTTGATCGCCTCGTAGACCATGCCGCCCGTCGCGGATCCATCTCCGATGATCGATACGACCGAATAATTTTCACCTGCCAGATCCCGCGCACGGACAATCCCGAGTCCTGCGGAGATCGAGGTGGAGCTGTGTCCGGTGTCAAACACGTCGCAGCTGCTCTCAGACCGCTTCGGAAACCCGGACATGCCGCCCAGCTTTCTCAGAGAGGTGAACCCCTCCTTGCGTCCGGTCAGAATCTTGTGCGTGTAGGACTGATGACCCACATCCCAGATCAGGCGGTCCTTCGCCGGATCAAACGCGAGGTGAAGTGCCATCGTCAGCTCCACCACACCAAGGTTCGAAGCCAGGTGTCCGCCCGTCACGGACAGCTTCTCGATCAGAAACTGCCGGATCTCCTCTGCCAGCTGCGGGAGCTGATCATGCGGAATCTTTCGAATATCACCTGGCTGATTGATCTTCTCCAGTACCATAGGCTCACTTCCTGCGGTTCGTCAGAGAGGCGAGAAGCGCTCTCAGGAACGGATTCTCCGCCTCCAGATCGTCAAACTGTTTGAGCGCGCGCGCCGAGAGCTGTCTCACAGTCTCCTCTGCTGCCTCCACGCCATGTATACCCGCATAGGTCGTCTTTTTATTTCTCTCATCCGACCCTGCCGGCTTTCCGAGTTCCTCCGTCGTTTCTGTCATGTCGAGAATATCATCGCGGATCTGGAACGCATTGCCTACATCGGTCCCGATTGCCTCCAGCTTTGCAATCTCCGTGTCCGGCGCTCCGGCCAGCACAGCGCCGATCATCAGCGAGGCCTCGATCAGCGCCCCGGTCTTATGGCTGTAGATATAGTCGATCTGCTCTTCTGACAGCGGCTGCCCGTCCAGCTCGACATCGACAGACTGCCCGCCGAGCATACCGCCGGGACCCGTTTTTTTGGAGAGAATCTGAAGCGCCTTTGCGACATATGCCGTCTCCTGCCCGCTGCAGCGGGCAAATGTTCCCGCCGCTGTCTCATATCCAAGGCTCAGGAGTCCGTCACCCGCCAGAATCGCCATCGCCTCGCCGTACACAACATGGGTTGTCTTCTTCCCGCGCCGGTATTCATCGTTATCCATCGCCGGAAGATCATCATGCACCAGAGAGTGCGTATGGATCATTTCCATGGCAGCCATGAAAGGCTCCGCCAGTTTTTCATTTCCGCCGTACATCCGGCAGGTGCTCTCGATCATCAGCGGGCGAAGGCGTTTGCCGCCGGCCCGCACACTGTAGTTCATCGCCGAAAGAAGCGTCTCATCCGCCCCCTCCACAGCCGGGAGAAATGAACAGACGACTTCGTCCGCATGCCTTGTGCGCTTCTTCAGCTCCTCTTCGAAATTCATCCTGGCACGATCCTCCTTCCCTCTTCCGCACGCTGGTTCTGCCTGTATGCGCGGCGCATCATCATACGTACAGGATGCTGCCGCATCCAGTTTACTGGAAATCGACCTCCGTCCCGTCATCCTCCAGCGCCCGGACCTGTTTGTCCACAAGACTGATCCGCTTCTCCGCCTCCTTCAGAAGGGTATCTCCCTCCTTATAGAGAGCAAAGGCATCCTCCAGGCCTGTCTCCGGATTCTCCATCTTTTTTGTGATTTCCTCAAGCCGGCTGAAGATCTGCTCCAGCGTCATTCCATCTGCCGTTTCCCATGCCTGGCTCTGGTCCATCTTCCGGTCTTCCTGTCCCTTCTCCGCCATCGATCCTCCCATATGCATCTTCACCCGAAACGCTCCCTGTTTGTCCCCCTTTATTTTGTGGACTGAGGCTGGAGTCCTTCCGGCCGGATCTGCTGTACCGTTGCGTCCAGACTTCCATCCTTGAGCGTAATGTTCAAAAGCTCTCCCCGCACAAGCGAGGATACCGACTGAACAGCCCTTCCTCTGCTGTCGGCAACAAAGGCATAGCCGCGGTTCAGATGGTCCTGCGGGGAAAGCATCCGTACCTTTGCCTCCAGTACCTTGTATCTGCCTTCCGTCCCCTGAAGTCGCTGCCGCATCGCTGCCCTCAGCGGCGGCACCGCCATCCGAAGCTGATTTTCCGTTTCCCGGATCTTTGTCTTTATCCTAAGATCAAGATTCAGAGCGCGCACAGCCTCCCGCGCACTGTCGACTCTGGCCCGGCAGGCATTTGTCATCCGCTCCTGCAGGTTTTCGAGCTGCATCATCCGTTCTCTGAGCCGGCCTGCCGGGCCCTTCGCCTGCAGACGAAGCCGGTATCCCTCCGCTTCTCTCCGGACATACGCACACTTCTGCATCATCTGATTTCTGAGCCGGACCCTGTCCTGCTCAATGCCAGCCCGAATGGAAACCATGTCATCTACAGCGAGTTCTGCGGCCGCCGAGGGCGTCGGTGCCCTCAGATCCGCGACATAGTCCGCAATGGTGAAATCCGTCTCATGTCCGACCGCGGAAATGATCGGTGTCGAGGCATTGAAGATTGCCTCTGCGACGACCCGCTCATTGAATGCCCACAGGTCCTCGATGCTGCCTCCGCCGCGGCCGACGATGATGGTGTCAACATGATGGCTGTCGAGCAGCCGGATTCCCCTAGCGACGCTCTGTGCCGCCCCCTCACCCTGAACAAGCGCCGGGTAAAGCAGGATCTCGATCCCGGGGTTGCGCCGTTTAGACACGTTGATGATATCCCGTACCGCCGCTCCGGTCGGTGCCGTAACAACGCCGAGCCTTTTGATATAGTGTGGAATCGGCTTCTTGTACATCTGGTCAAACATGCCCATTTCCGACAGCTCGCTTTTTAACGCCTCAAAGCGCTCGTACAGCGCCCCGATTCCGTCCAGCCGGATCGCCGATGCGTACAGCTGATAGCTTCCACCCTTCTCGTAGACGCCCATGCTTCCGAAGACAATGACCTTCTGACCATCCTCCAGCCGGAAATTCAGCTTCTTCCGGTTTCCGGCAAACATAATGCAGTTTACCTGTGCCAGCTCGTCCTTCAAAGAGAAATAGATGTGCCCGGAGGAATGATACTTACAGTTCGAGATCTCTCCCTTGACATAAATCCGCGTCAGAAAGGGGTCCGCCGAGAACATCTGGTGAATGTAGCTGTTGACCTGGGCAACTGTGTAAACCGATCTCTGCGTGCTCATGCGTTCTTCTGGCGCTGGATTTTTGCGAGAATCCCATTGACAAAGGAGGAGGAATCCTCACCGCCGAACTTCTTTGCTAGCAGCACTGCTTCGTTGATCGCCACGCCCGCCGGAATATGCTCGTCAAAGAGAAGCTCGTATACCGCGACTCTCAGGATGCAGAGATCGGTTCTGGCCATGCGTCCTGTCTTCCATCCGGTCGACGTTTCATCCAGAATCTTGTCAATTTCCGGTACCTTCGCGCAGACCTCCATCGCCCGCTGACGGACCTCATCCTGATCCTGCGGCTGCACCTCGCAGGGCGGGAACTCCAGCTCCTCCCCACTCTCATGTGTAAAGTACAGGTCAATCTGCTCTGAAACAGCCGCCTGGTCCGGCCACATGTACGGGGCATCCTGTCTGTGGGACCGCAGAAATTCACAGGCAAACAGGATCCGGAACACATGCTCTCTCAGTTCTCTTCTGGTCATAAAAATCTCCCTGTACAGAAAAAGCCATTGCATGAACACCTCTCCCGACCGGGACCACCAGTATCTCTGCAACAGCCTCTGCTGTGTCGTATGATGATATGAAAGGTACGATAATGATGCTGTTATTCCTTCTCAGCAGGCTGCTGGGACTTGCCGACGACAATCGAAGCGACGCGGATATTGACCTCTCCCACCGAGAGCCCGGTCATGGTTTCGATCGCGGTCTTGACCCTGTCCTGCACCTTTGCGCAGGTTTCCGGTACATTGTAGCCGTAGCGCACATTCACAGACAATGTGACATTCGCCTGCCCGTCTGCATCGACAGACAGCTTCACGCCCTTGCCGATGCTCTTGATTCCGAGCCTCGAGATGACGTCCCTCGTGACGTTCCCGCCCAGAGAGGCAACACCCTTCACATCTGATGCCGCAAGCCCTGCAATGATCGCAACCACATCATCCGCGATCTTTACGACACCCTCGCAGCCGTCTGTATGCATCGTTATGGTATTGATATGAGCTGTTTCAGAAGACATGTGACAACCTCCCTGACTATCCTCAGACTTATTTATACCGATTCTATTACAAAGAAGGGTTGTTTGCAACCGCCGCCCGTCAAACAACTTCCGATTCGCCGAATTCCGCAAACCGCCGCCGTTACCTGGCGAATTCTGCAAGCCTCAGCTTCGGATTGCGTTCCTCGACCATACCAACTGACCAGCTGTTTACAAACAGAAGCAGCGGGCGTCCCTTCAGATCCACGATTCGCTTCATATCAGAGGTCCCGGTAATCTTCTCCGGCGCCACCTCCTCCGGATTCTCGATCCAGCGGATATACTCGTACGGCAGATCCTCCATACGGATTTCAACGTTGTACTCATTCTCCAGGCGATACTTCAGAACATCGAACTGCAGCATGCCAACGACGCCGACGATGGTCTCCTCGAGGCTTCCGTTCGGCTCCTCGAAGATCTGGATGGCGCCTTCCTGCGCGATCTGTGTCATGCCCTTGACAAACTGCTTCCGCTTCATCGTATCCATCGGCCTGACACGGGCGAAATGTTCCGGTGCAAAGGTCGGGATCCCCTCATAGGCAAACTTGTGTCCCGGCATGCAGACTGTATCTCCAATCGAGAAAATGCCCGGATCGAAGACCCCGATGATGTCGCCCGCATATGCTTCGCTGACCACGTGTCTGGAGGACGCCATCATCTGCTGCGGCTGCGACAGCCGCAGCGTGCGCTTTCCCTGCACATGGTAGACTTCCTTGTCCGCCTCGAACTTTCCGGAACAGATGCGCATGAAGGCGATTCTGTCACGGTGCATCTTGTTCATGTTCGCCTGAATCTTGAACACGAAGGCTGAGAACGGCTCCTTCACCGGGTCGATCGTGCCGCAGTCCGCCTCGCGGGCAAGCGGCGGCATCGTCATCTCCAGGAAATAGTTCAGAAAGATCTCGACGCCAAAGTTTGTCAGCGCTGACCCGAAGAACACCGGGCTCAGCTCTCCCTTTGACACCTTCTCCTGGTCAAATGCGGCGGAGGCGCCGTCGAGAAGCTCGATCTCCTCCTCCAGCTTTTCCTGCGCATCCTGCCCGATGAAACTTGTCAGCTTCGGGTCATCAACCTCATAGATGGTTTCCGTCCCTTCCTTCGTTCCCTTCTCCGTCCCGGAATAGGTCACGACATGTCTGCCTCTTCTGTCGTAGACACCCTTGAAATTCTTTCCGGACCCGATCGGCCAGTTGATCGGACAGGTGGCAATTCCAAGCTCCGTCTCGATGTCGTCGAGCAGATCGAAGGTATCCCGTGCATCGCGGTCCATCTTGTTAATGAATGTAAAGATGGGGATGTGCCTCATGACGCAGACCTTGAACAGCTTTCTTGTCTGGGCCTCGACGCCCTTGGACGCATCGATGACCATGACCGCCGAGTCTGCCGCCATCAGTGTCCGGTAGGTATCCTCCGAGAAGTCCTGATGTCCCGGTGTATCCAGAATATTGATGCAGAATCCCTTGTATGGAAACTGAAGAACAGAGCTGGTCACGGAGATTCCTCTCTGCTTCTCGATGTCCATCCAGTCGGAGACCGCGTGGCGTGCCGTCGCTTTTCCCTTCACGGAGCCGGCCAGGTTGATCGCCCCTCCGTAAAGCAGAAACTTCTCCGTCAGGGTTGTCTTTCCGGCATCCGGATGGGAGATGATTGCAAAGGTTCTTCTTTTCTCAATTTCCGTTCTCAGGTCACTCACTATAAACTCCCGGGGCATGACTTAATCATCAGCCATGCCCTCTCACGGCAAAGCCGTACATGATTCCTGCACGGAATGTCCTGGCGCTGGCTGATATCTGCATGAATCCCCACTATTTGTATAATCGTCAATACCATAGCGGATTCTATCAGCAATGCCAGGGGCTGTCAACAAACCTAAGACAAATGAAAAGGGACATCGACAACTTCTCTTGAGGTGACCCCTCAAAGTTAGACTTTTTTACGAGACGACTTTGGTCGTCTCGTTTTCTTTATGCAGCTAAAAGATGGAGCCTGTATTGA
>OCVV011358489.1_pt1 | contig 123089 bp, 113 predicted proteins | sample 1539721 | NCBI WGS metagenome assembly OCVV01 (sample SAMN02144230, study PRJEB22623) | gut metagenome | biome: sheep rumen | host: Ovis aries | place: New Zealand
CCCGCCGAGACTGCGGCCGCCGCGGAATCCGCCGCGCCTTCCGAGGCCAGCTCTCCTTCAGAGCCTGCCGCCGCGCTTCCCGCGGCTACTGTCGCGCCGCCAGCGCTTGTTCCAGCCGGTTCTGACGGAAACAATAAAGTCACCGCCGTCGTAAAAAGAATCGGCGGCGACGTCGCGCTTCAGGACGGCGTTGTCAGAATGGAAACCGTAAGGGAAAGCGGCGCCGTTTTGTTCTATGTCGTGAACGGAAAGAAAGCCTATCCCGCCGTAAAGACTTCGGAATACGGACAGAGCAACTACCTTTCGATTTTTTTCGGGGCCAAGGAATACCGCCTGAACAAGTTCGGCCACTGCTCCTACAGCTACGACGTGTCTTCCAATTCCATCACCGAGACGATGTTGGTAAAGGATGTCGCGGAAGTCGCCGCCGTCTACCAGTTGGAAAAGTATTCTCCCAAGGACAAGGACACGAATTGCGTTCGCGTAAAAATCACTGTAAAGAATTTGTCGCAAAAAAAATCCGCGCTGGCGCTTAAGGCCGTTTACAACCTTTGCCTTGGCGAAAACCGGCAGGCCCATTACTCAACCGCCGCCAACAAGTCGATCGGCTCTGAATATTTGATGATTCCGTCAAAAGAGGACGCTTGGGTAATTTCAAGCGACGGACAGAACGCCGTTGAGTTTGTCCTTTACGGAAAGGGAGTGACTCCGCCCAAAAAGGCCGTCATGGCCAACAAGGACGTCATCGACCTGGCCACTCCGATAACGCTCTTTAATCCAGGAAACACGTTCCACTCGATTTTGTCTTACAACGATTCGGCCCTGGCCTTGTTTTGGGATCCGGTTGAAATCGACAAGGACGCCAGCGTAAGCTATTCTTACGCGATCAATTTTTCGGACAGCGACTTTCAGAATTCAGGAAAGGAAGTCCTTGAGGACGCGCAAAAAAAGCCCGCTGACGTTGAGGAAAAGCCAGCCGCTGAAAATTCGCCGGCGGCGCAGGACAAGCAGCCTGTCGCCGTTCCTGAAGGATCTGTTGACCCTTCCAAGTTGAACAAGGAGTACGTCCAGCAATTGATAAACCACATCAACTCTCTGGAGCAGGGCGACCCAAGCCTTAACACGCTGAAAATCCAGCAGCTGCAGACCGAGCTTGACGAAATTCTAAAAGTCTTAAGGAGCGGAAAGTGAAAAGCGCGATAGACCAGGCGCGCTACTTGATGCGCTGCCGGGATTTTGCCGGAGCGATTCAAGTCCTTAACGAAAAGCGCGGAGTGTACGAAGAATCTTTTGACTACAACTACACTTTGGGCCTGGCCTTTTTGTACGCCGGAGACACGGGCAGCGCCTCGCAAAGCTTTGAGGCCGCCCGCAAAATAAAAATCAACGACGTGAACCTCTTGCTTGCCCAAGCCGCGATCCACTTGCGCCGGGGCACCACCGACCGCGCGGTCCAATACTATCTTGACATCTTGGACTTGGACCCGCAAAACCCCGACGCAAAGCGCTGCCTTGACCTTGTGCGCTCTCATGGCGACTACGAGGAAATTTGCCGCTGGGTTGACGACGGCCGCATAGAGCTTTACTATCCGCGCTTGGGCTTTAATCCAAGGAAGTTTAGGAACCTTGTTTTGGTTTTGCTGTGCGGAGCGCTTGCCGGCGCCCTGGCCGTTCATTTTTGGCCCAGGAACTTTTCAAAAAGCTCCCGCGCCGACTTGACGTCTCTTGTCCTTTCGATTGACGACAGCGCCAACGCCCGCGGAATAAAGAAGGCCTACAACCAGGCGCTTGAGTACTTTGAGGAGCGCCGCGACAACATGGCCCAGCGCGAGGTGAACCGTGTCCTTAACTCGACCGCCTCGACAGGCCTAAAGCAAAAGGCGCGAAGCCTTATGGGCTACTTTGAGGCGCCGGGCTTTGACAGCCTTAAGGACAACTTTACTTACAGGGATGTGGCCGAGCAAAGCTCCCTTTACCTTGACTGCTACGTCGACTGGTCGGGCCGCGCCTCCAACGTGGAGCGGGGCGACTCTTCGCTTTCGTTTGACTTGCTTGTAGGCTACGAAGACCTTAAGGACTTGGAGGGCATTGTCCGCGTCTACTTTGACTTTTTGCCCGACCGCGCGCTCGACCCCGAAAAGCCCGTCCGCGTCCTTGGAAAAGTCGGCGTTGACGGAAACAAAATCGTCCTTAAGGGCCGGTCCATCTATCAGAGCGTAAAAGAATTCTAAAAAAAAAAAGACCCTATGGGCGGGGCTCAGTGTAAAAAAACAAAAACGCTCCCAGTCAAAAACCTTCCGCCGAAACCGCTTGATATCGGCGCTACTCGCTGTTTGCGTTTGTAACTATTGTACTTAGCCGCTTGCGCGGCTGCGCAAACAGAGAGTTTTCGTCGGAAGTTTTTTTCCTTCGCGCTTTTTTATTCTTTATATCAATAGCCCCGCCTCATTTTGTCCGTGTTTTTAGATTGGTCTACTAAAACGTTTTGAGCGCCGCGTAAGCCCGCCGTTTTTGGTAGGAGAAATATAAAAAACGCGGGAAGGAGCTGGGCGGCTGGCGAAAACATTCGCATTGCTCCTGCCGCGATAGCGGCAGGTAGAATAGTTTCAAGGGGCAATGCGCATGTAGCGACGATATCTAGCGGTTTCGCAAGACGCGCAGCAACTGGTAGCGTTTTTTATATTTTATACAAAATACTAGCGGTTTTTGCGCAAAAGCCTTGAAAATTCTTCATTTTTCTTTTAAAATAAACCAAATTTTTAAATAAAATTTATACCTTATGGGTGGAGGTCATATTATATGGCAGAAAAAAAAGAGGCGGCGGCCGCAAGCGAAAAGCTTCAGGCTTTGGAAGCGGCGCGCTTGCAAATCGAAAAACAATTTGGCCAAGGCTCGCTGATGAAATTGGGGACTCAGGCGGACACGGCCAAAATCGACGTGATTCCGTCCGGCTCCATCTTGCTTGACGAAGCCTTGGGAATCGGCGGCTACCCGCGCGGCCGCGTCATCGAAATGTACGGCCCTGAAAGTTCGGGAAAAACTACGCTCGCGCTTCACGCTGTGGCCGAGTCGCAAAAGCTTGGCGGAATCGCGGCCTTCATCGACGCGGAGCACGCGCTGGATCCCGTTTACGCAAAGAACCTTGGAGTCAACATCGACGAGCTTTGGGTAAGCCAGCCGGACACCGGCGAGCAAGCCTTGGAAATTTGCGAAAACCTTGTCAGGAGCGGAGCGGTTGACATTGTCGTAATCGACTCGGTCGCCGCGCTCACTCCGCAAAAGGAAATCGAAGGCGAGATGGGCGACAGCGTCATGGGCTTGCAGGCCCGCCTTATGAGCCAGGCGCTTAGAAAGCTTACCGCGATTGTCGGAAAGTCAAAGTGCACCGTCATTTTCATAAACCAAATCCGCATGAAAATCGGCGTCATGTTCGGAAACCCCGAGACAACGACCGGCGGAAACGCGCTTAAATTTTATTCCAGCGTGCGCCTGGAAATCCGCCGCATCGAAACTATTGACGGAAAAGGCGACGAGGACGCTGTCGGAAACCGCGTGCGCGTTAAGGTTGTCAAGAATAAGGTCGCGCCGCCGTTCAGAAAGGTGGAGCTGGACATTTACTTTGGAAAGGGAATCTCAAGCGCGGCGAGCCTTTTGGACAGCGCCGTAAAGCACGGAATCATCGACAAGCGCGGCGCCTGGTACACCCGCGGCGACGAAAAGGTTGGCCAGGGAAAGGAAAACGCCGTGGCCTTTATCGAAAACAATCCCGACTACAAGATGCAGCTTGAAAAGGACTTGCGCCAAAAGCTTTTCCCGGGCCAGGTCTTGCGCAACAAGGAAGGCGAGGTTGTGACCGAAGAGCAAATCCGCGCCTACGAAAAGGCGATGAGAGAGAAGGGCGTTGGAACGGGAAGCCTTCCGACTGACGCGACTCCTCCCGCAAAGGAAGCCGCGCCCGCAACGCCCGCCGCGCCTGAGGCCAAGGCAGCTCCTGCGCCGGCCTCCAAAAAGTCCGCGGCCAAGTCCGTTCCGGAGGAATTGTTCTAATGCTTCCAGTCGCGCTGGGCCTTGGCTCAAACAGAAAATTCGAGGGCCGCTCGCCCGTCCAAATTTTGGGAGAAGCGGTTTTTGAGCTTAAAAAGATTTTAAAAGGCCTTGAATTTTCCGGAGTGTACAAGACCCGCGCGATGTATTACGAAGACCAGGACGACTTTTACAATATGGCCGTCCTGGGGTACGTCGATGGCGATGCGGATGGCGGCGCGCGGGGCGCCTTTGAGCTTTTGCAAAAGACTCAAGGCGTTGAGGCTCGCTTTGGCCGCGACCGTTCCAAGGAAATAAGGAACGGACCTCGCAGCCTGGACATCGACATAGAGCTTTACGGCTCGCAAAAGATTAGCGCGGAAGATTTGACCGTTCCGCACCCAAGGCTAAAAGAAAGGGCCTTTGTTCTTGTTCCTTTAGTGGAGATTTTGGCAAAAGATGCCGATAATATAAAGTGGAAGGGTTTCGGCTTGGAGACTATATCCGAGTTGAGCCGCGTATGTCCAACGCTTTGCGGGCAGGGGATTGCGTTGGAGCTGGGTTCGGAAGCCTTTCTATCTTATATAAAAGAGGAACGTTATGGAACAAGAGACATTGGAACAGGCGCCTGCCCAGACAGAGACAAAAGCCAAGAAATTTTCAGCCGGCCAGTTTGAAGGCCCGCTAGACTTGCTTTGGAGCTTGATCCGCGAAAGCAAGATCAACATTTACGACATTCCGATCGGACAAATCACAGAGCAGTATTTGGACTACCTTGACAGCATCGTGGACACAGACTTGACCGACCTTAGCGACTTTTACAGCTGGGCGGCCAAGCTGGTTTACATCAAAAGCCGCATGCTGCTGCCTGTGGAAGTTGCCTACGACGATGACGACGACATAGAGGACCCCCGCCAGGAATTGGTCGAAAAGCTCATCGAATACCAAAAGTTCAAGAAGCTCAGCGAGCTTATGGAAGAAAAGGAAGACGACTCTGCCTACACCTTTGAGCGAAAGAAAATCCAGCGCATGCTTCCCTTTGACGACGCCGAAAGCCAGTGGGAGCGCGTGGACACTTGGGAACTCTTGCAGCAAATGCAAAAGATTTTTAGGAACATGGTCTCCAAGTACTCAAACGAAAAAGTCCTTAATATGTACGAGGAAATCAGCGTCAACGAAAAGATTACCCTGATGAACGAAAAGCTGGACGAAGCCGGAAGCTGCATGTTCACAGACCTTATCACAAGGCGCGGAAACGAAATGGACGTCATCTGCGCCTTTATGGCCCTTTTGGAAGCCGTAAAATTCAAGATGGCCACGATTTTCCAAAGCCGCCTCTTTGGCGACATCAAGATTTGCAAGTATGAAGAAGCGGCTTGACATTAATAATTTGTTAAATTATATTTAAATGTAATGAACACTGAAAAGCTTTTTCAAACCGTCGCTTTTCTTTTGAGGAAGAACGACGGGAAAATGGATTATTACAATCTCATAAAGGAGTGCTATATCGCCGATCGCAGGGCGATTGACGCAGTTGGCATTCCTATAACGGGAGATTCGTATGTGTCCATGAATCGCGGGCCTGTTCTAAAAGGACTTTATTCTTTTATAAAGGGCGCGAATGGCGACATTGAGGCGCAGTCAAAATGGAACCGCAGTTTTTCAGTTGTAGAACATAAAATTTCTTTGTTGGACAAGAATATTGCGGACTCGTATCTATCAAGTTATGACGAAAGCGTTCTTTCTGAGGTTGCCAACCAGTTTTATGGATATTCATATGAAGACATGAAAGAATATGCCCACGCTGATGGCAGGTTTCCTGAATGGGAGCCTACCGCCAAAGGTGAGGAAAAACCAATTTCGCTCAAATCAATTATGAAATGCGTCGGCATTTCCGAAAACGAAATAGACCTTTTGCTTGCTGAACAACAGTCCTACGAAAAAGAGGCCAAACTATTTCATTCCAGCTAGACAAAGGAAAATCCTTCCGCGGCATCGTTGACGTTTCTCAAGACGGCAAAAAATATCTGCATTTGCGGATTGTAATTTCTCATGTTTCAGAAAACGGTAGAGCCTTAGTGATTCCAATATCAACCATTCATGAAGGAATGACAAGGTATGATAGAAGTTGCGTCTTGAGCAAGGGAGAACATTCGTTTTTGACGGAGCCGCGCTCTTACGCTTTTTACGGCAGGGCCGAAGCTTTATCGCAAAAAGACTTGGACGAGATTTCTAGGCAAAATAAGCTTATCGCATACGAAGATGTTTCTAAGGAGTTGCTTGAACGCCTTCAAGAAGGCGCAAAAAAATCGCCATTCTTGCAAAAAGTTTTTCAAGAATATTTTGAGGATTTTTAAGGACGGTTTTGGCTTAGTTTTTTTTTATTTCTTCAATTTTGCAGAAATAGGTATGGAAAATAGTGATAAATCATTAAATTTGATGAATTAATTCTTGGAAAAAATGTTAATTCGCCGCTTAGCCAATTCCAGTATGTTCAAAAAGTGCTCGTTCCTAAACGCTAAAAGGACAAGAGCGTAAATTACGGCGCCCGCCGCGGCCTCCAGAATTACGGTCGCGACGTTTTGCCCGACATTTGCCATAAGGAAGGCCACAAAAAGCCCCATCACAAGGGCGCCCGCCGCGTATTGGTAAATTTTGGAAAAGAAATAAAGAGTTCCGCCCAGCGTTTTGTAGGCCAAGAAAATCTTTACGGCCAGCATCAAGGCCTCGGACGTAATGCTGGCGACGGCCGCTCCCGTTATTCCGTACCTGGGAATCAAAATAAAGTTCATGACAAAGTTGACGCAAGCGCCAAGAACTACGGGGTACAAGACATACTTGTTTTTTCTGCGCGCGACAAAAACCAAGTCTGTTATGACAGTGTTGAGTGTGGTTACGAACACTGTCGCGCTAAGAATCTGCATGCATGCGATGGCGGGCTCGTAATTTTTTCCGCAAAAAAGAATGATGACAGGCCGCGCCAAAAGAGCAAGGCCAACGGACATTGGAATGGAAAGCGCCTGCAAAACGTTCGCCGTGTTATTCAAAAGGCTCTTGTATTTTTCCTTGTCGTTTTCCATGTAGTAGGAAAGCCGGGGGAGCGAAACTCCTACAACTGCCGTAAGTATCAGCGTAAAAAGCCGGCCGATTTTTGTCGCGGCGGCGTAATAGCCGACCTCCGCGTCGGTCCGCATGATTCCTATCATCGTCTTGTCCAAAATTGTGTAGACAGACGCGGCCAAAACAGAGGCGGACAAGGCAAAAATCGGCCTTAAATGCTTTTTTATCTCAAAGCCTTGGGCAAAAGTAAAATTAAAGAATTTCCTTGCGTAAAAAAAGTTGCAAACATTGGCGCCTGCCGCCGACAAGACGGTGAATATCATGTACTTGTTTATGTCCTCTGGGGAACGGACAAAGGCGAACAAAAAGGCGAGGCTTATCAATTGAAAGGCAAAGGTGCGGCGCGCGATGTATTTAAATTCCTCTTGCGAAACGATAAGCCATTCCAAGCCAAGCGTGGAAAGCAAAATGCGGGCGCTGGCCAAAAGCAGCAGCGCTTTGTAATCTTGCAATTTTTGCGAAAACATAAGCGCGACCGCAAAAACCGCCAAAGAAATCGCCATAGTGGCAAGGTTTATGACTATTACTTCTGTGGAAAATTTAGAAAGCCGCTCCTTGTCGTCGCGAATTTTTGACGCCTCTCGTATGGCGTAAGAGCCTATCCCCAAGCCGGCGAACAAGACAAAGATGTCAATGACGGAGTTGGCGAAGTTGATTTTTCCCAAGCCATCGGGCAGCAAAATGCGGCTCGCGTAAGGGAATGTAATCATTGGAAAAAGCATTCCAAGGACTTTTGTGAGAATGTTGAATATCGAGTTCTTTTTTATGGATTTTTGTTCCATGCCACTTCCGTATTCTTATTGTAATGCCAAAAGGGAAGCGGGTCAAGGCAACCGTTCTTCTTTACTAACGCCGCCTTTTGCGCTAAAATATCTTTATGGCAAAGAAAAATATCGCGTTAATCACAGGAATCACGGGTCAGGACGGCTCTTTTTTGTCCGAATTTTTGCTTCAAAAAAACTACGAGGTCCACGGAATCATCCGCCGCTCGTCTTCTTTTAACACGGGCCGCATAGAGCATCTTTACATCGACGACCTTATCGAGGACATGCACAAGGACAAAAAAGTCAAGCTTCACTACGGAGACCTTACAGACAGCGAAAGCCTTATCCGCTTGATCCGCGAAATCGCTCCGACGGAAATCTACAACTTGGGAGCGCAGAGCCACGTAAAAGTCAGCTTTGACGTTCCTGAATACACGGCCGACTGCGACGCCACCGGCGTTTTGCGCATTTTGGAAGCCGTCCATTTTTTGGGAATGGAAAAAACTTGCCGCATTTACCAGGCTTCCACCTCGGAGCTTTTCGGCCTTGTGCAGGAAATTCCGCAAAAAGAGACGACGCCCTTTTACCCGCGCTCTCCCTACGCCGTGGCAAAAATGTACGGCTTTTGGATTATGAAAAATTACCGCGAGTCTTACGGAATGTTTTGCGCCAACGGAATCCTCTTTAACCACGAGTCCGAACGCCGAGGCGAAACCTTCGTTACCCGCAAGATCACCTTGGCCGCAAGCCGCATCGCGCAAGGCTTTCAAAAAAAATTGTATCTTGGAAACCTAAACGCATTGCGCGACTGGGGCTACGCAAAAGACTACGTTGAGTGCATGTGGCTGATTCTGCAGCAAAAAAAGCCCGACGACTTTGTCGTTGCCACCGGCGAGCAGCACAGCGTGCGCGAATTTTGCCAGCTGGCCTTTAAGGAAGCCGGCATCGACCTTGAGTTTAAGGGAACGGGCGTAAAAGAAAAAGGCTGCGACAAGAAAACCGGAAAAGTCTTGATAGAAGTCGACCCCAAGTATTTTCGCCCCGCGGAAGTCGAAACCCTCCTTGGCGACCCGACAAAAGCCAAAACCGTCCTGGGCTGGAACCCGACAAAGACATCATTCCCGGAACTTGTTAAAATTATGATGAAGCATGATATGGAATACGTTAAGAACGAGCGCGTGGTGAGAAACAGATAATTATGAATTATAACAGTAAGATTTACGTTGCCGGCCACCGCGGATTGGTTGGCGGAGCGATTGTCCGCTGCCTAAAAGAGAAGGGCTACGCAAGCATCGTCACGCGGACGCACAAGGAGCTGGACCTTTTGAACCAAGCCGCCGTAAACGAATTTTTCGCCGCGGAAAAGCCTGACTACGTTTTTTTGGCCGCGGCCCATGTCGGCGGAATCGGAGCCAACTCCACTTACCCCGCTGACTTTATCTACCAAAACATGGTCATCGGCTTTAACGTGGTGGAAGCCGCCCGCAAAAACGGCGTAAAAAAGCTTATGAACCTTGGCTCCACTTGCATCTACCCCAAAATGGCGCCACAGCCCATCAAAGAGGAAGCACTTTTGACAGGCCCCTTGGAGTCCACAAACGACGCCTACGCGCTTGCAAAAATCAGCGTAATAAAACTTTGTACCGCCTATAACAAGCAGTTTGGCACAAACTTTTTAAGCGTCATGCCCACAAACCTTTACGGCCTTGGTGACAACTACGAGCTGCAGGGCAGCCATGTATTCCCGGCGATGATACGAAAGTTCCACGAGGCCAAAGAAAGCGGGGATGACGTTGTCCATCTTTGGGGAGACGGCAGCCCTTTGCGCGAATTTTTGTTTGCCGGAGACCTTGCCGACGCGGTGGTTTACCTTATGGAAAACAAGGACGCCGCGGACTTAAGGACTCCGACAGGAGACTTTGTCAACGTAGGAACCGGAAAGGAATGCACGATTAAGGAATTGGCCGAAACTGTCCGCGACGTTGTTTACGCCGATGTCGCCGCGTCAGGCCGGACATGCAAGATGGAATGGGATCCGTCCAAGCCCAATGGCACTCCAAGAAAGCTTTGCGACGTGACCCGCCTAAACGCGCTTGGATGGAAGGCCAAGGTTGGCGTAAAAGAGGGCGTGCAGATCGCCTACAACGACTTTTTGCACGGAGAAGTGAGAAGATAGGGGAAGGTCGCTCGATGTTTACGCGCTTTTCCAAATGGCCAGTGGTTTCTTAAGTTTTTTTTCTATTGCATAAACGCGCTTTTTATATTATACTGAAAACATATTCACTGAAAAATAATTCAGTATGACGGAGGCTTCGGCATGTTTATAGGCAGAAAAAAAGAGTTGGGCTTGCTAAAAGCGCAGTTTAAGAGTCCGGATAAGTCCGCAATCCTTGTCTATGGAAAAAGGCGAGTGGGTAAGTCTTCGCTGATTGCAAACGCCGCAAAAGATTTTGACGGTATTGCGATAAACCACCTGTGCGTAAAAACCACTTATGAAGGAAACCTTTCGCTTTTGTGCAGAAGCGTATGTTCCGCATTGGAATTGCCGCTAGCGTCATTTAATACGATATTCGATTTGTTTGATTTCCTTAAGGCGCAAAATAAAAAGATTCTTCTCGTTCTTGATGAATATCAATATCTAAAACAATCATTAAAAGATTCTTCGATTGACTCGTATATGCAATCAATCATAGATTCTCTCGCGCCAAATATAAAACTTGTTCTTTGCGGATCCTATATTTCAATAATGAAAGAGCTTGTGACAGAGTCAAACCCTCTTTTTGGGCGTTTTACGCTTATCATTAATCTTCAGGAATTTGATTATTTGGACGCTTCTGAATTTTACAAATCATTGTCCAATTCTGACAAAGTTGCGTTTTATTCTGTCTTTGGCGGCTCTCCTTACGTTCTTTCAACTTTGGACGCAAAAGAATCCTTGCGGCAGAATATAGTGGAACTGTTGATTCCGCAAAACAGCGTTCTCCGCACTTACATAGAAAACGTCATGTTGAGCGAAATCCGACAGGCTTATGACATTCGGCTTTTTGAGGTCCTTGGAAACGGCAAAAAAAGATATTCAGAGATAGCTTCCTCCCTTGGAGTTTCTGACAACGGCCTTCTGGACAAGCAATTAAAGTATTTGATTTCTATGGAGGCGATTCAAAAGGTTTTTCCCATCAACCGGCCCAAGGATAAGAAAAGGCAGTTTTACCAAATCAAAGATAATTTGATGCGTTTTTATTTTTCATATATTTTTGGAAACGAAAGCTTAATATCAAAATTCGGTGAGGAACGTTTTTATAGGCTTAGTATAGATGAAAGCCTCAATACATTTATAAGCTACAGATTTGAAGAAATAGTTTGCCAATACTTTTCTCGCCTTGCCCGCAATGGCGCAAGGGACGACATTCTTGATGTTGGAAGTTACTGGTACGATGACAATAAAAACAAAAGGAACGGCCAATTTGATTGTGTTCTAAGAACGGACTCCGGCTATGACTTTTACGAGGCGAAATTCTACAAAAAAAAGATGTCGCTTAAAGAGTGTAAAAATGAAGAGGCTCAAATTAGAAATGTTGCGGAGTTGGACTGCGACAAGATAGGCTTTGTATGCTCTTCTGGCTTTAATTTTGAATCAAAGGATTTTGAACTTCTCAATGCGGAAGATATATACTTTATGCCTTAACTTTCTTAATTTTGGCAAATTATAGGACTGCGCAACCGTTCCCATTTGGCAATTATCTGTTTACAAAATGGCAATTTTTATGCTATAATTCGGGCGACCGAAGAAAAAACGGACAAACTATGACCCAAACTAACGCTCAGTGGACAAAAGTTATCACCGCAAAAAGGCGCCTTATGGACTTGCGTCTTAGGGACGTGTGGACCTACCGCTACCTTATAAAGATGTTCATAAAGCGCGACTTTGTCACGCAGTACAAGCAGACAATTCTTGGCCCCTTGTGGTGTGCTATTATTAGTGTAATTCTTCAAATGAAAAGAGTTTCCTTATGATTAATCTTGAGCAGTTCATATCGAAATATGTTACCGAACGCGATTCAAGCCTCTTTGCAAAAGATATCCAGAACAATTTAGTTTCTCTCACAAAGGCTATTAAAGATAAATCAATGCTTGTAATTGGTGGAGCCGGCAGTATTGGAAGTTCATTTATAAAAGCATGCTTGCCGTTCCAGCCAAAAGCCCTTGTTGTGGTTGATGTAAACGAAAATGGCCTTGCAGAACTTACCCGGGATTTGCGCAGTACAAAAGGTATGTTCGTGCCGGATGATTATGTGCCATATCCAATCAGCTATGCATCTACAGTTTTTGAAAAGATGTTCCGCGCTCGCGGCGGTTTTAATATAGTCGCCAACTTTAGCGCACACAAGCACGTCCGCAGTGAAAAAGACATTTATTCTGTAGAAGCTCTTTTGCAGAATAATGTTTTGAATGCAAAAAAACTTCTTGATCTGCTTGTGGAATTTCCTCCTGAGGAATATTTCTGTGTTTCAACAGATAAAGCTGCTAACCCGGTAAATATTATGGGAGCAAGTAAGAGAATTATGGAAGATGTAATTTTCTCTTATTCTGACAAGTTTCCTGTAAAAACAGCTCGCTTTGCAAATGTTGCTTTCTCAAATGGTTCACTGCCAGCTGGTTTTATTGACCGAATGTCTAAACTACAGCCAATTTCTGCGCCAAGTGATGTAAAACGTTATTTTGTAAGTCCTCAGGAAAGCGGGCAGATTTGTATGCTTGCTTGTATGCTTGGAAAAAACCGCGAAATCTATTTTCCTAAGCTTGAAGAAAAGAAAATGAAAACTTTTTCTTCTATTGCCACTGATTTTTTACATGAAAATGACTATGAAGTTTTAGAATGCAGTTCAGATCAGGAAGCAATTGATAAAGCGGAAGATTTAAAGAAGGGTTCAAAAAAATATCCAGTTCATTATTCTGGTTCTGATACAACTGGTGAAAAGGCTTATGAAGAATTCTTTACTGATACAGAACAGATAGATATGAATCAGTTTGAATCACTTGGTGTTGTTACAAATCGAACTGCTCGCCCTGTAAGCGAGATTCATGATTTGTTTGCAAAATTAGAAACTGCTTTTACAAAGTCAAATACGACAAAAGCTGAAGTTGTAACAATTTTACAGGATTTCTTGCCTAACTTTGAACATGAAGAAAAAGGTAAGTCACTTGATAGTAAAATGTAAGAAGGTATAAAGGTATGTCAAAAAAACTTTATATTTCAATGTATCACTACACTCGAGATTTAATACATAGTCGTTATCCTGAAATAAAAGGTCTTGCATACGATTTATTTGAAAAGCAATTGCAGTTCCTTAAAAAGAATTTTACAGTTGTAACAATGGAAGATGTAATTCAGACTATTGATGGTAAAAATGAGTTGCCTGACAAAACTTTGTTACTTACATTTGATGATGGTTATATTGACAATTTTACAGTAGCGCTTCCTCTTCTGAAGAAGTATGGGATGCAAGGTTCTTTCTTTATTCCCGGAAAAACTTTTTCAGAGAATGTCCTTCTTGATGTGAATAAAGTACATTTTGTTCTTGCTAGTGCAGATAATTCAAAAGAACTTGTAAACGATATATATGCCCTTCTAGACGAAGCCCGCAAAAATCCTGAATACAGCAATCTTCCTTCAAATGTAGACCTTTACGCACAGTACGGAATTGCAAACCGTTTTGACGGTGCCGATGTTGTATTCTGCAAGCGTATTTTGCAGACCGCAATTTCTGAAAAACTTCGCAACGAAATGTCTTCAAAACTTTTTGCAAAATATGTTGGTTTAAGCGAAAGCAATTTTGCCCGCGAACTTTACATGAATCCAGACCAGATTCAGTGTATGAAAGATAGCGGCATGTTCATCGGGCTCCACGGTTACGATCACTACTGGCTTGGAAACCTTGAACCTGAACAGATGAAACGTGATGTAGACAAGGCTCTAAGTGTAATGTCTCCTTTTATTGACAAAAATGCTTGGGTAATGAACTATCCCTACGGCTCATACAATCAGAGCGTAATCGATTATATAAAGTCTCGTGGCTGTGTTCTCGGTCTTACCACACAAGTTTCACCAGCTGATCTTACAGAAGAGAACCGTTTTACCTTGCAGCGGCTTGACTGCAATGATTTTCCACCGAAGAGCGAGAACTATTTGAAGTATTAAACTGGTAAATAATAATGAATAAATATGATGAATATTATAATTTTCGATTAGCGAAAATAGCTGATACTGACTCGATAATGAAGTTTATTAGTGAGGAGTGGGGAGAAAATCATATTCTTGCGAAGAATAAAACTTTATTTCTTTGGCAACATGACAGATCTGAATATAATGATTTTGAGAATCTTAATTATGTTCTTATGACAGACAAAAAGAATAATATTCTTGGTATTATGGGATTTGTTGCTTATTCAGATGAAAAAGATAAACTACAAATTTCAGGTGCAATAGTTAAGGTAAAATCGAGTGGGTTGCTTCCTATGACTGGGGTTGAATTTAAGAAAAGAATGGGCGACTTAATTGGCGCTAAGATAGAATTTGCATCTGGTGTAAATCCAATTACAATGAAACCTATTTTTGAGAAAGTTTTGAAACATAAAGTGGGAGTTATGCAACAGTTTTATATGTTGAATCCTAATGTAAAGGAGTTTAAAGTAGCATATATTGATAAAGTTGAATATCTTCCGGTAGAAGACACTGGTTATTCATTAAAGAAGATTTCTGACTTTAAAGCAGCAAAAGAAGTATTTGATTTTGAAATTGATTATGAACATATGAGTCATAAATCAGCTGCATTTATAAATAAACGCTATTTTCAACATCCAATTTATGTATATGAAAAATGGTTAGTTCAAAATAAGGAAAAGGAGACAAAAGGTGTTCTGTTCGGAAGAGTTGTGGATGTTGATGGAACAAAAGTATTACGACTTGTAGATTATAGGGGAAATATAGATGATTTATATTGTATAGGAAAATCTGTCATGAAAATAATAAAGGAAAATAATTTTGAATATGCAGATTTGATGGTTGATTATCTTGATGTAAAAAAAATGCAAAAAGCTGGTTTTTTTTTGCTTGATGTGAATGGTAAAAATATTATTCCTAATTACTTCGAGCCTTTTGAACGTATAAATATCAAGAATTGGTATCAAAATAGTGGTAATGTTGTAATTTTTAAGGCGGATGGAGACCAAGATAGACCAAATATTTTATAATGAGGCTTATATGAATGAACTTCTGACAAATTTAGATGTAATACAGATTCAAGAATATCAACAGAATCGTTATCCTGTGCTTTTTATCGATTTTGTAAATGAAGCAATACCTGGAAAATATGCTAAAGGTTATAAGAATTTTTCTTTTAATGAATGGTTTTTCCCTGCACACTTTGCAGATGAACCAAATGTTCCTGGGTTCGTACAGGTGGAAATGCTCACGCAGATGTTTCTAATGAGCTTTTTGACTATTCCAGAAAATAAAGGAAAGAAAACTGCATTTGTGAATATTAGTAATGCACAATTCAAAAAGAAAATAATACCTGGTGATAGAGTTGATATTGAATCTACATTGCAGTTTTATAGCAGAGGTGTTGCTAAAGGTAAGTCTGTAGGAACAATCAATGGAGAATTCGCCTGTTCAATTGAGCTTACTGTCGCAATACCGGATATTTTGAACCAGTATAAGCCTTTACAAAAATAAATATGATTAGAGTTGCTGATTATGTAATGAATTTCCTTTCAGAAAAAGGAATAGAGAATGTTTTTGTCATTACAGGACGAGGAATCCTTTTTTTGACAGATGCTCTCGCTAAAAATGAAAAATTAAAATCGCTTTCAATGCATAATGAACAGGCGATATCTTATGCAGCATATGCTTATTCAAAAGCAAGAAAAAATTATGGTGCAGCTCTTGTTTCTACAGGATGTGCATCTACAAATTGTGTTACAGGCGTTCTGAATGCATGGCAGGATCATGTTCCTGTTGTATTTATATCAGGTAATAACCCAACATCTGAGAATACAAGGTATACAAAACTTCCAATTCGTACATACGGTTCGCAGGAAGCTGATATTATTCCAATAATGCAGCCGATAACTAAGTATTCTGTAATGATAACTGAACCAGAAAAAATTGCTTTTGAATTGGAAAAGGCATTTTATTTAGCTGACGAAGGTATAAAAGGTCCTGTCTGGATAGATATACCTCTTGATGTTCAAGATAAAAGAATCGAAGAAGAAGTTCTTGAACATTTCATGGTACCAGAAAAAAAAGAATTAAGAATATCTGATTCAGATATAAACTTCATACAAAAATCATTTTTAGAATCTGAAAGACCTCTTTGTCTTATAGGAGGTGGCTTAGCTGCTTCTGGTGCGAAAGATGCTTTAAAAACATTTGTAGAAAATAATAATATTCCTGTTATTTATGCTCCTTCTGCTGTTGATGCTTACCCTTCATCACAAAAAAATTCTATAGGATGTATGTCAAGCCTTGGCGGTTCACGAGAGGCAAATTTTGCTGTACAGAACTGTGATTTACTTTTGATACTTGGATGCCGTATGCCTTCTATGGTTACGGGTGGAGAATATGATAAGTTTGCGCATACAGCAAAAAAGATTCTAGTTGATATAGATGAAAATGAAAGTAAAAAAGGAAATATTGAATACGATAAAATAGTAAAAGCTGATGTAAAAGATATTCTTTGTAAATTAAATGAAGTTGAAATTAAAAAAGCATCTAATGAATGGTTGGAGAAATGTATTCATTGGAAGAACACTATTTCTTTAACTAAAGCGAATTATGAAGAATCTGCGTCGGTTGATTTGTATAATCTTGCAGGAAAGCTTTCTGATACATTAAAAGAACAAAGCATTTTAATATCTGATGCTGGTTTTGAGGAACTAATAATCCCTTCGAATGTCATGTTAAAGGCATCTCAATCTTGTATTCATCCTTTTATGCAGGGAACTATGGGGTTTGCTCTTCCTGCAGTTGTTGGTGCTTCTATTGCTGTAAATAATGAACGTCTAGTTGTTGCTGTAATTGGTGATGGCTCAATGATGATGAATCTTCAGGAGCTTCAAACAATTTCATATAATAAACTTCCTGTAAAAATAATTGTGGTAAATAATAACGTTTATGCAGTTATCAGAAAAAGACAGAAAGATTTGTTTAGAACAAGAATAATAGGTACAGATCCTTCTAATGGGGTTAATACACCTGAATGGAGAAAAGTTGCTGACTGTTTCAATCTTGGTTATATGAGAATTGAGAATAATGGTGAGTTGACTGCAAAACTTGAAGAATTATTCCAAATGAATGGACCTGTTCTTTGTGAGGTAATGGCCGTTGCAGAACAACCATATCTTCATACTTCTATTGCAAGAAATGAAAGGGGTGGTTTTGAAAGACGCCCTATGGAGGATCAGGCACCATTTATGGATAGAGAAGTATTCAGTAAGGAGATGATATGGCAAAAGTAATTCTTAATAATGGTAAAATTATAGAAGATTATTCAAAACCTTATTTTATTGCTGAAGTAAATTCTAGTCATAATGGTAATATAGAGACTGCAAAGCAAATGATTTTAAAAGCAAAAGAAATCGGTGCTGATTGTGTTAAATTTCAGTCTTGGTCTGCAGAAAGTCTTTATTCTAAAACTTATTATGATGCAAATCCTATATCAAAAAGGATTGTAAGTAAATTTGCCTTTTCTGAAGAACAATTTCTTGAAATTATAGATTTTTGCAATAAAATCGGGATAGCTTTTGCATCCACACCATACTCAATAAAGGAAGTAGATTTTCTTTTAGAAAAAGGAAATGTACCATTTATTAAAATTGCAAGTATGGATATCAATAACTATACTTTTTTGGAGTATATTGCAAAGAAAAATACAGCCATAATTCTTTCTACGGGTATGAGCACATACGAAGAAATAAATAATGCTATGAAAGTTATTAAAGATGCTGCTAATAAACGTGTAATATTGCTTCATTGTATTTCTGTATATCCTGTAGATTATGAGGACATTAATTTAAATAATATATTGTCATTACGTGAGCAATATCCTGAATATCCAATAGGTTTTTCAGATCATTCTCTTGGTTATGAAATTCCATGTGCAGCAACAGCTTTTGGGGCATGCGTAATTGAAAAACATTTTACGTTAGATAGATCCAAAATTGGTATGGATAATCAGATGGCAACAGAGCCTGATGAATTCAAAAAAATGATAGATTGCTGTGGAAATGTAGCCAATGCTCTTGGTTCAATGAAACGTAAGGTATCAAAAAAAGAAGAAGAAATGCTTTTAAAAATGCGTCGAAGTGTAATTGCTAAGCATGATTTATCTTCTGGAAAAACACTTGAGTTATCAGATTTTGATTATAAAAGACCGGGAGATGGAATTTCACCTTCAGATGTTAGTTCCATAGTTGGTAAAAAACTTAATAAAGATATTAAAACGGATTATATGATTCGTTTAGAAGATATTGAATAGTCATAGGGGGTTATATTATGACAAATTTAGAAAAATACACAAATGTATTTACAGAAACTTTTAATTTATCAGCCGAAGATGCTGTAAAACTTAAATATCAGGATATTCCTGCATGGGATTCTGTAGGACATATGGGATTAGTTGCTGCAATCGAAGGTGCCTTTGATATTATGCTTGAGGCTGATGATATTATAGATTTGAGCTCTTTTGAAAAAGGAAAAGAAATCCTTTCTAAAAATTATAATATTCAATTCTAACTCATTCTATTAATGAATAAATTACCATTTTCTGATATAGAATTATATTCTTCAGTATATGATTTTATAGATTCCAACATGTATCTATTAATATCTAATAATGAAGCGTTAATTATCGATCCTCATAAAAATGAACAAGCAACTGAATTGTTTAAACGAAATAAAATTCAGAAAGTTGTAATTATGCTTACTCATGAACATTCGGATCATATATCAGGAATATGGTGGTATATTGAAAATTTTGAATGTAAAATTATTTGCTCTGAAAAATGTGAAAAAAAAATTTCATGCAAAAAGAGTACGCGTCCAATGTTGTTGGCTTTTAAGATTGAGGAGGAAGACCGAAAAAACGGTACAAATAACCTTGAACAATTCAATAAGGAATTTGTTTGGACAACATATGAAGCCGACATTACATACGAAAAATCCATGCATTATTCATGGCAAAATCATGAGTTTGAATTTTATGCAATACGCGGACATTCAGAAGGCAGTTCTCTTATTGTCATGGATAATAAATATGCCTTTACAGGCGATTCTTTGTTAAAAAAATATCCTGTAATAGTAAGTTTTCCTAAAGGCAACAGAAAAATATATATTGATGAAACGCTCCCGCTTTTTGAAAAGACTCTGCGGCCTGATGTGACAATTCTTCCTGGCCATGGAGAGCCGTTTGTTTTAAGCGATATTATGATTTACGGCAAAATTAAGGTTGAAATACGATAATTTTTTTGATAATATATATTATTAAGAAGGTTAATCGTGTGGAACTTTGACAGCTTTGCTAAAAATATCGCCGTTGTCATAGAAACTGGCCAAAAAATTTCCTATGAAAATCTCTCACAATATTGCGCCCAGTTTGTTGCAAACATAAAAAAACGCTGCCTTGTTTTCAACCTCTGCAAAAACGAATTAGGCTCTCTTGTGGGCTATGTTGGCGCGTTAAACGCTCGCATTGTTCCGCTTATGGTAAAAGCCGACTTGGACGAAGGGCTTTTGGACCAGTTGATAAACGTCTATAAGCCTGATTATATCAACCTGCCGGCTGATATGGTCGAAAGATTCGCGGACTGCAAAATTGTTTATGAAAACTTGGGCTATGCGCTTTTAAAGACACAATATGACTCTGTTTATCCGCTTAATGACGACCTTGCGCTTTTGCTTACAACAAGCGGTTCAACAGGAAGTCCTAAACTGGTGCGCCAGAGCTACAAGAATATTGAGGCCAATACAAAATCAATTGTAGCCTATCTAGGCCTTTCTCAAAGCGAGCGGACAATAACCACGCTTCCTATGAACTACACTTATGGAATTTCTATCATTAATACGCATCTTGCTGTTGGCGCGTCAATTATTTTGACGGAAAAAACTCTTATGCAGAAAGAGTTTTGGCAGCAGTTAAAGGATTATGAAGCTACGAGCTTTGGCGGTGTTCCCTATACTTATGAAATGTTAAACCGCCTTAGGTTTGAGCGAATGCAACTTCCTGCTTTGCGTTATGTAACGCAGGCTGGCGGAAAGCTTTCGCCGCAGTTGCACGAAAAATTTGCAAAATGGGCAATTGACGCAGGAAAGAAGTTTATCGTTATGTATGGCCAGACAGAAGCGACTGCCCGCATGTCTTATCTTCCTGCGCAAAAGGCTCTGGAAAAATACGGCAGTATGGGAATTGCCGTTCCTGGCGGAAGGCTTTGCCTTGTGGATTCGGGTGGAAAGGAAATCACAGAGCCAGAGAGTGTAGGCGAGCTTGTTTATTACGGCGACAATGTTACTCTTGGATATGCTGAATGCGGCGAGGACCTTGCAAAGGGCGATGAGCGGTATGGCAGGCTTGAAACCGGTGACATGGCTAAATTTGACAAAGACGGATACTTCTTTATTGTTGGCCGTAAAAAAAGATTCCTTAAAATTTTTGGAAATCGCGTTAACCTTGACGAGACCGAGCAATTGCTAAAGGCAGAGTTTAAAGCTTGTGATTTTGCATGTTCTGGAGTGGATGACAAGATGCGTGTTTTTGTCACGGACGAATCTGTAAAAAATGATGTCTTAAATTTTCTTGTAAACAAGTTGAAATTTAATGCAATTGCGTTTAAGATAGTGTCTGTTGAGTCGATTCCAAGAAACGAATCCGGCAAGATTTTGTATAAAGACTTGCCAAATGAGGCCTAAATGCTTTCTGATGAAGAAATGAACATTCCGCCATATTCTCTTCCTAAGAGCGAAAAGACGGCTTTTTTAAATAAACATCTGGCTTTGCTAACAGAGCATCATTATGAATGCTGTCCGGAATATAAGAAAATATTGGATTCCCTTGGATTTAAAGTGGATAGTGTAAGTGATTACAGTCAAATTCCATTTTTGCCTGTGCGTCTGTTCAAAAATTATGAATTGAAATCAGTTCCAAAAGAAGATATCGTAAAAACGATGACAAGCTCCGGCACAACAGGCCAGCAAGTTTCAAAAATATTCCTTGACAAGCAGACTTCTTCAAGCCAATCAAAAATACTTACAAAGATTGTTTCTTCTTTTTTGGGCAAGCAGCGTGTTCCTATGATTATTTTGGATTCTTCCGCTGTAATTAAGGACAGGGCAATGTTTTCCGCGCGTGGCGCCGGCATCTTGGGCTTTTCAATTTTTGGAACGGACAGGCTTTACGCCCTTGACGAAAACATGCAGCTGAATGTAGACGCCATACAAGCTTTTCTAGAAAAGCATAAGGATGAAGCAATCTTTTTGTTTGGCTTTACATTTATGATTTGGCAACACTTTTATAAAGAACTTAAAAATCGTGGAATTCATTTTGATTTGTCAAAGGGCGTTTTAATTCACGGCGGTGGTTGGAAAAAGCTTATTAGCGAGGCCGTTAGCCCAGCTGATTTTAAGGCCGCTTTAAAAGATGTTTGTGGCATCGAACGTGTTTATGACTATTACGGTATGGTGGAGCAAACCGGAACAATTTATGTGGAATGTGAATGCGGGCATTTGCATTCGAGCGTTTTTTCTGATGTAATTTGCAGGCGGTCAAAAGATTTTTCTGTTTGCGATTTTGGAGAGGAAGGAATTATAGAAGTTGTTTCTGTTTTGCCGCAAAGCTATCCAGGCCATGCTCTCCTTACTGAAGATACTGGAACTGTTCTTGGCGAAGATGATTGCCCTTGCGGTCGTAAAGGCAAGTATTTTAAAATAAACGGAAGAATAAAAAATGCCGAAATAAGGGGGTGCAGCGATACTTATGCAGCAAAATTCTAACCAAGCCCTTAATAAGATTGCTTTTTTGTTTCCTGATACAAATAATATTGATCCTTTGGTTTCTCATAAGGCTTTTGTTCCCTTTGATGAAAAAGTTTGCGCCTTTTTGGAAGAGGTTTCTAAGTTTTTGTTAAAAGACACGGAAGCGAATGCTTATTCTGATGTAGTAACATTCGCTTTTTTTTGTCGCAAGGCAAACCTTTTGCAAATGAAAAAGTCTTATGAAGGGCGCTTGCAGAATAGACTGGGACGGGGCGTGGTGTTCCATATTGCCCCCTCAAATGTTCCTATAAACTTTGCTTATTCTCTTGTGGCGGGGCTTCTTGCAGGAAATCGTTGTGTTGTCCGCGCTTCTTCAAAAGATTTTCCTCAAACTAGAATAGTTTGCAGAGCCTTTTGCCAGACAGCAAAGTTCTCGGAGCTTTCAGAGTTTACTGATATTTTTTCTGTCGTTATGTATGAGCATGATTCTGCGATTACGGAAACGTTGTCCGCGCTTGCCGATGTTCGAGTGATTTGGGGCGGTGACAACACCATTGCAGAAATTAGAAAAACTCCGTTAAAACCGCGCGCTTTTGACATAACTTTTGCTGACAGGTATTCGTTTGCCGTGTTTAACGCGAAATATGTTGCAGGTCTTTCTGAGACTGATTTAAAGAAGACGGCTCATGATTTTTACAACGACACATATCTTTATGACCAAAACGCATGCTCTTCGCCACGGCTTATTGTATGGCTTGGAAATCCGTCTGATGTTGATGGCGCTAAACAAATGTTTTGGAATGCTGTTCATCAAAACATAAGCGAAAAATACGAGCTTGCCCCGATTCTTTCCGTCGATAAGCTTGCGGCAGAATATAAATGCGCTATTGAACTTGACGGCGCTAAAATTGAACCCAGCTGTGATAATCTTATTACAAGAATTAAGCTTTCAAAATTTCCGCAGAATATTACAGATTATACATGCGCTGGCGGTTGTTATTTGGAATATCAAGCGAATGCGCTAGCTGAATCTGGGCTTGAGACGATAATAACCCAAAAATTCCAGACGTTGTCTTATTTGGGAATGGACGCTAAAGAGTTGCGTGATTTTGTGATAAACAATGGGCTTGCCGGAATAGATAGAATCGTTCCTGTCGGCAAAACGGCTGGTTTTGGATTTGTTTGGGATGGCTATGATTTGATTATGACTATGAGTAGAGAAGTCTTAGTACAGACAAAATAAGTTTGAGGCAATATAGAATGACGAATCACGAAATAATTCAATTTATCAAATCACTTTATCCAGAATATGGTGAACGTATACCTTTGCATGCGCCAGTGTTCTTGGGGAATGAAAAGAAATACCTAAACGACTGTATTGATACGACATTTGTTTCTAGTGTTGGTCAGTATGTAGACCGCATGGAACAGATGGTTGCTGAATACACAGGGGCTCCTCGTGCAGTTGTTTGTGTAAATGGAACGAACGCTCTTTATATGAGTCTTTTACTTTCTGATGTAGAAGAAGGAGACGAAGTAATCACTCAGCCTTTGACTTTTATTGCAACAGCAAATGCTATTAGTTATCGTAATGCAGTTCCTGTTTTCTGCGATGTTGATGAAGATACAATGGGGCTTTCGCCTGTTGCTGTAAGAAAATGGCTTGAAGAAAATGCTGAAATCAAAAACGGCGCTTGTTATAACAAATCTACAGGTCGCAAGATTTCTGCAGTTGTTCCTATGCACACCTTTGGTCATCCAGTTCATCTTGATGAGTTTGTAAAACTTTGTGAAGAATGGAATCTTGCTCTGGTTGAGGATGCCGCTGAAAGCATTGGGAGCTTCTATAAAGGAAAGCACACAGGTCTTTTTGGAAAAGTTGCAGCACTCAGTTTTAACGGTAACAAGACTATTACAACTGGTGGTGGCGGAATGTTGCTTTTTACAGATAATGAACTTGGCGAAAAAGCAAAGCATCTTACAACCCAGGCAAAAATTCCTCATCGTTGGGAATTTAAACATGATGCAATCGGTTATAACTATCGTATGCCAAATATCAACGCAGCACTCGGTTGTGCTCAATTAGAAAATATCGACAAGGTGTTGGAAAATAAGCGCAAAACTGCAATGGCTTATAAAGAGTTCTTCGCTGGTTCAGATATAAAATTCTTTGATGAACCAAAAGACTGCAAATCAAACTTTTGGTTGAATGCTGTTCTCCTTCCAAACAAAGAAGCTCAGTTAAAATTCCTTGAAGAAACAAACGGTGCCGGAGTTCAGACTCGTCCAATTTGGGAACTTATGAACAGACTTGAAATGTTCAAGACTTGTCAGCATGGTGATTTGAAAACTGCAGAAATGTTTGCAGACAGAGTTGTAAATATTCCTAGTGGATATGCTCAGAACAGATAGGAAACAGAAAAAAAATATGCAGAAAATATTTATAAAAAATAATGGCCCAATAAAAGAATTTGAAATGGAAATTAGAGATGTGAACTTATTAATAGGTGAACAATCTTCTGGAAAAAGTACAATTGCAAAATCTATTTTTTTCTTTAGAAATTTAAAGACTTTACTTACAAATTTTCTCATTCAAATTGCCGAAACAGGATTGTATAATGGTCATAATGTAAAAGGAAAAAAATTCTATAAGCTACTCGGCGAAGAGACTAAAACTGTTTTTATTAAGCTTTTTGGGTATAGTTGGGATTTAAATCCAGATTTTTATATGCGTTATGATTTTACAAAGGAAATATTTTTAACTGTTAATCTTGGAACATGGATTAGAAATGAGAAAAAATATATTTGTTTGCAGTATTCTCCAGAATTAACAAAAAAAATACAAGAATTAACAGAAGAATCTTTTACTTTCCATAATGCACAAAAAACAGGTTCTTTGAACCTTGCTCTAGAACAAGAAATGCGAAATCGAAATAGAGCTTTTATAATGAATAGAATCAGTGAAGTATTTGAGGATGATTTTGCTACATATTATATTCCGGCTGGAAGAAGTTTACTAACAGTAATGTCCGCAAGTAGAGGGGTAATGAATCAGGCTCAGAATTTGGACTTAATTACAGACCAATTTATGGGATTAATAGATTCTATTCGTGGTTCGTTTATGGAAGGAATAAATGGAGCTTATCGTTTTTATCCATCTGCAAAACGTCCTTTTGATGTTCATCAGTTATCAAAGAAAATAATAGAAATGCAGAAAGGTGAATATTTTGCAACAAAAAACGGTGAGGAATTAAGGTTAGCAGCATCGTCTATAAAAATTAATTTTATGTCATCAGGTCAGCAAGAGTTATTATGGTTAATAAATTTTTTATATGTTTTAATTTTGCGCCAAGAAAAGGCTTTTGTCATTGTTGAGGAGCCGGAAGCACATATATATCCAACTTTGCAAAATGAAATAGTCAATTTTTTGATTTCTTATGTTAATCTATGTTCTGGTAGGTTGTTTTGCACAACACATAGTCCATATGTTTTATCTTCTATCAACAATTCATTTTATGCAGGATATATTTTTTCAAAAGGTGAAAAATATGTAAAGCAAGTGAAAGACATAATACCTCAATCATCAATAATAAAAAATAATTGTTTATCAGCCATAAAGTTGTATTCAGGTAACACGAAAGAAAAACAATTTGAAAGCTTGGTTGAGAAGAATGAAGGGGAGATAAAGTCTGAGATGATAGATGAAGTTTCAGATAAAATTAATGAGATTTACACAAAATTATATTCAGTTCTTTTGGATAATGAGGACGATGAATGAAAAATATAGGTGAAAAAAACGATTTTGAAGAGAAATTAAAGTCAAATGAACTCTTTTTAGTAACAGATTCTGAATCTGGAAGTAAGAGTGTTTTCCCTATAATCCCTGATAATAATTCAAAAACAGTTCTAGTTCATGTTGATAAAGGACTTATAAAGAATTTGCCAAATAATTGTCGTGTTTGTGACAAACTTTTATTTGTAGATAATACTGTCTTTGAGAATAATAAAAATATAAGTATTACATGCCTCGTAGAACTAAAAGGAACATCGAATGAAGATGAAGTTTTAGGAGCTATAGCTCAGTTGTGTCAAACATGTAACTATGAAGAAGTAAAAAAATATACTTTCGGAAGAAGTTTTATATTTGCATTTATTGTGGGAGCTCCAAGTAAAAAATTACCTCGCCTCTTAAATACAAATCCAGAATTAAAGAAACTTTCAAGACTTCTATATGCTAAGTGTGCCTTAAGAAGTAGTATTAAAAATATTTCGAATCTAGTTTTCTATGTACAACTTGATAAGAATCGTAAGAATGCACTTTTTGAAGGAAATATAGCTCCTTATACTATATATTGTTATAAAACTCAATATGCAGCAGTTCATTTTCCTTCTATGGTATTAAAGAAAATTGAAAAAGGTGCTTAATATATGAAAAGGATATGCGTAGTGACTGCCACTCGTGCCGAATATGGTTATTTAAAATGGCTGATGAAAGATATACAAGCTGACTCGTCTTTAGAATTACAGGTGATTGCAACTGGTACACACCTTGATAAAACTCAGGGGCATACAGTAGATCAGATTATTGCGGACGGAATTCCTGTTACAGCAGAAGTGGATGCCCAACTTGATAACTCCAGCCCTAAAGCAATTTGTGAGACAATGGCTCGATATGGCAACGGCTTTGCAGAAACTTTTACACGTTTACAGCCTAATCTAGTGATTGTTCTTGGCGATCGCTATGAGCTACTTCCGATATGTTCAACAGCCTTTATGATGCAAATTCCAATTGCACACCTTTCTGGTGGCGATGTTACAGAAGGTGCCCTTGATGATGGTGTGCGAAACGCCGTTACGATGCTTGCAACTTACCATTTTCCAATTACAGAAGATTGTGCAAACAATATACGTCGCATGAGAGGTGAAGATAAGAATATTTTTGTTACGGGCAGCACATCCCTTGAATTCTTTAATCGTATGGGGCTCATGAGCCGTGAGGAGCTTGCGGAAAATATTGGACTTGATGTAAATAAAAAATGGGTTTTGTGTACGCTCCATTCGGAGACAAAAAAAGATATTGCCTATAATGTTGCTATGGCGGAAAACATGATTTCTGCAATGAAAAAAAGTCTTGCTGATTATCAGATTGTCGTAACTAATGCAAATGCTGATCTTGGTGGAAAAGAAATAAACAATTTGACGGCTAAGCTTGCTAAAGAAAATCCAGCTCAGTTTATTTCTGTTCCGTCTTTAGGGCAGAAGCGTTATCTAAGTTATATGAAACAGGTTGGCTTTGTGATAGGTAATTCTTCCAGCGGAATTACCGAGAGCCCTTATCTTGGAATACCGACGGTAAATATTGGCGATAGGCAGAAAGGACGTCATCGATGTGAGAATGTAATCCAGTCTGGGATTGAGAAAATAGAAATCCAAAATGCGATAAAAGAAGCTTTGAGTGGGAAATGTGCTATTAAATCAACCTATTGGGGCGACGGTCATGCAACTGAAAAGATTATGAAAGTTTTAAGAGAGGCAGGTTCAAATGGCTAAACCTATTATCATAATCGGAGCTGGTGATCACGCAAAAGTTTTATTAGATATTCTCTTGGAACAAGGTGAAACAGTGCTCGGGCTAACAGATAAATCTGTCCAAAAGGGGACAGTGGTTTATGGTGTTCCAGTTATTGGCGATGATGATGAAGTCCTAAAACATTCTCCAGAAGTAATAGATCTTGTTAATGGTGTAGGTTCTGTAGGGGATCTTACGTTGCGAAAAAAAATATATTCATTTTTTAAAAACAAAGGATATATTTTCAAGAGTGTAATACATAAGTCTGCGATAATATCTAATAGGACAATGCTTTTAGAAGGAGTGCAAATTCTTCCAAGAACAGTGATAAATACAGAAGCTCAGATTGGCGAGAATACAATTATTAATACAGGTTCTGTTGTGGAACATGGTTGTAATATTGGAAATAATTGTCACATTGCTCCAGGTTGTACTTTGAGCGGCTGTGTAAAAGTCGGCGATAAAACTCATATAGGAACAGGAAGTTCCATAATTCAAGGTGTTACAATTGGCAAAAATGTTCTTTTAGGCGCAGGAAGTGTAGTTGTAAACAATATCGAAGATAATTCAAAAGCCTATGGAGTGCCGGCAAAAGTAAAATGAATAATTCTAAAGTTTTTATTATTGCGGAAGCAGGTGTAAATCATAATGGTTCAATTGAACTTGCAAAACAACTTGTTGATAAGGCTGTGTGGGCGGGGGCGGATTGCATAAAGTTTCAGACTTTTAATAGCAAAAATCTAGTTTCTAAAAATGCTCAGAAAGCTGAGTATCAGAAAAGAACGACTGGGGGTACGGAAAGCCAGCTTGATATGCTTAAGAAACTAGAGCTTTCAAAAGTACAGTTTGTAGAACTCCGTGATTATTGTAATCAAAAAGGCATAATGTTTCTTTCAACCCCGTTTGATTTGGAAAGTATAGATTTTTTGGCTTCAATTGGTGTGAAGACTTGGAAGATTCCTTCTGGGGAAATAACAAATTATCCATTTTTGCGGGCAATAGGCCAAAGAAAAGAATCAGTTATAATGTCTACTGGCATGTGTACATTAGATGAGGTACGAGATGCTGTAGTTGTGCTTAATCAGTTTGGAACTACGGATATTACTTTGTTGCAATGCACGACGGAGTATCCAGCACCTTATGATTCTGTAAATCTAAATGCAATGTTGACTTTGCAGAAAGAGTTTGGATTTAAGGTTGGTTATTCTGATCATACAAATGGCATTGAAATCCCTGTTGCGGCTGTCGCTATGGGTGCTTCTGTTATAGAGAAGCATTTTACCCTTGATAAGAATATGGAAGGTCCGGATCATAAGGCAAGTCTTGAACCTAATGAACTTAAACAAATGGTGCAGAGTATTAGAAATGTAGAGGTTGCTTTAGGAAATGGGATAAAACAACCTTCTGAAGCTGAAAAGAAAAATATAGAAATTTCTAGAAAAAGCATTGTAGCAGCTTGTGATATAAAGAAAGGTGAAGTGTTTACAGACGTAAATTTAACTGCAAAACGCCCTGGTAATGGGGTAAGTCCTATGGTTTGGGATAAAGTATTGGGAGAAAAAGCGCTTCGGGATTTCATGAAAGATGAACTTATTGAGGTGTAAAAATTGTAATATGGGAAATGATGAGCAAAAAAAAATCCTGAGATTTATTTTAGTGGGTATCTTTAACACTCTTCTAGGAAACGCGGTTATGTTTTTTTTGTATAATTTTTTTCATGCTTCCTATTGGTTTTCTACATCTTTTGGTTATGTGGTGGGCGGCGGTTTGAGCTATTTATTAAATAAATTATTTACATTTAAAAATCAAGAAAGATCTTTCAGACAATTGTTATTTTTCATAATATCAATTATAATTTGTTATGTGATTTCATTTTATGTTTCGAGGTGTATAGGGAAAATGCTTCTGTGTGGGGTGGATAAAAAAATAAGAGAAAATTTTTCAATGTTTTTTGGAATGATTTTGTATGCAACGTTAAATTATTTAAGCTTGCGTTTTATAGTATTCAATAATAGAAGGTTGACGGAAAATGACAAATCTTTATGAAGTTTCACATCATCCAGTGTTATGTATAGTTATTCCATGCTACAACGAGCAAGACGTCCTTCCAGAAACTTGCAGACTTTTTGAATGCAAAATTAATCAATTAATTTCGGAAAATAAAATCAGTGTAAAAAGCTATATTCTTCTTGTTAATGATGGTTCTAAAGATGCTACATGGGAAATAATTACCAAACTTTCGGAGCAAAATCATCTTTTTCATGGAATTTCTCTTAGCCGTAACCGTGGGCACCAGAATGCAGTTCTTGCAGGGCTTATGGAGGCAAAAAACACATGCGATATTACAATATCTATAGATTGTGACGGGCAAGACGATATTAATGCAATGGATGAATTTATTGAGCAATATCTTTCAGGAAGTGATATTGTATATGGAGTACGTAACAATCGTAATTCTGACACTTTTTTTAAACGTTCTACGGCAGAATGTTTTTACAAGTTAATGAGAAAACTCGGTGTTGAGACTGTGTATAATCATGCGGATTATAGGTTGGTTTCAAAACGTGTGCTGAACGCTTTTTCTGAATTCAAGGAAGTGAATATTTTTCTTCGAGGAATGTTCCCATTGGTGGGTTTTAAAAGTTCTTGTGTCTATTATTCAAGAAAAGAGCGGATTGCTGGAAAAAGTCATTACCCGTTACGAAAAATGCTTTCGTTTGCATTTGAAGGCATTACTAGTCTTTCGGTAAAGCCTCTTCATATTATTGTTGCACTTGGATGCTTTGTTGCTTTTTTAAGTTTTTGTGGGGTAATTTGGTCTGTGGCAATGTCAGTTTTCGGAAAAACTGTAGTGGGCTGGGCTAGTACCGCAAGCATAATCTGTTTTATCGGAGGAATTCAACTTGTATGTACAGGTAGTGAATATGTTGGGAAAATCTACATGGAAGTGAAGCACAGGCCTAGATTTATTATAAGTGAGAGAACGGAAGACTTTAAAGGAAATGGAAAAAAATGAATAATAGCAATAATTCGATTGGTGATTTTAATGAATTTGCAGAAGATTATCGAAGAATTCATACGCAAAATGTGCAAGGAATGAGTGGGGCCGACAGCGACTATTTTTCTGAATATAAGATTCTTGAAATTAAAGAAGAAGTTGAGGGAAAGAAGATCCTTGATTTTGGATGCGGGGATGGAAATTCCGCGTTCTTCATAAGCAAAAATATTTCTTCATATCAATATAGCGGAATTGATGTATCTGTAAAAAGCATTGAAAAAGCGTGTTCTAGAAATATTCCAAACTGCAAATTTCAATATTATGATGGAACTAATATTCCATTTGAAGATGACACTTTTGATGTCGTTTTTGCAGCTTGTGTGTTTCATCACATTGACGAAGAAAAACATCTCGCAGCCTTAAAGGAAATCTTCCGCGTGTTAAAAAAAAATGGAAAACTCATTGTGTTTGAGCATAATCCGTACAATCCTTTTACGCTGAAGGCTGTGCATGATTGTCCGTTTGACATAGGTGTAAAATTGATTTCGGCTTCAAAAATGAAGAAAAAAATTAGAACAGTATGCTTTTCTATAAATAAAAAATGCAGTGGATATACTTTGTTTTTCCCAAGAAAAGGAATTTTCAAAAAAATGCTTTGTTTTGAAAAGAAGTTAAAATGGTGCCCAATAGGGGCTCAGTATTATGTAGTGGGGGTAAAAAAATGAAAGAATGTATTGCAAAAAGAAAAAGTATAACTGATTTGTTTATTTCTCCTTATTTTTTAATTATAGTTGTATATATTCTTACTCACTGGGCATTGTGTTTTGTTAGCGGAGTATTTTGGGATGATTTGTCTTATGAAACTCATGATTTTATAAGGTTTAAGAATGTTGCAATGATGACGGGACGGCCTGAATGGTTGATTCTTATTCCATTTGCATGGTCTCTTCCGCATAATTCATATCGTATTCTTGTTTTTATTATGTACGGGCTTCAATGTGTCTTGTTTTACAAAATTCTACTTAAGACAGGTTTTTTGGATAAAAACAATTCTTTACTCTTTTCTCTTATTTACATAACAGTCCCTGTAAATGACGCACGCTTACTGCTTTCCAATTTTACTTACGCGGTAGGTCTTACAATGTTTCATATTTCTATTTATTTATATCTGTATATTTATAAAACAGAAAACTTGAATAATGGAAAGTATATAATCTGTCGTATTTTTACTTTGATTCTTTTTTGTTTTTCATTTATTTTGAATAGTTTATTGTTTTTTTATTATGTATTTTTTTTGTTTATATTGCTCGCAAATTATTATAAAGAATTTGGTAAGGGGTTTTCTGGTAAAAAACTTCTGTATTCAATGAGAATGACTTTTGTGGGAAATCTAGATTTTCTTGCTATTCCTTTGTTGTTTTTTTTTGTGAAAAATATATGTTTTCCGGTGTACGGTGTTTATGCGGATTACAATAAAATCAATTTTTCAACTCTCTTTGTAAGTGTTATAAAAACTTTTGTACTTATTCCTGCAACCCTAGAAGCTGTGTTATTAAATTATATTAATAGATTTAATTCTGTTGAAAAGATTTTAATGTTGATTGTAGGATGTTTTGTTTTTTTGAGGAGCCTTCCTCAAAAAAATGATCAAATTATGTCAATAAGGAGAAATGTCTATATTTTACTGGTTGCTTTTTTTGTTCTATTTATGGGGATTTTTCCTTATGTTGCTGTTGGTCGTTCTAGTATTGATACCACTGGTGTGCAAGGGAGGGATTCAATTCTCCTTTCTTTTGGGATTGCAATTGTCATTTATGCGTTAACAAATTATTGTTCGGATAACCTAAAGAATACTGTTTGTGCGGTGTTGATTCTTTTAGGAGCTCTTCATTTTAATCTGTGGTATTGGGAATACCAAAAGGATTATTACAATCAACTTTCTTTTGAGGCTAAAATAGACTTGCCGTATATAAGGAGTCATCAAAATTTTATTGTAATCAACAAAAGTCGTTCAAAAATCGAAGGGGATAGATTTTATTCTTTTTCACATAATGCGAGGCATGTATTTGATAATAAAGAGAACCATGTGTTTCTTTGCGGTTTGTCAGATTTGGCATATTTAAAAACTAGTTTTCTTAGTACTCGTAAGGAATGCATGTTAGATGGATGGAAAGATATTGACTCTAGTTATAATGTGTTGGACGGAATATTGATCTTTGAAAGTAATATTTCTAAGAAGAATGCTTTAAAAATGAAGGTGGAAGAACTGTTTTTTTTAGAAAAATTTAGAAAATCTATTTATGGCTCGGGAAAACTTGAACTTATAGAACTATCTCCAATGCAGAGTGAGAGTCTTAAGAAAAAGTACGATGACGGAACTCTAGAAAATGAGGAAGATCTGATTTTATTTTTAAGAAGTATTTCAAATAAGATATAGTTTGGGTATTTGTTAACATAAACAATGATCTTAAATTCTAAAGGTTTATTTATGGATTATACATTAAATAAAAGTGCGACAATTTTAGAAACGCTCAAGAAAATAGATGCACTCTCTAATAACGCAACGCGTCTTGCGTTCGTGGTGGATGAAAATGGTAAGGTACTCGGTTCTGTTTCTGACGGAGACTGTCGCCGCGGTCTTATAAATGGCAAACAACTTAATTCTCCTGTAACAGAAATAATGAACACAAAGTTTACATCACTAAAAAAAGATTGTTATAATGTGGAAACTATTAAGAAAATTCGTAAACTTGGTTTTAAGTATGTGCCGGAGTTGAATGAAGACGGCACGCTATATGCCATTCGAGACTTTACAAATGGCAAGTCTTATGTTCCTGTAGATGCAGTTCTTATGGCTGGCGGAAAGGGGGAACGTCTTAGACCCCTTACTCTTGATACGCCAAAGCCGCTTTTGAAAGTTGCGGACAAGCCGATTATCGATTACAACATCGAAAATCTTCTGAATAGTGGAATCAATCACATCAATGTAACCGTGAATTATCTTGCGGCGCAGATAGAAGAACATTTTAAAAAACCCGTAAATGATGTTCAGATAAGAACTGTGCGAGAGCCAAAGTTTTTGGGGACAATTGGCTCAATAAAGTTTATAAAACAATGGCATAATGATACCATTCTTCTGATGAATTCTGACCTTTTTACAAACATCGATATAGAATCTTTTTATTTGCATTTCTTAAAGCATGGTGCCGATATGAGTGTTGCTGGTGTTCCTTACAATGTAAATATTCCTTATGGTATTCTTGAGCTTGAGAATACTCGTGAGATAAAAGGAATATCCGAAAAGCCAAACTACCATTATTATGCAAATGCCGGAATCTATCTGATTAAACGCAGTCTTCTCGATTTGATTCCGAATGATGAGTTTTTTGACGCAACGGACTTTATGGATAAGCTTATTAAGAAGAATAAGAAGGTTATACGTTTTCCTATTACTGGTTATTGGATTGACATTGGAAAACCTGATGACTTTAAGAATGTTCAAGAATTTGCAAGAAATATAAGGAAGAATAGATGAAGGTTCTAGTTGTGGGCTACGGCTCAATGGGCAGACGCAGAATTCGCCTATACAAACAGCTTGATAAAGACGCTCGCTTTATCTGTGTTGATTCTAATCCGGATCGTATTAAACAGATTAAAGAAGAGGGATATACTGCAATTGCTGATTTGAACGAAGCTGTAAAAGAAAATCCTGATATAGCCTTTGTAAGCTCTTCACCGCTCAGCCATGCAACAATTATTCCTGTTCTTTTGCAGAATAAAATAAACACCTTTACAGAAATCAATCTTTCTTCAAAAAACTACGACCAAATGATTTCTCTCGCGGAGGGAAATGGCGTAAAGCTCTTTCTTTCAAGCACAATGCTTTATAAAAATCAGATAAAGAAGATAAAAGAACTGGTTCAGAAAGAAACTCAGCCGCTTACATATATTTATCATATCGGCCAGTATCTTCCAGACTGGCATCCGTGGGAGAGTTATACGGATTTCTTTATCGGTAAAAAGGAAAGTAACGGCTGTCGTGAGATTTATGCTATACAGCTACCATGGATTGTAGATACGTTTGGAGAGGTAAGAAGTCTCGCATCTGTTTCCCAGAAATCTACAAATCTTGAAATTGATTATGATGATTCTTATATCACTACTTTTGAACATAAGAATGGAAATAAAGGGGTATTTGTTGTAGATGTAGTTAGCCGCGTTGCCACAACTTACCTTGAAGTAATTGGTGAAAACATTCATCTTACTTGGGATGGTTCAAATGATGGCTTAAAGATATATAATGTTGCTGAAAAGAAAATCGAAACTTTCACAGCATATGTGAATGAAGTTCATAATGAGAATTATGCCGCAAATATTATAGAAAATACTTATCTTGATGAAATAAAAGATTTCATAAGCTGTGTTCAGAATGGAACAGAGCCAAAGTGGTCAATCCAAAAGGATTATGCTGTTCTTGATTTGATAGATAAAATTGAGGGCATAAAATGAAATTCTTGTTTATAGGGCTTGGTTCAATTTCAACAAAACATATAAAAGATTTAGCTTCAATTACGAATAAGTGTGGGATTGAATGTGGAATAACAGTTCTTCGCCGTAAGGAAGGGGAGCTTCCACAGGACTTATTTTCATTTAATATTACACAGATTACAGAACTTGATTCGACCATTTATGACGCTGCTTTTATCACAAATCCAACAAATCTGCACTTTAAGATTATGGATCAGCTTAAGGGTAAAACAAAATTCTATTTTATCGAAAAGCCGATTTTTGAAAGCACAAATTACGATTGGAAAGAACTTGGGATAAATGACAAAAACGCTTATGTTGCTTGTCCTGTGCGGCATTCAGAAGTGTATAAAAAACTAAAAGAGATTGTTAATAAAAATAAAGTCTTTAGTGCCCGTCTTATTTGTTCAAGTTATCTTCCGGATTGGAGACCAAATATAGACTATCGCAGAAATTATTCAGCAATAAAAGCTCTAGGTGGTGGAGTAACGCTTGATTTAATTCACGAAATTGATTACATGGCAGGGCTTTTCGGAATGCCTGAAAGAGTAATGAATATTCATGGTAAATATAGTGACCTAGAAATAGATAGTGATGATTTAAGCGTTTATATTGCTCAGTACAAAGACAAACTTTGCGAAGTTCATCTTGATTACTTTGGCAGAAAATATCAAAGAAAATGTGAATTATATACCTCAAAATGCAGTTATGTAGCTGATTTTAAAGCTGAAACGATAGGAATATCTGATGGAACTGTGCTTAATTGTCACCAGGATGATAAAACCAATCTGTATAGAGAAATGGAATACTTTGTAAATTTTGTTACTGCTAATGTTTATGAAAATATAAATTCACCAGAACATGCTTTTGAAGTATTAAAAATTACACTTGGAGAAAAGTAATGAAAAATATATTGATTACTATCTGCGGACGGGCAGGAAGCAAAGGTTTTAAAAATAAGAATCTGAAAACATTTCTGGGTGCTCCGCTTGTTTATTATACAGCTGCCATTGCAGAAGACTTTAAGAAAAGACTTGCAGAAGAATGCGAAACTACAATTTGTTTGAATACAGACAGTAAAGATTTGCAAAAAATAGTTAATGATAAATACAAAGATATTGAATTAATTGACCGTGTAGAAGAACTTGGCGGAGACAAAGTTCCTAAGATGGCCGTGTGGCACAACAGTCTTGATGTCATGGAATCAAAATTTAATATGAAGTTTGATTATGTAATTGATTTGGATATTACTAGCCCTCTTCGTCAAATTGATGATGTTGTAAATGCTTATAGAAAGAAAATACAGAATAAAGCTTCTAAGCTTATATACAGCGTTTGCGAAAGTCGCCGCAATCCATACTTTAATATGGTAAAGGTTGAAAATGGATTTGCCACAAAATTTGCTCAATCCAACTTTACAACAAGGCAGGAGGCTCCAGCTGTGTATGATATGAACGCTTCTATATATGTTATTGATGCAGACTATTTGAGAAATGACAAAGGTAATGTGCTGCTTGATGCAAAATCAAATATCTATGAAATGTTCGATACCGCTGTACTTGATATAGATAGTGAACAGGATTTTGAACTTATGGAAATTATAGCAAAATATTTGTTTGAAAAAAATGATGGCTTTAAGAAGGTGAATGAATTGGTATGGGGTGAAGATTACACCATAGAAAAGGATGTGAAAGATTATTGACAAATTTAGCGAATGATATAATAATGAAAACAACAGGTGATTTGGAAGCGGGGAAATTCCATAATGATAAGAATCTATATGTGTTTTCTTAATGTCATGGAAATAATATATAGGGGCTGAATGTGTTTATTATAAATAAGGTTCAAAAAATTAGAGATGAGTTTGCTAGAATGAAGAGAATAAACTCGGAAGTGGAAGAGTATATTCGTTTTTCAGAAATGACACTTGAGGCTAGTTTATTGCACCAAAAAGTTTTTCCTAAGTATAAGAATTGTTTAAGGGGGAAGAGTGTGGCTGTTTTTGGAGCTGGCCAATCTCTTGATCAATATGCACCATTGTCTGATGTTGTCCAGATGGGGGTGAATGGCGCGTTTACTTGTGATAAATTAGCATTGGATTTTCTCTTTTATCAGGATTATATTAGTAGAGATCGGCAGGATAAAATAAATAATTATAGGCTTGGGAAGTGTAAAAAATTTTATGGAATTCATTATATGGGGGGGCTTGAGGCTGTAATTCCCGAGTTTGATGCTTTAAAGGCGGATGCGGAACGTTATTTTTTTTATGACCTGCCAAAGCATATTTTTCCATTTGATTTTACATATGATTTGGCCGCAAAGCCGTTTATTACCTATAGTTCAACGATTTTTATTCCTTTGCAATTTGCTTTATATACGCATCCAGATAAACTATATATTGTTGGATGTGATTGCGCTAATACAGGTCATTTTAAAAATTGTGATACATTTCAACCATGTCCTAGTTATAAAAACATGGATGGACTTGAGAATATACTCAGTGGGTGGAAAAAATTCAAGCGTTTTCAAGAGGCTTTTTATCCTGATATTGAGGTGATTTCTGTAAATCCTGTTGGATTGAAAGGCATGTTTAAGGATTTGTACCAATAATTATTAATTTTGATAGAATATTATGAGTGAAAAATTAATGGGGTATAGACTTGCAATAAGACAACGCAAGTCCAAACAAGATTTCTTTTGGCACGATGAGACATTTGATTTTCATTTGTTGGATTTAATGCTTTCTAAACGATATTGGGCTGCGGATCCTTTTATTTATAAAAGAGATAATGAGGTTTATGTTTTTTATGAATTGTTTGATTATTGGCGCGGGCGCGGTGTTATTGCATATAGTATTTTAAAAGAAAACTATTTGCTTACAAAGCCAAAGATTGTTATTAATGAATCCTTTCACTTATCCTTTCCAAATATATTCGATTACAATGGTGAAACCTATATAATGCCAGAAACTGCAGGCGATAACTGTATCCAATTGTATAAGTGCGTTCAATTTCCAAATAAATGGATTAAAGCTGGGCAATTAGTTCAAACTATACGTTCTTGTGATTCTATTTTATTAAAAAAATCCAATGGTTTATTTTTGCACACAAATGTTATGGGAAGAAGAAATTGTGGCCATGTGCATTCCTGTTTTGTAAAAAATCTTATTTATAAAGTTGATATTCCTATTACTTGTGAAAACGAGTTTGGCGCTTTGGATGCTGTTTCTTGCGGCGAAGGTGACTTTGGAATAAGGAATGCCGGTCAGGCTTTTGTTGATGATGGCGTGTTGTATAGAGTTGGGCAAGATTGTCGGAACGGTAAATACGGATTCGGCATATGTTTGTTCCGGGTTGATTCGCTTTCGCCCTATGTTGAAAAATTTGTTAGAAATATTAATTATATGGAAGTTGTTTCGCATGTTAAAGGCTTGACTAATGAAGAATGCTGTGGCTTTCATACATATAATACAATCGATGGCTATGAAATTATTGATTTGGCTGTTATGGATAAAATTCCTAGGATATATTCTTTGATAAAGTTTATTTATATGTGTTTTAAGCATGTAATCAAAATTGCAAAAAAGATTCTTTTTTTTATATAAAAATGGATTGAGTGTTATGGGTGTCAAGAATTATATTTATATATCCATAAGAAGCTATGTGCGAAATCTGTTGGCAAGAAACAATAGGCTTGCAAGAATTGCTCTTGATATCTTTCATTTATCATGTGTTGAAAATGTTAATATTTCTTTGTATGGAGAAGAACAAAAGAAATTATTGTTTTGTTATTTAGAATTTAAAGGTGTGGATTATGAAAACGCTTCTCATGCAAATTATCTGCATTTTTTAAGAATGTTGCAATGCTTTAAAAATAAAAATTATTGTATAGATATATGTTATTGCAATGATTTGTTATCGTTGAACGTAATACAGAAAAAAAAATATGATGTTATAGTGGGATTTGGATCGGTATTTAAAAAAGCATGTAAATTAAGTAGTAATAAAGATGCGAAAAAAGTGCTGTTTGTAACAGAGAATTATCCGCCGATTGTGCAGGAAAAATATAAAGAAAGACTTGATTATTTTAAAGAAAGACATCCTTTGTTGGATGCAAAGTGCTCGCCTGTTAGAGATGGATATTATGATAAAGAGTGTTTTGAGGTTTCTAATAGCGCAATTGTAATGAGTTCATTATATAATATTTCTCCCATGAGAAAACATTTCAAGAATATTTTTCAGGTAAATGCAAACGTTTTGTTAAATTCGAGATATGTTTTTAATAAAGATAGCCGTATTAAAGTTATTAACGATTATAAAAAACGTTTTTTGTGGTTTGGCTCTTCTGGTTTGATACATAAAGGTGTGGATATTTTGCTGGATGCTTTTAGAGAAATTAATGAATGTGAAATTGATTTTTATGGAGTCAATAGCGAAGAGAAAGTTCTTTTTAATAAAATGCGGCCAGAAAATGCTTATGATTGTGGTTTTGTAAAAGTTCAAAGTGATGATTTTTTAAGAGATGTTGTTGATAAACATGTCTTTATTGTAATGCCATCATGTTCTGAGGGGATGAGTACGGCAGTTGCAACTTGTATGGCGCATGGTTTAATTCCTATAGTTTCTAAGGAGTCTGGTTTTGATCCATGTGATTGTATCATTCAATTAGCAGATTGTAAAGTTGAAACGGTCAGAAAATGTATTGCGGATATTACGGCAATGAAAAATAAGGATATCTTAGATCTTTCTGAAAAAGCTTATATTTATGCAATTAATCATTTTTCGTTAGATTCTTTTGAAAGTTCATTTATGAATGCTTTAGATGGATTAGAAGTTTAGTTTTTTTGTAGCAGAAGTAGGGAGAATTTGTAGTTGTTTTATGAAAAATTTACTTAGAATTTTTAAGATTTTGACAAGACGACAAATGTTTTTTTGCGGCTTGATAATAATTCTTATGATGGTTTGCGCTGTTTTAGAAGCGTTTGGGATTGGGTTGGTTTATCCACTTATTTCTATTATTGGAGATCCTGATTTTCTTTCAAGGCATAAAAAAATTGCGGATGTTATTGCTCTTTTTGGCATTACAACACATAGACGGTTGATTATTTTTAGTTCATTAAGCTTGCTTGTTTTTTTTATTATAAAAAATATGATTGTCTTGTTGGAAACCAAGACGCAGCTGGCTTTTAGCATTAATAATCAAAGAGATTATACGCGTAGGCTTTATGCATATTATATGTCAAAACCATATCTCTATCACGTTGATGTAAATGTTGCAACTACTTATAGAAATATAAGCGCTGGTGGCAATTCTGTTTTTGGCATTATTCTTGTAAGTATACTTTCTATAATAACAGAGTTTATTACTGTTCTTGTAATATGGTTTTTTCTTCTTGCCATGGACGCTATAACTGCGCTTGGGGTTGCTTTTTGTTTGGCGCCCCTTGTTTTTTTATTATTGAATTTTTTTAGAAAAAAAATTGGCGTGTATGGTTCTATACAAAAAAAATATATTGGCGAGATGAATAAATGGATTAATCAAGGTTTTTTTTCTTTAAAAGAAACAAAAGTAATGCAACGTGAATCTTTTTTTACAGACCAGTTCGACAGGGCTTATGGCAAGTATGTTATGTCATCAAAAGATTATAAATTTATTCAAAAAGTGCCAAAAGTAGTTATAGAATTGACATCAATAGGAGGTATTCTTGTTTTAATAGCGGTTAAAATGTTATTAAAAACTGATCCTTCTACTTTAATAGCAAGTTTAGGGGTTCTTGCGCTTGCATCGGTTAGGATTATGCCAAGTCTTACAAGGATCGTTTCTCTTTTTAATGATATTAAATTCGAAATGCCTCTTTTTAATGAGATGTATGATGATTTAATTGCTGTAAAAAATAATAAAGATCAATCAGAAAGGTATTTTAAGGAAAAAGAACATTCATTGATGCCATTTGATGAAGAAATAAGGATACAAAATCTTTCTTTCGCATACCCTTTGCAAGATACGCTTGTGTTAAAAGATGTTAGTTTTATAATTCCTAGAGGTGCTTTTGTTGGTATTATTGGTTCTAGTGGGGCAGGTAAAACTACGTTCGTTGATATTCTTTTAGGGCTTTTGCAACCAAAATCTGGTAAAATAACAGTTGATGGTCAAGATATAAGTAAGAATATTGGTGGTTGGTTGGATAATGTTGCATATGTTCCTCAAAATGTATATTTGATGGATGGATCTTTCCGGGATAATATTGCTTTTGGGTATCCCGAAGATCAAATAGATGAAGAAAGAATTTATGAAGTTTTGCGTATGGCGGAGTTGTACGATTTAGTAACAAGTAATCGTGATGGGATTTATGGCGATGTTGGTGACCGAGGCGCAAAGCTTTCTGGAGGACAACGTCAGCGTGTTGGGATTGCTAGGGCATTATATAATAATCCTAAGGTTTTGATTTTGGATGAGGCAACTAGCGCTTTGGATACTCAAACAGAAAAACAGATTACAAATACTATTCTTAAGCTAAAAGGTCAGATAACTATTATTGCAATTGCACATCGTTTAAGCACTCTTGAGGGCTGCGATTTTAAGATAAAGTTTGATAATGGTAAAGTTGAAGTTCAAAAGACCCTGTCATAAATTTTGTGTAAATGGCAGGGGTTGGTTAAAGACGGGAACACGCACGTCAAACAATATCGAGAACTGGTTGACCGCCAGTCCCCAGTCTTTGATGGACATAGTACAGCGTGTGCTGGCTTTTTTTATCGCCGGGTACATCACCTTGTATATCGAATCGTCGTCCGGGAAACTTGACTTGTTTCTGGTGACTTTCCTTAAGAAAAAGTTCGTGGTCTTAATCGCGTTGGTCGTGTAAATGGCACACCTGATGTCTTTGGGGTAGAAAAGATAATTCCAGAATGTTGGTTGCCACACTAACAAGGAGGAAAAGACAATGGCCAAAAAGAACGATACCACATTTTTCGAAAAAAACTACTGGATTTTGTAACCGCAAAGGATCCGATGCTGGAGATGCTTCAATGGGTAATGGATAAGTTCATGGAGATTGAAGTCTCGCATGTTCCGCGGAAAGACAAGGAGAAAGTTGCCGCGAGATTGAAGCTTATCTGGAAAGCCCCTGACGAAAAATCGGCAAGGGGTATGAAGGAAGATTTCTGCGAGGAATATGAAAAGTCATTTCCCAAGGCGGTGGAAGATTGTGTTGCCTAAATAGCGCGTTTTAATCTGTCAAATAGTCGGGACGCCCGCTATATAAAACAATCGGGCGGCCAGCCTCGCAGTGGCTGGCCGCCCAAAGGCTTACGCCACCGTGACTACGTCGCTGTAGGTGTAGACAGGTTCCTTTCGCTTGGTCGTGCCGTTGACATAGTTGCTTTTGATGACTATGCGGTAGGCAGAGCCGGTGGTTGCCGCGTCTGGAAGATAAAAGTCTATCTTCTTTGGCGTGTTCACGCGGACAAGGTCTGTGCAGTCAAGCCAAGTTGCCTCGTCGTCCGCCACTTCGCCTTTTTCGTCAGCTGCGGCCAAAAAGAGGCCGCAGTTTTCGTCGCTTCCAAGCTTGAGGCGTTTGCCTTCTAGGACGACGTTCTTTCCGGCTGTGAGGGTGGTGGACTCTTGGCCGGTAAACCAGTTGAAGATTTTGTTGATGGCGGGAGCCGTGTCAGAAAGCACGACTTTGCCAATCGTAACATTTGCGATGGAATCCTTTAGGATTTGCGAGGCGGAGAACTTTACGCAAAGGCTAAGGTCCTGCACGTCGCTGGCAGAATCGCTTGCTACGCTTCCGCTAGCGCCGATGTAAAGCTCTCCTAAGTCCATAAGATTCACCGCTTTGCCTTCTTTTAAGGCCGCAAGAATCTCTCGCTTGATGTAGCTTATCGCGGTGTTGATTATGATTTCATCAGCGCCGGGATTTTTCTGCTGCACGCGCGAGACAAGGTTTTCCATGCTAAGAACATCACGTTCAAATCGTCCATAGAACTTTTTGCCCGTGCCAAACGGATTGGCGTACAGAGTGAGTCCTCCGTTGCCATCCTTACCGTTAAAGGAAGTCTTTATTTCTTCCATAAAATAATCCTTCTGGAAGGAGCCGCTCCGACTTCCAGGCCCCAACCTTGGGGGCAAAAATTTCATTTGACACAAGCGGCGGATCTGTGATATAATAATCGACATTCAGGTGTGTTGACCATTTGCACAGATGTGTCAAACCAAAATTGTATGCTTCCTAAAAGTCCGGCGCTGCGAACGCCGTTCTTTGTAGGGGGCATTTTTTTTGGCAAAACGCCTCTTAACACCCATAGTCACAATAGAACATTTGGGGTGTTTTGTCAAGCGCTTTTTAAAATAAATTCAAGAAATTTCCGGATTTAACCGATAAATAATGTAACTTCTCGCAAAATGAGCGGTTATATTAATAAATAATCGTTTTTTATTGACATTTATAACGCTGCGCGCTAAACTAGCTTGTCGCGCCGTTATAAGGCTCTGTAAAGAAATGTTATAAACAGTCATTGGAGTTGTTATGTTGTTGAATTTTTCTTGTTCAAATGTCCGCAGCATCCGCGACAAAGTCACGCTGGACTTGCGGGCAAATGGAGATGACGCCCTTGAGAATTGTCTTCTCCGCTTTGAGAACGAGAGGGTAAACCCCGCTTGCGCAATCTACGGCTCAAACGCCACCGGAAAGACAAGCGTTCTTACGGCGATGTCGGTCATGCAAAGCATGGTGCTTACAAGCCATGTTCTGCAACCCGGAAGCCTTTTGACGCGCGCGCCGCACCGTCTAAGCGCCGACAAGCCGACGGAATACGAAATGGAATTTGTCTGGAAAAAGACGCGCTACATTTACAAGTTTTCTTACGACGCTCAAAAAATCGTAAAAGAAAGCCTTTCTTACGCTCCCAACGGAAGGATGGGCTTGATTTTTAGCCGCGAGGGAACAAAGGTTAAGGCCTCCGAAAAATTCAGCCGCATAGAAAGCATGTGCAAGGAAAAGCTTATGCCAAATAAGCTGGTTTTAAGCCTAGCGGTAAACAACCTCAACTACGAGGAGCTTTCAAACGCCTATCTTTTTTACAGCGAAGGCCTTGTAGTCTTGTTGAACGACAACAACAATTGGCTTGAGTATTCGGTAAGCAAAATGGAGCATGACAAGAAGATAAAGGATATGTTCCTTGAGTTTATGCAAAAGACTGGAAGCGACATTGTTGACATTAAGCCAAAGTCGGAGCAGCGCCTTATGACGCCGGCGGAGCTTCCCAAGGACATGCCGCCCGCATTGAGGGCCATGATTTTGAACCAGCCGGTTGTCACTACAAGCGTAAAAACGGTTTACAAGAATTTCACTTTGGATTTGATTGAAGAGTCGATGGGAACTCAAAAGCTTATAAAGTTGATGTGCCCGATTATGGACATTTTCCAAAAAGGCAAGACCTTTGTTTGCGATGAGATAGAATGCCACCTGCACCCATTAATCGTTCGCCAGCTTGTAGGCCGCTTTATAAAAGGCAAGGTGAGCGACGCCCAAATAATCTGCGCCACCCACAATGTTGAGATGCTGGACCTGAATTTGTTCCGCCGCGACCAAATCTACTTTACCGACATCAATCCCGACTACCACCGCACCACGCTAAAGCCCCTTTCCAGCTACCAATGCCGCAAGGACGAAAACGTCCAGCGAAAATATTTGGAAAGCAAGTATTGCCGCGTCGCTCGTGACGCGTGGGAATAGGTTGAGTGTCTGTAGGAGTCGTACTGAAAATATATTCAGTGAAATGAAGACTTTGCCAGCTTCAATACCCCATACGGTACAAAATTCTTGACAAACTCCTTAATCGGGTGTTTGTCTAATATGCCATACTTTTCCATTATTTTGTCTTTTTCTTGCCAGCGGGCTTTGTTGACGATGCTGCTTAGGCCGCCGCCTTCAAAGTCGCAGATTATGCGGTTTATCCAAATAAAGTTGACATTGTTTTTCTTAAAGCGGTTCCATATTTCAAAGTCGGCGTAGATTCTGTATTGTTCGTCATAGCCGCCGTATTTTTTGTGCAGTTCCATCGGGATGAATGTTGCTTGGTGGCATAGTGGTGTGGTGTCTATTTTAACGGCGGGTTGGCCTTCCGAGCCAATGAATTGGCCATTTTTGTCGTACTTGCTTATCGCTCCGTAAAGAATGCTGCCGGGGTTTTTCGCTTCCCACTCTGCAAGTTTTTCTAGCGAGTCAGGAATAAAGCGGTCGCCACTGTTCATCATTATTACAAGCTTTCCGTTAACATGCTCAAGCCCCTTGTTCATCGCGTTGTAGATTCCCTTGTCTGGCTGGCTGTGCCAATACGTTATTTTTTTTGCGCATTTTGGCTTTGCAAGGAATTCTTTTATGACGTCAACGCTGTTGTCCGCGCTTGCGCCGTCTATAATGATGTATTCATAGTCTGTAAAGGTAAGGTCAAAGACGGACTGCATTGTGCGTCTAAGCCCGTCTCCGTTGTTTCGGTTTACGGTGACGATGGATAACAGTGGCTGGGATTTATTTGTTTTTTTGTTCATATAAAACGTACCTTTCATTTAGAAAATCACCAATATTATAGCGCAATTTTTTATCAATATAAAGTGGGAGAGTGTAAACTTCCTTTAAATCGTCAGCCTTAATATCTCAATAAAATCGCTTGGAATGCCGCTTTTGATTGCGGCGTCAATGCAAGACTCGTCTATTTTTATTGTCGCATAGGCCCTTAAATATTTGTAATTTAGTTCAAAGGAAGGACTAAAAGACTTTGTGTAGGCTTTTCTTATTTTTTCTTGCAGGGAGCTCTGTTCCGCAGCCCTTTTGTTTCCAATTAAAAAAGACTTTCCGTTGTCAAAGATTGGGGCGGCCTTAAATTCCGTTCCGTCGTAAATCAAGCCAAGGTTGTTAAAATGCCTGTCCTCGTTTAGAATCGCCTGGTCCAGAGCAAAGGTGTTGGCCAAGTATTCGTGAATGTCTAGGTTGGCCTGCTGTTTTACAAAATTTATCACGTATTCGATTGCGTCGTCATAATCCATTGTGGCGCAAACTTGAGCCAAGTCGCGGCCGGTGACGTTTTTGTACAGGCGGTAAATGGTAATGAACGATTCGTCCTCCTTTAAGAAATTTTTGCTGTAGCAGCCGTTTTTTCCGTTTATCACGCAAGGGTAGTATTCAACGAATTTTGATGGGGCAAGGCCGCAATTTTTTAATATAAGGCTGGCGGTAGTTTCGGCGATTCCTTCTCCTCCATGCCGGTCCAGTTTGAACCATAGTCCGTCCTTAAAGAATTTGTCTTGCGTTCCGTCGCTTGTGCCGCTTGTGCGGACCAAATAGTCGTCGCTTATTGCAAAACTTTCTACCTGCATTTTACGTCGCTCCAAGAGAGCGTCTCGCCCTCAAACTTAAACCAAATGTTGTCTTGGTACATCGCGCCGTGGGTTTTTTTGCAGATTTTGTAAGGATTGAATTGCGTAAGCCCCAGCTTGTACAGATATTTTTCTATGTTTTCTCGGTTTTGGTCCCAGCAGCGCCACTTAAAAATTTCGCCAAGCTCATAGAGCGTAATTTGGCTTTTGCAAAACAATTGCTTTGCAGGATTTTTTGTGTAGCGCCTTATGCGCGCGGCGTTTTCTTTGACTGTTACATCAGCCGTTTTTTCGTCCTTCCAGAAAACCGAAAAATTCTTTGGCGCGTCAAACAAGTCGTCAATGGAGCAGTGGAAAAACTCAGAAAGTTTCTTTAATGTGTTGTATTCGCAGCGCTCGAGTGGTTTGCTTTTGTGCAGCAGAGGGTACAATGATCCATAGGGAATGCCGGTTTTTTTTGAGCATTCGTTTATCGATGTGTTTTGCAGTTTGAGTTCCGCCAAAAAATCCATAAGAATATTATCTTTTAAAAGATAATATTTGTCAAGGGGCATGTATATACTTCCACCCCCATTTTGTGGTATAATAAAAATATATGAAAATCGGCCTTTACATAAACGAGATTATATACAATATCGGCGGAACGGAGTCTTACACGGCAAAGCTTTGTTGCGCGCTGCAGCAAATATACCCGGACGCAAAGATTTTTTTTGTTTCGGAACTGTACAAAAAACAGGACGCTCTTTCGGACAAGGACTTTATCGCGTCAGTAAATTCTAGGTTTGGAACAGATATTGACGCCGATAGGGCGGGGCTTATTGCCGTTCCCGCTAATAAAACGACAAAAATCGGCCGCTTTTTGTTAAGGAAGCGCTTTGAGAGTGTCTCAAAAAAGTTTGATATGTTTTTTTATTGTTCCCGCGGAAACTATATTTTTAAGGCAAAGAAGAACATTCACATAATCCATTTTCCAACAAAGCCGATCGCGGTTCAAAAGCAGGGCGCCAACCCGCTTGTCATTTGGTACGAAAAGCAAAAAGACAAGGCCTATCTAAAGGCGTACGATTTGTTTTTGCCCAACTCAAAGTTTACAGAAAAGCACCACAAGCTTGTCTGGCAGGGCATAAACGACAAAAAGCTTTTTGCGGCCACAAAGCTTTGCTATCATTTTGTCGCTCCTATAAAAGACTTAAAACTGCCCAAAGAAAAATTGATTCTTGTATTGTCCCGCATTAAGCCTGACAAATATCTTGAAACCCTTATTGACGCTTATATGTCGTCGGACCTTTTAAGGTCAAATTACAAGATGGTGATCGCTGGCGGTTTTACAATGCCCAGCCGTCCTACTTATAAGCAAGAATTGGAAGAACGGGCAAAAGGGGCGAATGTCAGCCTTGTCGTAAACGCTCCATTTTCTAGAATTGTTGAGTTGTACAATAGGGCGCAAATCTTTTGGCACTGCAAGGGCTATGGCATTGACGAAAACAAGGAGCCGGAACTCATGGAACATTTTGGCATGAGCACGGTCGAGGCTATGAGCGCGGGCTGCGTCCCGATTGTAATAAACGCCGCGGGCCAAAAAGAAATCGTGACGGACGAATGCGGATACAAATGGAACACAATTGAGGAATTGGTCTCGTATACCGAAAGCCTTTGCAAGCAGCCTGACAAAATTAAAGAGATGTCACGGGCCGCAAAAGAGCGCGCTTCATTGTTCTCTATGGAAAATTTTATAAAGAATATGAAAGCTTTGCTTGAAGGATAATTGATTCCTTTAATACATATTGAATTTTAGAGAAAAACAATATAGACTGTTTTATAATTATATTTTGGAGTTTTTTATGAAGCATACAGTTGCTCTTGTGGGCTGTGGACGCATTAGTTTTAAGCATATTGAAGCGTATGTTAACAATTCTGATAAAGTTGAATTAATTGCTGTTTGCGACCCGGTGGAAGAAAGAATGGATGCGCGCATCCAGGATTACAAAAAATCCTTTGTTTCCGCCAATGTAAAAAAATATACCGATTATAGGGAAATGCTCGAAGAATGCAAACCAGAGCTTGTTGACATCGCCACCGAAAGCGGCAAGCATTGCGCGATTGCGGTGGATTGTTTGAATGCCGGCTGTCATGTGAATTGCGAAAAGCCTATGGCGCTTAGCGTAGCCGATGCCCAGCTAATGATTGACGCCGCAAAAAAGAATTCTAAAATTTTGGCCGTTGACTTTCAAAATCGTTTTAACGCGCCCGTGCAAATGGCCCGCAAGGCTCTTGAAGCCGGCCGATTCGGCAAGCTTTTGCATGGTTCAGTGCAAATTCGCTGGAATAGAAATGAGTCCTATTACGCGGAGGCGCCTTGGCGTGGAACTTGGGAGCAAGACGGCGGAACTCTTATGAACCAATGCACGCATGGAATTGATTTGCTGCAATGGATGATGGGCGAGGATGCTGTTAGAGTTCAAGCTGTAACAAGGCGTTTTATGAGGCCAATTGAAGCTGAAGATTTTGGCGCGGCCTTGGTGGAGTTCCGTTCAGGAGCCGTTGGAATTATCGAAGGCACCGCGGATGTGTATCCAAAAAACCTTGACGAGACGTTAAGCCTTTTTGGAACGAATGGAACTGTGGTTATTGGAGGCCTTGCCGTAAACAAGTTAAAAACTTGGCGTTTTTCTGATAGCGACAAGGTCGGGGATACAGAAGAAACTGTCTTGAATCCAGCCGAAAAAGATCCGCCGACTGTTTACGGTTTTGGCCATACCGCTCATATCGCTGACGTTATTAAAGCAATAGAAAACAAGACTCAGCCGCTTGTTTCTGGCGAGCGCGCGAAAAAAGCGTTGGAGATTATATTGGCAATTTACAAGAGCCAAAAGACGCAGAAGCCGGTTGATTTGCCTACTGATTTTTCAACATTAGAAATGAAAGGGCAGTTTGATAAATAGCGTATGAACGAAGATAAAGATTTTTTTGTGCATGAATCCTCTTACATTGACGAGAATGTTAAGATTGGCGCTAAAACCAAAATATGGTATTTTTGCCATGTCGCGCAAGGGGCCTCTATTGGTCAAAATTGTAACATTGGCCAAAATGTATATATCGGATATGATGTGAAAATTGGAGACAATTGCAAAATACAAAATAATGTGTCTGTGTATGATTGCGTCGAGTTGGAGGAAGGCGTTTTTTGCGGCCCGTCGTGCGTTTTTACAAATGATTTGACTCCGCGCGCTATGTATCCCAAGGGGAGAAACGGACATATAAATACGGTGGTTCATAAGGGCGCTACTATCGGCGCAAATGCTACGATTGTATGCGGCCATCAAATTGGAGAATTCGCAATGGTCGCTGCGGGAGCTGTTGTTACAAAAGACGTTCCCCCTTACGCCTTGGTTGCCGGTGTGCCTGCCCAAATTATTGGAAGGGTTGACGAAAAAGGAAATATTGTGTCCAGGGAGAAGGAATAATGAAAATTGCTGTCGCCGGAACTGGGTATGTTGGGCTTGCCAACGCTGTTTTATTGGCTCAAAGGAATCAAGTGTTTGCGGTTGATATAGTAAAAGAAAAAGTCGAGATGATTAACAATAAAAAGTCCCCGATTGTAGACAAGGAGATTGAGGATTATCTTGCAAACCATAATCTTGATTTGACGGCAACAACCGACGTCAGTCTTGCTTATAAGGATGCTGAATTTGTTGTTGTTGCAACGCCAACAAATTATGATCCGGAAAAAAATTTTTTTGACACGTCGTCCGTCGAAGCCGTCGTAGAACTTGTAAAAAAAATTAATCCTGATTCCTATATTGTAATAAAATCAACTATTCCGGTAGGGTACACAAAGTCTTTGACAAAAAAGTATCCCGATCTCCACTTTCTTTTTAGTCCAGAATTCTTAAGGGAAGGAAAGGCTTTGTATGATGATTTGTATCCTTCAAGGATTATTGTAAGTTGTGATCTTGAAAATGAAGAAGACGTAAAAAAAGCAAAAATGTTTGCCAAATTGCTAAAAGACGGCTCGTTAAAGCCCGACGTTACATGCTCTATCTTTAATTATACAGAGGCAGAAGCGGTAAAACTTTTTGCTAATACATATCTTGCCATGCGCGTTGCATATTTCAATGAACTTGACGGGTATGCGGAAATCCATGGTTTGAACGCTCAGCATATAATAGACGGAATGTGTTCCGATCCTAGAATCGGCAATTTTTACAACAATCCGTCTTTTGGGTATGGCGGGTATTGTTTGCCAAAGGATTCAAAACAACTTCTTGCAAATTTTACTGCGGCGCCTCCAAGCCCGCATCATCTTGTAGAGGCTATTGTTGAGGCAAACAGGGAGCGCAAGGATTATGTCGCCGAAAAAGTTTTGGCGCTTTCGGGATTTAAAAATGGCGCCAATGAGGATAACAAAAAAATTACGATTGGTATTTATCGCCTTACAATGAAAGCTGGCTCAGATAATTTTAGGCAATCTAGCATTCAAGGCGTGATGAAGCGCATTAAAGGCAGGGGCGTTAATGTCGTTGTTTATGAGCCTACGTTAAAGGATGACGAGTTCTTTGGAAGCGTGGTTTATCATGATTTCAAAACGTTTGCCGATAAATGTACTTTCATTATTGCGAATAGAAACAACACTGAGTTGGATTCCGTGAGGGAAAAAGTCTATACAAGAGATATCTATAAGGAAGATTAATATGAAAATTAGTTTAATGGATATACAAAGACAGCATGCTGAGCATGCAAGTGAATATGAGGCCGCGGCTCTTGAAGTTATGCGTTCCGGCAATTACATTATGGGACAAAATGTTAAGTCTTTTGAAAAAGAATTTGCCGATTATGTTGGCGTAAAGTACGCTGTTTCTTGCGCTAACGGAACGGACGCGCTTCATATTGCTTTGCGCGCTTCTGGAATCAAGCCTGGCGATGAAGTTATAACCACGCCGTTTACTTTTTTCGCCACGGCCGAGGCTATTGCCTCTGTTGGCGCTGTGCCTTTATTTGTTGATTGTGACGAAAAATCCTATTGCATTGATCCGACAAAAATCGAAGGAGCGATTACTGCTAAGACAAAGGCAATAATTCCTGTGCATTTTTATGGCCAGCCTGCCGCTATGGATGAGATTAACGCGATCGCAAAAAAACATAATTTGATTGTTGTTGAAGATTCCGCTCAGGCTTCTGGCTCTTTGTATAAAGGAAAAAAGACGGGTAATTTAGGCGATGTTGGCTGTTTTTCTTTCTTTCCAACAAAAACATTGGGATGCGATGGCGATGGGGGCATGATCACGACTAATAATCCCAGTATTGCAGAGGCTGCCCAAGCAATTCGCGTTCATGGCTCTGGTTTGAGCGGTTTGCGCACATATAATTTTCTTTGCGGAAAACAGTTGCTTGACGAAGAAAAAGATTTGGATTTGTCAGCGCCAAAGTATTATAATTTTTTGATTGGTCAAAATTCACGCCTTGATGAGATTCAAGCGGCGATTTTGAGAAAAAAACTTTCATATCTTGATGATTTTATAAACCGTCGTCGAGAGCATGCCGCTGTCTATGACGAAGCGTTAAAGAACACTGCTTATGTAACCCCTTCAATTATTCCTGATTCTGTAAATACATATTATTTGTATGTTTTGCAGCATCCAAATGCCAAACAAATAATGGCGGAGTTGAAGAATAATGAAATAGGAACCGGAACGTATTATCCTGTTCCCTTGCATCTGCAAAAGGTTTTTGAGAAGCTGGGATACAAAGCCGGAGATTTTCCTGTTTCTGAGCGGTTGGTAAATGAGACATTTGCTGTTCCAGTTTATCCTGAATTGACGGAAGAAGAGCAGGCCTTTATTATAAGCGTTCTTAGAAAGTTTGCTTGAGTTTTTACAATTCTTTGAGATAATCAATGAATTGTTTCTTTAGAAGCGACCAACGCTTGTTTTGTAGGTTGTAGTTGTAAATTCGTTTTTTCATTGTAAGTGAGTTTCTTATTTCTTCTATAAACTCTTTGTATGAATGTGTGACAGGTATGCCTAAGGCGTTCAAGAGCGGTGTGTCGTAGTATGCGACGATAGGCTTTTTTGCCGCCATGGCTTGGAAGTATTTCGCCGTGATTCCGCTTATTCTGCTTCCATCTTCTTTGTTATATGGAACCATAAAAACATCGCAATTTGTCATCCATTGAGGGATTTCCGCTGGCATAATGCCTGGAATATATGTTAAATTGTCAATTTCTTTTATTTTTTCTTTTATAAATGATGATGGCTGGTTTGGGCATATTATTGTGAAATTTAAGTCTTGATTTTTTATTGCGCTTTCAAAAACCAGGTCCCAGTCTGGTTTCCACGCCCCAATGTAAAGAATGTTGTTTTTTTTATTTAATTCATTGGGGCAGGGGTATTTTTGTTCAAAAGGCTCAATGTCTACGCCATTTGTAAGCACTTTATAGTTTATGGAAGTTTCAAAATCCGGTATGTGTTTTTTGTATATATTTATAGATCCGTCGTTTACCAAAAGTGACAAATCCGATTTTCTTAATATTCGTTCTTCATTTTTTATATATCTGGATTTAGCCCCGTCGCACATCAACGGATCGCTTGGACGATACACAATTTTTGCCGACGGGAAGTTTTTTTTGATTTTGTCTAGCAATGCAATTCCATCGTTGCTTTCAAAAACAAAAACGTCTGTGCCTGCCAGCCATTTTTTTGCAAATGTTTTGAATGGTACAAGGGATGTGGTAAGCAGTTTGTTCAATAAGGCGTCAGGGATGAATTTTCCGAATTTATCAGGAAGACGCATTGTTTGAAGCGTAATGTTTTTTAAGGGCGAGCCGGCTATGTTATAGGCAATTCCCTTTTTTAGCATGCATATTGAATCGCGATTGTATAACTCATCTTTCATAAACAACGCGTAATATGGTCGTGGAAAGCTAAAAAAAATGGTTTCTATTCCAGCTTCACATGCCGCTTCTGCGAATTTATGAAATCCGCCAAGTCTTTTTGTAAGCCAATTGTGTGCGGTAATGAAAGTAATTTTTTTTATTTTCATTCCTGCTCCATTTTATATGTTTGTTTATCAATCTTTTTTATCGAATACGGGATTTCATGATACTTGAACTCAACATAGAAAAAGACATCAGTAAGCTCGGGGATGTTTGCAATTGCGTCGTCTGTTGATTTTGCAAACCAATATGTTTGCTTATCTGCAAGATACGGGAGAATTTCAGGATACGAAGAGGTGTCTTTAATAACGACAGGAATATCTGGTTCCGAAACAAATGTCGGCGAGCTGTGGTCTAACGGAGTGTCTGCAAGGTGAGGAAGCGTCTGTCGATTTTTGTTTGTAGGAACGATGTTCAATAAAAATATTATGGTTGAAAATATAATCAATGCAATGTTTATATATTTTTTAATTTTATTTTTTTCAAAAGCTTCCAAAATGGGGATGTAGAAGAGTGGAAATATTGGGAAGCAGGCTAGAATATATGAGGTGTATATTGGGCCTTTGTTAGGAGTGATATATGTAACGAAGAAAGCCCAAATTGTAGCCAAGAGGGCTGTTGCAAATGGAATAAACTCTTTTTTTTCTGTTTTTATCGAATAAATTGTTCCCAATGCAGAGCAGATTGCAAGAATATACATAAACGGAAAGTTCATGAAACAATAGCCTATGTATTCGTTGAAAAAATGTAGGTTTTCAATAAAACCGTATTTTCCATTGCCGCTTAACGCTTCCGCGCCTCGTCCAGTAAGTAGTGTGGAACCCCAGTTTAAATACAGGATTTTTGCAACTAGCATTGAAATAAGAACTGAAGAAATCAAGAACAGGCAATTTTCAAATCTTTTTTTATAGATTGAATAACCAATAAGAAACAAGCCGAATATTGTTATGCAGAATAAGGTAAAGTATGACGTCGAAAGTACGATGCCTAATGTTAAAGTTGTTTTTATGAAGTTTTTCTTTGTGATTATGTTTTTATCCTCTGAAACTGCATTAAAATAAAATATAAATAGGTAAGTGAACATAAGAAGAATTGCTTGTTGGAATGCGTATTCTCTTATGTATATAGTATTCATAACCGCCGCTCTAGTTATAAACGCAAGAAGAATGATAAATGGTTTTAGCCTGTCATTGATTTTTAGGAGGGAAAGGATTCGTAAAAGAAAGTAAAAAGCAAAGCAAAGACATATGAGGTTTAAAACTGCGCTATGGAACACAATAGTTGAAAAATTATATGTTTTAACGCCCAAAAATGAAAGCCTAAAAAGCATGAGATAAAGGCTTGTGTATGCCGTATCATTATTGTAGAACCAAAGTTTCGCAAGGTCATGCGCTGCGTCGCCTAAGCTCGCGTTGTCAAAGAAAACGTCTGTTTTAATTTGTTCGCCTGTAAATGGAGTGTAATTTGGAAATTTTTTGCCTGTCCAAAAGTTGTGTTCGCTGATGTTTGCAAGGCCGATTCCGTAACATTCATCTTGATGGTAATTAATTTTTTGTGTTGACCAATATACATGAAGTCCGACTGTTATAACAAAGAAAAGCAAAATGACAGCGAACGTTTTTTTGGGTCCAAATGTTGTTCGCGAAAAGAGGGCAAATTCTGCCGAATTACTTGTCTTGAACTTGTAAAAGTTGATTTTTCGGGCGAGAAGCAGGCCAATTCCTATAAAAATAAGTATCAAGGTGTTCATGATGATAAAGCTTTGAAGTTTTTGAAATGTATAACTGAGATTAAGCTCTTGTCCTTTGGCTTTTTCGCATATCATTATTACAAAGTCTTGAATTTTAGGAAGGCGAATTAAAGATATTGCAAATCCCGCGATGATGAATAAAATTCCAAAAATAAGAAAAAGATTCTTTGGTTTAGGCATTCTTAAGTGGTTCATTTTATAAGAATACCATTTTTTTACAAGTTATTCTAGGTGTTGCACAAGTTTGTTATGTGGCTGAGAAGTTCTTTGTAAAGTCTTAGATGGTATGATCCATCCATAAAACTTGTATTATGCCATAAAATGTCAACTTCTCCATTGTGTTCGTATATTTGATTTATCAGTTTTTTGCAGTAGGATAGGGCTGAATCATAATTTAGGTTCATATATTTTTTTTCTGACAAGGTGCATTCCATAACTATGAGAGGGTGGATAAGGAGGCTTGTTATGCGCATTGTCGTTGGATCGATAAAATAATATGGATGGCATGTGCCAGTTCTGAATCCCGCGCAATCTGCATAGCCAAGGGTAAAGTCTTCCGTGATTTTTGCTTGAATCAAGTCGGAGCAATGGTTTGGTTCGCGCCATTTAAGAAAATGATTTCTGCTTATGTTTTTTGCGCAGGGAATATATTTTTTTAGTCGCTGCAATTCTTTTTTTATTGTGGAGGGGTCGGAGCCGCCTTCGTGGCTTATGTGTAGGCCAATTGTCGCCCCGCCTTTAAGTAGAAGGTTGGAAAGCTTTTTGAATTTTCCGCTTGCTATATCGCAGTATTCCTTTCCTTTGCGCGCGATTACAAAATAGATTGATTCTGCAGAGACTTTGACAGCTTCTTTCAATGAGTTATCCATTTCAATGATCTTGGGAAAAGTAAAATTTGGATCTAGTTCCTCGTTTCTGTAAACGTTTAGAATGTTTTTTATTGATTTATCATTTTTAATAAATCTTAAAAAATATTGTTTAATAAGTTTTTTTAGATTGTAAAGTTTAAACGGAAAGTCAATGTCATGTGTGAGGTAGATTTTTGAAAAATGCTTTTTTTGCTCAGTGATTGTTGCTCCAGTTTTTTTTAGGATTCGTTTTAGATAATTTGACCATTCGTCAATAAGGGGTATGTTTCCATAACCTTGTTGAAATATTACAGAATCTTTTGCTAAAAATCTTCCCCATTGATCTCTTGCGTCTTTTTTTATAATTTCTTCATATCTTGACATTAGAAAAAAGGCTGACGCTATTAAATCTGCGTATAGGATATATCCGCCATGTTCTGAGCGTTCAAGTTTTGGCTCGCCAAATAAAAAAGGCAGATTGTCGCATTCTGGAAGTGTGGGAAAGGGAGTGCTGGGAAGCGACTCCGTAGTTCCGTATTTATCGAAGAATGATGATTTTATTATTGTTAGCTTTGCATTTTTTGATGGGCTGTCTGAGTATTCTATATGTGGCGCTAATTCGTCTCCTGCAAGGAATTGTTGTATGTAGGCAATTATTTCTTTTGTTTTGCATTCAAAATTCGACATTTTTAATCCCTGAAATGTTTGTTATTAAATTATACCACTAAATTTTTATTTTGTCTTTACTCTTATGGTAAAAAACTTATTATTATGATATAATCAAATAACTGTTATGGGGTTGAATCCGAATGAAAAACATTGCTCTAGTATTTAACTGCAATTATAACGGGCTTGGAGTAATTCATGGCCTTTCTAAATGCAAAGATCTTAATATATATGCTTTAGATGTAAGAAGAAACGTCGGAACTTTTTCTCGATTTGCTATATTTAAGAAGGTTCCCGATGTTCTTGAAAATGAAAATGCCTTTATTGATTATCTTATGAAATCGATTAAGGTCCCCGTAGGGCGCAAAGCCTTGCTTTTTCCTACAAACGATCAGTGGATGGAGGCTGTCTGCAGGCACAGCGAGCGCCTTTCTGAAAAATATATAATTTGTGGGCCTAGCTATGACACGCTAAAAATGATTCTTTCTAAGGATGTTTTTGCAAAGAGGCTTGAATCAATTGGAATTCCTGTCCCCTCGGTGTTCCCAACTGACACGAATCTTGATGGCTTGGAATATCCTGTCGCAATTAAATCTGTGCAGCGGCGACGTTCTGGAAACACATTGGACGGCCAGAGAATTGCTGAGGCATCTGATGAACTGCGTTTTTTGATATGCAATTCAAAATCTGAGGCTGAAGAATATATTGAATATGCAAGAAAAGAGAAAGTGCCGGTTTATTTTCAACAGATTGTTCGCGGTGACTCTTCTTCTATGCGGACAATAGGTCTCTTTGCAAAAAACGGCATTATAAAGGGATTGTTTTTTGGGAAAAAAGTAAGGGGGTATCCCGCGCAATATGGAGATTGCATTGTAGGCGAGGCATGTAATATTCCGGATTGGGTTCGGGATTATGCCAAAAAGATTATTGTTGAAATAAACTATACAGGCATTGCCGAACTTGAGTTTATGATTGACTCTGTTTCGCAGCAACCTTATTTTATTGAGATGAATCCTCGTAGTTGGAGTTGGGTGGAGATTTGTAGGCATGCTGGCTTAAATCTTGCAAAAATTGCGTATGAAAATCTCATCCTTGAAAAAGATTCTGGTTATTCAGAGGCGGCGAATTTCACCCGTCCTTTAAGATTTTATAAAATTATCGAAGATTTTATAAACTGCACAATGCGATATAAGAAAGATGGTCTGTCTGATTGGGGTATGACAAAAAAAGAGTGGAAAAGGGAATTAAAACATACAGAAAATGTATATGCGGAATTTCCAAAAGATGACTTTCCAATTGTTTTGTATAATATTTCTCTTTATTTGTGTAAGTTTATTAAGAAAATTTTCAAGAAAATATGTTTTATGAAAGGGTGAGATATTATTATAGAGCGGAATTTCCAAGAATTTTTTTATACTCTTCAACAATTTGTTTGCAAATTGTTGATTTTGAAAAAGTATTGACGGCAAATTGTTTTATATAATCTGAGTTGTAAGAGTTGTAATTGTGCTTGATTTTTATCATCGCTTCAACAACTGCTTTTGTGTCGTTTACGGGAACAAGAATGCCTGTTTCTTTTGTTACAAATGAATCAGGTCCCCCTGTTATAGATGCGATTACAGGCTTTCCCATGTACATGGCTTCTGCAAAAACCACCCCAAATGTTTCAAATCTTGATGGCATTGCAAAACAGTCGCACATTGTTAAATAAGAATACACTTCGCTGCGCTCTAAGACGGGGAGGAAAATCACCTTTTTTTCTAGTCCATATTGTTTTACAATGTTTTTTAATGGCGTTAGATTTTCCTCGTTATGTAATCCCGCGATAATTAGATTTCCTGTTTCTCCCAATTTTATGTATTGGCCAAAAGCTTCTAATAAAATATCAAACCCTTTGTTCAGGATGCTATACCCTACAGAAAGGAATGTGAAGTCATCTTTCTCAATTTTGCGAATCTTTGAGTTATCGCACTCGTATAATATGTTGAAAATAACTTTAACTGGCTTGTTTGTGTATTTTTGGATCGCAGTTTTTAGACCATTGCCGACCGCAATTGATAAAGCTGCCTTTGAAAAAACCTCATAACATTTTTTTTCTTGTATTTTTGTAAGTTGATTTTTTTGAAATAGCGTAAAATGTTCTGTTATTACATAAGGGGTTTTTAATTTGCTTGCATTGTACCAAATGCCAGCGTTTAAAGCGCTGTGAATATGAATTAAATCAAACTTTCCAATTTTTTTTTCTATTTTCGTTATTGTTCTTTGATATTTTTTTCCGCAAAGCATTATGTTAAGGCTTTCTGCTTTTGGAAAATACAATTGTTTTATTTTTATTGTTGTAACATTGTTTTCTACGTATTCTATATATTTTTTTGTTTTGAAATAATCAACAATGTTTTTTATGCTAAATGTATAAAGAGCAAGGACTGTGACTTTTGAATTTTTGGTATTGTTTTGTAAATATTCAGAAAGATATTCAGCCTGTTCCTTAAAAAAATTTCCTTTGGTGGGATTTTCTTTGGTTTCATACCATGACGGCAGTATTAATAAATTCATGCCTTATTTCTCTTCCCCCACCGTTTCCCTGACTACAAACTTGGGCTGCTTGTTGACCGTAAGGTAGACTTGGCCCAAGTACTTTCCGATGATGCCTAGCGACACCAAAATCAAGCCGCCTAAAATCAACACAAGGATTACTAGCGTTGTCCAGCCGGTAACGTCGGCTTGGCCATTAAAGTATTCCACCGCGTATTTTATGGCAAGCGCAAGGCCGACAATGGCGCTAAAAAAGCCTGTGTAAGAGGCTAGGTTAAGCGGCATTGTGGAAAAGCCAAAAAGCATTCGCAAAAAGACTTTGATAGACTTTATCAAGTTGTAGTTGGACTTTCCAAGCTCGCGCATGTGGTGCTCAATTGGGATTTGAGTGATGTTCCGCGTTACCTGGAATATTAGGCCGTCGATGTAAGGGAATAGGTTGTCAAATTTTACCATCTCTTGGACGACGCCTTGGCTTACTATTTTAAATGGAGACAGGTATATTTCGCGCGGCTTTTGGATCGCGATCTCGCTGATTTTTCCGTTGAACCAAGAGCCTAGGTTTTTCCAAAGCTTTTGTTTTTTTGCCTCAAAGTTAGCGTAGACAACGTCGTAGCCTTTTTGCGCCTCGTTCCACAGTTTTGGAATGTCGTAAGGGGAGTGCTGCAGGTCGTCGTCCATTATGACGATCCATTTTCCGCTGGCGTAGTTTAGGCCAGCCAAAATCGCGCTGTCCTGGCCGCCGTTTTTGCGCAGGTTTATTCCCAAAAGGTTCGGATTCTTGGCGGCCTCTTTTTTTATCTCGTCCCAGCTGGAGTCGCGCGAGCAGTCGTTTACCATGATTTGCTCGTAAGAAATCTTTGCCTTTGCCATCGCGTCCTTTATTTGGCGGCTAAGCTCCGCCACGCACTCGTGGCTGTTGTAGACGGGGATTACAACGCTGATTTCTTTTTGCTTGCTTTTTGCCGTCATTTGTAAAACTCCAAGACAGTGTCGATGACTTTTTGTTGGTCGGCTTCCGTAAGCCCGTAGTAAAGGGGAAGCCGTACCAGGCGCTCGGAATAGGCTGTGGTAACCTCGTCCGTTCCGTCAAAGCGGCCAAACTTAAGGCCCGCCGGAGCGGAGTGCAGCGGTATGTAGTGGAAGACGGCAAGAATGTCGTTTTCCTTCATGCGGGCGATAAAGGCCGTTCGCTCCTCAAGGCTTTTTGTGATTATGTAGAACATGTGCGCGTTGTGCTGGCAGCCGGTTGGGATTACAGGCAGGCGCAATTTTCCGGCCTTTCCCAAATCGGAAAAAGCGTCCTTGTACTTGTTCCAAACTTTCATTCGCCAGTTTTGGATGTCGCCGGCTTTTTCCAACTGGGCCCAAAGGTAGGCCGCGTTCATGTCGCTTGGCAGGTAGCTTGAGCCGTAGTCTCGCCATGTGTATTTGTCGATTTGGCCGCGGATAAAGCGGCTTCGGTCGGTGCCTTTTTCGCGGATGATTTCGGCTCGCTCAAAGTCGTCGTTGCTTGTGTTCACAACAATCGCTCCGCCTTCGCCCATGCTAAAGTTCTTTGTCTCGTGGAACGAAAAGCAGCCGTAGTCGCCTATGGTTCCAAGCGGCTTTCCTTTATAGGTGGAACAAATCGCCTGCGCCGCGTCTTCAACAACTTTAAGGTTGTGGCGGCGCGCGATGTCGATAATCGCGTCCATCTCGCAAGCGACTCCGGCGTAGTGGACAACGCAAATAGCCTTTGTCTTATCGGTAATGGCGCGCTCGATTTTTGCCTCGTCGATGTTCATCGTGTCCGCTCGGACGTCCACAAAAACGATTTTTGCCCCGCGCTGCACAAAGGCGTCGGCAGTGGAGCAAAAAGTAAAGGACGGCATAATCACTTCGTCGCCGGGAGCGATGTCGCACAAAAGCGCGGCCATCTCAAGCGCCGTTGTTCCGCTAGTGGTAAGCAAAACGCGGCTTTTTCCGCCAAGTTTTTCCTCCAGCCACGCGTGGCATTTTTTTGTAAATTGGCCGTCTCCGCAAATCTTATGCGCGGCGATCGCCTCTTGGATGTATTTTACTTCATTGCCGGTCACCGGCGGAACGTTAAAGTGTATCATAATGGCAATTATATAGCATTTGAATTGTTTTTGCTATAGAAAAAAACATAAATTTATGCTATAAAAGGAAATATGCCTTACCTTTTGATGCACATCGGATTTTTAATCTACTCGCTGTACACGGTGCTTGGAAAGTACGCCGCGCGATACGAGGCCTTTTCGTTCTCTTGGTGCTGCTTTTACGCGGCGATTGTGGGCGTTTTGGGCTTGTACGCGATTTTGTGGCAGCAAGTGCTAAAAAAGGTCAGGCTTCCCATCGCCATGTGCAACAAGGCCGTCACGATTGTTTGGGGAATGCTTTTTAGCGCGCTTTTGTTTGGCGAACAAATCACGCTTAAAAAAATTCTTGGAGCGGCGATAATCCTGTTCGGAATCCTTTTGCTTAGCGCGGCGGACAAGGCCGGCGCGGAGGCTGGCGCGACGGAGGCGGGTGGCCAATGATTTTGTACGTAGTTTTTTTGCTTTTTTCAAATTTTGTGGGAGCGGTAAGCCAGGTCCTCTTAAAAAAATCCGCGCTAGAGCCGCACAAGAATGTTGTCCGCGAATACTTAAACGCCAAGGTTGTAATCGCCTACGCCTTGTTTTTCGCCGCGGTTTTCATCGACCTTACGGCGCTAAAAATCGTTCCGGCATCCTACGTTCCGATAATAGAAGCGTCCAGCTACGTGTTCGCGATAATCCTAAGCCGCGTTTTCTTTAACGACAGGATAAAGGCCAAGCAAGTCGCCGCCATAGCGCTGATTATCGCGGGCATAGCGGTGTATGTGTTGTAGGAGATGACATAAAAATCTATGCGCTAGAAAAAAACTAAATAATACGGTAGTATATACAAACAATGATTTATGACATAATAATTGGCCCTATTGAGACTGTTGTAGAATGGTGTTTTCTTTTTATTACTGACAAAATGCCCTTTATTGGCATTATAGGCGCCTTGGTAGGAGTAAGCGTATTTATCAATTTTCTTGCCTTGCCTCTCTATAATATTGCGGATTCGATAAAAGAGAAGGAGAGGTCTCTCCAACTAAAGCTGCAAAAGCAGACTGCTAGAATTAAAAAAGCGTTTAAGGGCGACGAACGCTTTATGATGATGCAAACAATGTACAGGCAAAACCATTACCATCCGTTCTATTCGCTCAAAAGCTCGCTTTCCATTTTAATAGAAATCCCTTTTTTTATAGCGGCTTATCATTATCTTTCTCATAATGAAATTTTGCAAGCGGCAAATATTACTATACGGATGTCCCCCCCCCTGGCACTAAATCTTGGAAGCCCTGACCATGCTTTTGAATTGGGCGGATTTTACATAAACATTCTTCCAATTTTGATGACGCTAATCAATGTTGTGTCTTCCATGATTTATTCAAAAGGCGCGCCCAAAAAGGAACTTGTTCAACTGTATGGCCTTTCGTTTGTGTTTCTTGCGCTTTTGTACAATTCTCCTAGCGGTTTGGTAATTTATTGGATTTGCAATAATATTTTTTCGCTTTTTAAGAATGTTTTTCAAAAATCAAAATACGCAAAGAAAATTGTTTATGTCATTTTTGCGCTTGTCCTTTTTTCTTTTTGCGCGGCGATTACTGGGAAGAAAAATGTACGGCTTGTGAACGTAGCGATAGTTTGGTCAGTTTTTTTGTTTTACGTTACGCTTCCTTTTTTTGCTTTGATTGTCTTTAAGAAGCAAACTGAAGCATTGGTTAATAATATCAACGTACGGGCGCGTGAGTCTTGCTTTTCAATCTTTATCGTTTCGGCTGTTGCGTTGACATTGCTCTTGGGCTTTGTTCTTCCTTCAAGCGTTGTTGCAACAAGCCCGCTTGAGTTTTCTTGCTTGGGGAATACAGACAGTCCATTTAACTATGTAATTTCAACGCTTTCTTTTTTTGCGGGCTTGTTCATCTTTTGGCCTTTGGCTATTTACAAAATGTTTGGAAAGCGAACCAAGTTTGCTTTGGCTGCAATTTTCTTTATGCTTTTTATTTGCGCAGTCGCAAATGTTTACATTTTTTATTACGATTACGGATATCTTTCTCAAACATTCGCCTTTGAAAATAGAATAATTTTTTTGGACAAGGGCTTCTTTTATATTGTTCCGCCATTGCTTGTAGCGCTTTTTAGCGCAATTCTTTTCTTGGCTCTAAAAAACAAGAAGACTAAGAATATTGTCGTTTCTATTTTAGCCAGCGTATGCATAGGCGAGTTTTTCATAGGAGCGTATAAATCTTCGTTCATTATTTCCAAATGGAACGCAAACAAGGAAAACCTGCTTGCGGCGAAAAATGACGGCAAGGGCAAAAAATTAAGCCCTGTTTTCAATTTGTCAAATGAAGCTAGCGGAAAAAAGAATGTTGTGGTCATTTTTTTGGACAGGGGTATAAACAGTTTTATTCCGCGCGTGTTTGAGCAATTTCCGGAAGTCGCAAAAGCTTATGACGGCTTTGTTTGGCATAAAAATTCTTTGAGCTTTGGAAATTTTACAACCGTAGGAGCGCCAGCGATGATGGCAGGCTACGAATACAGTCCAGAAAAAATTAACAAAAGGTCCGACGAGCTCTTGCGAGACAAGCACAACGAAGCAAGCCTTGTTCTTCCCAAGCTTTTTCTTGACGCGGGGTGGACTGTTACAATAACAGACCCTCCGCTCCCAAATTATTCAGACAAAACGGATTTAAGCGCTTTTAAGCAATTCCCTCAAATTAAAGTTTCTGAATTGGCCGGACGCTATGACGCAAAATATCTTGAGGCTTTGAATATAAAGGGGCGCGAGATTGATAAAATTTGCAAAAAGCAGGCAAGAAACTTTTTCATTATTCAAGCCTTGCTTCCAAAGGCAAGAATGTATTTTTACAATATAGTAAAAGACCCTATAAACGAAACAAGTTTTGAGCATAATTATTCTTCTCTTTACTTTTTTAACGAACTTACGGATTTTAACGGCGACAAAAACAATTACTTTTTCATAGAAAATGATTCCGCCCATCCTGACGGCGACTCGGTGGATTGGGGTACAAGCGATGAGCTTGTTATCAAAGAAACCGACATAAAGACGTTTTATGACTTTAAGGATTCAAAAGATTTGGTTCATTATAGAGTCAATGCGTTAAGCCTTAAGGCCATCGCAAAGTGGCTTGATTATTTGAAAGAAAACGACGCTTATGACAACACAAGGATTATAATCGTTTCGGATCATGGTCGGGACATTCATCTTGAAGATTTTGAGACTTTTGCGGATCCTTTCGCTCCGGCTTATTTTTCTGCGATGCTTTTAACCAAAGACTTTGGCGCTCATGGAGATTTTGCCACAAATGAAGCCTTTATGATGAATGCAGATACGCTTTTTATTGCCAAGGAAGGGCTTGGCCTAAGCGGCAAAAATCCTTTTACAGGAAATGAGTTCAAGCCAGAAAAAGACGGGGACATTCACGTGTACTACGCAGAATCGGCAAGCACTACCAAAATCTATGATAGCAATACTTTCGACTTAAGCCGCGGTTGGTCTGTCAAGGAAAATATCTTTGACGAGGACAATTGGAACAAGCTTTAAGAGCGTTCGCTGTAATTAGTGCCATCCACAACCCCAATCATAAAGTCCGCGGCTCTCTTTCCGGCCTCGCCGATATGCTGCCAAGACTCTGCCTTGGCTTGGTCGCGGGCGGCCTTTAGGGCTGGGCTGTCGGATGCGTTTTGAATCACTTCCTTTATGCGGCCAAAGTCGGCCTCGTTGATTGCGATTCCCATTTTATGCAGGGTGGCCACTTCCCACAACTCATGCTTGATGTACCAAGCGTCGTAGGGCTTTAGGTCCATTTGCGCGTTGGCGTAAATGACCGGCTTGTCAAACAAGAAGGTGTAGTCAAATATGATGCCCGAAAAATCGCTTATCATTATGTCGGCCCTGTTAAGGCAGTGAATGTTGTCCCTGTCGTAGTTCCATTCAACGTTTGATGCGTCCTTGTAGCGCTCGCTTAGGCGGTCAAGCATTTCTTTTTCCGAAATTTTTGACTGGGGGTGGGGGCGGATTATGACTTTAAAGCCCGAGGCGACAAGCGGATCCAAAAGGCGCTCGCCGTAAAGGGTTAGAAGGCCGCTCTTTCCCCAAGTGGGAGATACAAGGACTGTGAACTTATGGTCAGGATCCGGCGGAAGTTCCTTGACGCGTTCTTGCATCAAGTCAAGATAAGTGCAGCCGACGGTGACCAAGTCCTTTTTTTGTATGCCGCGCAAATTTTCCAAAAAGCGGATGTCCTCCGCCTGGTAGTCGCCTGTCATAAGGACAGAGTCAAAGAAGTCCAGGCCAAACAAGCGGTACATCGACGAGTCGGTGGGCGAGTGGAAAATGTGCGAGTAATGCTTTACGTTCTTGCTGCGCTTTAGCTGGTAAACGTCTAGTCCTGGAGTGGACATGACCACGATTCCGGCGGAAAGAAGGTTCAGCTTTGCGTAGGCCGTGTTACCCTCTCCGATGTATTCCGCCGCCACATGCTTGTAGCTTTGTCCAAAGACTCCGTCGTCCTTGGACGAAGTGTAGTAGGTGACGTCAATTTGGCGCGCCTCAAATTCGTCCAAAATCGGCTTAAAGACGGTCCAATAGCGCTTGTCCTCGCAGTAAATCACGTATTTTTTGTAGCTCTTGTCTTCCTTAAAAGTCTTTTTGTCGGCGCTAAAAAAAAGCTTGACCTTAAGCCACAATGCCTTGAACAAAAAGAACAGGGTGGCGAAGGCTCCGATCAAGATTGAGAAAAGCATGCTGCCCGTGCCGGGGTCGATGTACAAAAGCGCTTGGTTTGCGAACATTATTTCTTTCCTTTAGAGTTCTTGCCTTTGGCGCCGTTTTCCTTTAGAAAGGCGGCGATAAGCTTGTAGGCCTTGTCCATCCATGTTTTAGGAGCCACGGTCACGCGCATGGCCAGCTGGCCCTTTTCGGTCCAAAGGCGGGTAAGGATTCCGTTGTCTGCCAAGTAGTCTTTAAGGGCCTGCGTGTCGATTTTGTTGTCAAAGTGGATAAAGACAAAGTTTGCCGCGCTGTCAAAGGCCTTTACGCCCTTTAGCTTGTTCATGTTGGCGATAAAAGCGCTGCGGGCGGCGTCCAGTTTTTTTGCGAGAGCGTTGTAGTATTTTTTGTCGCGCAGGGCCGCCACGGCAGCCTTTCGTCCAAGGTTGGAGACGCGGAAGGGGTTTAAGTCCAGCTTAAAGACTTGCTTTGCCATCGGGGCGCAAAGGCCGTATCCTACGCGCGCTCCGGCCAAGCCGTAAAGCTTTGAGAAGGTTCGGCAGAAAACCACGTTGTTGTAAGTTTCCAAAAGGCGGCGGACGTCGTGCTTTACGCCTCCCATTCCGTAATAGGCTTCGTCAACGATAACAAGCGAGCCGGGGTTTTGCTTGATCACTTTTTCCAAGTCCGTCTGGCTCATGACCGCTCCGGTCGGGTTGTGCGGAGTTGTGACCACTATGATGCGCGGCTTGAGTTTTTTCGCCTGCGCCAAAAGGCCCTTTGTGTCAAAGACGTAAGATGTCTTTCCGGGAACCACGTCGTAGTAGGCCGCCTTGGCAAAGTGCAGTTCGATGACGGACTTGTAGTAGTTCCACGCGGGGGTGGAAATAAGAACGACGTCATCCTTGTTCAAGACAAGGGTCATTATTGTCTTTATGACGTCGGAAGAGCCTGAGTGGACAAAGATTTTTTCCGTCGGAATGTCAAGGTCTTTGCTGATTTGAACGGCAAGCTCGTCTTCGCGCGTAAGGTCGTAAAAGCAAAGGTCTTCCATCGTGGCGTTGTGGAAGACTTCCAGCGCCTTGGGGCTTGCTCCAAAAAGGTTTTCGTTTACGTGCATGCGGCCTGTCATTTGCTCCGTTCCAACCACCGAATACTGCTTTACGTCGGTGTAATTAGAAAGGTACTGGATGCGCTGTGTGTTGTTTACGAATTCCTCTTCCTGGAAGAATTGGTTGACAAACTCCTTGAACGACGGGTTGAACTCGATGATTTCTTCGGTCGTGTCAAATTCCTTGCATTCCTTGTCGTCGGTCTTGCGGATTTTCATGTTAAGGACGTCGATGTGCTTGGCGTAAAAGTGGTCCCAAAGCATGTACTTCATTTCAGGGTCGTAGTATTCCTTTACCATCAGCTCCTTGAACTTGTCAGAAAAGTCCTTGCGCCAAAATGACTCGCCGATGATGTACCAGCTTTTTTCGCCGCCGCGCTTTACTTCGCGCATGTAGCCGTTTTTGTCAAAGGCCTTCACGCAGTCTTCGTTGATGAACTCGTCCGAAAATTTAGCGGCGTAGTAGGAGTCGTAGACATAGTCGCGGTAAACGTTGTGCGCGAACCAGTTGTCGCTGCAGCAAACGTAGGAATTCTTAAGGTAGTCCTTGGCCGCGTAAAGCGAAGATATGTTGTTTTTTTCTTCCCACTCGGTGTTGTCGATAATGATTAGGTCCTTGTACTTCTTTTTTAGCTCGTAGTATTTTTCCTTAAGGTAGCCGACTACAAGAATTATTTGGCTTACGCCCGCGTCATGCAATTGCTTTATTTGGCGCTCGACCATTGTGTCGCCCTTGATTTCAAAAAGTCCCTTGGGAAGGTAGTTTGAAAGGGGCATGCAGCGGCGGCTTCGTCCCGCGGCCATGATGATCGCGTTGTCCACCTTGTAGGGGGCAAGCGCTTCCATGCCTTTGGTCGTGACTTTGTCGTTTAAGAGCCAGCCGGCGGCTTCGCAAGACTTAACGGCTTCCAAGTCGTCGCATTTTTCGTTCTTTCTTTTTGCCATCAAGCAATCAAATTCTTTTTCTGTCATTCGCCATTATCTCCTGTTATTTTGTTCCTTCCGGCGGCTCGATTTGAGTCCAAGAAGACGCTTTGAATATATTGTCTTTTACAAGCCACCACTCGTTGTCCTTTATGTCAAACTTGTAAAGGTCCTTGTGGTAGGGCGGCTGGTGCTTGTCGCAAGTGGTTATGATCACGCCGTCTTTTTTTAAAGGCCTTGTGTCAAGCGGGATTTCCTTGTTGGTAAAGGGGTTTACTGGTTTTTCGATCAATCCCCGTAATAAGAGCGAGGCCGCGTCGGCGTTGGTCATAAAGTCCATGTTTGTCGAAATAGGCCCGTCAGCGTTAAAGTCCTTGAACAATAAAAGCGGATGGTAGTGGCCGCGCCCGTAATATCTTGTGGCGTGTATGCGGGCGTCCAAGTCGTCGTCCTTTTCCATGCGATCTTCTTTTCCGTCGCCGCCGTGGTCGGACGCGACAATTATGCGAGTGTTGTTGTAAACTCCTTGCTCTTTCAGCCAGTCAAGCCATTCGCCGACGCGCTTCATCGCGGCCATTTGCGTGTGGTAGCTTGTGTCGTCCTTGAATTTTGAAGTTCCGTTGTTCTTGGGGTCTTTTACAGGAACATAATTTGGAGTCTCAAAGATAAAGTCGTCGTGCGTCAATTCGTTCAAAATGCTTATGTAGGAGCCATTTTGGCTGTCAGAAATGTCAGTCAGTTCAGGCAAAAAATCCAAGGCAGCATAATTGTCTAAAACGCGCTTGGCGAATTTTATGTCGTCCTTTGTGTTAAAGTATGTTCCGTTTAAGTATATCGCCTCGCGCAAGGCGATGGGGCTGGAACGGAAAAGGCTAAAGAACAAAAGGTTTCGCTTTAAGATTTCTTCTGTGGAGTCAAGTTCCGCCGCGCCGGGGTTTGCCCTGTACCAATCCTGCGTGTAAGTGCCGATTGTTTGGTGGCCGTCTATGTCGTAGCCCTTTAGGAACGAAAGGTCGCAGTAGTTGCTTGAGTTAATCCATGTTGGGTCGTTTACGCTTGCTTTAAAGCCAAGCTGCTCGTTAAAGACGCGGGCAAGGACAAGCTGCGACTCGTTGACTTTTTGCTCGCGGGTAACGCCGGTTCTTCTTTGCATTTCGGCCGGCGTGTATTCGTAGCCTCCAAAGAGCGGAGGCGCCCCCAGCAAGGTGTGGCCGTTAAAGGAGGCCGCGTTGTCGTAAAATACAAAGCCGGAATATTGCTCTGCAAGGGCGGGGTCTTCCTTTAATATTTCAGGAATCCGTTCAGCAGTGGCGCGGTCAAGCATTATTAAGATCGCGTTGGGCTGGTTCTTTGAAAGATGGTAGATCGGCTTTAGCGAGACCGAGCCTTGCTGTTTTTGCGAGGCGGCGTAAGAAGCCTTGTAGTTTTTTTGAATCGCCGCGCAGTTTGAGACCGCGCTTCCCGCCAAGGCCAAAGAAAGCACGATAAAGGCTGACGGTATGACGCTTATCTTTTTTATCCTGAACGAAAGGACAACCAAGGCCGCGGCGGCGGCGATTGCCAAAATGTTTAGGCCAGACACAAGCGAAAGGCCCCTGAAACTTGCCGTGTTCAAAAAGACAAGCGACGGCGATATGTCTCCGTAGCTAAGCATAAAGGGGTAGGCGTTTAAAAGCGCGGCGCAAGAAAAAGCCGCCGCCGCCGCCGCCATTATGGCCTGTATTTTGTTTCTGAACAAAAAATAGATTGCGGGAAGCCAAAAGAAAAATATTCCCGCGGCTTGCAAGGCAGTGTTGCGTATGTACCAAAAGGGGCTTGAGTGTCCGCCCAAATCCATGAATTCCGCCGCGGAAGACGAAATCAAAGACGTTGGAATCGCCAGAGCGAACAAAAGCCACATCAAAGCGCAAGACAAAAAGAAGACTGTGTGCCTGGCTTTCTTTTCCTGAACCAAGGGCTTTAGGCTGCCTTCCAAAAGCTTTTGCGCCAAGCGGACAAAAAGAGGCGCCGCAAAAACCAAAAGCAAGAAAAATAGCGCGGCAAGTTTGTAAACTTTTTTTGTCGTGTAAAAAAAGCCGATGTAGACAAAGGCCGCCGCGCAAGCCGCGCAGGCGCATATCCAAAAGACCTTCAGCGGGTTCTTCAGCTTGTAAAAGATGTTCTTCACCAAGCTAAAGACATTGTTCATCGTCCAGTAGACGACAAGGCCCGACGGCGAGTTGTACAAAATGGCGAGGAAGACCAAGGCCATTCCGTGGACTTGGATTTTTTCGCGCAAGGCAAGGCCCTTTGTGTAGATGATTCCCGCTATCATGTTGATGAGCGTCATCGCGATGGGAAGAACGTTCACCGGAAAGCTTCCGATATGGAATGTCGCGTCGGGAACTCCCATGTCCTTAATGAAAAAAAATGGCACGCCTTTTAAGGTTTCCAACTGCGAAAGGAATTGGTAGGCCGCCATAAAAAAGGGCACCTGGATCAATAGTCCAAAGGAGGAGCGCAAGGCCATTATCGGGCTGTAATGGTTCTCTTTGTAATAGGCTTGGGTCATCATGTAGCGCTCGTCGCCCTTAAAGGCGTCCTTTATGTGGTCAAGGTCGCCCTTCATTTTCTTTTGGATGTCCCGTTCCACCTGCTGCCAATGCTCGGCCACGGCGTACAAGGGCAGGCACAAAAGGGTTATTCCCACGCTCACCCCGATGACAGAAAATCCTTGGTTGGACGTAATTTTAAGGAAAAGCCTGTATATTACTTCTATAGTAAGGTAAAGGGGGTAGATGATGAGTGTGTATAAAAGCGCTGCCATGTATTCTCCAAAAACGCTGACATTATACTACAACGCGCGCTTTTATTCAATATTAGGCGCGCCGCCTGCCTTGGGGTGTAACGACCCTGCATTATAAAAAAAACAAACGCTCCCAGTGCGTCGCTTTCGCTCCGCTTTGTTATAGGGAATCTTTTCAATTGCGCTCTAACGAGCGCTGACAATCGCCGCTGCGGCAAAATGATTGCCCGCGCGCGCGAGCGCGCAAGTAAATAATTTCCTTAACGCAAAACGGAGGGCTTGCCCGACGTAATGTTTCCGCCGACCGCCCGACTCCTTCGCGCGTTTTATCTTTTCCGTTACGATGGCATTGCCCAAGGCAGGCGGCTTGGAATCGACAAAAATTGGGAAAAAAAGGCGGGACGCAGAAAAAAAAACTTGGGGGGACCCGTCAGCGAAGGGGCTTGGCCGCAGGCGTAAAGCCGCAAGCGGAGGACGGGGGGTCCCAAGGCTTTTTTTTCGTCGCTGGGCCCCGCCTTTTTTTCCCAATTTTTTAATTGTTTGGAAGCCCTGCCTGGGGCAGGTCGGTGATTTGCTCCCACGACGCGGCCTTAAAGACGTTGTCCTTCACGCGCCACCATTCGTCGCCGCGGATGTCAAACTGATAGGGGTTCTTGTGGTAGGTGGGGCGGTGGCGGTCGCTTGTCGTGATTATGACGCCGTTTTCCTTTATGGGCCGCGTGTCCAGGGGGATTTCCTTTTTTGTAAAGGGGTTCACGGGCTTTTCAATGAGGCCTTTCAACAGGAGCGAAGGGCCGTCCGCGTTTGTCATAAAGTCCGGCTTTTGCGCCAAAGGGCCGTCCGCGTTGAAGTCCTTGAACAAAAAGAGCGGGTGGTAGTGGCCGCGGCCGTGGTAGCGGACATGGCTTGAAGGCGCGACGCGCTGGTCCAGGCCGGGGTCCGCTTCCATGCAGTCTTCCGTTCCGGTTCCGCCGTGGTCGGCCGTGATCACTATGCGGGTGTTGTCGTAAACGCCTTGCTCTTTTAGCCAGTCAAGCCATTTCCCAAGCAACTTGAGCGCGGCCATCTGCGTGTGGTAGGAAGTGTTTTGGCTGAACCTTGAAGTTCCGCGGTTTTTGGGAGAGGCGACAGGCCTGTAGTCCGGCGCCTCAAAGAAAAAGCCCGAGTGCGTAAGCTCGTTCATAAGGCTTATGTAGCTGCCGTTTGAAGTTTCCTCCACCTTGCACAGCTGGGGCAAAAAGTCCAAGACCGAATAGTTGTCGATGATTGTCTTTGCGTCCCTTGCGTTTTCCTTGGTGTCAAAGTAAGTTCCGTTGTTGTAGACGGCCTCGCGCAGGATTATCGGGGAAGCTCGGAAGAGGCTAAAGAAAAGCAAGTTTCGCTTTAGGATTTCTTCGGTGGAATCCAAATCGGCGGCCTCGGGGTGGGCCTTGTACCATTCCTGTGTGTAGGCGCCTACGGTTTCGTTTCCTTCTATGTCGTAGCCTTTTAGGAACGAAAGGTCGCAGTAAGTGTTTGAGTTTATCCAAACCGGGTCGTTGACGCTGGCCCAGTAGCCCAGCTGCTCGTTAAAGATTCTGGGAACTGCCAATTGGCTTTGGTTTATCAAGTCCTTTGTTGTGTTTGGATAGCCGGCTTGTGAATTTTGCGCTTGCCTTTGCATTTCTAGCGGAGAGTATTCGTAGCCTCCAAAAAGCGGCGGCGCTCCAAAGAAGGTGTGGCCGTTAAAGGCCAGCGCGTTGCCGTAAAAGACAAAGCCTGAAAACTGCTCGTAAAGCTTGGGGTCTTCCTTTAAGTTCTCTTGGACAAACTGGGCCTGCGCCCTGTCAAGCATTATCAATATCGCGTTTGGATGGTTCTTTGAAAGGCGGAAAATCGGAGAAAGGCCGCTTCCTTTTTTTTGGCTTTCTTCCGCCGTCGCGTAGGAACTGTATTCCTTTTGAATCGCCTGCGCGTTAAAGGCCGTTACCGTCGCGCAAGTTATGATTAAAATGGCCAGGATTGACGACAAGGCCTTTTTGACCTTTAGCGATAGGAGCGCGAAGGCCGCGGCCGCCAAAAGGGCCAGCAAGTTAAGCGCCGAGACTGGCGAGATTGACCTAAAATCGGCCGCCGCCAAAAAGCCAAGCGACGGAGATATGTCTCCGTAACTAAGCATGAAGGGAAAGGCGTTCAACAGCGCCGCGAACGAAAGAAAGGCCGCGCAAATCGCCGCCAACGCCTGGACTTTTTTCCCGAACAAAAGGTAGACGCACGGAAACCAAAACAAAAAAATGGCGGCGGTCTGGAGCGCGGTGTTGGCCACGTACCAAAGAGGATTGGGGTGGCTTCCGATTCCGGCGAATTCCGACGGAGAGTTTCCGATAAGCGCGCTTGGAATCAACAGGCCAAACAAAAGCGAGAGCAAGGCGCAAGACAAAAAGAAAATCGCGTTCCGCTCTTTTTTTTCTTGGACAAGCGGCAAAAGGATTCCGTCCAGCGCTTTTTTGGCCGCCTTTACAAAGAGCGGGGCCGTGAACACAAGCGCGAGCAATGCTAAAAAGGCAGCCTTGTAAGCTGCCTTTGCCTCAAAGAAAAGCGCGATGTAAACCGCCGCCAAAGCGCAAACCACGCAAGAAAAAATCCAAAAAACCTTTAGCGGGTTTTTCAGCTTGTAAAAAATGTTCTTCACCAGGCTAAAGACGTTGTTCATCGTCCAATACAAGACAAGGCCCGAAGGCGAGTTGTACAAAATCGCCAAAAAGACCAGCGCCATTCCGTGAATCTGGATTTTTTCGCGCAAGGCAAGGCCCTTTGTGTAGACGATTCCGGCGGCCATGTTTATAAGCGTCATGGCGATCGGAAGAACGTTGACCGCAAAGCTTCCGATATGGAATGTGGCGTCGGGCCTACCCATGTCGCGTATGAACAAAAACGAAACGCCTTTTAGCGCCTCAAGGCCGGACAAAAATTGGTAGGCGGCCATAAAAAATGGTATCTGTATCAAAAGCCCGAACGACGAGCGCAAGGCCATTATCGGCTGGTAGCGGCGCTGCTTGTAAAAGGTTTGCGTCATCATGTAGCGTTCGTCGCCTGAAAATGTTTTTTTTATGCGGTCAAGGCCGGCCTTCATTTTTGCTTGCGTGTCGCGCTCCACCTGCTGCCAATGCTCGGCCACCGCGTACAAGGGCAGGCACAAAAGCGTGATTCCGACGCTTACTCCGATGACCGAAAGCCCCTCGCTTCCCGCGACTTTGTGAAAAACCTTGTATATTATTTCTATTAAAAGATAAAGCGGATAAATGATTATTGTGTGCAAAAACGACGCCATTTTTTCTCCAAAAGTTGCCCAACATTATATAGCAAAATCGCGCTTTTTTCAATACGCCTTGCCTCGGGCAAAGGGCATGTAAAGCAATTAAAACGCTCTCGGGAAAATCGGACGGCCTTTCTCGCGGTTGCGTCTTTTGGGGCGTAACCGTGGGACTAACGCGCAAAGCGAGCGGCCGTCCGCATTTTCCCTGCGCGTTTTCATTGCTTTACAACCGCTTTGCATAGACAAAAGCAATGCAGACCGCAACTGGGAGCCGCGTTTTGTTTTGCTTGCTTGTCCATTTGCCCTGTTGCAAAGGCGGTGCGACTTGGGGTAAAATAGTGGCATGAAACGTGTTGTAACTTTTGGCGAGATTATGCTGCGCTTGGCCCCTCAGGACGGAACGCGGCTTTTGCAGTTTCCTAGTTTGCAGGCCACTTTTGGCGGAGCGGAGGCCAATGTCGCCGTTTCTTTGGCCAACTTTGGAATGAACGCGGCTTTTGTTTCCAAGGTTCCAGAAAATCCGATCGGAGAAGCCGCGCTTTCCCAGCTAAAAGGCTTTGGCGTGGACACGTCTTTTGTTATGAAGGAAGGGGAGCGCCTTGGCGTTTACTATATGGAAAAGGGCGCTGGCCCGCGTCCAAGCCTTTGCGTCTACGACCGAAAAAATTCCGCGGTTTCACAAGCAGCGCCCGGCGACTTTGACTGGCCCGCGATTTTAAGGGGAGCGGCCGCCTTTCACTTTACCGGAATCACGCCGGCGCTTTCAAAAAATTGCGCTGCGCTTTGCCTAGAGGCGGTTAAGGCCGCAAAAAAGGCCGGCGTTCTCGTTTCCTGCGACCTAAACTTCCGCAAAAAGCTTTGGACAAGGGCCCAGGCCAAAAAGACTATGACAGAGCTTTGCAAGCATGTCGACCTTTTGATTTTAAACGAGGAGGATGCCGACAGCGTCTTTGGAATCACGGCTCCCGCCTCAAGCGTTAAAGACGGAAAATTGTCCGCTGAAGGCTACAAAGAAGTCGCCGCCGAGCTTTTCAAAAAGTTTCCGGTAAAGGCCGTCGCCATCAGCCAGCGCGAGTCATATTCGGCCAGCGACAACGGTTGGTCCGGCCTTTACTTTGAGCGCGCCCAAAAGGCCGCGGCGGACAAAAAAAGCTTGGCCGGTCAAAAAAGCGCCGGCGGCATAGACGCAATCAAAATGTTCGCGTCCAAAAAATACGATCTTCGCATCGTTGACCGCGTTGGAGGCGGCGACGCCTTTGCCGCGGGAATCATTTACGGCGTCCTTAACAAAATGCCGGCTCAAAAAACGGTGGACTTTGCCGCCGCCGCCGGCGCCTTGCAGCAAACGATAGAGGGCGACTTTAGCCGCGTCTCCGTCGCCGAAGTCGAGCGTTTGGCTGGCGGCGACTCCAGCGGCCGCGTGTTGCGGTAACCTATAGTTTTTGCATGACAAAAAAAAGCCGCCCCAACAGGGGCGGCTTTTTAGTCAGTGACTAATCTTAGTTTCTTGCTCGCAATTCTTTTGCGGCGGCTACAAGATTCTTCAGGCTGGGAATCGTTTCCGCCTCGCCGCGAGTCTTAAGGCCGCAGTCGGGGTTGACCCAAAGCTTTTCCTTGGGAACTTTGGCGAGCATTTTTTCAAGCGCGGCCAAAATCTCTTCCTTGCTTGGAACGCGCGCCGAGTGGATGTCGTAAACGCCGGGGCCTACTTCGGTGCGGAAGTTCGCGGCCTTTAGCGCGTCCAAAATCTTAAGGTCGGCGCGGCTTGCCTCAAAGGTGATTACGTCGGCGTCCATGTCGTCGATGTCCTTTATGATGTCGTTGAACTCAGAGTAGCACATGTGCGTGTGGATTTGCGTGTCGGCCTTGACGCCTGAGTGAACCAAGCGGAAGTCGGGGATCGCCCAATCCAAGTACTCTGAATGCCAGTCGCTCTTTCTAAGCGGAAGCTTTTCGCGGAGCGCGGCTTCGTCGATCTGGATGATTTTGATTCCGTTCTTTTCCAAGTCCAAAACTTCCTCGCGGATCGCGAGCGCGATTTGAATTGTCTGCTCTTTTATCGGAATGTCTTCGCGCGGGAAAGACCAGTTCAAAATCGTTACCGGGCCTGTGAGCATTCCCTTCATCCATTTCTTTGTTTGGCTCTGGGCGAACTTTGACCATTCAACTGTGATGGCTTCCTTGCGGCGCACGTCGCCCCAAATTACCGGCGGCTTTACGCAGCGGCTTCCGTAAGACTGAACCCAAGCGTTTTCCGTAAAGAGGTAGCCCTCCAAGTGGTCGCCAAAGTACTCGACCATGTCGTTTCGCTCAAACTCGCCGTGGACCAAAACGTCAAGGCCAATCTCTTCCTGCTTTTTAATCCATTCGGTGATTTTGTCCTGGTTGAATTTGACGTACTGCTCTTTTGTGATGACGCCCTTTCTAAAGTCGGCGCGGTTCTTTCGCACTTCCTTTGTCTGCGGGAAGCTTCCGATTGTCGTCGTGGGGAAGAGGGGAAGCTGGAATTTTTCATGCTGGATCTTTTCGCGCTCGGCAAAGTCGGGCTTACGGACAAAGTCCTCGGGCTTTAGCGCCTTTACGGCGGCCTGGACTTTTTCGTTGGCCTTCACGCGCTCTTCCTTAAATAGCTCGTCGTTCTTTTCTCCGGCGGCAATCTCGGCGATTTCGCGGATTTTTTGCTCGGCGAAAGAAAAGTGCTTTAGGACGTCGGCTGAAAGCTTTGTCTCGTTGGCCGTAGTGTAGGGGACGTGCAAGAGCGAGCAGGAAGTTCCGGCGTAAATTCTTTCCTTGTCAACGGCGCCTTCAAGGTCTTTGAGCAGGGCCTCCACTTTTGAGAATTCGCTTCTCCAAATGTTCTTTCCTTTTACAACGCCCGCGAACAAAACCTTGTCCTTGGGAAAGCCCTTCTTTACAAGCTTTAGCGTTTCCTTTCCCTCAACAAAGTCAAGCCCGATTCCGTCAAAAGAAAGCTTTGTGACTGTGTCGTAGCTGTCGCGAATGTCGCCGAAATATGTCTGCAAGTTGACCTTGACTTTTTTCGCGGCCAAGATTTCTTGGTAAAGCGCCTCAAAGAATTTGACGCTTTCCGAGTCCGTGTCAAAGACCAAGGCGGGCTCGGCGATTGAAATCCATTCCGCTCCGGAAGCGTAAACCTGGTCAAGCAATTTTTTGTAGGCCGCGGCGATGTCGGCCTTGTAGTCCTCGCGCTTTTTCCCGTCGGCGTATGTCGCGAACTTTAGGAAAGTGTAGGGGCCTATTACTGCGGGAGCGGTCTGAATGCCAAGATTCTTGGCCTCGGCAAATTCGTCCAAAACTTTTTCTGCGTTCAACGATATTTTGGCGCCGGCGTCAAGCTCCGGAACGATGTAATGGTAGTTTGTGTTGAACCATTTTTTCATCGGAAGGGCCTTTACGTCGCCCTTTGTTCCCTGGTAGCCGTGGGCCATGGCGAAGTATGTGTCCAGCTCGTTAAGGCCAAGAGCCTTGTAGCGTTCGGGCACGGCGCCCAGCATTACGGCTGTGTCAAGCATATTGTCGTAGTAAGAGAAGTCGTTGGACGGAATCAAGTCGATTCCCGCGTCGCGCTGCTTTTTCCAGCCGTAGGCGCGCAGGCTTTGGGCCGTGTCCTTAAGGTCGTTTGCGGCCATCGCGCCCGCAAAGTATTTTTCCTCGGCGAATTTCAACTCGCGCTTGGAACCAATTCTTGGAAAACCGATAACAAATGTCTTATAGTTGCTCATGGGCGGAATGTTAGCAAAAATCGCGCGTTTGTTCAATTAAAATGTTTCTATTGCGGGTTATAGTTTTTTTTTATGGGAACGCGCTGCATTGGTTGCGCAAGATTTAATTGAAAAATTAGATAAATTATGGTATATTTGAGAAGGAGGCGTGGAATGGCAAGAAAAGAGTTTTGCGAAAAAGACGGAATTTTAATCACCTATACGGACAATGATGTTTGCTTTGAAGACTGCAAAACTGCGGAATCCATTTTGCTTTCAAATGACGGAACGGTGATTCATTCAAACTTTGACAAAAAACGGAATGAGTATTTTATGGAATGTTTAAAGAAAATTTATTCCGCAATAACAACGTTCCGCTCGCTTGATTCTTTGGAGACCGCCTGATGCCTCAGTTTATTAGAGCCGCGGGCTATAAAATTTATTTTTGGTCAAACGAAAATGACGAGCCAATTCATTTTCACGCCACAAAGGGGAATCCGGCTGAAAATGACACAAAAGTGTGGCTTTTAAAAAACGGCTCATTTAAAGTCGCTCACAACAAAGGGCAAATTCCTGAAAAGGATTTGTCAAAGATTTTTTCCGTTATGCAGGCCTACTATTTTGAGTTCGTCCAATTTTGGAAAACGTATTTTGACGGCGAAGTGAAGTTTTACGAATAGTTTTAACGCTTGCGCCATTCGCGTCTTTTAGTAAAGACACTAAAACTCTATGCCGAGGGCTTGACACAATTTGTATTTTTTGCTAAATTAGCTATCACACGCGGGGATGGCGGAATTGGTAGACGCGCTAGCTTGAGGTGCTAGTGGTGAGAGCCGTGGCCGTTCAAGTCGGCTTCTCCGCATAAAGGCTGCTTCAAAGCGAGGCGGCCTTTTTTATTATTCGGGGTTGACAATTGTTGGCAACCCCGAAAACGGCAGAGTCAAGGCCTTGAGCGAAGCGCGCCTTGACCTGACGTAGCGGCAATACTGATAGGAGATTATATGAAACCAACGCTTTTAGTTTTGGCGGCCGGAATGGGAAGCCGCTACGGCGGAGTCAAGCAGATTGACGCCGTCGGAAAGAACGGCGAGTGCCTTTTGGACTTCGCCAACTACGACGCGAAAGCGAGCGGCTTTGGAAAAGTCGTTTTCATCATACGCAAGGACATCGAGGTGGATTTCCGCTCCCGCTTGTTTGACAGAATCGCCGCCAATTTTGACGCCGAATACGTCTTCCAGTCGCGCGAGTCTCTTTTGACCGCAGACGAAATCGCAAAGACAAGCGAGCGACAAAAGCCTTGGGGAACGGTTCACGCCGTCCTTTGCGCGCGGGAAAAAATCCACGAGCCTTTCGCCGTCATCAATTCCGACGACTACTACGGCCGCGAAGCCTTCAAGACTCTGGGCGCCTACCTTTCTTCCATAACAAATGATTCCACGGAGCACGCGATGGTAGGCTACGTCCTAGGAAAGACGATGAGCAAAAGCGGCTCGGTCTCTCGCGGCGTTTGCTCGGTTAAGGACGGCCTTTTGGACGGAATCGTCGAGAACACAAAAATCTACTACGGCGAAGGCCAGAAAATTTTCAGCGACATTGACGGCAAGACCGTTCCGCTTACAGGAAACGAATGGGTCAGCATGAACCTCTTTGGCTTCACTCCCAAGGCCTTTGAAGGCTTTGACGAATACTGGGAAAACTTCAAGAAGGAAGGCCTTTACACGCCCAAGCAAGAGGCTCTTTTGCCGGTCGCGGCCAGCGACATCGTAAAGCACGGCGAGGGCGTGATAAAATTCTTCTCGTCGACCGAAAGCTGGTTCGGCATGACCTATCCCGAAGACCGCGAAATCGTCAAGCAAGAAATCGCCGCCAAAATCGCCTCGGGCTACTATCCTGAAAAATTATGGACTAACTAAAAACGACGGCTCCCGGTCACGCTCCGGCATCGCAAAACCGCTCGATATCGTCGCTACACGCTGTTTGCGCCTTGAAACTATTAACGCTGCCGCTTTTCGCGGCAGGCGCAAACAGAGTGTTTTTGCATGCCGTCCGTTCCCTCGCGCCGCCTTTTTGGTTTTTCCATAATTCTTTTTCGGCAAGGAGATTATATGAAAAAACTTTCCGCGATAAAGATGGACAAGGTTTGGGGCTACGAGCTTTGGATAGCGTCGACGCATCCCAACGGCCCGCAAAAAGAGTTCGTGGACTTTTGCGGCGGCCCCTATCCGCTTTTGGTGAAGGTGATCCAGGCCGACCAGTCCCTTAGCGTGCAAGTCCACCCCGATGACGAGACCGCCGCGCTTTTGGAAGGCCCCGGCAACGTCGGAAAAACCGAGTGCTGGTACGTCCTTGACGCAAAGCCCGGAGCCAAGCTTGTCTACGGACTGAACGGAAATCCCAGCCGCGAGAGCGTCGCCGAGGCAATCGAGAAAAACGAGCTTGACCCGCTTTTAAATCAAGTCGAAGTCCACGCAGGCGACTTTGTCTTCATTCCGTCTGGAACGGTCCACGCCATCGGCGGCGGCCTTCGCCTGATGGAAGTGCAGCAATCCTGCGACATAACATACCGCCTTTACGACTGGGGCCGCCCGCGCGAGCTTCACGTTCAAAAGGGAGTGGCCAGCGTAAAAAACGAAGGCTTGGCCAAAATCGCGCGTTTTCCCGGCCGCTTCGAGTGCGAATACTTTTCGCTGGAAGAAATAAGCGTTGCCGGCGAGTGGCGGCATAAAAACGATTCGCAAACGGACGACAGCGCCAAATCGAAGGCGGCGGCCGTCCAGCTCTTTTATATTTTGGAAGGAAGCGGAAGCGTCGACTGTTCGCAAGACCAAAATGGGGTGGCCGGCTCGCAAGCCAAAGACTTCGCCGCCGAGGACATTTTCGCGCTTGCTCCCGGCGAGGAAGCGGCGTTCAAAAGCCAAAAGGCGCGCGTGATGAAAATTTCCGCAATTGGAGTATAAAATGACAAATGAAATTCTTTTGGTCGCGTCGCTCTTGTTCGCGTTCGGCGTCCTGCTTGTGATGTTCCGCTTTTTTAACAAGGGCGGAATCTTTGCTTGGATCGCAATTTGCACGATTCTTGCCAATGTCGAAGTGCCCGTTTTGGTCAACGCCTTTGGCATGGAGCAAACGCTTGGAAACACGCTCTTTGCCACGACCTTTTTGGCCACGGACTTTTTGAGCGAGTTCTACGGAAAAAAAGAAGCCCGCAGGGGAGTCCTTTTGGGAATCATTTCCAGCGTTGCCTTCATTTTCTTTTCGATGATATGGCGCTTTTACGTTCCGTCGCAAAACGACTTTGCCTTTGAGCACTTGAAGGACCTCTTCGCCAACACTCCGCGCATCGTCGCCGCAAGCTTTGTCGGCTTTGCCGTAAGCGAGTTTTTGGACATTAACCTTTACGATTATTGGTGGCGTCTGTCAGAAAAATTATGCGGAAACAAGCGCGGCTTTTTGTGGCTGCGCAACAACGGCTCCACCCTCGTAAGCCAAGCGGTCAACATCACTGTTTTCAACATCCTCGCTTTCGCCGGCCTCTTCGACACGCCCACGTTGATTTCCGTCACAATTTCCTGCTACGTGATTTACATCGCCACCAGCTTGCTTGACACGCCCTTCATGTATTTGGCGCGGGTCTTGTGGGAAAGGAAGCAGAGGGAAGAAAATAGTTGAAAAAGCTGTAGTTTGTGGTAAAATAAAGTAATAGACAAAATATAGAAAGTTTCTTATGTTGATTTTTTTTTCTTAACCGCATAAGAAACTTTTTATTATTTTTTGGAGTTAATTTATGTCTGATGGTAATGGAAAAAGTAACCGATATTATGAGCGATTCAATGAGAACAGTTTCTCCTCATGCTCGCAGAGCATATTTTAAGAGATTAACTTCTGATTTTTATACTCATAAAAAGGGACAAACCATATTAGTAAAGGAAACTATGGTTAACGGCAAGGCTAAAACTGTGTATACATCGAATAATCTTGAAAAGATGGTTGAATAGAGATAAGGAAAAATTTCCTTGACAATACTGCCATTTTGCGTTAGTGTTACTGTATGATAAGGTCTTTCGGGGATTCCGAGACGAAATTGGTGTTCGATGGCTTTCGCTGCAAAAAACTTCCGCCTGTAATTCAAAATGTTGCAAGGCGAAAGCTTCGCATGATAGCGGCCGCGGCGAAAGTTGTTGATTTGCGTGTTCCGCCTGGAAATCGTCTTGAAGAACTTTTAGGGGACTTGCAGGGCTTTTATTCAATAAGAATAAATGACCAATGGCGAATTATTTTTGAATTTGACAATGGAGGCGCGGACAATGTTAAAATCACGGACTACCACAAATAAAAAACTTCCTAACGTTCACCCTGGCGAAGTTTTAAAAGAAGAATTCCTTTTGCCCATGAATGTCAGCGCTTATCGTCTTGCCAAGGAAATCAATGTTCCGGAAACGAGAATCTCGCAAATCGTTCGCGGAAAAAGGGCAGTCACTGCGGACACAGCCATTCGCTTTGCTAAATTCTTTGGAACTACGGCGGAATTTTGGCTCAACCTCCAAAATCTTTATGACTTGGAAGAAGAAGAAAGTCAACATTCCGCAGAATTTGAAAGCATCAAAATGTACGCCTATGCGTAAGGTAAATCATTGCTAAGCGGCATCCTCCAAGCCTCCGCGCTCTTGCAACAATTATTAATAAATACTATAATTCTTTTATCGAGGTAAAGTTATGGAAAAGAATATCGATTGGGGCAATTTGCCCTTTGGCTACGTTGAATGTTCTAAAAGTTTCGTCGCCAATTTTAAGGACGGCAAGTGGGACGAAGGAACTTTTACAAGCGACCACACTGTCACGCTGAGCGAGTGCGCGGGCGTCTTGCAATACGCCCAGACTTGCTTTGAGGGCCTAAAGGCCTACACGACACCTGCTGGAAAAATCGTCACATTCCGCCCAGACCTAAACGCAAGCCGCATGGCCGACAGCTGCCGCCGCCTTGAAATGCCTGTTTTCCCGGAAGACCGCTTTGTTCAGGCCGTCATAGACACCGTAAAAGCCAATATTGATTGGGTTCCTCCTTATGGAAGCGGCGCCTCCCTTTACATACGTCCATATATGTTCGGTTCGAACGCGGTGATCGGCGTAAAGCCCGCCGACGAATACCAGTTCCGCATTTTTGTCACTCCTGTTGGCCCTTACTTTAAAGGCGGAGCCAAGCCGATAAAAATCCGAATTTCAGACCTTGACCGCGCCGCGCCCCACGGAACCGGCGACATCAAGGCCGGCCTCAACTACGCGATGAGCCTGCACAACATCGTGGACGCGCACAAATGCGGCTACGACGAAAACCTTTACACAGACCCGGCCTCCCACACATACATCGAGGAGACGGGAGGAGCCAATATCGTCTTTGTCACAAAAGACGGAAAGCTTGTGACTCCAAAGTCGAATTCAATTTTGCCTTCTGTCAGAAGGCGCTCGATTGTCTATGTCGCCAGAGAATATTTGAAAATGGAAGTTGAGGAACGCCAAATCAACAAGTCGGAATTGTCCGACTTTGCCGAAGCCGGCCTTTGCGGAACTGCGGCGGTAATCGCTCCTGTAGGAGAAATTGACGACCACGACAAAAAAATCATGCTTCCAAGCGGCATGGAAAAATGCGGTCCTGTCCTGCAAAAGCTTCGCTCGCTGTTAATCGGCATCCAAATGGGAACCGAAAAGGCTCCCGACGGCTGGATAGTCGAGATAGAATAGTATGATAGTAATGAAATTTGGCGGTTCGTCCGTGGCCAACGCGGAGCGAATCCGCCATGTGGCGAGCATAATCCAAGCCTACAAAGACAAAAAGCCCGTCGTCGTCCTTAGCGCGATGGGCGACACCACCGACCACTTGCTGGACGCGGCCGACGCGGCGCTTGCGGGAAACGTCGACATTAGCGGAGTGGAAAAGCTTCACCGCGATTCTGCCGCCGAATTGGGAATCGACTTTTCTCCCTTTGAGCCGCTCATGCAAGAGCTAAAGCAGCTTTTGACCGGCATCTCGATGATCAAGGAGCTTACCAAGCGCACCCGCGACTACTTGGTTTCGTTTGGCGAGCGCCTTAGCGTCCGCATGATGGCGGCCTTTTTGAGCAAGGAAAACACTCCGGCAAAGTTTTTTGACGCCTGGGATTTGGGAATCGTAAGCGACTCAAACTTTATGGCCGCCGAGCTTTTGGACGAAGTTTGGAAGAACATTCCGATGGAACTTAACTCCTACGCAAGCGGCGCCGCCAAAGAGATTCCGATCGTAACCGGCTTCATTTCAAAAGACAAGAAGGGCGACATAACCACGCTCGGACGCGGCGGCTCCGACCTTACCGCGACGATTATCGGAAGCGCGATGAAGGCCGACGAAATCCAGACATGGAAGGACGTTGACGGAATAATGACAAGCGACCCCCGCTTGTGTTCCGCCGCGCGCACGGTTCCCGAAGTCACTTACGAAGAGGCGCAGGAGCTTGCCATGTTCGGAGCGCAAGTCTTGCACCCGCGCTCGATGGTTCCTTGCCTTAAGGCCGGCGTTCCCGTGCGCGTTAAAAATTCATACAACATTCAAAGCCCGGGCTCGATCATCGTGCAAAAACATTCGGGGGCCGTTCCCAAGGTTTGCGCGATAACGGCGGTCAAGGGCGTCACCCTTATCGACATCACCAGCGCCGGAATGCTTGGCGCGGCGGGCTTTTTGGCCCACATCTTCAACCAGTTCCTTAAGTGGAACGTAAGCATTGACGTAATCGCGACAAGCGAAGTAAGCGTCTCCCTTACGGTGAACACAAAGGCCGATTTGACAGGCTTGCTCGAAGACCTCCGCCGCGTGGCCCAAGTTCAGGCCAGGCCCGGAAAGGCGATTGTCACCGTCATTTGCGACGCGACAAAGTCGGCCGACGTTTTGTCCACGGGCCTTGTGGCCTTGGCCGCGGCAAAAATCAATCCGCAAATGATAAGCCAGGCCGCGTCGAAGGTGAACATAAGCATGATAGTTGACGACTCGCAGCGCGACGACGCCGTAAAGGCCTTGCACGCCGCGTATTTTGAGTAGCGGATAGCGGTACTGGAGGAATTATGAAAATCGCTTTGGTTGGTTTTGGAAAGATGGGACACATGATTAAGGACGCGGCCATTGAGCTGGGCCACGAAGTTTGCGTCACGATCGACTCGTTCGCTCCCGATGCGGACGTGAAAAACGCCGGCGCCGACGACATTGTCCGCGCGGTAAAGTCCAGCGGCGCCCAGGGCGTGATAGAGTTCACGCATCCGAGCGCGGTTGTCCAAAACCTCAAGGCGCTTGTTCCGCTTGGCCTTCCGCTTGTAGTGGGAACGACAGGCTGGGCCGGCTCCGAAAAAGAGATTGGCGAACTTTGCGCGTCCACCGGGGGAACCCTTGTCCGCTCGTCAAACTTTTCGACAGGCGTTAACGTCTTTTATAAAATCATCGAAGAAGCCGTCAAGCTTATGAATTCCTACAGCGAGTACGACACCGCGATTTGGGAGGCTCACCACAACCAAAAGGCCGACAGCCCCAGCGGAACCGCCTTGGAAATCGCGCGCCGCGTGATGGCCAACAATCCCAAAAAGACAAAGATGGTCGTCGACGCCTTCCACCAAAAGCCGGACGCTTCGGAACTGCACGTTTCCTCCACAAGATGCGGCTCGATTCCCGGCACCCACACGGTTTTCTTTGACAGCCCGGCCGACACGATAGAAATCACCCACCGCGCGCGCGGCCGCCAAGGCTTTGCGATTGGAGCCGTCCGCGCCCTTGTTTCGCTTGACAGCGCGCTAAAATCTGGTAAAATTCAAAAGGGAAGGATATATTCGCTTGATGAAATAGCATAGAGTGGGGAGTTCATGGCAGATTTTCAAAAGGTGGTTGACGGAATAGGCGCGATGGCCTGCGTGGTCTCGGTCGAAAGGCTAGAAGGCGGCCGCGCCGGAAAGATCAGGATTGTGACCGGAAACAGGGCTTATATCGACTCAATCGAAAAGCCGGCTCCCGGAACGGAAATGCTCACCACAAAGTTCACCCCCAACGCCGAATACACGACATACCTTACCCGCGACCTTAACTTTGAGGACTTTTGCTACCGTTCCGCCGTGAACAAAAAATGCCTCCATTCATACGTGCATCCAGACCGCTTTGACCTTTGGTTCAACATGAGCTTTTTGCCGCTGGAGCCGGACGTTGGGAACGTTTGCCACTGCCTTTACATAATGGAAATAAATTTTGAGCCGCAGGCCGGCCGCCTTTCAAACATTTCGGGCGACATGGCTAGCGCCGTGCTTGAAACTTGCATTAAGCTCCGCGGAGCGACTGACTTTACAAAGGCGATGGCCGACGTTATAAAGGACATCCGAGAGCTTTGCGGAGCGGAGCATTGCTGCGTTCTTACGATGAATCCTTCCGAAAGAACTTGCGAAGTTTTGTGCGAGTCCTTTGCCGAAGGCTCAAAGCTTTTGCCGATGGAACGCTATATCGACGAAAACTTTTATTCAATCGCGGAAAGCTGGGAAGAAACGATTGCCGGCAGCAACTGCCTCATCGTGAAGAACGAGCAGGACATGGAAGTCGTAAAAGAGCGCAACCCCGTCTGGCACGCGTCGCTCATGTCGGCCGGCGCAAGGAACATCGCGCTCTTTCCGTTAAAGTCGCGCGAGCACCTTTTGGGCTACATGTGGGCCTTGAATTTCAACGCCGAAAATTCCGTAAAAATAAAGGAAACCTTGGAGCTTACGACTTTCATTCTTGGCTCCGAACTGGGGAACTACCTTCTTTTGGACAGGCTAAAAATCTTGAGCTCCAAGGACATGTTGACCGGCGTTTTAAACCGCAACGAGATGAACAATTTTGTCGACAGCCTTTGCTCGGAGGATGACAAGAGCCCGGATTCTTCGGTTGGCGTTGTCTTTGCCGACTTGAACGGATTAAAAACAGTGAACGACGTCGAAGGCCACAACGCGGGCGACGCGCTCTTAAAGGACGCGGCCTCGGCCTTGCGCGAAGTTTTTGACGAAAACAGCATATTCCGCGCGGGCGGCGACGAGTTCTCCATCATCGTGACTGGCGTTTCGCAAGAGGAGCTTGACGAGCGCGTAAAGAAAGTTCGCGAGGCCGCTAAAAAATACAAGAACGTCAGCTTCGCGCTTGGCGCCAATGTTCAAGCCCGCAAAAAGGACGCGCGCGTCGCCCTTCGCAAGGCCGACGAAAACATGTACGCCGACAAGAAACTTTACTACGAGGCGCACCCCGAAAAGAACCGCCGCTCGCGGTGAAATTCTCAAGGCGGCGATTGACCAAAAAGGCCTTTGGCGCTAATATAAAAAAAAGGCGCGCGAGTCGCGTTCAAGGATAAAAATGGCTAAAAAGCTTTACGTAGGAAACTTAAGTTATTCTACAACAGAAGAGTCGCTGAACGGCTTGTTCGCTCAGTTTGGAGAAGTTGTTTCGGCGGTTGTGATAAAAGACCGCGCGACTGGCCAGTCAAAGGGCTTTGGATTTGTTGAACTGGCTGACGAAGGGGCCGCCGACAAGGCCATTGAAGAATGGAACGGAAAGGAATTTGAAGGAAGGCGCATCCGCGTGAACGTGGCCGAAGAAAGAAAGCCGCGTCCGCCTCGATTTAATAACGACCAAGGATTTAGAGGATAAAATGAAAAACACGGCGCTTTTGCTATTGCTAGGACTTCTCGTAGACAGCCATCGTTAAAGGCGCCGCCAAAATATTTTGCAAATCGCAAAGACCGGCGCTTGTCGCCGGTCTTTTTTTAGCGGCTGAAAAAAAATAGGAGTTAGATATGGATTCAAAAGGAAAGTATGTTCCCTATCCAAAAGTGAACATCAAGGACAGAAAGTGGCCGGACGCGGCGATAACAAAAGCTCCGATTTGGTGCTCGGTCGACTTGCGCGACGGAAACCAGGCGCTGATTAACCCGATGGGAATCGAGCAAAAGCTTGAATTCTTTGACCTGCTTGTAAAGGTGGGCTTTAAGGAAATCGAAGTGGGCTTTCCTTCTTCAAGCGACACTGAATACAACTTCATGCGCCGCCTTATCGAAGAAAAGAGAATCCCCGATGACGTTACGATCCAAGTTTTGTGCCAGGCCCGCGAGCACTTGGTGAAGAAAACCTTTGAGGCCATAAAGGGCCTTCCCAAGGCGATCTTCCACATTTACAACTCAACGTCTCCGGCCCAGCGCAAATATACGTTCAACAAGTCCAAAGAGGAAATAAAGCAAATCGCGGTTGACGGCGTGCGCTGCATAAAGGACTGCATGAAGTACGCCGACGGAATCAAAATCCAGCTTGAGTACTCGCCCGAAAGCTTTAGCAATACCGAAATCGAATACGCCGTCGAAGTTTGCGAGGCCGTAAAGAACGAGTGGGGCCCGACGCCCGACAACAAAATCATCATAAACCTTCCGACGACGGTTGAATGCGCTCTTCCCAGCACCTTCGCAGACCAAATCGAATATTTTTGTCGCAACATCAGCGGCCGCGAAAACGTAATCGTAAGCCTGCACCCGCACAACGACCGCGGCGAAGGCGTGGCCACTTGCGAGCTTGGCTTGCTTGCCGGCGCCGACCGCGTTGAAGGTACGCTTTTTGGCAACGGCGAGCGTACCGGAAACCTTGACGTTGTCGTCGTGGGCCTCAACATGTACAGCCACGGCGTAGACCCCAAGCTTGACTTTACGAACATTCCCGCCTTGGCTGAGGCCTACAAGCGCTTGACGGACATGGAAATACATCCCAGAACGCCTTACTCAGGCGAGCTTGTCTACACAGCCTTTAGCGGAAGCCACCAAGACGCGATCCGCAAGGGAATGGCCGCGCGCGCAAAGATGGACGAAAACGCCGTTTGGGACGTTCCCTACCTTCCGATTGACCCGCACGACATCGGCCGCCAGTACGAAGGAATCATCAGAATCAACTCGCAGAGCGGAAAGGGCGGAGCGGCCTTTATTTTGGAAAGCGACTTTGGAATCCAGCCGCCCAAGGCCATGCATCCTGTCATCGGAGCGGCGGTCAAGGACGCGGCCGACAAGGCCCAGCGCGAGCTTAAGCCGGAAGAAATCAAGGAAATCTTTGAAAAGAAATGGATCGGCCTTACAAGCCCGCTCAAAATCGAGGAACTGGTCGAAACCCACTTGGAGGGCGCGACCGGAGCGGAAAGCGAGGAGCGCGTTTTGTGCAACGCCGACGTCGTTTACCAGGGCCAAAAGTACAAGATCAGCGCCCAAGGAAACGGCCCGCTTGACGCCTTTGTAAACGCTATGAAGCAAACGCCCGCGCCCAAGTTCAACATCACAAGCTTTCACGAGCACAGCATCGGAAGCGGAAACGACGCCAAGGCCATGGGCTATGTTCAAATCACAAAAGAGGACGGAAGCCAAGTTTGGGGCGTAGGCCGCTCCAGCAACGTCGGCCGCGCGGGAATTGCGGCTGTTGTTTCAGCTTTGAATCAGGCGTAGGCCCAAAAGCGGCCGCTTTTGCTAGTGGTAATATTTACGTGTCCGCTCGCGCGGACAACTGGCAATTGCGGCCGTAGTCTCCGCTTTGAATCAATGACACGAGCGTCAAGTAGCGTCCGCAATACGCCAGAAAGAAAAAACCGTTTCGCCCAACGGACGAAACGGCAAAAAAAGGAGAGGAGGATGCGGCAAAGTTTTAAGCCGCAGAACGCGCGTTTTTCGCGCCGCGTTCAATAAATAAACCTCTCTCTCCGTTAAAAAGTTACAACGAAAATGACTATTTTGAGTAGTTGCGGTAGAAAAAAAATAAAAAACGCGCAAAGGCGCGGGGCGGCTGGCGGCAGCACTCATATTGCGCCTGCCGCGGTTAGCGGCAAAGTAAAATAGTTACAAGGCGCAATATGCGTGAAGCGACGCTAGCTAGCGGTGCCGAACGGACGCAACCGCAACTGGGAGCGTTTTTGTATGGTTTTCAGTTCGCGTCTTTTCTTGCAATTTCGCTTTTTTTCCGTTATACTAAAGCCATGAAATTCATTTCTTGGAACATCGACTCGCTCAACGCGGCGCTTACCGGAACTTCGCCGCGCTCGGAGCAGTCTCGGAACGTGATTAAGAAGATAGCCGCCCAAAACGCGGATTTCATAGCCATTCAAGAGACAAAGCTGGGCGAGGCGGGCCTTTTGCCGGCCCACAAAAGCGCTTTGGCCGCCTATTTTCCCGACTACGACTACGCGCTTGTTTCATCCGTTCCTCCGGCAAAAAAAGGCTACGCGGGAACGATTTCGCTTTACAAAAAAGGCCTAGCCGTCCAAGCGGACTTTCCCAAAATCGGCGCTCCCGACACGATGGACTCAGAGGGCCGGATCATAACGCTGGAAACTGACGCTTTTTGCTTTGTCCAAGTCTACACGCCCAATTCAGGCGACGGCCTAAAGCGCCTTGGCGAGCGGCAAGTTTGGGACAAAAAATACGCCGACTACCTTTGCGCGCTTGACGCAAAAAAGCCTGTCATCGCTTGCGGCGACTTTAACGTGGCCCATACGGAAATCGACTTGGCCAACCCCGACTCAAACCATTTTTCGGCCGGCTTTACCGACGAGGAGCGCGCGGACTTTACGGAACTCTTGGGCCGCGGCTTTGTCGACACCTTTAGAATGGTTCACGGAGACGTAAAGGGCGCCTATTCCTGGTGGTCGCAAAGAATAACGACGGCCAAGGCCAACAACTCAGGCTGGCGCATCGATTACTTTTTGGCAAGCGAGAGGATCGCAAAAAACGTAAGCCGCTCCGAGATTATGGATTCGGGCGCTCGGCCCGACCACGCTCCGCTTTTGCTGGAAATAGATTTGTAAAAAGAGGGAAAGGCCTTGCGTCGTTTATTGTCAAAAGTTCCGGCGATTTTTCTTGCTCTCTCCGCGGCGGCGTTTTTTTCTTGCGCGTCGTCAAAAGGCGCGGCGCGGCGGGATGACAGTTTTTTTAGCGACGAGAACATTCCGCTTTTTAAGGAAGCCAAGCTTTCAAACGGCATTCCGCTTGCATTTAAAAACATTCCCTTTGAAAAGAACATTGAAATCCGAGTCTTGTTTTTGGGAGGCTATTCCTCTTGTCCAAAGAGCAAGGCCGGAATGGACCAATTGACTTTTGGCTTGCTTTCAGAGCGCAATTCCGGAATTAAAGAGCTTTCGGCGCGCGGCTTGTATTTTCCCGTTTACTCCTGCCTTGCCGATTACAGCTACTACGGATTTAACTGCGCGGCGCCAGACTTTTTCGAAAGTCTTGACGCTTTTGCCGCGTCGCTTTTTTCACCAGAATACGCTCACAAGGACTACTTGCAAAAAGAAGCCGCGGCCTCCGCCGAAGCCTTGGACAGAAGCGAAAGCCTTGGCTATGAGCTTTTGGAAAACGTTAAAAAAAGAATATACGCGCAAAGCCCATACTTGGAAGGCTCCTACTACAAAAAAACAAGCCGCGTCTCTGAGTACGACATAGAAAAAAACTTGTCGTCGCTATTAAACGCGTCGCGGATTCAAATCGTCGCCGCGGGAAACTTTTCATATAAAGAGACAAGCGCAAGCAAGGGCAAGCGGCAAAAAAAGGACGACGCGCTCTTGTTTGAGGAACGGTCGGCCGCCTTGCTTGAAAAATTGGAAAGCCTTTTTGGAACGCTAAAGGCCGAGCCTTGGGCCGCGCCAAACATTCCGGCCTTGAGCCTTCAAGGCAAAAAGGATTATCAAATAAAAACGGACTTTGCGGCAAACGATTGCTGCGCCGCGCTTTGCGTCGCGGCCCCAAACCGCTCTGACTCCGACTACGAGGCCTTCGCGCTTGCAAGCCTGGCCTTGGACTCCGTTTTGCGCCGTGAACTTGTCGAGGCAAAAAAAATCGCGTCCTACGCCGGAACCGCAGTCCTTAACTCAAAGCAAAGCGCGGCTCTAGTCCTTATGGGCGGCCGAAAGCAAGACCTTGATTATAAAGAAAGTTTGGCGGCGGCCTTGGCGATGTTCCCTGACTACAATGAGCTGGAATCGGTTCTTGGCGTCTACAAAAACATTTACGTTTCGCGCGTAATCGATTCTTCCCACAACGCCGGCGCGACGCTGGACCAAATCTCTTCTGGCCTTGTCTACCAAAACTCCGCCGCGGCCTTTGTCGAAAAGCCAAAAAAAATACGCGCCGCCACAGCCCAAGACGTGATCGGCGCGTATGAAAAATACTTCCTTTCGGAAAATTCTTTGTTTGTGTTGCTAACGAACTAAGCTAAAAAAAAACAACGTCTGCAGTGAACCAATAAAAAAGCGCGGCGGAAAGACCGAGCGGGGCGAACTTAGGACACGTTAGGCTAATCGCTTTGCCCTAAAAGTACCTCGTTCGCAGCCGTTCGGTTTTCCGCGAGAGCTTTTTTTATTGTTACAATGGCGTGTTGCCGTGCTTTTTGCAAACAGTGTCAAAGGCCTTCTTTTCAAGCAGGAACTCAAGGCTTGACGCCACGCGGGCTCTTGTTTCTTTTGGCTCAATCACTTCGCTGACGTAGCCGCGCTTGGCCGCGATTTTCGGCGTCATAATCTCGCTCTTGTATTCCTCGCTCTTTTGGGCCACTTCCTGCGCCTTGGCAGGGTCGGCCAATTCCTTGGCGTACAAAATTCCGATCGCGCCTTCCGCTCCCATTACGGCAATCTCGGCCTTGGGCCAAGCGTAGACAAAGTCCGCTCCCAAGTGCTTTGAGCACATCGCGATGTAGGCGCCGCCGTAGGCCTTGCGCGTGATTACGGTGATTTTGGGAACGCTGGCCTCGGAGTAGGCGTAAATGACTTTGGCGCCGTGGCGGATGATTCCCTTTTGCTCTTCCTGAGGGCCGGGAATAAAGCCCGGAACGTCTACGAACGTCAAAAGCGGAATGTTGAATGAGTCGCAGTAGCGCACATGGCGAGCGATTTTGTCGGAAGCGTCGCAGTCAAGGACGCCGCCGATTCCGCTCGGGTTGTTGGCGATGATTCCGACCGTACGGCCTTCCACTTTGGCAAAGCCCACGACGCAGTTGACCGCGAACTCTTTTGAAACTTCAAAGAAGCTCTCGTCGTCGGTGACGTCTTCGATTACGCGGCGGATGTCGTAGCCGGCGCGCGGATTTTCGGGAAGGATTGTCTCGATGTCCTTTTCCTTTTTGCGCTCGTCGTAATGGAACTTGGCGGCCTGGACGATTTCGTCTCCGTAGTAGTGGGGAATGTAGTCAAGCAATTTGCGGACGCTTTCGTAGCAAGACTTTTCGTCGGCCGCCCTAAAGTGGGCCACGCCGGATTTTTGCGAGTGGATGGCCGCTCCGCCCAAGTCCTCGGCGCTTATGTCCATGAACATTACGCTCTTAACTACCTTGGGGCCGGTGATGAAAAGCTGGCTGATTTTGTCAACGGCAAAGATAAAGTCGGTGAGTCCCGGCGAGTAAACCGCTCCTCCGGCGCAGGGGCCCGCTACGATTGAAATTTGAGGAACGCTTCCCGACGCGCGGACGTTCTGGTAGAAAAGGTCTCCGTAGCCGCAAAGCGCGTCAACGCCTTCTTGGATTCTCGCTCCGCCCGAGTCGTTGATTCCGATTACCGGGCAGCGGGCCTTTATGGCCAAGTCGATTATCTCGGCGATTTTCTCTCCGTGCATAAGGCCAAGAGAGCCGCCCTGAACCGTAAAGTCTTGCGCGTATACGGCCACCTTGCGGCCGTTGATTTTTCCGAAGCCTGTGATGACTCCGTCGTATGGAATGTCTTTCTTTTCCATTCCAAAGCTGGAGCAGTTGTGCCTTACTCCAGAATAAATTTCCTTGAATGTGTCTTTGTCGCAAAGAGCGTTGATGCGTTCAATCGCGTGAAGCTTTCCTTTTGCGTGTTGTTTTTCAACATTGTATTCCATAAAAACCTCTTGTTTAGTATTATGACAAAAATTGTAAAAATGTCAATAGGACTTTTTTGTCGATATTGCTCGCAATTCTATTGAAAAAAAAATCAGTTTTCATTAAAATCAATTCGATAAATTTTTCGATTTTTTTGGGGGAATTATGAACGTTGAGCAAATGCTCGGCCAAAGCGGAATCTTGACGCTTTTGGGAATGGGCGTGGTCTTTAGTTTTCTAATCATCATGATTGTGTGCATGTACGCCTTGCACGCAGTTCTTCACGCGCTAAAGTTGGACAAGGATTCGCCGGCCGCCTCCGCGCCGTCCGCGCCGTCCGCGCCAAGCGCCGCGAGCGCTCCCGCCGCCGACCAAAAGGCTGTGGTTGCCGCCATCGCCGCCGCCCTCAAGGCAAAGGGCGATTTACAATAGAATATAATAGCTAAAGATATAGGAGATTAAAATGGCTAACAAAATACAGATTTCAGAACTTGCGATTCGCGACGCGCACCAGTCGCTTCACGCCACCCGCATGACGACGGCGGACATGCTTCCGATTTGCGAAAAGATGGACAAGATCGGCTATTGGGCCATCGAAGGTTGGGGCGGAGCCACTTACGACTCATGCATCCGCTTTTTGAACGAAGACCCCTGGGAGCGCCTTAGAAAGCTTCACGCCGCGCTTCCCAACTCAAAGATAATGATGCTTTTGCGCGCCCAAAACCTCTTGGGCTACCGCCACTACGCCGACGACGTCGTTGAAAAGTTCGTCGAGACGGCCGCCAAAAACGGAGTCGACGTCTTCCGCATTTTTGACGCTTGCAACGACCCCCGCAACATGGAATGCGCCACAAAGGCCGCCAAGAAAACCGGAAAGCATGTTCAGATGGCGATTTCTTACGCCGTCACTCCCTTCCACACAATCGAAAAATACGCCGAGCTCGCAAAGACATACGCCGACTTTGGCGCCGACTCAATCTGCATCAAGGACATGTCGGGCCTCTTGAAGCCTTACGCCGCCTACGACTTGGTAAAGGCCATCAAGGCCAAGGTTGACCTTCCGGTGGAAATCCACACGCACGCCACTACAGGCCTTTCCGTGGCCACTTTGCTAAAAGGCGCGGAAGCCGGCGCCGACATTTTGGACACGGCGATTTCTTCAATGTCAATGGGAACCAGCCACTCTCCGACAGAGACAGTCGTAGAAATGCTCAAGGGAACCGAACGCGACACAGGCTTGGACACAAAGGCCTTGCTTGAGATCGCGGCCTACTTCCGCGAAGTCCGAAAGCACTACGCCTCTTTGGAGTCTTCTTTCCTTGGAGCGGACACCCGCATCTTGCTTTCGCAGGTTCCGGGCGGAATGCTTTCAAACCTTGAAAGCCAGCTTAAGCAGCAAAACGCGGCCGACAAGATGGACCAAGTTCTTGCCGAACTTCCGCTTGTCCACAAGGACGCGGGCTACGTTCCGCTTGTAACTCCGACATCTCAGATTGTAGGAACCCAGGCCGTAATGAATGTTTTGATGGGCCGCTACAAGACGATGACCCAGGACTTCAGAAACCTCATCACAGGCCGCTTCGGCAAGCTTCCGACGGACGCCAATCCTGAATTGGTCCAGAAGGCCTTGCAGCAGAACAACATGGAAAAGGTTATGACCTGCCGCCCCGCCGACGAGATTCCGCCTGAGTGGGACAAAATGATGGAAGAGTCAAAGAAGAACGGCGGAAACGGTTCGGTCGAGGACGCGCTCACATACGCTATGTTCCCCAACGTCGCGCCCAAGTTCTTCGCCGAGCGCTCAAAAGGCCCGGTTGACGCCGAAAAGACATTCGGAAAGAAGGAAGCCCCCGCCGCGGCGGCCGCTCCCTCTAACGGACCTTGGACTGTCACAGTTAACGGAACTCCTTACAACGTCAGCGCGAACGGCTCTAACGTCACAGTGAACGGAACTTCATACAATGTCGCCTTTGGCGCCGCAGGTTCGGCCCCTGTTGCCGCGCCGGCCGCCGCTCCCGCAGTTACAGGCGGGGTTGAGGTAAAGGCTCCCGTCGCCGGAACATTGCTCCGCCACGTGGCCGCCGCCGGATCTTCTGTAAAGAAGGGCGACACCGTAATCATGATTGAGTCAATGAAGATGGAGCTTGAGGTAAAGGCTCCCGAAAGCGGAACGATCAACTTTGTCGTCCAGCCCGGAACTCAAATCCAAGCCGGACAGGTTTTGGCCACTTTGGGCGGAGTCGCGGTGGCGGCCCCGGCCCCGGCTCCCCAAGCCGCTCCCGCAGCTCCGGCTCCAGCCGCAGCCGCGCCTGCCGCTTCCGCCGGAGGAAAGCCGGTCAACGCTCCGGTAGCCGGAACTCTTCTTAAGTACGCCGTGGCCGAAGGAGCCGCCGTAAAGGCCGACACGACGATTATCATCGTCGAGTCTATGAAGATGGAATTGGAAATCAAGGCCGGAAACGCCGGAAGCGTTCACTTCCTTGCGGCCACTGGAAGCCAGATTTCCGCAGGACAAGCGATCGCCGAGATAAAGTAAGGACAGCAAAATGGAAATGACTAAAAACAAAGCGCAGATTATAAAGGCCACCTTCGCGATTATGTTCGTCGCGATGGCGGTGTCCTTCTTTGTAAAGCCGGTTGTCAAGGCCCAAAGCGACGCGGCGGCGACATCCTCATACTCAACAGGGACCGGCCTCCAGCGCGTGATAAAGGGCTCTGAAAAGGTTCCCAACATCAGCGTCAACGCCTTCCTTATGAACATTTGGAAGAACACAGGCATCTATAAAATCATCCACACGCCAACGGCCTCGGAAGTCGCCGCCGAAAAAGCGGAGAAGGCCGCCGAAGCCAAAGCCGAGGCCGTCGATCCCTTCGCCGACGTGATTGTTCCCGGCTGGCAAAAGCTTTTTATGATCGCAATCGGATTTTTAATCGTATACCTTGCGGTCGGAAAGGGCTTTGAGCCGCTTTTGCTTATCCCGATCGGCTTCGGCACGATTTTAGTCAACATTCCCGGAGCGGGAATGGGAGAGGCGCCGCACGGAATGCTTCACATAATTTATTCCGCCGGCGTCGGAAACGAATTTTTCCCGATGTTGATTTTTATGGGAATCGGAGCGATGACCGACTTTGGCCCCCTTATCGCAAACCCAAAGATGGCCTTGCTTGGAGGCGCCGCTCAGTTGGGCGTCTTCTTCACGCTTTTTGGCGTGGCCCTCATGAACTTGATTCCCGGAATCAACGTTGACTACAACATGATGGAAGCTTCGGCCATCGCCATCATCGGCGGCGCCGACGGCCCGACCAGCATTTACGTTTCAGGAAAACTCGCTCCCCACATGATGGCGGTAATCGCCGTCGCGGCCTATTCCTACATGGCCTTGGTTCCGATGATCCAGCCTCCTATCATGAAGGCTTTGACGACGGAAAAAGAGCGCAAGATAAAGATGGAGCAGCAGCGCCCGGTTTCAAAGACCGAGAAAGTCTTGTTCCCGATGATGCTTTTGGTAATCACAATCTTGCTCTTGCCGCCGGCCGCTCCGCTTATCGGAATGCTCGCCTTTGGAAACTTTGTCAAGCAGTGCGGAATCGTAGAGCGCCTTTCAAAGACCATGGAAAACGAGCTTATGAACATAGTTTCAATCTTGCTTTCTTTGGGTGTTGGAAGCCAAATGACTCCCGAAAAAATCATCAACTCAAAGTCAATCGGAATCATCGTTCTTGGCTTGGTGGCCTTCTGCGTGGCCACTGCCGGCGGATTGATAATGGCAAAAATCATGAACTTGTTCCTAAAAAAGAAAATCAATCCGCTTATCGGAAGCGCGGGAGTTTCCGCCGTTCCGATGGCCGCGCGCGTTTCGAACAAGGTTGGCTTGGAGTACGATCCTTCAAACTTCATCTTGATGCACGCGATGGGCCCCAACGTCTCCGGCGTCATCGGAACCGCGATCGCCGCGGGCGTTTTCATAGCCACTTATGGAATGTAAATGGACGCGCGGACAGAGATAGAAGGACGAAAAACCTTTTTCATCGCCCCGGACACCAGCTTTTTGCCGGAGTCCTATTTGGAGGACTTTTTGTCCAGGGGCTATGAAGCCTACATCATAAAGGACTTTCGCTTTTATCCGATTTACGAGCAAGTCAAAATCATCGTTGAAACTTGCCCCGACTCAATCCTTTTCTTTTTTATCGACAGCGACGCCGGAGTGGATTGGGGCAAATTCATTAAGTACGTTCAAGAGCAATTTCAGGAAAAAGCCTTGCTTGGCGTGCTTTACGCAAAGGGCAGGACTGGCGAACAAAAATCCGCGCTCGAAAAATACTACTTGTTTGACTTGGGCCTTCAATGCGGCTGCATAGAGCTTGCCTACAACAAAGAAAAAAACTTTGAGATAATCGACAAGGTTATGTTCGCCAACCAAGCGTGCGGCCGCCGAAAGAACGTGCGCGCGATTTGCGATGCGGCGGCTTCGGCCAACTTTATCTATCAGGGAACGGTTGTCAAAGGCCGAGTGTCGGACATTTCGGTAAGCCACTTTTCGTTCATTCCCGATCCCAACTACACGTTTCCAGACATTCCGCTTTACACGAACATCGGCGAAATCACCGTGACTTTCAAGGGCTTTCGCTTTAAGGTTCCCGCGACGCTAATGATTCAGCGCGATTTGGATGGCGGAAAAGTTTTGCAAGTCTTTGTAATGCTAAAGTCCAACGGCCAGCAAGGCCTTGACGAAGGCATCGCCGAAAAAGTCCGCGAGCGCATTTACACAATGGTGACAGACAAGGTTAAGGAAGTCTTGTTGGAAAAATGCAAGGCGTGGAAGCAGGAGCATCCAATTGTCCGCGATTGACAGTTGGATTAGTTGCGGGTGATCTTCTTTGAGCGCTCAAGCTCCACGATGCGTTTCATGTCGTTGATGTTTGTCACGACCATATAATTGTCGAATATTTGCAATTTTCCGCTTGAAACGTATTTGTGAATTTCTTCTTGAACGATCTGGGCGGGAAGGCCGGACCAGCTTGAAACGTCCGCCTGGTTCACGTTGAAGCGGCGGCTCTTTTCATTGGGCTTGGCGCTTGGGTTCATTTCGTCGAACATGCAGAAGGTGTCCGCGATGCGGGCCGTGTTGTCCTTGATTGTCAAAATCTTTAGGCGGCGCTTTTGGTCGTAAATGCGCTTGCAGAAAATCTTAAGCAAAACAATCGCGATTTGCGGGTTGCCGGTTACCAAAACCTCAAAGTTGGCCTTGTTGAATTCCAAGCACTCGACGGGGCCTATCGCCATGCAGGTTGCCGAGCGGGGAGAGTTGTCCAAAATCGCCATCTCGCCAAAGAACTCGCCGGGCTTAAGTATGTCAAGGTTTTTCTTGACGCCGTTTATGCACTTTACAAGCTGGACTTCGCCGCTTTGAATCAAGTAGAATGAGTCGCCCGGCTCGAATTCGCAAATGATGACTTGCTCGGGCTCGTACTTTTTTTGAAAGCGCTCAAAGGCCGGAAGCATGAACTGCTTTAAGGCGCCCGAGTAGCTTGCGGGAGCGGCTGCCTGCGCCTGGTCTCTTTTTTGCGAAAGCTTTTCGTGCCGCAATTTTGCGTCGGCGTAAAGCTTGGCCACTTGGTCCTTGTCGTATGCCGTGGGAAAGTGGGTCAAGTACTTTATGCAAACGTCGCAGCAGGCGCGGTAGTTTTGGTCGTCATAAAAACTCTTGGCAACCGCGAACATGCCGCCTTGTTGGTTTGTGTCGTTGTCGTTTTGCAAGAGCGCCTGGGTCTTTTTGTGAACCTGGCGCAATTGGCCCGAAAAGACGCGGAGCATTTTGTAGACGACTTGCTTGTTGTTGCTGAAAATGTTTTCAAATTCTGGAACGGTCATTGAAACCGCGACCGCGTCCTGCAAGACTGTCGCTGTTTCCTCGCGCGGAAAGTGACCAAGCGCGGATTTTACTCCAAAGAATTCTCCGTTCGTCAACTGTTGCGTTTCTGTGGCTCCCGTTTCCGCGTCGGTTGTGGTTAGAATCACCACGCCTTTTTGGAGAATGAATATTCTTTCGTCCTTGTCATTTTCAAAGTAAATGATGGAGCCTTTGTTGTATTGGACCGCCTTGGGCATTTTTTCCTCGTCCTATTTATAAATCTAACAATTTAATTATAGAATTATAGCGCAATATTAAAAAAAAATCTATATTTTTTTACAAAATTTCTAAAATAATTGAAAAAGACCGCTAAATCTGTTAAAATAAGCCCATGGTCGACCTTCACACTCATTCCACCGCATCCGACGGCGAAAAAAGCCCGTCGGAGCTTGTTTTTGCCGCAAAGGAGAGCGGCCTAAGCGTTTTGGCCCTTACCGACCACGACACTGTCGATGGCTTGCAAGAGGCCTCGGAAGCGGCTAAAAAGGCCGGAATGGTTTTTGTGCCTGGAATTGAGCTTAACATCCAATGGCCCACCGGAGAATTCCACCTTTTGGGCTTGGGCCTGAAAGAAATATCCGCTTCGATGAAAAGCCTCCTTTGGGCCTTGAAGAACAACCGCATAGAGCGCAACAAAAAAATCTTGGCGGCCCTTGCCAACGACGGCCTTGACGTGGCCTATGAGGAATTCCTTCAATGCCAAGGGTCTGTCCACCGCGAGGACACCTTGGGCCGGCCCCACATCGCGGCCTATTTGGTTCAAAAAAACATCGTGAAGAACAGGCAAAAGGCCTTTGACAAGTACCTTTCCAAGGGAACTCCTTTTTTTGTCGATTTTGAGGGGGCGGACCTGGCTGCCGGCGTAAAGGCTGTTTTGGAGTCGGGAGGCCTTCCTGTAATCGCGCATCCGCTTTCGCTTTATGTCGGCTGGGGAAAGATTGAAGATGTCTTGCGCGGGATAAAGGCCGCCGGCGTTGAGGGCCTTGAGGCATGGCACCCCGGCGCCAAGGAAAACGACTGCCGCCGCCTTGAAAAAATGGCCAAGGAGCTGGGCTTTTTTGTCACCGCCGGAAGCGACTATCACGGGCCGAATGTCCGCGGCGACAGAAAGCTTGGCAGAACCGCCGGCGGCTATAAAATTGACGAGCGCTTTTACGAAGAGGAGCTGCGGCCCCGGCTGTAATGCGTTATTTTTAAAAAAAAATCAATTTTTTTTTAAAAATAAACGAAAATCTTTGCAAAAATTCATACCTTATTCATGAGGTGAATTTTATGCAAATATATTCTTTTAGTCCCTTTGGTTACGAAGGCTCCCTTGTGTCTGTTGAAGTTGACATAAGGCGAGGCATTCCAGCGATTGACATGGTAGGCTTGGCCGACGGAGCGGTTAAGGAAAGCCGCGAGCGGATGAAGGCCGCCATTAGGAATTCCGGCTACGACTTTCCGCCCGAAAGGGTTTTGATAAGCCTTTCTCCGGCCGACCTAAAAAAGGAAGGCGCGGGCTTTGACCTTGCCGTGGCGCTTGGCGTCCTTTGCGCGTCCAGCAAGGATCAAGGGCAGGCGGAGGCCGGCCTTGGCCCAGACGTTTTGGTTTTGGGCGAGCTTGAGCTTTCGGGCGCCTTGAGGCCGGTAAGGGCCGTCCATGCCGCCGCGTCAAGCGCGAGGGCCGCCGGAATCGGCTACTGCGTTGTTCCGGCCGCCAACGCGAACGAGGCTAGGGAAGCGGCTGGAATGAAGGTCTTTGGAGCCAAGAATCTCCGCGAAGCTTTTGAGGCCCTTTGCGACAAGAGCCTTTTTACAGACGCAAAAAAGCCCGGCGGCCCGGATTTTGTTCCCAAGGATTGCGTTGAGGTGGACGGAGTCCTTTTTCCGCCTGTGTACGGGGAAAACGGCTTTGATGACTTGCGCGGCCAAAAGGACTTGGTCAGGGCTTGCTCGATAGCGGCGGCCGGCGGCCACAATTTGCTTGCCTTTGGGCCTCCAGGCTGCGGAAAAAGCCTGATCCTTCAAAGGTTTCCGGCCTTGCTTCCCTTGCTTACGGCGGAGGAGGCCCAGAGCGCCACGCGAATTCATTCCATCGCGGGCCTTATGCCGCCGGGGCAGGGCTTGCTTAGAATTCCGCCCTTTAGGCAGCCGCACATGAGCTCAAGCCTTGAAGGAATGTGCGGGGGCGGCGCGCAATGCAGGCCCGGAGAAATCTCTTTGGCCCATAACGGCGCGCTTTTTTTGGACGAGGCGGCGGAATTTAGGTCGAGCGTCCTTCAAATGCTGCGCGTTCCGCTTGAAAGCCAAAAAATCGTTTTAAGCAGGGCCGGGCGGACGGCTGTTTATCCGGCTTCGTTCCAGCTTTTGATGGCCGCAAATCCTTGTCCTTGCGGGAATTACGGTTCCGAAAAGAAAGTGTGCCTTTGCTCGGCCCGCTCCATAGAGCTTTACTGGAAGAAATTCTCCGCGCCCCTTTTGGACCGGGTGGATTTAAGGGTCAAAGTGGACATTCCTGACCAAGAAAACGATTTTGACTCGCCGCCTTTTTCCACCAGCGAACTAAGGCTTGGGGTCGCGAGGGCGGTCAAGGCCCAAAGGGCGCGGCAGGCTTGCAAAAACGCGCGCCTGAGCCCTGAAAAAACCGACGAAATTTGCGAGCTTTCCGCCGAAGCTTCAAAGCTTTTGCTAAAGGCGGCCAGGCGCTTCGACTTTTCGCCAAGGGCCTTGGCTTCGTGCAAAAAGATCGCAAGGACTGTGGCGGACATGGCGGGCAGCCAAAAAATCTCCGGGGAGCACATGGCCGAGGCCGTGGATTTAAGGAAAACGACTGGAATTTTGTCCTGACGGCCGGCTTTTTTGCCGCCTTTCGGCTTGTTTCGCGGCGGAAAATTATTTCAGAATTTCATTTACTTTTTTTTATTTCTGGTGTATACTTATTTATTATGGCTGATTTATTGACAGACGAGCAGTTCGAACGCTTTAGAAAGACTATTTACGACGAAAGCGGAATCACATTTTCCGCCACCAACAGGTCGGTGTTGGACAGCCGCTTAAAGGAACGCCTGCGCGAAAAAAAGCTGGCGTCCGTTGACGAATACTACAAGCTGATTATCTCAAACCGCGAAGAGATGAAGGTAATGTTGGACGCCGTCACGACCAACCTTACCAGGTTCTTTAGAAACCAGCCCCACTTTGACGCCTTGATCAATTACGTGATTCCGCACGTTCTGGAAGAAAAAAAGAACACGGGCAACAAGGTTGTAAAAGTATGGAGCGCGGGCTGCTCGACAGGCGAAGAGCCGTACACTATCGCCATGATCCTTAAGGACATCCTGCCGCCGCCTTACACTTTCCAAATCACAGCCTCGGACCTTTCGCTCAAGTCGCTGATGGTCGGAAAGCAGGGCTTTTATCCCAACGCGCGAATCGGCGGCATCCCCGAAAAATACTTGAACCGTTTCTTTACAAAAACTCCCGACGGCTATCAAGCCAACAAGGAGCTTATGGACACGATTCGCTTTGACTACCACAACCTTAAGAACGACAGCGGAATGCGCAACTTGGACATCGTGTTCTGCCGCAACGTTTTGATTTACTTTGACGAACCGGCGCAGCTTCGCGTCATAAATCATTTCTGGGACGCGCTCGCTCCTCACTCTTACTTATTCATCGGCCACTCCGAGTCCTTGTTCGGAATGAAGACCAAATTTGAATTCTTAAAGACGGATTGGGCGTGTTTCTACCAAAAGCAGCTTAAATAGAAAGGGTGGAACGCAATGGATGACATTTCGGTATTGATTTGCGACGATTCCGCTTTGATGCGAAATCTAATTAGCCGCATTATAGACGGCACTGAAGGAATGAGGGTTGTCGGAAAGGCTTCCAACGGCCAGATGGCTTTGGAAAAAATTGACGAGGTCAAACCCGACATAATTGTCTTGGACATTGAGATGCCGGTTATGAACGGCATTGAATTCCTTAGGGCAAGAAAAGAAAAGCGCATAAAGATTCCTGTAGTGGTTCTTTCGAGCGTAGCCACTAAGGGCGCCGCCATAACTATGGAAGCCTTGGAATTGGGCGCCGCCGACTTTATCACAAAGCCCGCGGGTTCGGTTTCGGCCGACATTTCGGAAGTCGCCGACCAGTTGATTGACATGCTGGCTTCCTACGGCTCCCAGTACGCGCGCCGCCAGGGAAAGATTCCCTACATTCCGGAATTCTTCCAAAAGCAAAGAAAGCTTCTTAAGGCCGAAAGCTTTGTGGCCAACAAAAAGGCCGACGACAACGCGCCGATTCAAAAGCCAAAACTTGACGCGGCCCAAATCTTAAGCTTTAACACTGTTGAGAAAAAAGAGCCTGTCGTCGTCACTCCGATGAGGGAAGGCGGAAACATCGAGGTAATCGCGATCGGCATTTCCACCGGAGGCCCCAACGCTTTGCGAGATGTTTTCAAAATGATCGACCCGCGATTGAAGCAGCCGATTCTTGTCGTGCAGCACATGCCCAAGGGCTTTACCAAGGCCTTTGCCGAAAGCTTGGACAAGATTTGCCCGCTTTCTGTAAAGGAAGCGGAGGACGGCGAAAAGATTATGCCGTCAACTGTTTACATCGCGCCCGGCGACAACCACATTACGGTTGAAGAAAGAGGCGGCGAGCGCTTTGTAAAGCTGACCCACGACCAGCAGAGAAACGGACACAGGCCCAGCGCCGACGTCATGTTCGAGTCTGTGGCCAAGGTTTACAAGAACCACGCGCTTGGCGTAATCATGACTGGAATGGGCCGCGACGGCGCCGCCGAGCTTGCCGAGCTTAGAAAGCAGGGCTCGTGGACTTTGGGCCAGGACGAAGAGTCGAGCATCGTTTACGGAATGCCGCGCGTTGGCTGGGAAATGGGCGGCGTGCAAAAGCAAGTTTCGCTTATGAAAATGGCCGACGAGATCAGCGCCTTGGCGCGCGAGCACTTGACGGCCTAAAAGACTTTGTCAATCTTGGGGCGGCTGGGCCTAATCTTAAAGCGGCTTAAGGCCATGACCGCCGCTCCGGGAATCAATATTCCGATTAACACGCAAAGGGCTTTAAAGCCTTCCGAGCTTTCTTTTTGCCAGAGGGCGCGGCTTATTGGATTTGCCGTAAAAAAGCAGGCCACCGCGAACGCTGCCGGCGCCAATAGGGAGAGAACCGCTTGAAGGCTTTCGGCTGTTTGCGAGGCGGTTATCCTTACCAAGTCGCCTGCCTTTAATTCAAAGCCTTGGTCGTTTGACGCCTTAAAGGGGCTTCCGCGCCTTGCGCAGCCTTCCTTGCATGAAAGGCAGGCGTCGGTGACGATTGGGCAAACTTCCGCTTCTTTTTTGTCTTCCGAAACTGAAATGACTTCAGCGTTCTGCGTCATAAATCCTCTTTTGGCTCCTTGAGTTTTGAAAGGCGGCTCGCGCAATCCGCCTCGCCGGCCTTGTTTCCCAATTCCGAGTAAGTGTCGCGCAAGTTGTAAAGGGCGTCGTAATAGTAGGGGTTGACCGAAACCGCGCGCTCAAAGGCTTCTGCCGCCAAATCGTATTCCTCTTGGTTAAAGAACACGACTCCCAAAGTGTTCCACAGGTGGGCGTTGGCGGGGTTGAGGTCAAGGCCGCTTTTGCAGTGTTGGACTGCTTCGTAAAATTCCTTGCGGTCCAGGCAAACGATTGCAAGCTGTTCAATCGTTTCGGCGTCTTCTGGATTCATTTCGTAGGAAGTAGTCAGCGCCCGCTTGGCTGCTCGCAAGTCGCCTTGCTTTTGGTAGGTGATTCCCAAGTTGAACCAAAGCAAATGGTTTTCGCGCTCGATTGTTATCGCGCGCTTGTAGCAGGCGATGGCCTCGGTGAAATTTCCGCTCGAAGTGAGTTCTATGGCTTGGTTGTTTAAAAAGTCCGCTGATTCTAGCATCGCAATCCCTTGGAAAATATTCTTAGCGCTGGATTTTGGCGAACATGTCCAAAATCATTTTTGCCGCTCCAGAGCCATTATCTTCCAAAAGCGAAGTTAATTCAAGCGCTTTTTGGCTTGCGGCTTGGTTTCCAAAGTCAAAGGCTTCCTTGATCGATCCGGAGCTTTCCAAAAGCGCGATAGCCTCTTCGATTGCGGGGCTGTCGATTCCTTCTTTGGCCGCGCGCTCAAAGAGGGCCGCGATTTTTTCCTTGTCGGCGGGCTTTTTTTGAACGTGAAGCAATACAGGAAGGGATTTTTTTCCTTCGATTATGTCGTCGCCGCGCTTTTTGCCCGGATTTCCGCTTGTAAGGTTCTGGACGTCGTCAAGGACCTGGAAGCCCATTCCGATTCCGGCGGCGACGCGGCCCGCCTTTTCGATCAGCGCCTTGTCCTTTTGGGCGGCCAAAAAGCCCAGGCGCGCGGCCATGCAGGAAAGGGTTCCGGTCTTTAGCTGGACCATTTGCTGGTATTCTTGGACGGTCGGGAAAAAGCTTGGCTCCCGGTGCCAGGCTATGTCCATCGCTTGGCCCAAGTGCAGGCGGCGCAGTTCTATTTGGTAAAGCTCGTGGCAGGCGAGTTTTTTTTCGGCCTCCAAGTCTAGCCTGTTTATGCAGGAGGCGGCCTTAAAGTAAAGCCAGGCTCCGGCGTTGAGCGCGGTGTCGAGTCCGTGCGTTATGTAGGCGCAAGGCTTTCCGCGCCGCTCGCTGGCCCTGTCCTCAATGTCGTCGTGAATCAAGCTTGCGGTGTGGACAAATTCCAAAAGGGGGCTAAGCTGGAACGCGTCTTGGATTTTCTTTTGGTCTTGCGTGGCCATGCAGGCGCACAAAACCATAAAGACAGGCCGCCAGCGCTTTCCGCCTTGCCTTACCAATTCCCTTGTAGGAAGCAAAAGGCCGTCCAAGCCTTTTTGAGAAAGGCTCTCGTTCGTTCCAAAAGTTTCCAAAAGCCATTCGCTTGCGGGGCTTTCCGGCAGTTCCGCCTGCAAAATTTTTTCTATCTTGTCCTTGATTTGTTCAACGCTTAGATTCATGAGGCTATTATACAAAAAAAAATCCTCTCTTGCAATCAAAAAGGCCGGCCCTCTTTCTTAAGTTGAAGGCAAAGTCTGCCGAAAATTAATCTATGAGCCAAAATAGTTATGAAAAGCCTGATTTTTGGTCAAAGAAAGCCTTTTCCGAAGGCTATCCGGCCCGTTCCGTTTACAAGCTGGAAGAAATCGACCAAAAGTTTTCGTTCATCAAAAAGAATTCGACTGTTTTGGACTTGGGAAGCGCTCCCGGAAGCTGGACCACTTATCTTTTGCGGCGGATGGAAGGAAGCGGCAAGGTTGTCTCTTGCGACTTGAATCCGCTTTCCAGTACCGTTCGCGGCGACAACCTGGTGTTTTTTCAGGGCGACCTAAACGCAAAGGAAATCCGCGAAAAAATCAAGGCGCAAGGCCCTTACGATTTGGTCGTTTGCGACGCCGCTCCGCTTACAACAGGAAACCGAATGGTTGACACCGCCCGTTCAGAAGGCTTGGTTGAAATGGCCATTTGGTACGCGCAAAGAATGCTGAAGCAAGGCGGAAAATTCGCGGTGAAAATTTTTCAAAGCGGCGCCCAGGGCGAGCTTTTAAAAAAAATGCGGGAAATTTTTGAAAGCGCCAAGGGCTTTAAGCCCGAAGCCTGCCGGAAAGAGAGTTTTGAGACTTACTTGATTGGCTTGAATAAAAAATAAACTTGAATAAAAAAATAAAATGGGGTATGATAAAATGATGGGAAAAATCTCCGTGTTCTTTAGAAAGAACCTTGTACAGCTAGGCCTCACTTTCTGCGTAGGCGCTTTTGTCGCCGGAACCGTTGTTTTTTTAGCAAGGAATTTTCCCAAAAACGGCCGGGGCGGATACGAATCGCCTGTCATGCCCCAGTACAGCGAGGATTTTTCCAAGCTGGAAGAGGAGCGAAACGCCGACCTTTTGGCCCAGGCCGAAGCCGCCGAAAATTCTGAGCAAGAGCAAGATCTAAAGCCCCTTACATATTGGACTTACAGAATCCGTCCGGGCGACATGATCGGCCTTATCGCCGAAAAATACGACATCAGCCAAGACACTTTGATCAGCGTCAACAACATTCGCGCGAGCCGCTTGATTCAGCCCGGCCAATACATAAAGATTCCGTCGGAAGAAGGAATCCTGTACACCGTAAAAAAGGACGGCGAGACTCCGGCTACAATCGCGGAAAAATACGAAGTCGACGCGCTAAAGTGCGCCTTTGTGAACAAGCTTGACGTAAGCTCGGAACTTAAGGCTGGCTCGTCAATATTTGTTCCCGGCGCGGAGATGGACAGCATCACCCTTAGCGAAATAAACGGAGACTTGTTCAGAAAGCCGCTCCACAGCTGGTACCGGCTTACGTCTTACTTTGGCTGGCGTCCCAGCCCCTTTACGGGAAGGCGCAGCTGGCACGGCGGCCTAGACATGGCTTGCCCGCAAGGAACAAGAATTTTCGCGGCGATGGCCGGACGCGTGGCCGAGACTGGCTACAGCAACACTTACGGAAATTACGTAATCATAAACCATCTTAACGGCTACAAAACCCTTTACGGCCACATGTCGGCCATAGGCTGCTCAAAGGGGCAGTGGGTTGACACAAACAGCGTCATAGGCCGCGTCGGAAGCACAGGCGCCTCAACCGGCCCCCACTTGCACTTTACGGTCTTTAAGCGCGGAAAGATGGTAAATCCCTTGGCTCTCTTGGGATAGAATTGATTTTCTTCACAAAAAAATCCATGTTGCTGCGGATGAAAAGAACGCAGTAGACGGTTACAATCGCCGCAAGCTCGATGTAGGTTGAAAGCGTAAGAAAGCGGTTTGAGCCGGGCTTGGCAAAAACGCTAAAGGCGATGAACAAAAGAATCATAAGAATGCCGCCGATGATCCATTTTGAAAGCGATATCGGATTTTTTTGAGAGCCGCTTTTTGTCATGATTTTGTTCATGACTGCAAGAATCGCGGCGTCGTCAAGAGCGGTCTGCGAGCAAGGATTTGGCACGGCGGATTTTTCGGCCTGCTTTAAAAGGCGGACTTGCTTTCTGCAGTTTTTGCAAACCAATAAATGCAGAGTTAGGCCTAACGGAATGCGCTCGCCCTTGTCCAGGCGCAAGTATTCTTCCATTGCATCGTTACAGTTCTTCATTTTCAACCAATCCTTTTGCAACAATTTTTTCTCTAAGCAATTTCTTTGCCCTAAAGATATGCGACTTTACAGTGTTTTCCGCAAGCGAAGTGATTTCGCTTATTTCGGAATAGGAGTTGTCGTAAAAAAAGTACAAGTCAAGAACGATCTTGTACTTGTCCGGCAATTCCTTAAGTGACTCTCTTACGGCTTCCATCGTTAAAAGCCGCAATTCTTTTTCCTCCGGCGTAAGGCCGTTGTCCGGCAGCAGGCTTTCGTCCGCTATTGAAACATATTCCGCCCTTCGGTTCACCGCGTTTATGGCTGCGTTGTAGGCCATTCGCGTAAGCCATGTGGAAAAAAGCGATTCTCCTCTAAAGGAATCCAGCTTTGTGTACGCCTTTAGAAAAACGTCCTGGGCAAAGTCCTCTGCGTCGGCGGGATTTTTAAAGAAACTCATTCCAAGCGCTTCTATCCGCTTTTTGTAGAGCGACATTATCTCGGCAAAAGCCGATGTGTTGCCCGACAAAACTTCGCGAACAAGCTTAGAGTCCCTTTTGTATGCCGCCTCGCGCTCCTTGTCCGAGGTACGCTGTTTGTTCATTTTTTGTCGCGAAAGTCGGGATTGATTTTATAGAATATGAGCAGGCAGATTCCGACGGCAAGCGGAAGCAGGCCGCCAAGCAAAGCGTATGAAAAACCGTCAATCAAAGCAAAAAGCAGGCTGAGAATAATTCCAATTCCGGTGAGCAAAAGGCCGGCCAAAAGCGAAAACGTCTTAAGGTCAAACTCCGGAGCCTTGTAAGCGCCGGTGCGAATTCTAAGCTTTGTCTCGTGGTGGGTCCACAAAAGATAAAAGAATAGAATCACGCCTCCAATTGCGATTCCTACGATTGGAACTACCGCTATTACAACCTGAGCGGTTTGCGATGTGATTTCGGAATTCATCTTTAACTCCTTTCTAAAATTAATCCATTTTTACAGCGTCCTAAATTAAGACACCAAGAATTGTTTTTTGTTGCGCTTTTAGTCAAGGAAAATGTAATCGTCAAAGTAAATTGCCTCAAGCTTTCCCAAAGTCAATTGTCCGTTAAAGCGCTCCAGCAATTGCCGCTTGACTTCTTTTTCTCCGATGGACAAAAGCGCGTTCTTTGACTTTGCGGAAAAGAATTCCAAGATGTATGACGAAAACATATTCTTTTTTGAGACAAGCTCTTCGTAAAAGGCGCTGTCGTCGCTGTCATAAGAAAGCCAAGGCGTCACAAGCAAGACCGAGCCGGCTTCTTTTGAGCCTTCTTCGGGGAGCAGGCGGGTCCTTAAAGTTCCAAACTCCTTGAACTGCATCCGCTCCGGCCCTGAGCCCTTTATTCGCTCCGCGCTGGATGGGTCGCTTTTCCGGTAGGCGATTCCGGGCCTTTTTCCGGCTATTAGCGCGGCGATCGTTCCTAAAATGATTAAGCCGGCGATTCCGGCGGCGATGAGGGGAAGAAGCTTGTTCCAGTCGATTTTAACTTTCGCGTTCATTCTTTAATAATAGCAGAGATTTTTGCTTTGAGCAAGCCAAGGCCAAGGCCCGTTTTGGCGCTGATTTCAACCGCTCCGTCAAATTCGGCCTTTAACGCTTGGACTTCGACAGCGCCGGCGCCTTCAAGCGCGTCGATTTTGTTCAGCGCGACCAGCGTCTTTTTTTCGTCCGCTCCGATTTCTTTTAGCACATCCTTTACGGTTTTCGCCTGGGCCAACGCGTTTGGATCGCTTGCGTCAATCACGATTAAAAGCGCGTCCGATACCGCCGCCTCTTCCAATGTTGACTTGAACGCGTCGATAAGCTGGTGGGGCAGGTTTGAGATAAAGCCGACTGTGTCGGTCAATAGTATTTCGGCGCCGGCCAGCTTTATGCGCCTGGTCAAAGGGTCAAGCGTCGCGAAAAGCTTGTTTTCCACCAAAGTGTCGCTTCCTGTAAGCGCGTTCATAAGCGAAGACTTTCCCGCGTTTGTGTAGCCGCAAAGCGCGATTGTCGGAAGCGGAATTTTTTGCCGCCTTTTTCTTTGCGTGGCGCGGTTTTGCCTTACTTTCGCCAGCTCGGCCTTTAGTTGCTGGATTTTTAGCCGGATTGAACGGCGGTCTAGCTCCAATTGCTTTTCGCCAGAACCCTTTGAGCCGTAGTTTCCGCCGCGCTGGCGGGCTAGGTCTCCGTACATGTGCGCCAATCGCGGCAGGGAATACTCCAAGCGGGCCAATTCAACTTGCAAAACGGCTTCTTTTGTCGAGGCGCGGCTTGCGAATATGCGGATTATGACTTCCTGCCTGTCAAAAACTGGAATTTTCGCCAGTTTTTCCCAGTTTCGCTGCTTGGTAGGGTCAAGCTCCCAGTCCATGATTATGCAGTCCGCTTGGGCCTCTTGGGCTGCCTGGCATATTTCCTTGGCCTTTCCGCTTCCCATTCCGTAGGCGGGCTGGACTTCAAGGCGCTGCAAAATCATTTGGCCGGCCGTCTCCATTCCAAGCGTCCAAACAAGGCCGTTCAATTCGTCAAGGCCGCCCGGGTTATGAAGGAGCGGGAGGCCCACCAAAAACGCGCGCGTCTTTTTGTTTTCTTCGGCTTCTAAGTCGTAGATTTTTTTCATTGCCGCCTTATTCTAGCGCAAAAGCCTTCTTATAAAAAGCGCTATTGAAAAAACGTTGAATTGCCGATAATATAATAAGATAAGAAGAAAAGTATGACTAGCGGCCAAAAAACTGCCCTAAGCGTTTTAATATCTGTGATGCTCTTTGGCGCCTTTACGGTGGCGGCCTTTGCGGGATTGTTTTCCGCAATAGACGCGCGCTTTTACGAGCCCGCTAAAATTTCGCAAATCAACCAAAAGCTTGGCGGCGTTTCTTCCGCCTGCGACGAATATCTAAAAACCTTGGCGGAACGGTTTGCGCTTGGCCAAGGCGCCTTCTTAAAAAATTCTTCGGTCAAAACTTTTGTCGAAGCCAAGCCTTCCGACGAGGACGTTCTTTCGCGCGGCGAGGCTTTGGGCGAGCTGCGCTCGTCAACCCAAGGTTTTTTGGGCTTGCGCGTTTTGGACAAAAACCAAAACTCAATCCATTACTCAACTTTCCATTCCGACATTTTGCGCCGCGACGAAAAGAACAATTTGACGGCTTACAAAAATTATTTGGAATGCGTCTCTTTGTCTGGAAGCGAAGAAATTTCCGCTCAAATAGTTTCTTGCGCGGACACTGGCGGAGACTTGCAGGCAGGACAAAAGATTTACTTTGACAAGGAAAACCGGATTGTTTTTTCGTTCCCGCTTTACGACAAGTATTCAGTCTTTAGAGGAAGCGCGATTTTTTACGTCAACGCCTTGGACTTTGCGAACGTTCTTCTTAAGAAAAACTTGATTTCGATAGGCGAGAGCGTCAGCTTCTTGTCAAACGGAAAAAGCGGCGCCGATTGCATTTGCGGCTATGTCTTTGGCTTGCCGTCTGTTGGACGGGATGATTTTTCGGCAGCCTTGTTTGACGCTTGGCAAAAAAATTCCGGAGCGGCCGAGCGCTTGCTTTCGATCGACGAGCAAAAGAAAAATTATTGGGTGGCGGTCAGCCAAAAATCCAAGTCGGGCGTCTTCGCTTGCGGCGTTTATAACGACGAGATTTTCGCGCTTCCGTCTTCGGCCCGCATTCTTATCTTGATTTGCGTTTTCATTTCGATTTTCTTGATTTGCTTTTTGCTTTTGAATTTGCGCCGCGACGACGAGACCATTATCCGCGAGCGGATCAAGGCCTTGCAGCTTGGCGTTGTTGACGAATACCTTTCCAAAAAAGAGGAGCTTAACTGGGAAACAATCAGCGGCCGCCGCGACGCCGTCACAAAAGAAATAATTCAAAGCCTTGGAGGCCGCGCCAAAAAACGCCAGGCGCAAGTTGAGGAATTGATAAACCGCAGCTGGGATGAATTGTTCGCCGCGATGAACCTAAAGCCAAATGCGGGCGCTTCAAACGGCGGCCTTGGCGCGGAAGGCGCCCAAGAAATCAAGGCGATGCTCCAGGAACTTTTGTCGAGCGGCAGCCTTAAGGTTCAAGCCGTTCAAGCGCCGGCCGCGACTCAAACAGTTGCCGCCGCTCCCGTAAAGGCCGCCGCCGTTCCTGAGCCGGTCGAGCCCCTTGAAGAAGTTGAAGAAATAGGCGAGGCTGAGGCCGTTGAGGACTTGGAAGAAGTTGCGCCTCTTGAATCAGTTGATAAAAATGAAAGCGATGCGCCTGCCGTTCTTGAATCTCCGCTAGAAGCCCAACCCGTCGAGGATTTGGAAGAGATTGAAGAAGCCGAGGCCATAGAAGAGGCTGAACCGGTTGAGGAAGTTGAGGAAATAGGCGAGGCCGAACCGCTTGAGGAAGTTGAAGAAATAGGCGAGGCCGAACCGGTTGAGGAAGTTGAAGAAGTTGAGGAGGCAGAGCCAGTCGAAGACTTGAAAGAGGTCGAGGACGCTGAGCCAGTCGAAGATGTCGAGCCTCTTGACGATGACCTTGCCGCCCTTGCCGAAACTTTGTCGGACGGCCCTGAGGCTGTCGAAATCGCCGAGCCTGAGGACGACAAAGACCATAAAACGCTTTTGGAATTTGCCGCGGAATTGTCAGCGAAAGACGAGGGCGACGTTGACATTACGGAAAACGTCGCCGACGATTTCTTCGCGCTCCGCATAAAAAAGGACGACGATCCGGAGTCTGTCGAGGTTGTCGGCAACAAAGAGCTTGACCCCTATTCAAACGTCCGCGAGCATTTCGCTCCCAACGAAGAGACCGAAGAGCTTGTCAAAAACTTTTCAATCAAGGAGCCTGACTTTACAGACCTTGACGCAAGGAACGACGACGAGAAAATCAACGGCACCTTGGAAGAGGAGAAAAAAGATTACTTTAAGGAAATGTCTCCCGAGGATTTTGGCCTTTCCGAGGCAAAGGAAAAGGAAGAGTTTACCGAGCCTTTGGAATTTAGCGCTCCCGAAAATAAAGGCCTTGACGACGGAACGGACGTCGCCTCTACGTTCACGACAGAAACGCCTAACTTTGAGAAAAGGCCTTTGCATTTGGAGGAGGAGGAGCCGCTTCAGGAAGCCGCTCCGCTTGCGGGCGAGGCTGCGGCAAGCGAGGCTGCGGCGATTCCGCTTTCAAATGCAGAATCCTTTATGTTCTCAACCTTTGGGCAGGACGCCAATATTTATGAATTGCCTGACGCTGACAGCAGCGCCATCGTTCAAGACTCAAACGGCGTGTTCTCAATCGTTGACGACGTTCAGACAGGAAGCGTGGTCCAAGACAACTCCTTTAAACGCCTCGTCGATTCGGTGTTGAACAACGCCTAAGTTTTTAATATAATCCACTTTATGAAAATTACCTCTGATTTAATCGTCCGCACTTACGAATGCGACTCTTACGGACACGTCAACAACGCCGTTTACGTAAATTACCTTGAATATGGAAGAATGCAGTTCTTAAACGGAATCGGCTTTGACTACAAAGAAATGATAAAGGCCGGCTACTTTATTTACATCACCCACATCGACATTCATTACAAGGCCTCGGCCTTTTTGATGGACAAGCTTTTTATCGACGTTGAGCCTATCGACACCGGCGCCGTAAAGGGAACGCTCCGCCAAGTCATTAGAAAGGAAGACGGAACGGTATGCGCCGAGGCTGACGTGACTTGGGCGACAGTCAACACGCAAGGCCGTCCTTCAAAGCTTCCAAAAGAATTCCTTGTTCCCGGCTTGTACCCGGAAAAGCAGGCGTGATTGTTGCGGCGCCAAAAATTTACTTAAGGCAGTTTTGCATTAGCTGCACGAACAAGTAGATGTGCTTGTAAACGCCGACGCCCAATTCCTTAATCGGATGGTCGGCGAATTTGTCCAATTCCTTCCAGTTGATTATCACCTCTCCCTTTGGCTTGGCGTAGTCTTCTAGAAGGGTTTTTGTCGTCTTTGCGATTGTGATCAGGTTTTTCGTTCCGTCAACCAACATTGTTTTGGCTTCGTCATTAAGGTCGCCGATTAAAGTTCCGATGATGTTCTTCGCTTCCTTGTCGCGCTCGGCCCTGGGCATATGGGTCTTGATGCGGCTTCCGATTTCGGCGTCCTCGGCGATTTTCGCGTCAAAGGCCAAGATTGAATCGCTGGTTTCCAAAAGCGCGTGGTAGGCGTTGGACATCGGCGCCGAAAGCGCTTGGGTTGACCAAGTTCCGCGGATCAAAACCAAGTCCGAAAATTCGCGCACGTCCTTTTTTACAAAGTCAAGCAAAAAGGCCTTGAAGTAGTTTAGCGGCTGAACGTATTCAAAGACGCCCAAGCCCTTTCGCTCAAACGCGGCCGAGGTAGTGGCGGTGTAGTTTGTAAGGCGCTCAATTGAGGTTGTGCCGAAAATTTGCTCCAAGATGCCGTCAATCTTGTTGTTTTGCTGGGCCAAGACTAGCGAATTCAAGGTTTTTTCCGCGTCGTTTCTTGTCTTGTCTATAAAGTGGTCAACGATCGGCTCTTCGTTGTATGAAAAGTCTGGAACGTAGTTTGGGTCTTTGGAAATGACTTGAATCATCATTTCAAAGACTCGGCTTAGGCGGATTGAATTTATCTTGTTGCAGATTTTGTTCCAAATGTTCAAGGTTACGGGTTCCGTTCCCTTTGTTTCCTTAAAGAACTTCATCATGTCGGTCCAGTCTTCGCGCTCGGGCAAAAGCCAGGCCACCGCCAAAAAGTCCTTGAGGTCTTCGCTGATGTATTCCGCGTTTATTTTTTCAAAGCGGGGAGCGGTTGTAAACTCGCCTTCCTTTAACGAAGAGTCGAACTTTTTAAGCGTAAAGTAAAAGTCAAAGGAGCAAAAGCTTTTGAATATCATCAGCTTTTTGTAAAGCGCTTCTATGCGGGCGATCTTTTCTCCGTTAAAGACTTGAAGGAAGTAATCGATGTTCTGCCTTACTTGCGCCTCCAATTGTTCGACCGGAGTGTGTTGCGCGGCCTCTTTGATTCCTTCTTCCGAAAGAGCGTCAACAAGCTGGATTTCTTTTTCGGAAAGGGAATAGTTTACGGCCAAGGCCTTGAGGCGGTTGGGGTTTTCCTGGGCCATGAACATAGCCTTTGCCGGAAAAACAGCCTTGTAAATGTCATAAAGCAATTTAGCGAAGGAGGGCAAAACCTCGTCGTTTTTGTAAAAATGATATTTTGCTTTTGAAAGATGCTTTGATATTTGCTTAATGCGGCGCTTTTTTTCAGCCTCTGGATCGTCAGACTTAAAGATAGACGAAATCAATTTCGCAAAAAAACTTTGTGATTCTGCCATAATCAATCATTATAATATATAGAATGAAAAAAAGCAAGCGTCCGCCGTTCTTGATGTTTTCCTATAGATGCGCTATTATGCATTCACTCATTTTCATGGAGGAACTCATTATATGAAAAAGATCGCATTCATAGCCTTGGCCGCCGCTTGTTTGGCTGCCTTTGCCGGATGCTCAAAAAAGCAAGCCGCAAAAAAGGCTTCTGAAGGCCGCCCCACAATTCGCCTTGTAACGGACGCCACGGGAATCGACGACAAGTCGTTCAACGCCGCCGCTTGGCGCGGAATCGTTGAATTCTATGGCGAAAGCGTCGAGAACGCAAAAAGCCGCGGAAGCCTTTACGACATCGTGACTTGCCAAACGCAGGACCAGTATTTGCCTACGCTCAAGCAGTTGTCTGACGAAGGCTACGACCTTATTTGCGCCACAGGCTTTACTTTTGCCGACGCGATTACAGAAATCGCCGACCAGTATCCTGACCAAAAGTACATGATCGTTGACGTTGACTGGGTAGGCCGCCCCAACGTTAAGGAATTCGTTTTCCACGAGGAAGAGGGCTCTTACCTTGTCGGCCTTGCCGCCGCTTACAAGGCCCAGGCCGACGGAATCGCCAATCCAAAGTTCGGCTTTATCGGAGGCGTTCCCGGATCAACAATCACAAAGTTTGAGATGGGATACATTCAGGGCCTAAAGGCTGTTTATCCCAACGCCGAAATCTTTGACTACTACGCCAACGACTGGGGAAAGCCCGAATTGGCGAAAACCCAGGCCAAGAACTGGTACGACATGGGCATTTACGCGATTTTCTCTGCCGCCGGCGGAACCGGAAACGGAACGATCGCGCAGGCCAAGGAAATGCGGTATGCCGGTAAGAACGTTTGGGCCATCGGAGTTGACTCCGACCAGTACGCTGACGGCGTTTACGCCGAGGGAAAGTCCGCCGTTCTTACTTCTATGATCAAGCGCGTCGAAACTTCAACTTTGATGGCTTTGAATGAAATCGCTGGCGGAACGTTCACTGGCGGCGTGGTCAACTTGGCCCTTAAGGACGACGGCGTTGACTACTCAAAGGCCAACAAGGACTTGGGCGTAAAGGTAATCGATTCAATCGAAGCCGCCAAAAAGGACATCATCTCAGGCGCCGTTAAGATTGTTCCGACATACAAGGAAGCTTTGGCCGCCGGACTCGCTCCTGAAGGCCTCGGCGCCATCGACGACTAATGGAAAGCCAAAATCCTGAATGGGCCGTGGAAATGCTGGGAATCACGAAAAGGTTCCCGCATGTCTTGGCCAACGACAATGTAACATTGCGCGTTAAAAAGAACGAGGTTCACGCCCTTTTGGGAGAAAACGGAGCCGGCAAGAGCACTCTCATGTCGGTTCTGTTCGGTTCTTACACGCCGGATTCAGGCGTCATTAAAATCAATCAAAAAGAAGTCCATTTAAAAAATCCTAACGACGCGACAGCTTTGGGAATCGGAATGGTTCACCAGCACTTTAAGTTGGTCGAAGACTACACTGTCGCCGAAAACATTGTCTTGGGCGTTGAGCCAAAGACGCGCTTTGGCTTGCTTGACTTAAAGAAAGCCAAAAAAGAAGTCCAGGCCTTGAGCGATTTGTACGGCCTTAAGGTAAATCCGGACGAAAAGATTCAGGACATCACGGTCGGAATGCAGCAGCGCGTGGAGATCCTAAAAGTTCTTTACCGCAAGGCTGACATTATTATCTTTGACGAACCGACCGCGGTGCTTACTCCGCAAGAAATTGACGAGCTTATGGACATTATCCGCCTCCTTCAAAAAGAGGGAAAGACGATTTTGTTAATCACCCACAAGCTGAACGAAATAAAGGCCGTCGCCGAGCGCTGCTCGATTTTGCGCCGCGGCCAAATGATAGACACTGTCGACGTCGCCTCCGCCAGCGAAGAAAAGCTTGCCGAGCTTATGGTCGGGCGCGTCGTAAACTTTAAGATTCCAAAAGGGCCTGCAAAAGTCGGCGAGACTCTTTTGCGCGTCCAAAATTTGACCGTAAAGAACAGCCGCGGAATCACCGCCGTCGACAAGCTAAGCCTGGAAGTCCGCGCCGGGGAAATTCTCGGCGTCGCCGGCGTTGACGGAAACGGCCAAAGCGAATTGGTTTCCGCTCTTACAGGCCTTGTGAGGCCAAGCGCGGGAAAAATAATCTTTAACAACAAGGACATCACAAACCTTTCTGTTCGCCAGCGCATAGAAATGGGAATGGCGCACGTAAGCGAAGACCGCAAGCGCTTTGGCCTTGTGGCCGAGTTTACAGTCGGCGAAAACGCCGCGCTAAAAAATTACTATAAGGCGCCTTTTGTAAAAAACAACTTTTTCTTGGACAAGGCCGCGATTGAAAATAACGGCGAGGCTTTGTCCGCCGCCTTTGACATTCGAGGAGGCGAGGGCGGAGCGCAGTCCGGCGCCATGTCGGGCGGCAACCAGCAAAAGCTGATCATCGCGCGCGAGCTTAGCATGGGCGCAAGACTTTTGATTTTTGCCCAGCCCACCCGCGGCCTTGACGTCGGCGCGATAGAATTCATCAGAAAGAAAATCATCGCGGAGCGAGACGCCGGCAAAGCCGTTCTTTTGGTCAGCTTTGAGCTTGACGAAATCATGAACCTTTGCGACAGGATCGCGACGATTTCCAAAGGGAAAATTGTAGGCACCTACGCCGCGGGCGAAGTGGACGAAAGGCAAATCGGAATGATGATGGCCGGAAAATCGTTTGAGGGGGTCAAATCGTGAGCGACGGCATTAAGGCAAAAAAGCCCCTTTCAGAGGGCTCTATCAGCGTTTTGGTGATAATCCTAGGTTTTTTGTTCGCCACGATATTGATAGCTCTTGTAGGCCGCAATCCCGGCGGAATGTACAAGGCGCTCTTCCAATCTATGACGGGCTTTAACCTTAATAATGGAAAATGGAATCCGCGATACATAGGCGAATGGCTCAACTATTCGGTTCCCTTTGTCTTTTGCGGCTTTGCGATGGCTTTCGCCTCGCGCGTAGGGCTTTTTAATGTCGGAGGCGAAGGCCAGTACATAATCGGAATGACAATCGCGCAATTGGGCGCCTTGTACTTTCCGCAGGTTTCGGTCTTGCAAGTCGCGCTCGCTTTGCTCCTTGCCACAATCGGCGGAGCCATTTGGGGCGGCGTTGTCGGCTGGTTCAAGGCCCGCTTTGAAGTTTCGGAAGTCGTCTCAACGATTATGCTTAACTACATCGCGCTTTACCTTTCTAGAATCGTGACGCTCGCGATTCCCGGCTCCAACACTTTCAAGACGCCCAACTTTCCCGCGACGGCCTCTCTAAAAGTCGGCTTTTTGTCAAAGCTTTTCAACAACTCAAACCTTAACGCCGGAATCTTTTTGTGCGTCGCGGGAATTTTTGTTTATTATGTAATCATGGAAAAGACCAAGGCCGGCTTCGCGATGCGGGCCACAGGGTTTAACAAGGACGCCGCTCGCGCCGCGGGAATTCCTGTCGTGGCCAGCATTGTCGGAGCGATGGCGATTTCCGGCGCCTTTGCCGGAATCGGCGGAGGCGTTGTCGCGCTCGGCTCTTTCCGCTATGGACGCGTGATTACAGGCATGGACAACTACGGCTTTACGGGAATGGCCGTCGCGCTTGTAGGAAACTGCGCCGCGCAAGGAACCGCCTTGGCAGGCCTTTTGTTCGGCCTCTTGCAAGCCTCGCAGTCGCTCATGCAGACAAACAACATTCCAAAAGAAATCACTTTCATCATTCAAGGCTTGGTCGTAGTCTTTATCGCGCTAAAGACCGGCTTTAGGCTTTTCTTCGCCTGGCGCGCAAAAGGAGGCAAGCGATGATTTTTTCAAGCCTTCCTTCCATTTTGATGATTGTCGCTCCATTGCTCATCGCCGCGGCTGGCGGAATGATTTGCGAAAGGGCTGGCGTCGTCAACATCGCGCTTGAGGGCCTTATGGGAATCGGAGCCTTTGTCGCGGCCACCGTTCACTTTTTTATGGAAGCGGCGGGCTTTGGCCGTTGGGATTTGGCTGTCGCTCTTGCCGCCGGCTCGGTAATCGCCGCGATTTTTACGACCGTTCACGCATACGCCGCGATAAACCTAAACGCCGACCAAACTATAAGCGGAACGGGAATCAACCTCCTTTCAAGCGGAATCACGATTTTCTTTAGCCAAATATTTTTCCACGCGGACAGAACGCTTCCGTTTCAAATGGGCCTTCTTCCCGACGCGACGGGCTTTTATCCAACCTTGTGGATCGCCTGCGCGGTGATTTTAATCGCTTGGTTCCTTCTTTACAAAACTCCTTTTGGCTTGCGGCTAAGGGCCTGCGGCGAGCATCCAAACGCCGCCGCCAGCGTTGGAGTGAACATTTTTAAAATGCGCTGGTTCGCGACCTTGGCCTCCGGCTTTTTGGCGGGCCTCGCGGGCGGTTGCATGGTTTTGACAGAATCAATCCAGTACACAAGCAACACCGTTAACGGCACGGGCTTTATCGCGCTGGCGGCGGTGGCTTTTGGGCGTTGGAAGCCTTTGGGAATCGTCGGCTCAACATTCTTGTTCGGTTTGGCTTCCGCCCTGGCCGTTTTGGCGCACGACTTTTTTCCGCGCCTGACGCAGTTCCTTCCGACAGAAGTCTTTAACATCGTTCCCTACGCGATAACGCTTTTGGCGCTTGTAATCTTTAGCGGCAAGAACTACGCTCCCGCGGCTGACGGAAAGCCTTACGTTACGAGGGGCTCATGACAAATTACAGCAAGCTGATCCTAAAAATGTTCGAGGCCTTTTCCATCGAGCGATGGAACGACTTGATCCGTCCCTTTGACTTGGTTGAGATGGACAAGGCCGCCGAAAAAATGGTCTTGGCTTACATCATCGGAAAGTTTGAGGAAGAGGCCGGGCATAAAATCAACTGGAACTGGATGATAAACGCCTCGCTCTTTGACTTGCTAAAAAAAATCGCGCTTTGCGACATCAAGGCTCCGGTCCAGGATTTGATAAAGGCCGAGTATCCCGCGGAATTTTTGCGCCTTAACGAATGGGTGTTGAATCAATACAAGCCTTACATCGAAGACAAAGAATTTTTTTCGCAATTCACGATTTACATAGGGCAAAAGGCGCAGTCGATTCCGATTCCCAAGGAAGACCTTTTGACAAGCCGCGTTTACGCCGCCGCGCACAGGTATTCGACGATGCGCGAGCTTCAAATGCTAAAGCTTGTGAACGAGCGCGAGCGCTACGAAAAAATCGAAAAGGAGCTTAACGCAAGCCTGGCGAAATATTCGGAGCTGCGCGGCCTTCAATTGCTTTTGACCAAGCAGCGGCCCTTTGAGTTTTTGCTTAAGATCGAGCAGTTGCGTTTTCAACGGCGCTGGAACCAAACCCCGCGCGTTCCATACACTAGCGTTCTTGGCCACTGCTATTTTGTCGCCGCGATCACCGCGCTCCTCCAAAAAGAATGCGGCGCTTCCTTGTGCCAAAAGAGAGTCTACAACAACTTCTTTTCAGCGCTCTTCCACGACCTGCCGGAAGCGGTCACGCGCGACATAATAAGCCCTGTCAAGCAGGCCACCGACGCGCTTCCTCAAATCGTAAAAAGCATCGAGGATGAGATCGTAGGCCGCGAGTTGGTTCCCCTGATGGAGGATTTTTATTCGGCGGAATTGATGTACTGGACCAGCGACGAATTTGAAAACAGAATTTTAGTTGACGGAAAGGCGACGGCCGTCTCGTTTGAAGACTTGAACCAAAACTACAATAGCGACGAGTTCTCTCCTGTTGACGGAAAGCTTGTGCGCGTCGCTGACCATCTAAGCGCGCTTTTGGAGGCCGACATTTCCATCAAGCACGGAATCACAAGCGAGCACTTGCAAAGCGGCCGCGCCAACATGCTAAAAAGCCATCCGCGAGGAACGGTAATCAACGGCATCGACTCCGGCGTTCTGTTTGAAGAAATTACCGCTTAAAATTCCGCCACTTGATTTTTTTGCTTGCTTTGCATTATTCTTCCATAAGATTTTAATTGCTTAGGAGGAACGAGTATGAAAGTTCAAGCGCCTTTTGTGACCAAAGGGTTTGTCACATTTTGCCTTATTGTTGCCGCCGCAATCATTTTGGCTGCGAGTTCATGCACGGTGATTTCGCCCAACGAGCGCGGCGTTCAAGTAACGCTTGGCCAGGTTGAGGGAGGCGTAATTCAGCCCGGAATGAAGTTCCACGCTCCCTTTATAACAAGAATCCGCAAGTTCCGTTTGGAGCCAAAAACTTACGAAGTTTCTTTCTCATGCGGCCAAGACGGAGCGATTACCAAAGACATGCAGACTGTCGGAAGCACCGTAGCCGTTCGCTACGTTTACGACGAGCGCCGCATAATGGACATCGTAACGCGTTATTTGAACGACGCTGTAATTCAAAGCGCCATGCGCGACAACGTAAAGGCTTCGCTTAAGGAAACGGTCGGCCAATACTCAATCTACGACTTGGTCGAAAGGCAAAACGAAGTTACCGGCAAAGTTGCCCAAGCTATGCTTACCCGCATGGCCGACTATCCGATTGACATTTCACAGACGACAATCACCAACTGGGATTGGTCCGACGATTTTGACAAGCAAATTAAAGAAACCGCCAACCGCGCTCAAGAGGTTAAAAAGGCCGAGCAGGACCTTAAGCTTGCGGAACAGCAGGCGCAAAAGCAGGTAAAGGAAGCCGAAGCGAAAAAGGCTGCGATAGAGCAAGAGGCCGAAGCCGCCTTGATTAAAGCGCAAAAAGAAGCCGAAGCAAAAAAGGTCGAGGCTGACGCGCTGGCTTATTACAACGCCAAGGTCGCTCAAAACTACCAAGTTGAGATTCGTCTTAAGGAGTTGGAAATTGAGCTTGAGCGCGCCAAGCGTTGGGACGGTCGTCAGGTTCCGGAATACGTTCCGCTTACCGCGGCCGGCGGCATTGTGAATCTTCCTTCCGCAAAGAATTAGTTTTTTGGGGAACGGTATTCGCAAAAAAATTCTCAAAAAAAATTGAAAAAATTTTTAAAAAAATCGCGCGATTCTCTTGACAGTTTTTTGAAAAAGCGCTAGATTCTCTTTTACCGCTCTGAACAAGGGCGGAGTT